>Ga0073899_10005211_pt1 | contig 11339 bp, 10 predicted proteins | sample KloWWTmetaKNB5Ph_FD_88975 | JGI IMG/M metagenome (GOLD analysis project Ga0073899, IMG submission 88975) | Active sludge microbial communities from Klosterneuburg, Austria, studying microevolution and ecology of nitrifiers - Klosterneuburg... | ecosystem: Engineered > WWTP > Aerobic digester >...
AGTGTACCATGAAAACAAATGCACCAAACCCATAATTACATGACCTATGAGATAAAAAAACCGCTCTATAAATATTAACTATTTAGCGCTTTTATCTAAGCATAGGCCGACTGACCGCTCTTTATTCAAGAGCGCTATCCGTGCCAAAATTTTGTTGGCCGTTTTTGTTAGTTTTTGTATTCGACTAACTGCCTAAGAGCTTACCATTTGTAATGGATTTTGTCAATGACTTTGTTGTACTTGATGCGACGTTACTTCTCTAAACATGTTCTGAACAAATGTGAATTCATGTTCGCTATGTTGACTTATTTACAATGAGTACGCTTTACTTATACATATGCTATTGGTATTGATCATACATTCAATGTTGAGTACTATGCTTATTTTTAGGGTGCAGAAATATCTAGTTAATTGTGTGGTTATTTCTGTCCAACTCTGACGATTATCTTAAACTAAACGACTCTATTCAAATGATAAATTAAACCTTTACCGACCTAGATGATACTGGTATTTTTGATCACTTAAAGTATCGACATTCACTTCAATTCCCTACGCAGTTTCATTACGAACTAGCCACGCGGATTATGCTACATGTATATGTATCCGCGGTTCTGATTTTCTATTCTATTGTATTGAAGCTTAGCTGTGAGATTGCCGGCGGTTTGTGATGATGGTACAGAATAATTAAGTAAAACTCTAGGTATAGCTCCATCAGCAGTAAAACAATTCGTGCGCTAGATCGATTTATTGATGGTGAGTCTCTGCATCTAGTCCGATATAAACATACCAAGCTGGGTCTCGGTATCTGCTACGCCCTATAACCCCAATTGGTCCCGTTTGATCACGTAAGAATTGACTGAATTAACTATATTTTTTTACAGGTATTGCGACTTTTCGCCCACCACGAACTCTACTGTTTTGGATTATCCACAAGTATTACTGCATAGCCTGTGAAAAAGTCTGAAAAATCTGTTGACAAGCTTAAGCAGTAGGTCTATATTTACTCATAGCACTTGAATAAATAAAGTGCTCAAAAACAAAAACGAATCTGTAACAACGGCTCCTCGCAGGCCGTTGTTCTTTTTTTACACAGTTTTCAATGATTAAGCTTGGTAGTTTAATTCGACCTATTTGATATTTAAAAGTTTGCGGGATTCTAGTAAAGTATAGCTAACTATGAGCGGAAAAATCTTTAGCTCCGATAGCTTCGGAAATAAAATCGAGATTGAGTGCAAGATCACCCGTGGCCTTCCTGCCGTGCAGATAGTAGGCCTTGCTAGTAAAGCACTTGATGAATCAAAAGAAAGAATACGGGCTGCTTTTCATAGTGCAAAGATTGATTTCCCAAAGGGGCGAGTACTTATTAGCCTTTCGCCAGCCGACCTGCCAAAGGATGGTTCATCGTTTGATCTACCCATCTCTATCGCTATTCTCCAGGCTTCGGAAATTATTCGACCACTCAAGGGAGATATATTTGCTACTGGTGAGCTCGCACTTGATGGACGAGTGAGTCCAGTTAGGGGTGTAATCGGACGATTAAGTTCTAAAGACCTCGATTCCTGCGTTGCCTATCTTATACCAAGTGCCCATTCTTCTCAGGCCAGCCTAACCGGTAGAGCGAATGTTATATGTATCTCGAGCTTGAGGGAGCTGATCGATATACTACTAGGAGCAAAGCAGCCTTCATATACCGCCCCGCATGAAATAGTTACCTCAAATACAGTAGACACCTCTTTTTCTGAAGTACGCGGACAGCTGATTGCGAAACGTGCTTTGGAAATTGCCGCTGCGGGCAGACACAACATTCTGCTTCATGGGCCACCTGGCACTGGCAAGAGTATGCTCTCAAAGGCACTAGCGAGCATACTACCTGATCTAAGTCTGGACGAGGTACTCCAGTCGACACATCTACACAGCCTACGCGATAACCGCTACGACTTACTAGTAGTTAGGCCACCCGTCCGTGCCCCTCACCATAGCGCTAGCGACATATCTATTCTGGGCGGAGGACAAAAAGCCCGCCCGGGTGAAGTCAGTCTGGCGCATAATGGCATCTTATTCCTTGATGAAATGCTAGAATTTTCACGAAGTTGCATCGAAGCACTTCGTCAACCTCTAGAAGACAACGAAATCCACATTTCTAGAGCGGAACAAAGCTACACCTATCCTGCATCGTTCATCCTAATTGCAACAATGAACCCCTGCCCTTGCGGTAACCTTGGATCATCTAAGGAATGCAGTTGTCTTCCACATTCGATTGCGCAGTATCAAAAGAAACTATCCGGACCAATCGTAGACCGTATTGACCTATTTGTGAAAGTAGAGGAAGTGCCTGTTTCGTTACTTATGACTTCAAGTGTCGAGGAGCCGGGAGATAAAGTAAGGGAAAGAGTTGCCCTGGCGCGCAAAAGACAGTCCGAACGAAACCCCGGCGGAAAGCTCAACCACCGGCTCACAAACAGCGACCTTCGGAAACTAGATCTTGATAACGATGCAAAACAACTTCTTGATACCGCCGCCGACCGATTAAAACTTTCACCTAGGGCTTATTTTCGAGTTCTCAAAGTAGCAAGGACGATTGCCGATCTTGATTCCAGGAAAAGCATAGACAAAGAAGCCGTCGCTGAAAGCCTCCAGTTTAGGCAGAACCTGCCTACTTCTAGTTGACCAGAGGTAGCAGATCTGTTAAAATCAGTCCTGAAAAAGGAGTACGATAGATTAACAAGTATACGAGAACGAATGAAGCTATCCGCGCACCGGAACTTCGCGTTATTGATGAGAACGGCAACCAGATCGGAGTACTAAGTCGCGCTGAGGCACTACGCCTTGCTCGCGAGGCAGAACTTGATCTAGTCGAAATATCACCTGACGCAAATCCACCAGTAGCAAAGATCGTAGATTTCGGCAAATACAACTACCAACGGACAAAACAGCTTGCCAAAAATAAGCGTAATGCAAAAATAAGCGAGCTAAAACAGATCCGTTACGGACTCAAAATCAGCGATCATGACATAAACGTCAAAGGCAAAAAGATCAATGAATTTTTTGAAGACGGTCACAAGGTACGGTTAACTGTAGTATTCCGGGGTAGAGAAATGGCGCATAAAGAACTCGGGTTCACGCTAATAAATAAAATAATTAATTTCTTGGGTGAAAATGTGGTCAAAGAACATGAGCCGCAACTTGCCGGGAAACAACTAAGTGTTGTCGTAAGGAGTACTGGAAATGCCAAAACTAAAGACGCATAGCGGAACAAAGGACCGAGTCAAAATAACCAAAACCGGCAAAGTAAAAGTCAGAAAATCAGGTGGAACACACTTCCTAGAGAAAAAGGGTGCCAGCCGTAAGCGAACGTACGCAGGCGCAAAAGACGTAACAGGCAAAATAGCAAAGACACTTAAGAAAAGACTCGGCGTCTAGAGCATAGACAAAGAGATAAAGGAAACATTATGAGAGTTAAGAGAGGCGTTACGGGCAGAGCCCGCCACAAGAAAATTTTAAAACAGACTAAGGGCATGACCCTTTCTCGAAGAAACAGTTCTCGCCTTGGTAAGCAAGGTGTCGTAAAGGCTCTTCAATATGCCTACCGCGACCGAAGAAACAAGAAACGAACTATGCGTTCGCTTTGGAATACTCGCATTAACGCGGCCGTACGTGAGCATGGTCTTACATACAGCGTGTTCATCAACAAGCTCAAGACCGCCAACGTAACCATCGACCGCAAAATCCTTGCAGAATTAGCCGTTAACGAGCCTAGTGCTTTCGCCGCAGTCGTAAAAACAGTCAAATAAACTGCCAACTGTACTAAAAAACTCCGGATCGCCGGAGTTTTTTAATATGAGGCTACCCGTAAGCCGGGTTCTGTTTTATCTAGCCATCTATCTAGATCACCGGTTGCCCGATGATTCGAGCGGGTTATTGTACGTACGACCATGACGAGCATCTGATAGGCCGTACTACCTTGCAGCAGGCAGGGTTTACCGTCAACGCCGTGTCACCACGACCCGATGTGGGCTCTTACCCCACTCTTTTCACCCTTTCTCAGTAATATAAATACTACTGGGAGGTATAGTTTCTGTGGCACTTTCCCTAAAGTTACCTTTGGTTGCTGTTAGCAACTGCCTTGCTCTATGCTGCCCGGACTTTCCTCCAGGTTACTGCAAAATGCAGGGTCTGGCGGCTAGTCAGTAGCCTCACGGTTACAGTATAGCAAGATTCATCAGCGTTGTGCGTCGAGGGTCTCATTTACAACAGCATCTGCCAGCTTGTTGAATTCACGAGGTACATGCGTAAAGGTCACTTTCCTAAATTTTGGAACTAGCTTAGATATAGCGTCATGAATTGGCCATAAGTCACGGTTTTTTATCTTGAATATGCCCTTCATCTGATTGATGACTAGGAGGCTATCCATGTATACATCCAATTCTCTTATACCAAGGTGAACTGCCATCTCCATACCGCCCTTTAGAGAGTGGTATTCAGCCTGATTATTTGTAGTAATACCTAGATATTTACCGTTACTTTTTACAACATTATTTTCCATATCCAAGATGACATAACCTCCTGCAGATGGGCCTGGATTGCCTCTTGAACCTCCATCTGTATAGAGCTTTGCTCTTGTTAGCTTGGGGTGGTCACTCTTTGATTCTTCTGCAACTATACCAATCCCAAGTAGTGAATCAATCTGTTTTGCAAGGTGATGATCCTTTTCTGTGACTGTATCACCAGCGTCATGTGTCGAAAGTTCTATAGTTACACGGTTGAAGGTGTTTGTAATCGTGGGATGATGGTTGTCGCGCTCTGCAAGGTTTCCTACTTGGTTAATAAATTTCAGTGCGTCCGAAAATGAATCGAATGTAAAAGTTTGAGCTAGTTTATTATTTTTATTTTGCCACATGAACAAAGTATACTACGTTTTCGCCTGATCCGTGATGTTGATCACGGGATAATGATGGTCGGGATGACAAGACTTGAACTTGCGACCTCACGGCCCCCAGCCGTACGCGCTACCAACTGCGCTACATCCCGATATCTTCTTAGTGGCAATGCGAGGGATCAACCCCGTAGACTACCTGCTGGTAAACTACGTGGGTGCTCTCATTTACTGGGCTTCCCCGGTAAGGATATTAAGCTCCCATACGATATATTGTTCAGATAATCATATAGAGCCGACCATATTCCCCGTGTTGCCAAGCTAATTATAACACTGGGTACTTACACTAGTAAGTTAATAATCCAGCTCTGTATAGAGGTTACTAGGGGCGACACTACACTCCAGGCAATGAAGATAAATATAAATAGCCCGGCTATCCCAAAGCCCTCGATCTGACGCATAACTCTCTGTAGAGGCTCAGGTGCAAATGCATAAAGCACCCTCGAGCCATCAAGCGGTGGCCATGGCACGAGGTTAAATATTGCTAGACTAACATTGAGCCTAAGGAAAAATTCTACTATTTCATAGGCAAGACCCGACGACATAAAGTGAAGCAAGCCACCGGCAAGAATTGCCAATATAATGTTTGAAAGTGGCCCGGCAACTGCGACAAGCGCCGCACCGAACTCGCCATACTTCACTTTATGTGGATCAAATGGCACCGGTTTGGCAGCAAGAATTGGTGGAAATCCCATCGCAATCATGACCGCAGGTATGAGGACCGTAAATACTGGGTCGATGTGCGCCAAGGGGTTGAGGGTCAGTCTACCCTCCCATTTAGCGGTGTGGTCACCAAGAATATAGCTCATCAGAGCGTGAGAAGCTTCATGTACCGTCATGGCAACGAGCAGAATTGGTATAAAAATTACTAAACCTTGCAGATCCATATATATAAGTATACCCTAAGGTCTTGACATTTTGATCTGTTGGCATTACAATTAACATCTGATTTAAGGTACAAAACTATGCAGAAATGTGAACTAACAGGCAAAGGCAAGCAGTACGGACACAATGTGCCCTTCTCTTTGCACCGCACAAAGAAAGTCTGGAAGCCAAACCTTCAGATGAAGACAATCATTGTAGACGGTAAGAAGGTCAGGATGAAGATCAGCACGCAAGCAATCCGTACGCTCAAGAAAAAGGGCGTAATCGCCTAAATAAAAACTGCGCAGAGAGATGCGCAGTTTTTATTTATAACTAACTGATGCCACTACTCTGTAAAGAGTTGATCTCGATCGATAATAGGCTGTATTTTTGAGCCAAGAACAGTAACGGTAAATCTATCGTGGATCTGTTGTCTATATTTGAAATCGGATTCACTAAACACTACATAGCGGATTTCTTTCTTCTCAACTAATTCGAGATCGGATATGAAATTATCAAGTTTAGTCTTGTTTATATCACCAACTATTAGCATATCTATACCACTGGTTTCGTCCCGAGTAAATTGTCCGGTCAATATGGCAAGCTGAACATTTCCGAGTGATCGAACATCTGATTCAAGAGTAGATTCGACCGAATCACCCTCTAGAGTTTTTTTCTTGGAATGTTTTTTGACAGCGGTGCTACCGTTTCCAAACATCTGAGAAAGTGGCTCGTACTGCGCAAATTTCTGGTTTACTTCATAATACAGTCGATTGTTTTGAGTGTCAGAAGTGATCACACCGATACTGAGCAGGTTTGAAAGTTCGCGGCGGACTGAATTGATCTGTTCCTCTACTTTACGAGTAATCTCACGCACATAGAACGCCCTGTTTGGATTGGACATAAATAGCTGTAGAAGCTTAACCCGAGTTTTTGATCCAAAAAGTTGCTCAACCATGACTACATTGTAGCAGGACGTGTTCGGATTCGCTACCTAGGTCTTTTTAGCGCTAGGTCATGCGCTAAGTCAATCAACGAATCATCGAGCGCTGTTAGTTCTTGTCGAATTCCCCTTCTTTCAAGCGCCAATTTAATCAGGTAGTCCGCAAATATAGGATTTTTGGAAAGCACCGGACCATGCATATAAGTGCCGAACACATTTAGCTTTCGGCAACCTTCAAACCCGCTGTCATCGTTGTTGCCGCTCCCAAGGAGCACTCTTGCTAGTGGGTCAGCGTTTTCTTCAATATACGTACGTCCACTATGATTTTCATAGCCCACTACCTCACCCGCTCCACTTATATCTGCGTGTATATTACCTATTAGCCTTCCTGATTTTGCAACTGTCTCAATAGGTAGTATACCAATCCCTTTAATCTCTTGACCGTCGGACGTAATGAAGTTTTTACCGAATAATTGGTACATCCCGCAGACCATTAACATGACGCATCCGTCTTTGGCGAGACGTTCCAGAATGACCTTTTTTGACTCTAGATCCTGAGCTACAACCCCTTGAGAGGCATCTTGACCGCCACCACCAATAATAATGTCTGCATTACTAGGAATGTCACTACCCACTGACACGAGATGAACCTCGTAGGGTATGTCTCGCCATTTTAGTCGCTTTTCTAATACCAAACGGTTACCCGTATCACCGTAAATATTCATTTCTTTTGGATAGAGGTGAACTATCTGCAAGGGATTTATATTGCTCATAAGTTTACGCCTTTATCAATTGATTTGATTAGTTTCCTGCTTTGGAGCATCGCCGTGTAGGTTAGAAATACGACACCTGATTTATTTTCCGAAATAAATCTTTCGAGTGCCAATTTTATATCTGTCTCGACAAATAATGGTTCGATATCGCTATAGTGCAGTCTAACGGCCATATCGTACGCACGACTTCCTGACGTAGCGACTGATTTTCGACCCGAAAAAGCATCTACATCAACATCCCATAGCCAGGAAACATCTCTACCGTCAGCGATATTATCATTAATGATGATAAGCGCTGGACTGTCTGGTTCGACTTCCATTGCTGTTCTAAATCCACTCGGGTTCTTCACTAGCTGTAGCGTAAGTTGAGTGTCTCCAATAGTACTGATCTCGCCCCTACCGTAGGGTGGTCTGAGACCATCAAAAAGCTGGGCTTCTAGAGAACCGTAGAGCTCAGATAGGAGCGCGTAAACTGCAGTTAAGTTCAAGACGTTGTGCCACCCAGGTAAGCGCGATCTATCGAGCTTCCGGGAACCTGATTTACTGACTATCTCACAGTTCAACTCGTCTGCAGATAGGAGTGCATAGTCCAGTTTATCTGGTAAATCTCTGTTGTCCGTGGAATACAGTGAATCGTCGTCAGGAAAATGAGCAACCAGCTGTTTATTAAACCCGTAGCTCACTGCTCTAGCAGACTTTAATACATCTGGAATAGCGCGTAGCCTACTGTCCGATGCACTGTAAACGACAACCTCGCTACAGCATTCGGCAAGACGAGAAAGTAGACGCGCGGTATGATCAATCTCTCCAAATCTATCGAGCTGATCACGCAGTACATTGGTGAGTATAGCTGCTCGCGGCTTCATGAGGGGCGCAAGTTTAGCTGCGTATGCCTCGTCAACTTCTAGAACGGCTATATCATAGTTAAGAGCACCTCTCATGTCAGAAAAACGCACAATACTCGCCAGTATGCCCCTCGTCATATTGCTACCACTATGATTTGTAAAGACTTTTTTACCCATTTGCTGAAGAGACTTTGCTAATAGGTGCGTTGTCGTTGTCTTCCCATTTGTGCCACTTACTACGATAATGCCTTCGGGTAACTTTGTAAGCTTCTTGATCAACCCGGGGTTTATCTTCTCTGCTACAAGACCTGGTAGGGCTGCCCCATGGCTCCCGCGAATACGCATCAGTTTGTAGATACCTTTACAGACCCAGATAGTGAAAATATCTCTCAGGCTATTCATAAGCTAAGTATATAGTTTTTGGCCAGCTCTGGCGACTCAAACCAGATAACATTTTCATTTCGCTTGAACCAAGACAGCTGACGCTTAGCATACTGCCTATCTGCAATTTTAAATAGCTCCTTTGCAATATCTTCTGATATTTCTCCGTCTAGCATACGCATTACAATTCGGTACCCAATAGCGTCAAAAAACCTTGGTGGTCGCCCGTGCCTAGTAACGATGCCTCTCACTTCGTCTACAAATCCATCCTCAAACATTTTATCAACTCTATTATTTATCCGATTTATTAGAACTTCCCGTCCGGGGTTAACCCCTACTATAATCGAGCCGTGTGCCGGCTGATCATGACTTCCCACGCTACCATTTCTAAGTAGTACATTTGCCAGATGCCTAGGATTTTGGTTGTTTCTGGGTAGCTCTAGCGATCGTCCAATTATCAAGCTCTGCAACTCCTCAACGGATAGCATTGCAAGGTCGCACCTTGTAGCAAGGTGCGACCTTGCAATGCTGATGGCTGATGGTTCTATTGGTTCTATTGATGGTTCTATTATTTCTACTGTTGATTCTACTGTTATTTCTACTGTTGATTCTTTTGGGAGTTTGGGGAGTGTACGGGGAGTTTGTAGGGTTTGGGGGTTCTGGAGTTTGGGGAGTTTGTAGTTGAAATACAGTGAATCTATGTAGAGTCCAGTGCCTCCAACGATAATAACTTTTTTGCCCCTCCTAGATATATCATCAATGGCGCTTTTGGCGGTCTTTTGATAGACAGCTAGCGAGTATTCGTCATATGGATCGATCTGATCAAGCATATGATGTGGTATGCCCATCATTTCTTTAATCGACGGCTTGGCTGTACCTATGTTCATTTCCCTTCTGATTGTTTGTGAATCAGCACAGATTATTTCAGCATCGATTGCTAACGCTAAATCTATCGACAGAGCAGTTTTGCCAGAGGCGGTCGGACCAACAATATAAATAGTTTTGGGTCCGGGGCCAAAAGTTGTTTGTTTATTCATAAAGGATGCCAAATTAATTTATCTATATCCACTCGGTAGTCTCCTTCATTTACAATCACCTCGATACCCTCGGCCTGAAGATCTTTTTTGTGGCCCTCCCTACCGCCTGGGTAGCCAGAGGCCAGCCCACCCTGCTTATTGACTACTCTTTGCCAGGGCAGATCGGGCGGTCCAAAATGCGCAATTCCCCCCACAATCCGTGACGCCCGAGCGTTACCACACAGCCCTGCAATTTGCCCGTATGTCATTAGTCTGCCCTTTGGAATTTGAGCTACTAGATAAAAAACACGTTCCGCAAACTGCTTATCACTCATAGACTGGATTTTGAAACACGAGACTTGGCTTCGTTGGCAACTGTCTGAAGGAAGTTTTCGATTTTCATCGATTTTGATTCACCTACCTGCATGTCGCTACGTACACGTGGTATGACTTCCCCGCTCCCAGCTTCTTTTTCACCCACTACTAAAACGTACGGCACTTTCCAGAGCTCTGATTCACGGATTTTTCTGCCGACGGATTCTTTGTCGTTGTCGAGTGTAATCCTGAGACCAAGCTCTTTGCCCCTAGCAACTATAGACTCGGCTTTGGCAACGATTTCATCTGTTTGATTAACGGTAAGAACTCGAATTTGCTCAGGCGCATTCCAAACCGGAAACTTTCCGGCTGTATGCTCGATATAAACACTCAGGAACCTCTCCAACGAGCCCATTGTAGCGCAGTGTAACATCACGATTCTCTCTTGTTCACTGTCTTCGTTGACGCAAAATAGATCAAAACCTTCTGGCTGGTTGAAGTCGAATTGAATTGTTGCTACCTGATGCTCACGTCCGAGGGCATCTTTACCCATAAAGTCTAGTTTTGGACCATAGAAAGCGGCATCACCAACTGCCTCTTCGAAGTCATCACCTACTTTCGACTTCGCAATTGACCTCATTTTGTCCTGAATTTCAGTCCACTGCTTATCAGAACCAAGATATGCCTCACGATTGTCGGCATCATATAAGCTAAGTCGTAAACGGAGGCTGATCCCCGCTGCAGAATAAAACTTCTCTACAATGTCCCAAAGCATCAGAACTTCTTGCTCAACCTGCGAATATCGACAAAAGATATGTGCATCGTCCTGGGTGATTCCTCGTACGCGCGATAGGCCACCTAGCTCCCCTGTTTGTTCGTCGCGGTAAACCATAGTTGTTTCACGGTAGCGGATAGGCAGATCGCGGTAACTTCGCTGACGGGAAGAGTAGATCTGAGTATGATGCGGGCAATTCATCGGCTTCATAGCAAATTCATGGCCTTCGCGGGTGGTAATTATGAATAGTTCGTCCGAAAATTTAGCCCAGTGGCCACTTTTTTCATAAAGATCTTTTTTCGTTATATGCGGTACTGACACTGGCTGGAACCCTGCCTCATCGCGCATTTCTTGCACAAATCTATCAAGCTCGTTCCTGAGGATCGTGCCCCGCGGAGTCCAGAGTGGTAGCCCCGGGCCAACGAGATCAGAGAAAGTAAACAGATCAAGCTCTTGGCCTAACTTGCGGTGATCGCGTTTTTTGGCTTCTTCTA
>Ga0073899_10005213_pt1 | contig 11337 bp, 9 predicted proteins | sample KloWWTmetaKNB5Ph_FD_88975 | JGI IMG/M metagenome (GOLD analysis project Ga0073899, IMG submission 88975) | Active sludge microbial communities from Klosterneuburg, Austria, studying microevolution and ecology of nitrifiers - Klosterneuburg... | ecosystem: Engineered > WWTP > Aerobic digester >...
CGGCTGGGGCCGCGTGATCAACATCGCGTCGACGCACGGTCTCGTCGCGTCGGCGCAGAAGTCGGCCTACGTCGCCGCCAAGCACGGCATCGTCGGCCTGACCAAGGCCGTCGCTCTCGAGACGGCGACGACGGGCGTCACGGTCAACGCCATCTGCCCCGGCTGGGTGCTGACGCCGCTGGTGCAGCAGCAGATCGAAGCCCGCGCGGCGCGTGACGGCCTCTCGGCCGAAGACGCGCGGCGCAGCCTGCTCGGCGAGAAGCAGCCGTCACTGCAGTTCACGACGCCGGCGCAGCTCGGCGAGCTGGCCGTGTTCCTGTGCTCCGGCGCCGCCGACAACGTGCGCGGCCAGGCCTGGGCCGTGGACGGCGGCTGGACGGCGCAGTAGGCCGGCGCTACTGCGTCATCTGCACGCTGCCGTTGACGCTGACGGCGACGACGGCCTTGCCGGCCTCGACCGGCAGCGGCGCGGCGGCCGCCTCGCTCATTGCGGCGCCGGCGCGCATCAGCACAGGCTGCACGCCGCCGCCGTCGGCGACGTGCACGTCGCGCACCGTGAACCCCGCGTAGCCGAACTGCTGCGCATAGGCCGCGGCCTTGGCGCGGAAGGCGCGGATCGCCTGCGCCGCGACCTCGCCCTCGACCTGCTCGCGCGCCTCGCGGCTCAGGCCCTGGCTGACGCGCGCCACCGTCAGCGTCGTGATGCGGCCGGCGAGCTGGCCGATCGCCGCCAGGTCGCGCCCTTCGACGACGAGTTCGGCCGTGCCCTGCCAGCCCATGGCCTGGCCCTTGGGTGCGTAGCGCGGATGGACCGAGAAGTTGCCGGTGCGCACGTCGACGGCGCCGGGCTTCGCGGCCTTCTTCGCCTCGGCGAGCGCCGCGTCGAGCGCCTGCTTCAGCGCCGCCTGCACGGCGCCCGCGTCGGCGCCTTCGCGCGACGTGGTGAACGTGACGGCGAGCAGGTCGCGCGTGACCTCGGCCTGCGCGCTGGCAGCGAGGTTGAGCACGCCGGACGGCGAGGCGGGCTCGGCGGCGCACACCGCGGCGGCGCAGAACAGGGCCGCGAGGGCGAGGACACGGGTGGGTTTCATCGAGGGCATTCCTGAGGTTGTGGCGGGCTTCGCTACAGCGCGCGGCAGCGTGCCGGCGTTGACCCAAAGACCCGCCTGCCAGCGCGACGCAAGATTTGTAACATTGGGTCAAAGCGGACCAGAATGCTTCGCAAAGGCTTGCAGAATGCGCCTGTTACAAATCCGGAGGTTGCCCCATGAGCAGCACCAACGCGACCCGGGCGAATCGCGTGTGCGTCGTCGACGACGACGCCCGCATCCGGGATCTGCTGCGCCGTTACCTCACGCAGGAGGGCTTCGAAGTCCTGCTCGCCGAGGACGCCAAGGCGCTCAACCGCGTGCTGACGCGCGAGACGGTCGACCTGATCGTGCTCGACCTGATGCTGCCCGGCGAGGACGGCCTGTCGATCTGCCGCCGCCTGCGGGCCGCCAATGACGTGACGCCGATCATCATGCTGACGGCCAAGGTGGAAGACGTCGACCGCATCGTCGGCCTCGAAGTCGGCGCCGACGACTACCTGCCCAAGCCGTTCAATCCGCGCGAGCTGCTGGCGCGCATCCACGCCGTGCTGCGTCGCCGCCCGGCGATGGAAGCCCCCGGCGCGCCGTCGAAGGAGGCGCAGACCGTCTCCTTCGGCCCGTTCGAGTTCGACCTCGCGCTGCGCCGTCTGTCGAAGGACGGCGAGCAGATCGCGCTGACGACGGGCGAGTTCTCCATGTTGAAGGCGCTGGTGCGCCACCCGCGCCAGCCGCTGTCGCGCGACAAGCTGGCGCAGCTCGCGCGCGGCCGCGAGTTCGAGCCTTTCGACCGCAGCCTCGACGTCCAGATCTCGCGGCTGCGCAAGATGATCGAGCCCGACCCGTCGCAGCCCCGCTACATCCAGACCGTCTGGGGCGTCGGCTACGTCTTCGTGCCCGACGGCACGGCCTGACCGCGACGTGACGGCCCCCGTGGTCGACCGTTCGCACAGGGGCCCTGCGGCCCCTGTTTCATGTCTCCAGTCCCGCTGAACCACCCTGCCCCGTGTCCGCCGTCCCGATCCCGGTCAACAAGGTCGCGCTGAGCCTGTTCTGGCGCACCTTCGTGCTGCTCGCGTTGCTGCTCGGCGGCGGCGTGTTCGCCTGGGTGCAGACCTTCCGCGCGCTAGAGTTCGAGCCGCGCGCCGTGCAGGCGGCGCAGCAGATCGCCAGCCTGGTGAACCTTTCGCGCGCCGCGCTGCAGTATTCCGACGGCATCAACCGCATCACCGTCGTGAAGGCGATGACGGACCAGGAGGCCGTCAAGGTGCTGCCGCGCGAGCCCGGCGACAAGTGGGAGCCGTTCGAAGTCGACCGCTTCACGCGGCGCATCGGCAGCGAACTGCGCGCCAAGCTCGGCCCCGACACGCTGGTGGCCAACGCCGTCAACCGGGTGCCGGGCCTCTGGGTCGGATTCTCGATCCAGAAAGATCCGTACTGGCTGCAGGCCGACCCGACGCGCGTGCAGCCGGTCGCCGGCAGCACCTGGTTCATCTGGGTCGGCATCGCGATCCTGGCGACGATCTTCGGCTCGGCGGCGATCGCGCGCCTGATCAACCAGCCGCTGAAGGATCTGTCGTTCGCCGCCAGCCGCATCCGCGACGGCGAGTTCGAGTCGCAGCTCGACGAGAACACACTGACCAGCGAGATTCGCGAGGTCAACATGGGCTTCAACCGCATGGCGCGCGAGCTGGCCAAGGTCGAGGAAGACCGCGCCGTGATGCTCGCGGGCATCAGCCACGACCTGCGCACGCCGCTGGCGCGCCTGCGCCTCGAGGCCGAGATGAGCGTGCAGGACGAGGAAGCCAAGCGCAACATGGCGCAGGACATCGACCAGCTCGACGCCATCATCGACAAGTTCATGGACTACGCCCGGCCGGGCGAAGTCAAGCTGGTGCCTGTGCACCTGTCGACGCTGGTCGACCGCGAGATGGCGGGCTTCCGCGACCCGATGCAGATCCGCATCACGTCGCGCGTCGCGATCGACACCAAGGTGATGGCCGACGAGACCGAGCTCGGCCGCGTCTTCGCCAACCTGTTCGAGAACGCGCGCCGCTACGGCCGCTCGACCGACACCGGCATTGCGCGCGTCGCCGTCACCTATGCGCGCACCGGGCCGTGGGTCATCGTCAGCGTGCGCGACCACGGCCCCGGCGTCGCACCCGAGAAGTTGAAGCAGCTGACGACGCCGTTCTTCCGCGGCGACGCCGCGCGCACTGCCGCGACCGGAGCGGGCCTGGGACTGGCCATCGTCGAGAAGGCGGTGCAGCGCATGGGCGGCAGCTTCGAGATCGCGAACGCGGCCGACGGCGGCCTCGTCGCCCACATCCGCTTGAAGAGGGCTCCCTGATGGCAGCTTCGATGCGCAATGCCGCCCGCTCGCTGCGCGGGCTCAACGACTGGCGACTCTGGGCCGCCGGCGTCGTCACCGCGGTCGGTATCGCATTCGTAGAGGCGCAGGGCATCTGGTCGGCGCCCGGTCGCCAGGCGCTGACGACCGGCGGGCTCGCGCTGTACTGGGGACTGTGGCTGTTGTGGCCGCTGGCACTGCTGTACCTGCTGAGCGTCATCAGCCACCTGGTGCGTGGGCGCATCGTGCGCGCCCTGCTGTCAGCGCTGCTGCTCGCGGCCACTGCCGTGCTGCTGTGGGCGCGCTTCGTCGAGCCGGCCGAGATCGAGGTGCGCGAAAGCTCGGTCGGCACGGCCTGCGGCGTGCGCGTCGCGCTCATCTCCGACCTGCACGCCGGCATCTTCGTGCGGCCCGGCGACCTCGACCGCCTGGTGACGCGGCTCAATGCGCTCGACGTCGACGCCGTGCTCGTCGCCGGCGACTGGACCTACGGCCCGAAGCGCGACCTGCGGGCCCAGTTCGCGCCGCTGGCGTCGCTGCGCCATCGCGTCGTCGGCGTGCTCGGCAACCACGACGAGGAGCGCCCCGGCCCGCCGCTGCAGCAGCCGCTGCGCAGCGCGCTGCAGGGCTACAACGTGCAGTTCATCGAGGGCCGGCGCGTGATGGTCGGCCGCTGCGAGCTGGCGGGCCTCGGCGACCGCAGCGCCGGCTCGGCGCAGCGCGACCTGGCCGAGCTGGCGAAGAGCCGGCCGCAGCGCCCGGCCGCGCAGCGCGTCGCGCTAGCGCACGACCCCGACACCGCCGCCGCCTTCGAACCCGGATTCGCCGCCGTCACGCTGGCCGGCCACACGCACGGCGGCCAGGTCGACCTGCCCTGGATGACCGACCGGCTGCTCGCCAAGGCGACGCGCGGCGGCTACAAGCGCGGGGCCTACACGCTGCCGCAGACCCAGCTGTTCGTCACGTCGGGCATCGGCACGAGCCACCTGCCGCTGCGGCTGGGCATGCCGCCCACGATCGACGTGCTCGCGCTCTGAACGCCGTTCACGCGCGCGCGATCAAGCACACGGCGCGCGCCTCGATCGACTCGCCGCGGCCCACCGGGCCCATCTTCTCGGCCGTCTTCGCCTTCACGTTGACCTGCTCGTAGGCGATGCCGAGCGCCGCGGCGAGGCGCTCGCGCATCGCGCCGATGTGCGGCGCCATCTTCGGCGCCTGCGCGACGATCGTCGAGTCGACGTTGCCGATCGCGTAACCGGCGGCGCGCACGCGGCGTGCCGCCTCGGCCAGCAACGCGAGCGAGTCGGCGCCCTCGAAGCGCGCATCGGTGTCGGGAAAGTGGCGGCCGATGTCGCCGAGCGCCGCAGCGCCGAGCAGCGCGTCGGTGATCGCATGCGCCAGCGCGTCGGCGTCGGAGTGGCCGGACAGGCCATGCGTGTGCGGCACCGTCACGCCGCCCAGCACCAGCGGCCGGCCTTCCACCAGCGCGTGCGTGTCCCAGCCTTCGCCGATGCGGAGCGCGGGCGCCGTCATTCGAGCGCGATCAGGCCATCGAACTTGACCTCGAGCTGCAAGCCCGCGACGTGCAGCGTCATCGTCGCGGGAAAGGTCTCGTTGCCCTGGATGGCGCCGGCCGCGCGGGCGCGCTGCACGGCCTGCTCGATCTCGCGCTGCGAGCTGACGCCGACCATCTTCAGGAACTTGCGGATGCTGACGTTGAAGGTTTCTTCGTTCATCGCGGACTCCAGGCAGCCGGGCCGATCGATTCTGCCATCAGCGCCCGCGCAGCAGCCGCTCGGCAAGCTCGAAGTCCTCGGGCCAGGTGAGCTTGAAGTTCTCCAGCGCGCCGGCCACGAGCAGCGGCTGCGCACCGCTCGCCTCGATCGCGCTCGCCTCGTCGGTGACGACGTCGCCCGTCTGCGCCAGCGCAGCGCGCAACGCACCAATGCGAAACATCTGCGGCGTCTGCGCCGCCCACTTGCCGGCGCGTTCGACCGTGGCGCCAGCGCGCCCGCCGTCGGACTGCTTGAGCGTGTCGGCGATCGGCAGCGCGAGCAGGCCGCCGACGGCGTCGTCGATGCAGGCGTCGATCAGCCGCTCGACCCAGGCGGCGCGCAGCAGGCAGCGCGCCGCGTCGTGCACCAGCACCCAGTCGGCGTCACGCGCGCCGCGCCGTGCCAGCTCTGCGAGCCCGTTGCCGACGCTCGCCGCACGCGTCGCGCCGCCGCAGCGCGCAAGCCAGGCGCGGTCGCCGGCCCATTGCGGCACTTCGCGCTCGAAGCGCTGGTCGTCGGGCGCCAGCACGACGAGCGTCGCGGCCAGGCGCGGCACCGTGGCCAGGGCGCCGAGCGTGTGAGCCACCATCGGCCGGCCCGCGATCGGGCGGTACTGCTTGGGCCCGTCGCCGCCGGCGCGCACGCCGGTGCCGGCACAGGGCACGAGGCCGTAGCAGCGGGCGGGCGTCGTCCCTGCGCGAGGAGCTGTCATCGGCCCGATTCTAGAATCGGGCCGGCAACGCCCCGGCGCTCGCGCTCCGGGGCGCTCTCGTTTTCAGTCGTCGCATGCAGATCCTCTCGCCCGCCCCCGGCAAACGCTACACGCTGCCCCGCCCCGTCGGCTCGGCCGACGCCTTGCTGTTGGCGCGCGCCGTCGAGGCTCGCAAGGCCGAGGGCCGCCTGACGGCGCTGGTCACGGCCGAGCCCGGCGACACACAGCGCCTCGAGGACGAGCTGAAGTTCTTCGCGCCGACGCTGCGCATCGCCGTCTTCCCCGACTGGGAGACGCTGCCCTACGACTCGTTCTCACCGCACCAGGACCTGATCTCGGAGCGGCTGGCGACGCTGTGGCGGCTGCTGCAGCCGGCGGCATCGAGCGACGTCGACGTCGTGCTGATGCCGGCGTCGACCGCGCTGGTGCGGCTCGCGCCGCCGTCGTTCCTCGCCGCCTACACCTTCGATTTCAAACAGAAACAGCGCCTCGACGAGGCCGCGCTGAAGGCGCAGCTCACGCTCGCCGGCTACACCCACGTCAGCCAGGTCGTCTCGCCCGGCGAATACGCGGTACGCGGCGGGCTGATCAACCTCTTTCCGATGGGATCGCCGGTGCCGTACCGCGTCGACCTGTTCGGCGACGAGGTCGACTCGATCCGCACCTTCGACCCCGACAGCCAGCGCAGCCTCTACCCCGTGCCCGAGGTGCGCCTGCTGCCCGGCCGCGAGTTCCCGATGGACGAGGCCGCGCGCACCGCGTTCCGCGCGCGCTGGCGCGAGCACATCGAAGGCGACCCGACGCGCGTGCGGCTCTACAAGGACATCGGCGCGGGCATCGCGACCGCCGGCATCGAGTACTACCTGCCGCTCTTCTTCGACGCGACGGCGACCGTCTTCGACTACCTCGGCGCCGACGCTGCGCTGGTGCTGCACGGCGAGGTCGACGCCGCGCTGCAGCGCTTCTGGACCGACACGCGCGAGCGCCATCGCTTCCTCGGCGCCGACATCGAGCGGCCCGTGCTGCCGCCCGAGACGCTGTTCCTTCGCCCGGAAGACTTCTACACGCGCGCCAACGCCTTCGCGACGCTCGCCGTGCGCGGCGCCGACGGCACCGCGGATCGCTGGGCCGACCCGCTGCCCGATCTCGGCGCCGACCGCGGCGCACCCGACCCGCTGAAGAAGCTGCAGGTCCACCTCGGCACGACGCCGCACCGCGTGCTGATCGCGGCCGAAAGCGAAGGCCGGCGCGAGAGCCTGCTCGAGCTGCTGCGCGACCAGCGCATCGAGCCGCCTTCGGTCGCGTCGCTGGCGGCTTTCGAGGCCGGCAGCGAGCGCTGTGCGATCGCCGTCGCGCCGCTGGCACAGGGCTTCCTGTGGAATGAAGCCGGCATCGAGTTCGTCACCGAGACCGAGCTGTTCGCCGCCGCGCCGACGGCGCGCCGCAAGCGCAAGCAGGAGCAGGTCAGCAACGTCGATGCGCTGATCAAGGACTTGTCGGAGCTGAAGGTCGGCGACCCCGTCGTGCACGTCAACCACGGCATCGGGCGCTACGTCGGCCTCGTCAACATCGACCTCGCGAACGGGGCCGATGGGGGGCCGAGCGAGTTCCTGCATCTCGAATACGCCGACAAGGCGACGCTCTACGTGCCTGTGGCGCAGCTCCACCTGATCGGCCGCTACACCGGCGTCGGCGCCGACGAGGCGCCGCTGCACAGGCTCGGCTCGGGCCAGTGGGACAAGGCCAGGCGCAAGGCCGCCGAGCAGGTGCGCGACACCGCGGCCGAACTGCTCGCGCTCTATGCGCGGCGCGCAGCGCGCGAGGGCCACGCCTTCCGCTATTCGCCGCACGACTACGAAGCCTTCGCCGCCAGCTTCGACTTCGAGGAGACGCCCGACCAGCGTGCCGCGATCCACGCCGTGATCCAGGATCTGGTGAGCCCGAAGCCGATGGACCGGCTGATCTGCGGCGACGTCGGCTTCGGCAAGACGGAGGTCGCGCTGCGCGCCGCCTTCGTCGCCGTGACGGGCGGCAAGCAGGTCGCGCTGCTCGCGCCGACCACGCTGCTGGCCGAGCAGCACTACCAGAACATCGTCGACCGCTTCGCCAGGTGGCCGATCAAGGTCGCCGAGATGTCGCGCTTTCGCTCGGCCAAGGAGATCAAGCAGGCGCTCGCCGGCCTGGGGGACGGCACGATCGACATCGTCGTCGGCACGCACAAGCTGCTGTCGCAGAACACGAAGTTCAAGCGCCTGGGCCTCTTGATCATCGACGAGGAGCATCGCTTCGGCGTGCGCCACAAGGAAGCGATGAAGGCGCTGCGCGCCGAAGTCGACGTGCTGACGCTGACCGCGACTCCGATCCCGCGCACGCTGGGCATGGCGCTCGAAGGCCTGCGCGACCTGTCGGTGATCGCCACGGCGCCGCAGCGGCGGCTCGCGATCAAGACCTTCGTGCGTGCAGAGTCGTCCGGCACGATCCGCGAGGCCGTGCTGCGCGAGCTGAAGCGCGGCGGCCAGGTCTACTTCCTGCACAACGAGGTCGAGACGATCGGGCACCGGCGCGACAAGCTCGCCCTGCTGCTGCCCGAGGCGCGCATCGCCGTCGCCCACGGCCAGATGCCCGAGCGCGAACTCGAGCGGGTGATGCGCGACTTCGTCGCACAGCGCCACAACCTGCTGCTGTGCTCGACGATCATCGAGACCGGCATCGACGTGCCGAGCGCCAACACGATCGTGATCAGCCGCGCCGACAAGTTCGGCCTCGCGCAACTGCACCAGCTGCGCGGCCGCGTCGGTCGCTCGCACCACCAGGCCTACGCCTACCTGCTGGTGCCCGATGTCGAGGGCCTGACGAAGCAGGCCGCGCAGCGCCTCGACGCGATCCAGCAGATGGAGGAGCTCGGCTCGGGCTTCTACCTCGCGATGCACGACCTCGAGATCCGCGGCGCCGGCGAAGTGCTCGGCGAGAACCAGAGCGGCAACATGATGGAAGTCGGCTTCCAGCTCTACAACGACATGCTCGCCGAGGCCGTGCGTTCGCTCAAGGCCGGCCGCGAGCCCGATCTGCTGCAGCCGCTGGCCGTCACGACGGAGATCAACCTGCACGCGCCCGCGCTGCTGCCCGATGCCTACTGCGGCGACGTGCACGTGCGACTGAATCTCTACAAGCGCCTCGCCACCGCCGAGACGCCCGACGACATCGACGCGCTGCTCGAGGAGATCACCGACCGTTTCGGCAAGCTGCCTGCGCAGGGGCAGACGCTGTTCGACACGCATCGCCTGCGCGTGCTGGCACGGCCCTACGGCGTGCAGAAGATCGACGCCGCGCCGGCCGGCATCGTGATCACGTTCCGGCCTGGCGCGCCGATCGACGCACAGCGCATCGTCGAGCTGGTGCAGAAGAATCGCGCGGTCAAGCTTGCCGGCAACGACAAGCTGCGCATCGAGCGCACGCTGCCAGAGGCACGCGAGCGCGCGCAACTGGTGCGCGACGTGCTGCGCTCGCTCGGCACGAGGGCCGGCGCGCCGGCCTGAAGCGGCACGTCCGCGCCGAGCGGTTTCATTCGTTTCGATCGTTGCGCCGGCCTGTTCGGCGCGGCATGCGGCGCCTAGGCTTGCCGGGTCACCGACTCGCCGAACGGAGCACCTCCATGGTCACGATGCCACGCCTCGCCTCGCTGATGATCGTCCTGCCGGCCCTGTACGCCGGAGCCGCGCTGGCGCAGTCCGGCACGGCGCCCGCGCAGGACGGGATGCACCGGACGCAGTTCGCCGACGCGGTCGGCCTGTTCCGCGCCCAGAGCTATCCGCAGGCCTACGGCCGCTTCGTCGAGCTTGCCGGCCGCGGCCACGCGCCCTCGGCGCAGATGGCGCTGATGATGTTCAGCAACGGGCCGGCGGTCTTCGGCAGCGACTGGGATGCCAACGCCGACCAGCTGCAGCGATGGCAGCGGCTGGCGCTCGCCGCGTCATCGATGCCGCAAGACGACCGCACCCCGCGCCGCTGAGACACCGTGCTCACTCGGGTCGCATGGCCACGGCGCAGTCCTGCGCACGCCGCAGCAGCAACTCGCGCTCGCGCTCGTTGCGCGTCAGCTGCGCGGCGCGCCGGAACTCGGCCTGCGCCTGGTCGTGGCGGCCGAGCCGCGCCAGCAGGTCGCCGCGCACGCTGGGCAGCAGGTGGTAGCCCTGCAGCGTCGGCTCGTCTCGCAGCGCGTCGACGTGCTGCAGCCCGGTCGACGGGCCGAAGGCCATCGCCAGCGCGACGGCACGGTTGAGTTCTACGACGGGTGACGGCGCCGTCTGCGCCAGCGCGTCGTACAGCGCGGCTATGCGCGTCCAGTCGGTCTCGTCGGCGCTGCGGGCGCGCGCGTGGCAGGCGGCGATCGCGGCCTGCAGCGCATAGGGCCCCAGCGCGCCGCCCAGCGCCTCGGCGCGTTCGAGCGCCGCCAGGCCGCGGCCGATCAGCAGGCGGTCCCAGCGCGCGCGGTTCTGGTCGGGCAGCAGGATCGGCTCGCCGCACGGACCGGTGCGCGCGCCGATGCGCGACGCCTGGATCTCCATCAGCGCGACGAGGCCGTGCACCTCGGGCTCGCGCGGCGCCAGCCCGGCGACGATGCGACCGAGGCGCAGCGCCTCGTCGCACAGCGCCGGGCGCATCCAGTCGTCGCCGGCGGTCGCCGCATAGCCTTCGTTGAAAACCAGATAGATCACTTCGAGCACCGACGCCAGCCGCGGCGCCAGCTCCTCGGCGCGCGGCACCTCGAACGGCACACGCGCCGCGGCCAGCGTGCGCTTGGCGCGCACGATCCGCTGCGCGATCGTCGGTTCGGCGACGAGGAAGGCGCGGGCGATCTCGTCCGTCGTCAAGCCGCCGAGCAGGCGCAGCGTCAGCGCGACGCGCGCCTCGGTAGACAGCACCGGGTGGCAGGCGGTGAACACGAGCCGCAACAGGTCGTCGCCGATGTCGTCGTCGAGCGCCGCGTCGGGGCTGCGCTGCGCGTCGCGCAACTGCATCTCGAGCTCGTAGGCGATCTCATCTTCCTTGCGCTCGTGCAGCGCCTTGCGGCGGATCGTGTCGATCGCGCGGTGCTTGGCCGTCGCCATCAGCCACGCCGCCGGATTCTGCGGCACGCCCTGCGACGGCCACTGCTCGAGCGCCGCGACGAGCGCGTCCTGCGCCAGCTCCTCGGCCAGGCCGACGTCGCGCAGCAGGCGCGCGAGCGACGCGATGATCTTCGCCGACTCGATGCGCCAGACGGCGTCGATCGTGCGGTGCGTCGGCGAGCAGTTCGCGCTCACGGCCGGCTCGGCATCAGCCGTGGTCCTCGTAGCACGGGCCGTGGCCGCGCACTTCCACTGTCGCCCATTGCGCGGCCGGGCATTCGGCAGCGATCGCGACGGCCTCGTC
>Ga0073899_10005214_pt1 | contig 11337 bp, 12 predicted proteins | sample KloWWTmetaKNB5Ph_FD_88975 | JGI IMG/M metagenome (GOLD analysis project Ga0073899, IMG submission 88975) | Active sludge microbial communities from Klosterneuburg, Austria, studying microevolution and ecology of nitrifiers - Klosterneuburg... | ecosystem: Engineered > WWTP > Aerobic digester >...
GGCGATACGGTTAAGGCTGGACAACTGCTCATCGCGCTTGACGACAACGACCTGCGTGCCCAGTTACAGCAGGCGCAAGCCGCGCTGGCGACCGCCGACGCACGACTGAAATCACAGTTCGATCTCGCCGGGCCGGTCGCGACGCAGGGCCTCGCGCAGAGCCGCGCGAACATGGAATTCAGCGTGAGCGAACTCGAACGCACGCGCAGTCTGCATGCGAAAGGTTTCCTCGGCGACGCAAAATTGCAGGACGCTGAACGCGCCACGGCGAGCGCTCGCGCCGCGTATCAACAGGCGGCAGCGCAAGCCACGGCCAACACAAAAGGTGGCGCCGAAGTGCAGGCTACGCAGGCGCGTCTGCGCGAGGCGCAGGGCGCGGTGCAGGTGGTGAAGGCGAAGCTTGAGCAGACCAGCATAGTCGCGCCCGCCGATGGCCGCGTGATCACGCGCAGCGTGGAAGTCGGCGATGTCGCGCAGGCGGGCAAGAAACTGCTGACGCTCGCAACATCGGGCGAGACTCGCCTGATTGCGCAGATTGACGAGAAGAACCTGGGGCTGCTGCGCGAAGGCATGCGCGCCGTGGCGTCAGCTGATGCGTTCCCGGACACGAAGTTCGACGCTGAACTGATTTATCTTGCGCCGTCGGTGGACGTCACGCGCGGCACGGTTGAGGCGCGGCTGCGCGTCAGCAAACCGCCTTTGATCCTGCGTGACGATATGACCGTTTCTGTCGAGGTGGTGGTCGCACAAAAGCAGAAAACGCTGACCATTCCCGCGAGTGCGCTGCGGGAGGCGGGCGAGCGCAAGTACGTGCTCGCGGTGCGCTCAGGCGCTGCGCAGGAGCAGGATGTGAAGATCGGAGTGCATTCGCTGCAACGCGTGGAAATTCTCTCGGGCCTTGCGGCGGGCGATGAAGTGGTCATGGATGATCGTGTACGGCCCGGCCAACGGGTACGCGGCGTTACACCGGCACTGGTTGCACGACCGAAAGGCGTCGACATGCCGATGCCCACGAATTAGCGCGGTCGCCGGATGATTTTTGAAATACAGATTGCGCTGCGATTCCTGCGCGAAGGCAGGACGCAGTCTGCGCTGATCGTCGGCGGCGTGACGGTTGGCGTCGCGGTAGTGGTCTTCATTTCTGCGCTCGTCAGTGGACTGCAATCCAACACCATCAGTCGCACGCTCGGCGCCCAGGCACACATCGTTGCCAAACCCGTTGATCCGGAAGCCCGCCGCCAGATCGGCGACGACCGCAGTGATGCAACGAGCATCGCTGTGGTGCAGACCGCACCGCGCAAGGTTAGGTCGATAAACAACTGGCAACAGGTGATCGCCGCATTTGAGGCGGTGCCGACCGTTGTCGCAGTGTCGCCGATGCTTTCGGGTGCGGCGATTGCCATACGCGGCGAAGGCCGTAACGCGGTCACCATATTCGGCGTTGATCTGCAGCGCTACGACCGGATCGTAGACCTCCGTAACAAGCTGGTAACCGGTTCGCTACGCCTGGAGCCGGGCGACGTGCTGGTCGGGACCGAGCTTGCGCGCGACCTGGGCGCTGACATCGGTGATCGCATCACGATCTCGACGGGTACGGTTACCGCCACCGACGAGCGGTTCCGCATTACGGGTACGCTCGATCTGGGCAATCGTGACCTGAGCCGACGCGCGGTGTACCTGCCGCTGCACACGGCACAGAACCTGTTTGAACTGCCAGGTGGTGTTACCTCCCTTGAGGTGCGGATTCAGGATGTATTCGCCGCCGATAAAGTAGCCGCGCGGATCGCGCGGATCACTCCGCTCACCGTTGATAGCTGGATGACCACCAACAGTCAGTTGCTCAGCGCGCTGTCGGCGCAGACGGCGTCAACCACCATCATCCGTGTGTTCGTCTCAATCGTTGTCATGTTGGGCATCGCCAGCGTTCTGGTGGTCGCTGTAGTGCAGAAGACTCGTGAGATCGGAATCCTGCGCGCGATGGGCGCGTCGCGCGGACAGATGACGCGGGTATTCCTGCTGCAGGGTTCGCTCGTGGGACTGGTGGGTTCGATGCTGGGGTCGCTGCTCGCAACTCTGCTGGTGTTTCTGTTCGTCACTTTTGTTCGGGGTGTCGATGGCAGCCCGTTGTTCCCGATCACACTGGAGCCGCAACTACTGGTTGTGTCGTGCATTGGCGCAACCCTGTGCGGCACGCTGGCCGCCATCGCGCCGGCGCGGCGGGCGGCGCGGCTCGATCCAGCGATGGCCATGCGCGCATGAGCACAACCGCAGCGCCGGTGCTTCGCCTATCGGCGATTCGCAAGTCGTACAACGTGGGTACGCCGGTCGAGGCTGAAATACTGCACGGTATTGACCTGTCGCTTGCCACCGGCGAGTTTGCAGCGCTGATCGGTCCCTCGGGCTCCGGCAAAAGTACGCTGCTCAACATCATCGGCCTGCTCGAACCGCCAACCTCCGGCAGCGTCGAGATCGCTGGACGCGCGGTGAGCTACAACGATGATGACAGTCTCACGCGGCTGCGCTCGGAGACGCTGGGCTTCGTGTTCCAGTTCCATCATCTGCTGCCGGCTTTTACCGCGCTCGAAAACGTGCTGATGCCGAGGCTCATCAACGGCCAGAAAATCACTGAAGCGGTGCGCGCCGAAGCGCTGCATTTGCTGGACGCAGTGGGCTTGCGCGAGGCTGAATCCAAAAAGCCGTCGGAACTGTCCGGCGGCATGCAGCAGCGCGTGGCCATTGCCCGTGCACTGGCGGTCAAGCCCGCGCTGGTGCTGGCGGATGAACCGACCGGAAATCTGGATACCAAGACGGCCGCTGACATCTTTGTCATGCTGCGCAAATTCAACCGCGATTTCGGGACATCGTTCCTGATCGTGACACACGACCCGCGACTGGCGGCGACCTGCGACCGCCGCATCACGCTGGCGGACGGGCAGATTGTGTCGGACGAACGATAGCGTTTGCTTCCGGTTCCCGGGCGGCGGAACCCCTTACACTTGAGACTCTTGACCTTCTGCACTGCCCGCCATGCCATCGTTTGACACCGTTTCCGAACTCAACTGGGTCGAAATCAAGAACGCGCTCGACCAGGCCAACAAGGAAATCTCCACCCGTTTCGATTTCAAGGGTTCAGACTCGCGCGTTGATCTGAACGAAAAAGACAAATCGATGACGGTCTTCGCCGACGACGACTTCAAGATCGGGCAGGTGGACGAAGTGCTGCTCAACAAGTTCGCCAAGCGCGGCGTCGATTCGCGCTCCATCGAAAAAGGCAAAGCCGAAAAAATCGGTGGCGACAAGATGAAGCGTGTTGACAAGCTGAAAGAAGGCCTTGAGTCCGAGCTGGCCAAGAAAGTTGTCAAGCTGCTCAAGGACAGCAAGATAAAGGTCAGCGGTTCGATTCAGGGAACCAGCGTGCGTGTGACCGGCAACAAGAAGGACGACCTTCAGGCCGCGATGGCGCTGATCAAAAAAGACATCACCGAACTGCCGCTGCAGTTCAATAATTTCCGCGATTAGCAATGAAGGTGGCGCTGCTCCTGCTGTGCGCGTTGATGCTGGCTGCGTGCCAGCCATCAAACCCGCCGCCAACGCCGCTGCCGACTAAAGAAAAGACTGTCGACAAGGTCAAGGCCGATGTCGACAAAGCGATGAAGCAGGCCGCTGACGACCTCCGCAAAGCAGAAGAGGCGCGTGACGGCGAAGATCCAATGAAGAAAGGTTACTGATTGATGAAGTGGTATCAACCAGCCGCGTGTGCAGTTTTCGCGTTCCTTGCGACGTACGCTTTTGCACAGGGCGCGCCCCTGCCGCCAGCAAGTGCTGCTGCGGCAACAACTGATGGTCGCAACGCCGATACGTGGTTGCGCGATGGAGATCGCGTTTACATGGCCTATAGCCCGTACACCGAGCATTTCAGGAACAACCCTGAGTACGTAAAGCACACACATCTGGTCGACCTTGGTATTGAATCGAAGTACGACACGGTTTGGGGTGCGGACCGCACGCTGTTTGGCCTGACGGTATTCAAGAGTTCTTATGGTCAGCCGTCACAGTACATCTACTGGGGGCAGCGCTGGGATCTGAAACCCTGGCTTTACGCCAAGGTCACCGCCGGCCTGTTGCACGGCTACAAGGGCAAGCGCAAGAACAGCATTCCGTTCAACGACCTCGGTGTCGCTCCCGGCATCGTGCCGGCGATTGGCGTGCAGTTCGGGGATGTCCGTGCAGAAGCCGTTGTGCTCGGTTTTTCGGCGTTGATGTTTACGGTCGGATACCGTTTCTAAGGGCTGTTGCAGATGGCATTGCGTGCGGGCTTTACGGCCGAGTCCATGAAAGATCGCGGCGTCGGCAAGCTGCCGGGGCTGCTCGGCATCAAACTGCTGTCGGTTGAAGAAGGCTTGTTGATTGCCGAACTCAAGGTTCGTGAGGAGCTGCTCGCGCCAAACGGTTACCTGCATGCGGCCAGCGTGGTTGGCCTCGCGGACACGATGTGCGGTTACGGATGCATTTCACATCTGCCAGAAGGCGCCAGGGGTTTCACCACGATTGAACTCAAAAGCAATCATCTCGGCACAGCTCTGGATGGCACTATTTATGTCGAAGCGCGGCCCATGCATCTGGGCCGCACGACGCAGGTGTGGGACGCCGTCGTCCGTCATCGCGAAACAGCGAAAACCATTGCGCTCTTCCGCTGCACGCAAATGGTGTTGTGGCCCACGGAGAAATGACCGATAACGCGCTGATTGCAGCGGCTCGCACACTTCGAGCCGCTGTCGACCCGCTCCGGTTTTCGTCGCCAGTAAGCCATGTGCTCAATCCACTGGATTACGCTCGGGCACCTCATGAACAGTACCTGCGCAAGTTTGGCCAGAGCCACAAGCGGGTGGTGTTTCTCGGCATGAATCCTGGCCCGTTCGGAATGGTGCAGGTTGGCGTTCCGTTCGGTGAGGTCAATGCAGTGCGCGACTGGATGAAAATCGATGCGCCGGTCGCGCAACCGAAAATCACCAACCCTTCGCGCCCGGTTGAAGGCTTCTTGTGCCAACGCTCCGAAATTTCCGGGCAGCGCTTGTGGGTGCTGTTCTCGCAACGATTTCCTGATGCGATGGACTTTTTCGCGGATCATTTCGTACTGAACTATTGTCCGCTGGCATTCTTTGACAAGGCGAGAAACGTCACGCCGGACAAACTCCCAAAAAGCGAAACTGCGCCGCTTTACGCTGCGTGCGATGCGCACCTGCGCGCTTGCGTGGAAGCGCTCAAACCGGACTGGGTGATTGGTATAGGCAAGTTCGCCGAAACACAGGCGAGGCTCGCGTTACAGGCCTCGCATCCCAACGTAAAAATTGGCACGGTACTGCATCCCAGCCCGGCCAGCCCGATGGCCAATCGTGGCTGGGCACCGCAGGCAACGGCGCAACTCGCTGCGCTCGGTATCTGGTAGCCGGGCGAACATGAAACTATTCGACCGGATCGAAATCTGATCTTGCGTTACTTCAGTATCGTGTCCTGCATGAAGCGCACCATCGAATAGAAGTAATAGTCAGCGTTCTCCTTGCGAGCAAAGCCGTGGCCCTCGTTCTCGGCGCGCAGATACCAAACCATGGAGCCATTGGTGCGGGCCTTGGCAACAATCTGCTCGGCTTCGGTATACGGCACGCGCGGATCATTCTTTCCTTGCACTACAAGCAGCGGCTTCTTGATCTTGCCTGCGTTGGTGAGCGGTGAAATGCTGTTCAGAAACTCGCGCATCTTCGGGTCACGTTCATCGCCATACTCGACGCGACGCAGATCGCGCCGGTAGCTCTCGGTCGTCTCAAGGAAGGTGACGAAGTGCGAGATGCCGACCACGTCGATAGCGCCCGCGATGCGATCCGCGTAGTTCGTCGACACCGCAAGACTCATGTAGCCGCCGTAGCTGCCGCCAACGACGAGCACCCGCGACGCGTCCAGATCAGGCTGCGTCGCAATCCAGTCAAGCAATGCGCCAATGTCCTTGACCGAATCCTCGCGCTTGAAACCATTGTCGAGCTCAAGGAAGGTCTTCCCGAATCCCGACGAGCCGCGCACATTCGGCTGGATCACGGTAATACCCATCTCGTCGACAAAGTAGTTCCAGCGGCCGGAGAAGCCGATTTTCGCCTGCGCCTCTGGTCCGCCGTGAATATTGATGACAACCGGCCGCTTGCCCGCGAAACGCGCTGGAGCGCGATTGATAAGACCGGAAATTTCGCGCCCGTCAAAACTTTTCCAGGTGATGATGTCCTGCGACTTGAAGTGACTCGTTTCCATCGGACTCGCAGCTTTGGTCCACTGCACGGCTGAACCGGTTACCGGATTGAGCGCGAATACGTCTCCCGGTGATCGTGCGCTTACCATGTTCAGCACAATCTCGGGGCTGCCGCGGCGCGTACCGACCCCGCCTACCGATCCATCCGGTACGCCTTTGATCGGCACTTCCTTGAACGTGACGCTGTCGTACGCGCGCAACTCATCCTTGCCCTTGACGTTGAGTCGCGTGTACATGACACGCGAACTGCCATCGTCATCTTCATCATCTTCGGACGCCCCCTCAACGTCGTAGGGAAGACCGCGCGTGAGCGACTTCAGCACCTTCGTCGTCAGGTCGTAGTACATGAGCTCCCGAAACTCACCGTCGCGGTCACTGGCGACGAAAATGCCTTTTCCGTCGCGACTGAAACGCCCGCCGAAATGCGTGGCCTTGATTTTGTCGTCCTGCGGCAGAACACGCTCATGTTTGCCCGTATCAACGTTCAGCGTCCACACTTCACTTTGGTTGGCAGACAGGTAACGCGTGAGCAGAATCAGATTTCCAGCGCTGTTGAAGCTGCCGCCGAACCAGCCTGTTCCCGGTAGCTCCGCAATGACGCGTGCCTTGTCCGGTTGCAGCGGATCCATCAGCCGGTAAGTCGTGGCAATTGTCTTCCGTTGCTCGCCTGTCAGGTTGCGGTCTAGCGGCACTGACGAAAACAGCAATTCGCCCGTCGGTTTGTCGTTAATGCGGCGCCAGGCGCCACGGCTGTGACGGAAATTCGAATCGCTCAGCTGCACAGCCGGCTGACCGTCGACCTCCTGACGGAACATCTGGAACGCTTCGGAGCCACCCTTGCTCGCCTCGAACACGATGTACTTTCCTTCGGTCGGCTCAATCGTGGCGCCACTGACCGGATCCGGGTGTTTTGTGATCGGCATGGGTTCGCCCATTGCCGATTTGACCCAGAAAAGCTGACTGGTGCTCGATCCGGCGGCGCGATACGCCACAATCATTTCCGGCTTTTTCGGATGCCATGCAACAAATCGGTGGCCGCGAAAATCGCTGTACTTGGCAACGCTGTCAGCCAGTGCTTTCGAGATCGGAGGAATGCCCTCAATGTGCAGATTGGCATTGGGCGCGATGATGTCCGCAGGCGTGGCAGCGGGCGCGGGCGCCAGTTGCGCGAGTGCGGGTGCGGACACGAGCGCAGAGATGGCAGCGAGGCGGGCCCACCGCTTGAACAACAAATTCATGAAGACAGACTCCAAACTCGGAAGTCTGGATTATTCAGGTTCGTCACCTGCTCAACAAGTTGCTTTACTTCTGATGCGACGAACGACGAGCGCCGTGGCATGGTTCGCGGGTGCCGGGCTGCGCAATCAGCCCTCAGACGGCGGCGGTTAGACGATGCGCGGTTCGGGTTCGAGTGTGATGCCGAACTTGCTCACAACATCCGCCTGAACGGCCTGCGCCAGCGCCCACACCTCCGCCCCCGTCGCACCGCCGTGATTGACAAGGACCAGCGCGTGCCGCTCATGCACGCCCACAGCGCCAATACGGCGGCCTTTCCAGCCCGTTTGTTCGATCAGCCAGCCGGCCGCGACTTTTACCTTGTCAGCGGCGGCAGGGTACTGCGGCATCCCCGGGAACTGCGCCTTGAGCGACGCGGCAACATCCGCGGCCAGCACCGGATTCTTGAAAAAACTGCCAGCATTGCCGATAACGGCCGGGTCCGGCAAGCGACTTGAGCGAATCGCCATGACGGCGCGCGATACGTCCATCGCGGTTGGCTCGGTAATACTGGCCTGCTGCAATTCCACCTTGATGTCGCCGTAATCCAGATGCGGCGTGAAGCGGCGCGACAAGTGGAAGCGTACGCGCATGATGGCGTAGCGGTCCCGCTCGCCATCAATCATCCGTCTGAACACACTGTCACGATAACCGAATGCACAGTCAACTTTGCGGAAATCACGCGGCTCGCCGGTACGCGTATCGACCGCCATCACGCTGTCGCAGGTGTCGGAAATCTCAACGCCATACGCGCCGATGTTCTGTACCGGTGCGGCACCAACATAACCCGGGATGAGCGACAGATTCTCCAGTCCACTCAGGCCTTGCGACAGCGTCCACTGGACAAAGGGATGCCACGGCTCGCCGGCCATGGCCTCAACCAGAACCGTACTGCCTTCGTCCCAAACGATTCGCGCACCGCGCGGTGCGAGTTGCAGCACCGGTGCTTCGATGTTTTTCGTGAGCAGAAGATTGCTGCCACCGCCGATCAGAAACGGTGGCGTTTCGCGACCGTGCGCCGCGCACCAGTTCATCAAATCGAGTTCGCCGGAAACGTGAGCGAATTGCCGTGCCGTGGCGTTAACGCCAAACGCGTTGAAGCTGGCGAGCGGAAAGTCCCGCAGAAAATGCATCAATGGCCTGTTTGCACTGTGACTGTAGGCTCAGGGTTTCAAACCCGCTGGGATGCCGTTGGGGAAAGCTCTGGCCAGTGCCTCGTTGATCTTCTGCACGCGATTGGCGGGCGAAGGATGCGAACTCGCAAATTCCGGCTGCCGCGAACCGCCGCTGGCTCGCTCGAGAATCTGCATGACCTTGATCAGGCCGCGCGGGTCATAGCCCGCCTCGGCCATGAGCCGCAATCCGAGCGCATCAGCCTCCAGCTCGTCTTCCCGGCCATAGCTCATCATGGCCATCTGTCCGACCACGCGACCAATCTGCGCGGCATCCATCGAGCCAGAGCCCATTGCGAACGCGCCTGTCAGCCCTTGTGTCAGCTGGTCTTTTGCAATGCGCTCGGCGCTGTGTCGCGCGAGCACATGGCCGACCTCATGACCCAGCACGCCCGCGAGCTGACCTTCGGTTTCGAGCCGTGACAGCAGGGCCATGGTGATGAAAATCTGACCGCCTGGCAGCGCAAACGCGTTGACGGTACGTGGATCGGCAAGCGTGTGGAACTTGAACGGATACCCTGATTTTGAGGCTGCCGACTGCGCCACGATCTTTGCGCCGACCTGTGACACAAGTTGCCGCGCGCGCGCATCCTGCGACAGGCCGCCCATCTGCTGCGCCATCTGCGGCGCCGATTGCAGCCCCATGGCGACTTCGTCTTTTTGCGTCATGCCGGCAATATGCTGCTTCTCGCCGGTGATCGGGTTCACCGAGGATGAACCGAAATACGAGAACAGCGAAAACAGTCCCACCAGTAAGGCGATGATGAGTTGAATTTTGTTTATGGTACGTACCTCCTGGCCGGCTAACGACGATAGATCGAGCGGCGATCACGCTCAAGTGTTTCGTAAATGCCGCCGCAGAGCGCGCCGAAGATTACGTGCAACACCACCATGAACCAGCTACGGTAATAGTAGAACTCCGGGAAGAACCGGCTCATCGTATAGGTGTTGATCGCATAGAGCGCAAGACCGAATAGCCCACCACCGATGAGCCCGACCCAGAAGCCCCAGCGATGGAATGTGAATGAGATCACGAATGCAAACACAAGCCCGAGCACCAGGTGCACGGCGATGCCTGCGCCAAGGGCCATACCAAAGGGAGTGATGTCGGGGTCAAGTGCGCCTCGGCCCAGCACAATGGTCGCCAGCAGTCGCGGCAATCCGATCGCATTGTCATGCAGGAAATGCAAGGCACCCATGCCGAGCAGCAGACTGATTACCGCCGCCAGAAGGCCTGCGATAACGGCAGCGCGCTTGTCCATGCTGGGTGCTCCTCGATATTGATCGAATAAATTGGTGCGAAGATTGTAAGCTCGCGTGCAAACTGCACACTAACAGCCTGAGAGCCAGACTCGAACTGTCAACAATGAACACGCTGTGGAGCAACATCATGGGATTCTTCGGAACATCAACCGCAATGGCCAGCGCCGCCGACGCGCTGCCGGGCCGCACGCAGGCGATGGTGGTGCCGCGAAAACATTTCGCCAATGGCAATGACATCGTCGCGCCATTCCCCGAAGGCATGCAGCTCGCGCAATTTGCGATGGGTTGCTTCTGGGGCGCAGAGCGCGAATTCTGGGAACAACCGGGCGTCTACTCGACCGCGGTCGGATACGCCGGTGGTTACACGTCGAATCCAACGTATCAGGAGACCTGCTCAGGTCTTACCGGTCACACCGAGATGGTACTCGTTGTCTATGACCCGTCGAAGATCAGCTACGAGCAACTGCTGAAAGTGTTCTGGGAGGCCCATGATCCGACGCAGGGCATGCGTCAGGGCAATGACGTGGGCAGCCAGTACCGCTCGGCAATCTATTGCTACACACCGGAGCAGCGCGCGGCCGTGGAAACTTCACGCGCGCAGTTTCAGGCGGCGCTGACGGCGCGTGGCTTCGGCGCGATCACGACCGAAATTCGCGGCGGCAAACCCGGTGAAAGCACGCCGGAGTTTTTCTATGCCGAGGAATATCACCAGCAATATCTGGCGAAGAATCCCGGCGGTTATTGCGGCCTCGCGGGGACGGGCGCCGTGTGCCCGTTGCCCACGGGGGCGAAGGTCGCGGCCTAGGCTTCACGGCGCGCGTTTTCGTCGGCTAGCATCGGCACGATGAACACGGAAAAATTGCGCATCGGCGTTGATCTCGGCGGCACCAAGATCGAGGCGGTCGCACTGGCCGCCGATGGCGGCATCGTATGGCGCGAGCGGGTGCCGACGCCAAAGACCTCAGCCGACACCATCTACGAGGCCATCGCCGGGCTGGTCGCGCGGTGTGAAGCGACACTTGGCGCGACGGCGACCGTCGGCATCGGCACGCCGGGCTCGTTGTCGCCGAAAACGGGCTTGCTGCGCGGCTCCAACACCGTCGTGCTCAATGGACAGCCGGTCAAACAGGCGCTCGAAGCGCGGCTCAAACGCGACGTGAGTATTGCCAACGATGCCAATTGCTTTGCGCTGTCGGAGGCCACCGATGGTGCTGGCAAAGGAGCGGCGAGCGTGTTTGGCGTGATTCTGGGCACCGGTGTTGGTGGCGGCGTCGTGATCAATGGCCAGATCGTCAACGGACTGCACGCCATTGCTGGCGAGTGGGGACATAACCC
>Ga0073899_10005215_pt1 | contig 11336 bp, 8 predicted proteins | sample KloWWTmetaKNB5Ph_FD_88975 | JGI IMG/M metagenome (GOLD analysis project Ga0073899, IMG submission 88975) | Active sludge microbial communities from Klosterneuburg, Austria, studying microevolution and ecology of nitrifiers - Klosterneuburg... | ecosystem: Engineered > WWTP > Aerobic digester >...
CGCCGAGAACACCTTCGAACGCTTCCAGGAGCTCGCGACCGCGAGCTGGTCGCGGCGCCTCCTCCCCCTCGCGCGCCTCGACGAGGGCTTCGGCGAGGGGCCCACGGAGGTGTCCGTCGCCTACGCGCAGTCGGCGGATTTCACCGGCTACCTCCTGCGCAAGGAGGGCCCCGCGCGCTTCGCGGTGATGCTCGGCCACGTGCGCGACGGGTCCACGCTCGACGAGGCGGTGCGCGAGACCTGGGGCTCCGACCTCGCGCGCATCGAGGAGGACTGGCGCGGCGACCTCGGCGACCGCATGGCCTTCGCGCCGCTGTGGGCGGGCACGGGGGCGCTCTCGCTGCTCGGGGTGGCGTTCGTGGCGGTGGCGCTGGCGCGGCGGCGGCGGCGCAACCGCACGGTGCTCGACCGCTGGGAGCGCGAGGAGCGCGTCGCCCGCACCGCCCGCTGGGCGCTGCTCGGGCGCCCGCACCTGCGCCTCGTGCCGCCGCCGCCCGCGGACGAGAAGCCCACGCTCCACTGAGGGGCCGTCACGGGGCAGCGACCCCGAGGCGCGCGAGGCACGCGTCCACCGAGAGCACGTCGACGCGCCACGCCCATCGCCCGCGCGGGACCGCCCCGGCGAAGCGGAGCGCGCGCTCGGCCTCGCGGGCGTCCGGGGGGCCGCCGGGCCAGGTGAGGGCGGCGACCTGGAGCGCGATCGCCGGGACGTGGTCGGCGACCCGCGCGATGAGGGCCTCGCGCCCGTCTCGGTCGAGCGCGCGGAGCCCGAGGTCGACCGCCATCGCCTCGACGACCGACCAGGTGCGCGGCTCGGTGGTGGCCCCCTCGATCGCGGACGCGCGGGCGTAGAGCCCCTGGAAGGCCGCCGCGTCGCGCTGGTGCCAGGCGAGGATGGCCTCGTGACAGGCCATCAGCCGCGCGACGACGGGGTCGACCTCCAGGGCGGCGTCCACCCACTCGGGGTCGGGCTCCGCGTCGTGGCCGAGGCGCCACTCGAGCGTCCGCCGCAGCCACACCGCGCGGCCCTCGGTGACGGGGAGCCGGAGCCGGACGGCCTCCGCGTGGACGCGCTCGATCAGCCCCCGCGCGCGCTCGAAGCGGCTGGCCTCCATCCATGCCGCGGCGGCGCCGAGGCACTCGCGGTGTCGACGGCTCACCCAGGCTTCACCCCGCGCGCCCCTCCCGTAGCAGCGAGCGGCGTCTTCGTACCGCTCCTCCGCGACCGCGAGGCGCGCCTCCCATGACGCCCGCCGCCGCAGCCACTCGGGGGCGGCGCCCGCGACCGGGTGGAGCGTCGCCAGGACGCGCCGGAGCGAGCCCTTCGAGACGCGCCGCGCGGCGTTGACCGCGACCTCCATCCGGAGCAGCTCGAGGCCCGCGTCTTCGCACCGGGGCACCCGCGCGACGAGCGCCTCGGCCTGCGGCGTCCAATGCAGCGTGGCGTGCGCGGCGCGCATCAGGCGCTCCACTGCCGCGAGCGGCCCGCGCCGGTACTCCGGCGCGGAGAGCTCGCAGCGCAGCCGGTCGAGCGCGCGCGGCGTCCACTGCTCGATCGCGACCCTCGCCCACAGCCCGAACATCGAGAGGAGGAGCGCGTCGTCGCAGTCGCTGCATCCCCGCAGCGCGCGCACCCCCTCGCGGAGCACGTGCTCGGCCTGGGAGAGCCGGCCGCGCGCGGCGAAGCCCTCCGCCGTGTGGCGGACCTCCGCGGCGATCTCCCGCGCGTCGGAGCCGGCCATCAGGAGGTGCTGGAGCCGCGCCGGGTGACGCGGCCGGAGGGCCGCCGCGAGGCGTTCGTGGGCCTCCCGCTTCCGCGCCGGCGCCCATCGGATCGACCCGAAGGCGCCGTCGCGCGCTGACGCCCCGCCGCGGTCGCGCAGGACGTGCCCCCGCTCCCCGAGCTCGCGCAGCGCGCGGCCGACCCGCCCCGCCGACCAGCCCGTGACCTGCCGCAACGCCGCGGGCCGGAGGGCCGTCCCCGCGAGCGCGAGCCACTGCATCAGGTCCGCGGCGTCGCCCGTGACCGCCCCCGCGGCGGCGAGCGAGCCGCCGTCGGACGCCGCGGCGGCGGACGCTTCGCGCCGATCCAGGTCGATCCGCTGGACCACGTAGCGCTCGCCGGACCAGCGGGCCGCCCCTTCACGCTCCCATCGCTCGAGCTCGGCGACGACCCGGGCGGGCGCGCCGCCGGAGCGGGCGTAGAGGAGCCTCGCGGCGTCCTCTCGGAGGTGCAGGAGTCGGTCGGGGCCGGCGAAGAGCTCCCGCAGGGCCTCCTCCGACCATCGCGATCGCTCGGGCAGCCGCCGCCCGCACCCGGGGGCCTCCGGCGAGGTCGCCCGCAGCCGCGCCACGACCTCTGCCGCGGAGCCGGGCCGCGCGTCGGGGAGCGGCGCGAGCAGGCTCTCGAGCACCGCCAGCACCGGGGCTGGAGCGTCGGCGGCGCCCCACCGCAGGCGACGCGGCTCCGCCCTCCGCCCGAGGAGGAGCGCGACCTCGCCGCGGACCGGGAAGGGGAAGCGCCCCGTCAGCGTGCGGTACGCCATCACCCCGACCGCGTAGAGGTCGCTCCGCGGGTCGTCGTTCCCGTCCCACGCCTCCGGGGCCATGTAGGCGACGGTGCCGTAGGTCGACTCGCCGCCCTCCCAGGGGGACTGCCAGCTCGCGTCGAGGCGCGCGATGCCGAAGTCGACCAGCACCGCGCGCCCCTCCCGCACCAGCACGTTGGCGGGCTTGAGGTCGCGGTGCACCACCCCGAGCGCGTGGACGCGGCCGAGCGCTTCGAGGAGCGAGAGCAGCGGCCCCTCGAGCTCCCGCCACCCGCAGGGCCGCGCGCGGCCCGGGAAGGGGGCCCCCTCGACGCGCTCCATCACCACGAAGGTGCGCCCGCGGGCCGCCCCCTCGTCGCGCAGCGCGACCACGCCCGGCACCTGGAGCATCCGCAGCGTCGCGACCTCGGCGCGCGCCTGCCGCGCGGCCGACGGGTCGCCCCGGCGGATCCACTTCAGCGCCACGGCGGTGTCGTCCACGCGGTCGCGCGCCAGCCACACGGTGGAGGATCCGCCGCGCCCGATGCGCGCAAGGAGTTCGTATCGTCCGGCGACGACCCTCGGGCCCTGCACGTAGGTCACTCTACCACACAGGAACGCGGAAATTTGCGGTACCATCGCGCCATGACGGTCACGCAACCGCTCGCCTCTTCGTCGTTTCAGGTCAAGCGATTTCACGTCGAGGTGCTCTCAGGTCCGCAGCGGGGTCTGAGGCGCGACGCGGACGCCGACGGTCGGCTCCACGTAGGTCGCCTGTCGCCCGACGCCGAGCCCGCGCCGTCGCCCTCTTCGGGGCCGTGGCTCTGGCTCACCGACCCGTTGGTGAGCCAGGTCCACCTGGCCTTCGAGGCGCGCCCGTCGCACGTGCACCTGCGCGACACGAGCCGCAACGGCACCTGGCTCGGGGGTGCGCGGCTCTGCAACCACGCCGTGGAGCTCTCGGACACGATCGACCTGCGCGTCGGCGAGACGGACCTGCGCGTGGTGGTCGAGCCGCGCGAGCGCAGGGTGCCCGCGTCGCTGAACACCAGCTTCGGCGGGCTCCTGGGGACCTCCCCCTCGATGCAGCGGCTCTTCGCGCGGATCGAGCGCCTCGCGGCCTGCGACCTCCCGGTTCTCATCACGGGCGAGAGCGGGACGGGCAAGAGCGTCCTGGCGGAGGCGATGCACCTCCGCAGCCGGCGCGCGTCGAAGTCCTTCCTGGAGATCGACTTCGGCGCCATGAGCGCGAACATCATGGAGAGCGAGCTCTTCGGGCACGTGCGGGGCGCCTACACCGACGCTGTCGACCGCCGGGGGATGTTCGAGGAGGCCAGCGGGGGCACGGTGTTCCTCGACGAGATCGGCGACCTCGCGCTCGAGCACCAGCCCCGGCTCCTGCGGGTGCTCGACCGGAAGAGGGTGCGCCGCGTGGGCTCCAACGAGGAGCGGGCGGTCAACGTCCGGGTGATCGCGGCGACCTGCCGCGACCTCGCGGCGATGGTGAACGCGGGCCGCTTCCGCCTCGACCTCTATGAGCGCCTCGCGGTGTGCATGGTCGAGATGCCGCCGCTCCGCGAGCGCCGCGACGAGATCCCGGCGCTCGCCCGCCACCTCATCGCGCGCATCCGCGAGGAGGGCAACGTCGACGTGCCCGAGGGCTACGCGCTGGACCCCGACGACGAGCGCGAGCTGATGCAGCGCGACTGGACGGGCAACGTCCGTGAGCTCTACCACTACCGCGCGTTCAAGCTCGCAACGGGTGAGCAGCCGCCCCTTCGCCGAAGCCGCCCCGCCCCCGGTGGGGTGGCGCTCGACGTCGACGACCTCCTCGACCGGACCTACAAGGACGCGGCCGAGGAGCTGTCGAACCGCTTCGACCGGGCCTTCCTGAAGCACCACTACGAGCGGGCGGGGAGGCGGCTCGGGAAGGCGGCCGAACAGGCGGGGCTCCACCGGGTGACCTTCACGCAGAAGATGGAGCGCTGCGGGCTGAAGAAGGCGCTGAACGACCCGGGGGAGCCCGCGGGCTGAAGGCCGTCAGGCGACGGTGGTGCCGACACACTTGAGGTGGTCGTAGGTCACCGACAGGCTCCCCGGCAGCGTCGTCGACGTGAACTGGAGGTTGCCATAGCTGGCCAGCGTGCTCTCGCCGATGAAGTTGAACTTCGTCTCGCCGTTGGCGCCGCTCTGGGTGAAGAGCACCCAGTGGTGCTCCAGCGTGTCGAACACCGCGTAGCCCACCCACGCGTTGCCCGAGCCGGTGCCCTGGAAGATCTTGTAGACGTTGCCCGGAGCGCCCGACGGAAGGCCCCCCTGGGTGGTGACCGCCCAGCTCACGCAGGCGTGCGAGGGGAGCTTCGCCCGGTAGGCCGCGAAGGAGGTCGGGTCGTTGCCGCGGTTGTAGATCACCTCGTGGGCGTAGGCGAGTTCGGGGGTGTTGCCGCTCCCGAAGGTGAGCTGGTTGCCGTTGGCGATGGTCTGGTATTTGGCGTACTTGCCGTTGGCGTCGTCCTGCGAGTAGGTGACCCAGAACTCCTCACCGCTCGCCACGAACACGCGCCCGCAGGGCAGCCCGTTCTGGAAGATCGGCATGTCTTCAGGGTAGAGCTGCTCGCCCGCCGGGCGCGGCCCGAAGAGGCCCCCCGGCACCATCGACGCCCGCACGATCCGCCCCGCACCGCCGCGCTTCGTCTTACCGCTCATCGTCTCTCTCCCGTGTCTGGACGCCCGCCCGGGACCACCCGGATCAGCGTTCCCTTGTTGTAGAGGGCGCGCCGGTCGTCCCGGAGCGGCCCCGCGTCACAGTGCACCGCGACCACGCGCCATGCGCGGTCGAACACCGGCGCCCCGGACGAACCCTGCGCCGTGTCGAGGTCGTAGCGGACCTCGGCGCGCGCGCGCAGCACCGCGCTCACGCGCTTCCACCGCGAGGAGACCAGCGCCTTCCCCCCGCTCGGCCGGTGGATCATCGCGACCTCGTCCCCGGGCCCGACGTCGTCGGTCGCCGCGAGGAGCCCCGCGGGCATCGCCCCCGACGCGCGGAGCCTCACGGAGCTCACGTCCTCCGCGGCCCGCGTGCGCAGCGACGCCGGATCGACCTCGCAGAGCAGCCGCGCGGCCGTCTCCCCGCGCTCATAGCGTTCGAACACCACGCTGGCCCGCGCCGCCACCGCGCGCGTCGGGAGCACGTGGTGGCAGGTGACGAAGCGGCCGTCGGCGAGCAGGAAGCCCGTCGCCACCGGGGCGTCGTCGACCCGCACGCTCCCGACCGCGCCCGCCGTGAGCGACACGCGCTCGAGCGACGCGACCTCGGCCGGCACGGCGCGCAGGAGGGCGTTGTCCTCCGCCTCCCCCACGAGGCGTGCGGTTGGGGCTCCTCGGGATTCCCCGTCGCCCCGCCAGCCCCCGAAGAGGTCGCGCCATGCCACCGCTACCACCATGAGATGGGAGAGTCTACGGCCGAGCATGTCAAAAGGCAACCCGAACTCACTGCAACGACGGACAAACCCTCCGTGAAAGATTTTCACGGACTCGCGCTCTGGCAGAATTGGATGATGCGCAAGTGCATCCTCGGATGCGCACACGCATCCTCGGGCATCATGAAGAGGGCGATGAAGGGCCGAGCGGGCGATGCGCGGAGGCATCCTCAGGATGTTCCGGCGCATCCCCGTCACGCGGTCTATGGGCGTGAGGTCATGAGGGGCCCGCCGCCGGTGTCGTTGACCTTCGCGTGGAGGTACCAGGGGCGGCTGGCCACGGACGACGCGGGGTAGGCGATGAGCAGAACGAGGCAGAAGAGCACGAGGAGCACGACGCGCCCGGTGGTGAGGTGCGGGGCGAGGCCAAACTGGTGGTACGCGGGCGCGACGGACGACACGACGAAGGGGACCCGCGCGCACTGGCGCGCCTCGACGCAGCGGCTGGGCCCGTCGCCGGTCTCGTCGCTCACGGTGAGGGTCTCCGCCCCGCGAGCCACCGCCCCCTGGACGGCGTGGTGGTACACCCAGTAGCCGGAGCTGTTCTTGGGCTTGTGCCAGGTGCGCCAGTAGTCGGTGGCGGTGGGCGTCGCCCACTCGGTCTGGCCCGTCGCCGACAGGACGAGGTACTCGGGCATCACCGCCGCGCACAGGAAGGTGAAGACGGCGGCGAGGGCGACGGCCCAGTTGCGGTGGAAGCGCATCCGCGCGAGCGAGGTCGCGCCGGGGGCCTCGGCGGAGATGACCATGCGCCCCACCGACGGCGCCCGCACGACGGGGGTCCCGTGGCCCTGGCGGTAGGCGCCCGCGTAGCCCATGGCGGCCTGGGCGCCGGCGACGACCCCCGAGACGTGGACGCGCTCGCCGGGCTTGATGTCGCACACGCGCGTGCGCTGGGTCTGGTCGTGGCGGGTGATGGCGTCGTGGGCGTCGTGGACGGCGACGCGCGCGTCGGGCTCCACCAGCACGCGGGCGCCGTCGTCGCGCACGAGGAAGAAGGGCCGCGCGTTGACGTCCCGGCGCTGCTCCTTCCAGGCGTGGTGCCACGCGCCCTTGTGCTGCCACTCGGTGCCCGCCTGGTGGATGTCGATGCGGACGACGGCGCCGTCCCAGCCCGTCGGGGCCTCCACCGTCCCGACGACCACGGCGGGCCCGTCGGCGAGCGGCGCGCGCGGGTCGTGGGCGAGCTCCATCAGGGCGCGCTTGCGGTGCGACCACACCCAGAAGGCCGCGCCGGAGAACATCAGCCCGTACGCGAGGAACACGAACACGTCGGCGACGACGTCGCTCGTCGAGGCGGTGACGACGTCGCGCGCGAGGACGCCCGTGTCCGCCTCGTCGAAGGGCCAGTTCTGGGCGCCGTAGCCCGACGCGACGGGTCCGCCCGAGACGGGGGTCCAGGTGGGGTCGCGGTGACATCCGAGCGCGCCGAGGAGGGCCGCGAGGAGCGCGGCGCGGAGCAGGTGCTGCATGGCGTCAATGAGAGCGCCCGGCGACGCGGCGCGCAAGCCCCTGACGCGGCCCGGCGGTCATTCTCCCGTCGCGGGCCGAGACAGTCGTGATATAGGCGCCGCCGCGATGACGACCGACGAGACCCTCGCACCGGACGCGCTCGTGCGCGTCCACGAGCTCATGGTGAAGGCCCGCGTGCTCGAGGAGCGCCTCATCACGATGTGGCGCCAGGGCGACGGCTACTTCTGGATCGGCGGCCCCGGCGAGGAGGCCTTCAACGTCCCCCTCGGGCTCATGGTGGACAAGGGCCAGGGGGTCGCGCACGACTACCTCCACCTCCACTACCGCTCGAGCGCCACGATGCTCGCCATGGGCGCCGAGCCCGTCGACGCGATGCGGCAGATGAAGAACACCGCGTCCGACCCGTACTCCGGCGGCCGCAACTTCGTCGGCCACTACTCCATTCGAAAGTGGAACGTCGCGCCCGTGTCGTCCCCCATCGAGGTGCAGTTCTCGATGGCGCCGGGGACGGCCATCGCGCAGAGGCGCCACGGGGGCCGCGGCATCACCATCGTGCAGGGCGGCGACGCGGGGACGGCCGAGGCCGACTTCTACGCCTGCCTCACCTGGTCGACGCGCAAGGGGGCCGAGCTCCCCGTGCTGATGATCGTGACCAACAACCGCTGGGGCATCTCGACGGCGTACGAGTCTCAGCACCCGTCGGCCGCGACCATCGCCGACCGCGCGCGCGGCTTCGGGATGCCCGCCGAGGTGGTCGACGGCAACGACGTCGAGGCCTCCTGGCGCGCCATCGCGCGGGCCATGGACTACGTCCGCACCGAGCGCAGGCCGTACCTGCTGGAGGCCAACGTGTCGCGGCTGCGCGGCCACTCCTCGGCGACGGGTGCGTCCTTCGTGAAGGTGGAGGACGACTGCCTCGCGCGCTTCGAAGCGAAGCTCGAGGAGCGGGCGGTGCTCACGCGGGCCCACATGGACGCGATGCGCGCGCGGCTCACGGCGGAGTACCTGGAGCAGGCGAAGCGCGTGATCGCCGAGCCGCAGCCCGACGGGGCCACGGTGTTCGACCACGTGTTCGCGGCGGGAGGAGGGCGCTGACATGGCGACGATGGCACAGGCGGTGAGGCTCGCGCTCCATGTGGGCGAGGAGCGCCTCGGCGTGACGGACATCTTCGGCGAGGACGTGGGCGCGCCCCTCGGCGGCGTCTTCACCTGCACCCAGGGCCTGCGCACCGCGTGGAACAGCCCCCTCGACGAGCGCGGGATCGTGGGCGCCGCGATCGGCCTCGCCCTCGCCGGGCAGCGGCCGGTGTGCGAGATCCAGTTCAGCGACTACGCGTACAACACCATCGACCTGCTGAAGCTCGCGGGTGGGATGTGCTGGTCGTCCAACGGCGACTGGAGCTGCCCGATGGTGCTGATGACCCCCGTCGGCGCGGGCATCCGCGGGAGCCTCTACCACTCGCACTCCTTCGAGGCGACGGCGACGCACATCCCCGGCTGGAAGATCGTCATGCCGTCGTGTCCGCGCGACGCCTACGGGCTGCTGCTCACGGCGCTGCGCGAGCCCAACCCGGTGATGTTCCTGCTGCCGAAGGCGCTGATGCGGTACCGGGGCGAGGAGGGCGAGGACGTGCCCGGCGCGCCCGAGCAGAAGGCCCTCGACGAGCTCATCAACAAGCCCGTGACGGGCGACCAGACCGAGTGGCACGCCCGCTGGCCCGACACCCCCGACGCCCCCATCCCCTTCGGCGTGGCCCGCACCGTGCGCCCCGGGCGCGACGTGACGGTGGTCACCTGGGGACGTCACGTGCACGTCGCCCGCAAGGTGGCCCACGAGCTCGCGGGCGAGGGCGTCGAGGCCGAGGTGATCGACCTGCGCTCGCTCTGCCCCTACGACTGGGACGCCATCTCCGAGAGCGTGAAGCGCACGCACCGGGTGGTGTTCCTCAACGAGGAGCTGGAGGTGACCAACTTCGGCGAGCACCTCCTGCGGCGGACGGTCGACGAGCTCTTCTACGGCCTGTGGGCGCCGCCGAAGCTCCTCGCGGGCGCGATGGTGCCCGGCGTCGGCCTCGCCGACACCCTGGAGCGCGCCAGCGTGCCCCAGGAGGACGACCTCGCCCGCGTGCTCCGCGACCTCGCGAAGCACCAGCCGTAGCGCGTCAGCGCCCGCCCCGCGCGAGGTTGATCGCGAAGGTCCCGTTGGCCGACTGCGGCTGGTCGGGCTCGTAGGTCATGTCGCCGAGGTTGAGCACCACGAACAGCACCCGCGTGTACCCGTCGAGCAGGTCGAGCTGAACCGACCACTCGCCGTCGGCGATGACGTCCGAGCCGAGGTCGCGCACCGCCCGCCCGTCCCCCGCGATGCGCACCACCCGCACCATCCAGCGCTGCCAGGGCGAGCCGTGGAACCACCCCGCCACCGTCCCGCGCAGGGGCACGTCGTCGAGGTTGAGCTCGACCACCGCGCAACCGGTCGGCTCCAGCGCCTCATCCGAGGGGACCCAGCGGGGCAGGTCGGCGTGGCGCACGAGGCGGAAGGGCCGGAGCGCGTGGGTGGGATCGTCGGTGCCCGTGAGGCGGTCGGCGTCGGCGCGTGTGCCCGCGAGCGCGCGGCCGACCGAGAAGTCCATCAGCGCGGCCTCGAGGCGCCCGGGCTCGTCGCGGAACATCCGCCGCGCGATGTCGAAGACGTCGGGCTCGTCCCAGAGGCGGTGCCAGCCCAGCGGCGTGTGGACCACCGGCGCGACCAGCAGCGAGCGCACGAGCTTGTGCTCCTCGTCGTCCCAGCGCGCCGTGATGTAATCGAGGAACATCCCCGCGCCGCGCCCCGCCGCGTCGCCCTGGCCCCAGCCCCCGAAGATGGCCCGCGCGGGGGCCGCCTGGAACGCGCGCACCGCCTCCGGGTCGGCGGCGTCGCCCGTCACCATGCGCGCGAGGGAGGCGCCCGCGGCGGCCACGAAGGCGGGCGGGTGGTCGGCCTTCGCGCCCAGCACCACGGCGCGCGCGACCCCCTCGGTCACCCGACGCCGGAGCAGCGCGTGGTCGCCGGTCGTTCGGACGCGAACGAACACGCTCGCGCGGTCCCAGGGGCTGCTCTCCAGGCGGTCGACCACGGCCTCCATCGCGGGCCCGTCGTCGGCGAGGTAGAGGTCGAGCGTCGCGTCGCCGCCGCGCGCGCCGTCGGGGAGCGGCGGCGGGAAGCCGTGCCCGAACTCCAGCGCGTCGAGCGCGCGCTCGGCGAGGCGCAGCGCCTCCTGAGCGACCACGACGTCACCCCCAGCCGCCAGATGGACCGACACCGGCACACGCGGCGAGCGGAGCACCCCCTCGCTCACAGGCCGCACGCCGTCGAGCGGAACGTCCTGCCCCACGACCGGGTCGGGCCAGGGCACCTCGCCCGTGTCGACCGCGCGCCCGAGGGGCTGCGCCTCCGCGGAGGTCGCGAAGGCCAGCCCCAGCGCGGCGGGCAGGGCCAGACCCATCACAGAGCGGGGCGCGGACAGGATCGGTCGCACGGCGGGTGGCGAACATCCCCCGGGGAGGGAGCGGCCGTCAACGCCGCGGGCGACGCGCGGTGCGCGCCCGAGGACGGGAGCGGTGCCGCGGCGCCTCGGGGGCCGCGAGCAGCGCGGGGGGCGGCGGGGGCGTCGGGGTCGCAGCGGGGGCGTCGGGGGCGGGCGCGCAGCGGGGGGCGGGCGCGGTCACGAAGCGGACGCTCGAAGGAGCCACGGCGACGGCGGACGGCGGCCGCACCCACGAGGTCACCAGCGCGCCCGACGCGAAGCCCAGCGTGAGCACGGACACGAGCGCGAGGACGACCAGCGGCGACAGGCGGATCCCCGACGGCGCGCGC
>Ga0073899_10005217_pt1 | contig 11332 bp, 9 predicted proteins | sample KloWWTmetaKNB5Ph_FD_88975 | JGI IMG/M metagenome (GOLD analysis project Ga0073899, IMG submission 88975) | Active sludge microbial communities from Klosterneuburg, Austria, studying microevolution and ecology of nitrifiers - Klosterneuburg... | ecosystem: Engineered > WWTP > Aerobic digester >...
ATCACGGAACTCGGTCGGGTAGGGCTTGGGCACAGCAACATCCTTCCAGGCCACCCTCGAGGGCAAGCCAGATCAGATGTCACCTATTCGTGCAGCAGTCCCTCTCGATGACGACCCATTCAGGCTGGAGCGCGTCGATCGCTGCGGCCATGTGTGCCCACAGTCCCGAGCGGGTGCCTGGCGCGATGCCGGCGCGCTTGCCGACGGTGGACACGTCCTGGCAGGGGAAGCCGCCGATGAGGATGTCCACGGGCTCGACCTGGCGCCAGTCAATAGCGGTGATGTCGCCCAGGTTCGGGGCGTCTGGCCAGTGCCTGGCGAAGACGCGGGCGACGGGCTCGTTGAGTTCGGAGAACCACGCGGTCTTGGCGTTGAAGACGTGCTCGACGGCGAGGTCGAGGCCGCCGTAGCCGCTGAACAGCGACCCGATCCTGGGTCGTGAATCGCTGTTGGCGTTGGATTCGTGCATGAAGAGCGCTCCGGCTGACGGTCGTCCCCGACATCTGCGCCTCGTCGAGAACTGATGCCGAGCTGGTCACCTGTCAGGTGCACGACCCCGACACGCATTCGATGACCGCCCACGCCGATCGGAGCCACCCCGCCCAGCACCCGTCGGCACCGTCACCGAAGCCACTTCTTCAGGCCTCCGCTCGAACCTCCTTCTGAGCCCACACGCCTCTTGCAGGTCGAGGGGAACTGAGCTTTATCGCCGCAGAAGTCACTGGGCGCGGGTGCTCACCTGCCCGGCAAGAGCGGAGGTGGACATGACTGTTTCGATGCGCGTCATGTCGGCGGGAGACGGCTACAAGTACCTGCTCAAGACGATCGCGGCCGCCGACGGTGACAGGTCGCTGTCCACGCCCTTGACCCGCTACTACGTGGAGGCCGGTACCCCTCCCGGACGCTGGAACGGCGCCGGAGTCGCCGCGCTTGGCAACGGCGAACTCTCGGTCGGTGACCGCGTCTCAGAAGCACAGCTCCAACTCCTGATCGGCATGGGGCGCGACCCCATCACGGGCAACCCACTCGGTTTGGCGTTTCCGAACTACAAGACCCCAGCGGAGCGGATCGAATCGCGGATTGCCGCTCTCGAACCGGCGTTGACCGCTGGAGCAAAGGGCGAGGCTGTTGCGCAGATCGTGGCAGAGGAGACCGCGCGGGGAACCCGGCGGGCCGTGGCGGGTTTCGACTTCACGTTCTCGATCCCGAAGTCCGCGAGCGTGCTGTGGGCGGTCGCTGACGCCGGGGTGCAGGCGCTGATTGGTGAGGCGCATCATCGGGCGGTTGCGGAGGTGGTTGCGTTCATGGAGCGCGAGGTTGCAGCCACGCGAACGGGCGCAACCGCCGGGGGTGGCGCCGTTGCGCAGGTTGATGTCACCGGGCTCGTCGCGACCGCGTTCGATCATCTCGACTCCCGCGCCGGAGACCCTCACCTGCATACGCACGTGGTCATCAGCAATAAGGCCAAGACCGCCTTCGACGGCAAGTGGCGCTCGCTCGACGGCCGGCCGATGCACGCCGCCGTCGTCGCCCTCTCCGAGCTCCACGAAGCCGTGTTTGCCGACCACATGACCCGAACCTTCGGGGTCTCCTGGGAAGCCCGCGAGATGGGCCGCGACCACAACCCAGCCTGGGCGATCACCGGGGTCCCGGAAGAACTGGTCGCAGAGTTCTCCACCCGCGCCCGCCACATCGACATCGAGACCGACCGTCTCATCGCTGAATATGTCGCAGCACACGGGCGGCGCCCAACACCCGCAGCAATCATGAAGCTCCGCGCCCAGGCCACCCTGACCACCCGGCCAGAGAAGCAAGTCCGATCCCTGGCCGATCTCACTGCCGAGTGGCGGGCCCGCGCTACGAAGACACTGGGCCAGGACGCGACGATGTGGGCGCGCGAACTCACCGACAACGACAAGCTGTTGCTGCTTCGTACCGACGACGTGCCGCTCGACGTGATCGGTGAGATCGGGCGCTCGGTTGTGGAAGTGGTAGGAGAGAAGCGATCGACTTGGCGGCGGTGGAATCTCGTGGCTGAGGCATCGAGGCAGACGATGGGCTGGCGGTTCGCGACGATGCAAGACCGAGAAGTCATCGTCGCGATGGTCGCCGACGCCGCCGAGCAAGTATCCCTCCGGCTGACGCCACCCGAACTCGCCACGTCACCGGCTGTGTTCCGCCGGCCCGACGGCACGTCGGTGTTCCGGCCGAAGAGTTCGACCGTGTTCACCTCAGAAGCCCAGCTCGCGGCCGAGGACAGGCTGCTCGAACGCGCCAGCAACCTGGCCGGACCGACGGTCACCCTCGCGACCGTCGAGAGGATCACGCGTCGCGCCGACACTGATGGGCGACTGCTCGGTGACGACCAAGCCGACGCTCTGATCCGAATCGCGCTGTCGGGACGGATGCTCGATGTCCTCGTCGGCCCTGCCGGAGCGGGCAAGACCACCGCCATGAACGCACTCCGCCGAGCGTGGGAAGCCGAGCACGGTCACGGTTCCGTCGTCGGCCTCGCTCCGTCAGCGGTCGCAGCCCAGGTGCTCGCCGACGATCTGGGGATCGCAACGGAGAACACTGCGAAGTGGTGGCAGAAACATCTCCTGCACGGCACCACCTTCGAGAAGGGTCAGCTCGTCATCATCGATGAAGCCTCCCTGGCGGGCACCTTGTCGCTGGACCGTATCACCCACCTCGCCCAGGACGCCGGGGCGAAGGTGCTGCTGGTCGGTGACTATGCCCAACTGCAATCCGTGGACGCCGGCGGCGCGTTCGCGATGATCGCCGGCGACCGCGACGACACCCCGGAACTGGTCGACGTTCACCGCTTCACCCATCCGTGGGAGAAGACCGCCTCACTCGAGCTACGCCACGGTCGCACCCAAGTCATCGACTCCTACCTCGCCCATCAGCGCATCACCGGCGGCGACGCCGAGACTATGAGCGATGCCGCGTACAACGCCTGGCGCGCGGACCGCGACGAGGGACTCGTATCGGTGCTGATCGCTGAGACTCACGACGATGTGACAGCCCTCAACCGACGCGCCCGCGCCGACCTGATCCACGACGAGACGCTGAACCCCGACCGCGAGGTCGAACTGCGCGACGGCACCGCCGCTGGGGTCGGCGACACGATCATCACTCGGCTCAACAACCGACGGCTCCGCACCGTGACCGGGCGAGACTGGGTGCGCAACGGCGACGTCTGGACCATCACCGCCGTCGGTGACGACGGGACTCTCACCATCGCCCGCGACTACGGGACCGGCACCACCGTCCGCAAGGACGGCACTATCGCAGTCCGGAAGCGTGGGCGAAGGTTCGGCGGCAGTATCGTCCTGCCCGCCACGTATGTCTCCGAGAGCGTCGATCTCGGCTACGCAGTCACCGCCTTCCGCGCACAAGGCGTCACGACCGACACCGCGCATGTGCTGGTCGAACCGACCTCTACCAGAGAGACCTTCTACGTCGCGATGACCCGAGGCCGACACTCCAATCGTGCCTACATCGCCCTTGACCGCGCCGAGGACCACGCGCAGCCGCACCCCGGCGACGACCCCAACGCGACCGCCCGCAGCGTGCTCTACGGCGTGCTCCAGCACAGCGGAGCCGAACTCTCGGCACACGAGACGATCGTCGCCGAGCAGGAGCAGTGGGGCTCGATCGCCCAGCTCGCCGCCGAGTACGAGACCATCGCCGCCGTAGCCCAACACGACCGCTGGGCCACCCTCATCCGCAGTTTCGGGCTCACCGACGAACAGGCCGACAGCGCCATCGAGTCCGAAGCATTCGGGCCGCTTGCCGCCGAACTCCGCCGCGCAGAAGCCAACCACCACGACGTCCGTATGCTCCTGCCGCGGCTCGTCGCGGCACGGGGATTCGGCGACGCCGACGACATCGCCGCCGTCCTCCACTACCGCGTCGAACGAGCTACCGCTCGGCCAGCAGGATCAGGACGAACCCGGAAACCGCCGCGACTCATCGCCGGCCTCATCCCGCAGGCCCACGGCGTGGTGGACTCCGAGATGCGAGCAGCGCTCGACGAGCGAAAGGCACTGATCGAGGCCCGCGCCGACGCCGTGCTCGATACCGCTCTCGCCGAGACTGCGCCGTGGACAAAGGCTCTCGGGACGGCACCCAACGACCGACGCCGAGCGGCGACCTGGCGCAAGGCCGTCCGCGTAGTCGCCGCCTACCGAGACCGCTACCGAATCATCGACGACGCGCCCCTTGGCGCCCCACCCGAGTCAGCCGCCCAGAAGATCGACGCCGCGAGGGCGCGCGCAGCGCTCGACCGGGCGCGAAGTCTCTCTGGAGCAGCACAGCAGCCACTGGAAACGATTCGACCTGTCGGGCCGGAACGAGTCGGGCCTGTGCTCTAGCCGCTTGACCTCGCAGGCTCCGACTGCGGTGACACGGAGCCCTTCCTGATGTCGCAGATCGGGCGTATGGTTGAGGAGAGGCAGGTTTCTCCTCTGTAATGCGCCGCTTGCGGCAGGCTCACGTGGCCACTCTTCAACGCACCGCCTCACTCGATGCACTGTGCGACGGAGAGGAACGAAGCCATGATCCACCTACTGTGGTCCGCGAGCACCAACATTCGCACCTTCATGCGGCACTATATGCCCAGCAACATCCTGCTGGACGCGATCCGCACCCGCCGAGGCCTGAAGTGGGGCGTACCCGCCATGTTGCTGGCGCTCCCGTACCTGGCCATCGCTAATCTCTGTGCACAGTCTGCCGCGGACGGCGGGCCAGGATGGCTCCACCTCATCGTTCTTGCGTGCATCTGGAGCGCGCTCAAGATGGTGTGGATCGGCCCGGTCAGTCTCGTTCTACTCGTCCGTGCGCGCATGCGCGAATCTGCGGATGCTCACGCCAACCCCGAGTCTGGGGGTGACGGCGTCGAAGAGTCTGCGCTGGCGGCATCAGCGAGTGGGCGCCGACTATAGATCGCGCACCAGCGCTCCTCGTGTTGACGGCTGCCGCGTCGCAGCGGCCGCAACCGACGCACGCCCAGAACTACGCGCAGCGGACGGTGCGAGACTTCGGTCGAGTAGCGCCACCAAGTCCGAGGCGTCAGTAATCAGATCGGCAACGCGCTCTTGGAGGAGTTGGTGCGTCCCGATGCTCGCGATGCTGGTCACGGGGCCTGGAACAGCGCCGACAACCCGGCCAAGTTCGTGTGCTTGTCGGGCTACCAACAATGAGCCGGAGCGGCTCGCAGCTTCGACGATCGTCGTCGATCCCGAAAGCGCTGCCGTGATCCGTGCGCGCGCGATGAACCTCCCGCGTGTCGGTGTAGCACCTGGTGGCAACTCGCTGAGGAGCAGCCCAAGATCGCCGATTCGTTCCAGTAGGTCGCGATTACCCATGGGATAGGGGCGGTCGAGGCCACCGGCCATCACGGCGATCGTGTGGCCGCCGGCTGCGAGGGCTGCGCTGTGAACCGCTGCGTCTACTCCATACGCACCGCCAGAGACCAGCACCTTCTCCTGGGCCGCCAGGTCTGCGGCAAGACTCTCAGCAACGTGAACGCCGTAGCTCGTCGCAGCTCGGGCGCCTGTGACCGTGAACCGCTCCTCAACGTCGCCAGCGACCAGAGACGCCACGCCCTTCACCCAGAGGACGTATGGCGTCCGATCGCCAAGATCATGCAGGGATGCAGGGAAGCCCTCATCGTTGGGGAGCAGGACGCTAATGCCGTGGGTCTCCAAGACTTGGCGCGCGAACCGCACGCCCTCCAGCGAGCTTTCGAGAGGAAGACGCTTGCGACACAACGCGGCAGCGTCCTCGCTCATCGCAGGCACGGGTCCCTCGCCCGTCAGCAGGCGAACAGTTTCGACCGCGCCGACGCTGTTGACCAACCGCCCGGTCAGTGGGTCGTCGGGTTCAACGAGGACGGACAGTGCGACCCTCGCGACGCGTTCGTCCTTCGCCAGTCCTGTGATGGTGTCCATGCCGGTTCCTTCCGTCACGGACAAGGTGCGCTGAGAGCGCCAGGCGTGCACCGTTGGGTGTGCACATCAGGTGGGTGACGTCAGGTAAGCGCGGGGCGACGACCGCGAGGCCGCAACGAACCTCCACACGCGACCACCGCAGAGCGCACCGCGTTGTGGCTGATCCCGAGTTCGGCACCGACCTGGACCAGAGTCTGGCCATCGGCGTACAGGCGTGCCGCCTCCTGTCGGAGCGGCTCTCGAAGCGTCGGTTGTCGAGGGTCGAGGCCCGCACGCTTGGCGATCTCGCTCACGGTGCCGCGGTGCACATTGAAGCGAGCTGCGAGTTCTCGAACTGGCACCCCATCGGCGTACCCAGCGAGCAGATCGGCACGATTCGAGGCACTCAAACGGGTTTGAGCCTGAGACGAATTTTCGGGCACGGGGCCGCGCTGATCAGTGATCCGAGAGGGGCGTGAGGCACCTCGACCCCGCCGCGACCCCTTGATAACGTGGGAGATCAGAGTCTTGAGTGGCTTCCGGGGGTTTGAGAAGCACCTACGGAGGTCCACCACGAACCCCGTCTCGATTCGCGAGACGGGGTTTCTTGCATCGCGGGAGCGCCCCCTTGTGCGGAAGAACATTTCTTCGAGATTCGCTCCCGCCGTCGCGCGTAGGCACCCGCGAGCTGTCAGGCCGTGCCGGAGCCGGTTCCGCGACGGGCGGGGCCGGCTCCGGCATCCACTCACAGGTGACCGGTGAGGAACATGGTGCCGAGCGTCGTGATTGCGACGAGCGCGGAGAGGATCGCGCCGAGCAAGAGCGGCCGGAATCCTGCGGCGCGGATGGCGCGCAGGTCGGTCGAGAGGCCGATGCCGGCGAGCGCCGTCGCGACGAGGAACACGCTGACATCGGTGAGCGCTGACGTCACGCCGGGGGAGAAGGCGCCCGTCGACGCGATGCCCGCCATGATGATGAATCCGAACAAGAACCACGGGATCAGCTTGAACACGCGCAGCGGCGTCATGCGCGCACCATCGCCGTGCCGACGGCCTTCGACGACCGCGAGGGTCACGCTGATCGGGATGATCATGAGGGTGCGAACCAGCTTCACGACCACCGCGAACCCGAGCGCCGCGCTGCTGAACACGCTCGCCGCGGCGACCACCGAGCTCGTGTCGTTCACGGCGGTGCCGGCGAAGAGCCCGAACGACTCCGGCGTCATGCCCAGGGCATGGCCGATGGGTGGGAACACGACCACCGCGAGCAGGTTGAACAGGAAGATCGTCGAGATCGCATACGAGATGTCGTGACTTTTCGCGCGCACGATGGGCGCGACGGCGGCGATCGCGGAGGCGCCGCAGATGCCGGTGCCCACGCCGATCAGCGTGCGGATGCCGCGGTCGACGCGCAGGGCGCGACCGATGAGCCAGGCGGCGAGCAAGCACACGACGAGCGAGCTGAGCATCACCGGGAACGACTGTGCGCCGACCTCGACGATGCTCGTGAGTGAGAGCTGGACGCCCAGCAGCACGACGGCGCACTGCAGCACGAACTTGCCCGCGTACCCGACGCCCGGGGCGATGCGCCCGCTCGGCGCACGCACCACCGCGATGAGCACGCCGATGACGACGGCGGGGATGGCGGAACCGACGAGCGGCACGACGGCGCCGATGACGGTTGCCACCGCGGCGATGGCGAGGCACAGCAGCAATCCCGGAACCACCTCCACGCCGCGCGTGGTGAGTCGCTGGGGGAGTGTGGCGATGGGAGTGACCTGCATGTGGAAAGTCTGTCGCTCGCGGCAGCGCCGCGGGAAGATGCCGCCTCTTTGGCCGGGTACAAATCATCGTTGTATCGTGAGACGGTGTCTGCGCCCACCCTGATCGATCTCCGTCACTTCGAGTCGGTGATCCGCCACGGCAGCATCTCGCGCGCAGCCAAGGACCTCGGCGTCACACAGCAGGCGGTGTCGTATCGCCTGCGCAATCTCGAGCGATTGCTCGGGCTCGAACTGGTGCAGCGCTCGCCGTTCGGGGTGACCGCCACGGTTGCCGGTAGGGTGATCCTGCACGAGGTAGAGGAAGTGCTCGCGGCGAGCACCAGGCTCGAGGCGACCGCATCCGCGCTGCGTGATGACACCGCCGCGGCGGCGCTGTCGGTGGGTGCGAGCCAGACCGTCGCCGCGTACCTGCTCCCCGGCTGGGTGATGGAGCTCCGACGGCGGCAGACCGCGGCGGAGAGGGGCACGACGGCGGTGGAGCTGCGCACGGCGAACAGCGAGAGCATCATCGCGCTGGTGCGCTCGGGCGCGATCGACCTCGGATTCATCGAACAACCGGGGCCCCCTCGCGGTCTGGGGAGCGCGCTTGTCGGTGAGGATCACCTGGTTGTCGCGGTCTCGCCAGATCACCACTGGGCCGCGCAACGCACCGTCCCGCTTGCGGTGTTGGCGGATGCGCCGCTGGTGGCCCGCGAGCGCGGCAGCGGCACGCGGGCGGCATTCGAGGCGGCGGTGCTCAGTGCCCTCGGGCGCCCCGCGCACGCGCCGCTCGTGTCGCTCGCGACCGAAGCCGCGGTGCGTTCGGCGGTGCGCGCCGGGGTTGCGCCGGCCGTGCTGAGTGCGCTCGCGGTGCGCGACGATGCTCGCCTCGGCCGCATCCACGTGCTCGCCGTCGATCCGCACCCGGTCACGCGACCGCTGCGCGCGGTCTGGCGCGGCTCGGAGCGTGACCTCACAGGGACGGCGCGCGAGTTGGTGGCGATTGCGGCACTCGCAGGCAGCGGCGGTGCGGGCGATGGCCCGTCCGACGTCGCGCCTAGAAGGTGAGCAGCACCTTCGTCGCCCGCCGCTCATCCATGGCCTTGTATGCCTCGGCCGCCTCTTCGAGGGGGAGCGAGAGGTCGAAGACCTTGCCGGGGTCGATGGTGCCGTCCCAGATCAGCCGGATGAGTTCGGGCAGGAAGCGCCGCACCGGGGCAGGGCCGCCGTGCAGGTGCACGACGGAGCCGAACAGGCGCAGCCCATCGAGCTCGACCCCGTGCGAGACGCCCACGTAGCCGACGTGCCCACCGGGGCGGGTGGATTTGATGGCCTGCCACATGGATTCCTGGGTCCCGACCGCCTCGACGGTGCCATGCGCCCCGTACCCGTTCGTGAGCGCCTTGACCGCAGCGGCTCCCTCGTCGCCGCGCAGCTCCACGATGTCGGTCGCGCCGAACTCGCGGGCGAGCTCCTGGCGATCCGCGTGACGGCTGAACGCGATGATCCGCTCGGCACCCAGCTGCTTGGCCGCCAGGATGGCGCAGAGGCCGACCGCCCCGTCACCGACGACCGCGATGGTCTTGCCCGGACCGGCCTCAGCGGCGACTGCAGCGAACCAGCCGGTGCCGAGCACGTCGGACGCGGCCATCAGCGACGGGATCAGCTCGGGGCCCGGCTGGCCGGGGGTGGCGACGAGCGTGCCATCGGCGAGCGGGATGCGCGCGTACTCGGCCTGGGTGCCCATCGCTCCCATCCCGACCGCGTGCACGCAGCGCGACTGATAGCCGGCCGTGCAGATCTCGCAGGTGTTGTCGGATGCGATGAACGAGCCCACCACGAAGTCGCCCGGCTTGACCGTGGTGACGGCGGCGCCGACCTCGGTCACCGTTCCGATGTATTCATGGCCCATCGGGCGCGCGCGCCGCAGCGTGTCGATGCCGCGGTACGGCCACAGATCGGATCCACAGACGCACGACGCGGCGAGCTTGATGATCGCGTCCGTCGGCTCGACGATGCTCGGCCGCTCGCGGTCTTCGACCCGCACATCGCCGGCGGCGTACATCATGACTCCACGCATGGTGGTCTCCTTCACTCGCCGTCGGCTCCGCGGCGCGGGCCGCTTCGTCGGGGCGCATCGATCGTTCCCAATCCTAGGGCTGGAGTGCGACCATGGTTCCCAAGGAACTGTGATGATCATCCGCCCGAGACACGTCCGCGGCGCCGGCTCACGCGTCGCGGCCGCCGCAGCCACGGCGACCGCCATCGTCGCCACCGCGGCGCTGCTCAGTGCGTGCGCCGCCGGGCAGGACCCCGCAGTGCCCGTGCCCGCATCGACCGAGGCGGGACGTTCCGGCGCGGTCGCCGTCATCGCGAGCGGCCTGCGCGCGCCGTGGTCGATCGTGTTCGATGGCGATACCGCGCTGGTGAGCGAGCGCGACTCGGCCCGGGTGCTCGAACTCACGCGCGACGGCGGCATGCATGAGCTCGGCGTCGCCAGCGGCACCCTGCATGGAGGCGAGGGCGGACTCCTCGGCCTTGCGCTGCGCGGCAGTGCGCTCTATGCGTACGTCACGAGCGCAGGCGACAACCGGGTCGTTCGTTTCCGTCTGACAGGCACGCCCGGCGCCCGCAGCATGGGCACGCCGACGACCATCATCGACGGGCTGCCGCGGGCCGCGAATCACAACGGCGGGCGGATCGCCTTCGGGCCCGATGGGATGCTCTACGTCACCGTGGGCGATGCTGGAGATGCGGCATCCGCGCAAGACCCCGAGTCTCTCGGCGGGAAGATCCTGCGTCTCACGCCGGACGGCGGGATCCCGCCAGATAACCCCTTCCCGGGATCGCCGGTCTTCAGCCTCGGCCATCGCAACCCGCAGGGCCTCGGCTGGGACCGCGACGGCCGGCTCTTTGCGAGCGAGTTCGGACAGCACACGTGGGACGAGCTCAACCTGATCGAGGCGGGCGGCAACTACGGTTGGCCGCTCGCGGAGGGCATCGCGCATCGCGCCGGATTCATCGACCCGCTGCAGCAGTGGGCGCCGAGCGATGCGAGCCCGAGCGGAATCGCCGTCGTCGGAGAGGCGATCTACATCGCGAACCTGCGTGGCGAGCGCCTGCGGCGGGTGCCGCTCGATGACCTCTCGGCCTCCACGGCGGAGCTGGTGGGCGTGTTCGGTCGACTGCGGGACGTAGCGCCCGCACCGGACGGTGCCCTGTGGCTGCTCACCAGCAACACCGACGGACGCGGTGATCCCGTCGCGGATGACGATCGGGTCGTGAGGATCGCGCCGTGACGTTCGACTGGCCAGCGCCCCGGCCGTGACGAAAATGTTATGTCACGAGCCCTTACGCCGGGATTCGCGGCGTGTCGAGTCGATATGGTCGACAGAATGTCTGGCTTGCTGACGGGGCTCGCCGCCGCGTTGGGTATTCAAAGGAGAATCACGCTCAATGAAGTTCAAGAAACTCACCGCAATCGGAGCTGGAGTTGCCCTCGCACTCGGTTTGAAGCGCCCTGAGTTTGTTGGAGACTCCTGACCTTGGAAACGAGGATGGGGTTATGCCGAAAGAGCAGACATCAGGGAAGTCGACGACGCGTCGGTATTCGCCGGAGGAGAAAGCTGCCGCG
>Ga0073899_10005218_pt1 | contig 11332 bp, 6 predicted proteins | sample KloWWTmetaKNB5Ph_FD_88975 | JGI IMG/M metagenome (GOLD analysis project Ga0073899, IMG submission 88975) | Active sludge microbial communities from Klosterneuburg, Austria, studying microevolution and ecology of nitrifiers - Klosterneuburg... | ecosystem: Engineered > WWTP > Aerobic digester >...
GATCATCGCCCCGAAGGCGGACGGCATGGCCAGCCACGCGTTGACGAACAGCGGGCGGGGGTCGTGCGCCCGGCCGGCGCGCGCCACGTCCTCGATGTAGGTGGCGTACGCGTGCGCCATGAAGGCCTCGCCGGCGTTGTCGCCGTCGCCGAAGACGTCCGCCCAGGTGCCCTCTCGCCGTGAGCCGGCGGTCACCCAGTCGGCGTGCACGGGCATGGCCGGGTGCGCTGCGACGGCGTCGATCACCGCCTGGGGTACGGGCCGCGCCCAGGCGGCCTCGGCTGCCGCACTGCGGTCGCGGGCGGCACCGAGCAGCCCGACCTCGTTCTCCACCTGCACCATGAGCACGGTGTGCTCGGCGTCGACCTCGGCGAGATGCGCCATGAGGCGGGCGAACGCGGCCGCGTCGGCGTCCCGGGCCGTGGTGGCGAACGGGCTCAGCACCGGCGTCCGGACGCCGGGGGTGAGCTCGGCGAAGGGGAAGCGCCGGCGGTCGAGCTTGACCCAGGCGGGCACGTAGCTGGACATGCCGTTCTTCCAGGAACCGAACCACAGCAGGACCAGCCGGACGCCCAGGGCACGCGCCTCGGCGAGCATGGCGTCCACCAGGGTGGTGTCGAACTCCCCCTCGGTCGGCTCGAACTGCTCCCAGGCGACCGGGGCGAGGATCGTCGTCGCGCCCAGGGCGGCCGTGGTCGTGAACGAGGTCTCGATCGCGGCCAGGCTGCTGGCCGACGAGTTGTGCAGCTCGCCGCCCACGATCAGGAAGGGCCGGCCGTCGACCAGCAGGCGGTCCCCCGCCAGCGTCACGGTGCTCGTGTCAGTCATGGTTCTCCTCGGTCGCGAAGGTGTGGGTGCCGGCCTCGACGGCATGCCGGACGCCGTCCGGCAGGACGACGTCGGCGGTGGTGTTGGGCGGTACGGTCACGGTGAAGGTCCAGCCGGACGCCGTCCGCTCCCACGAGCCGGCGACAGGTCCGTAAGGGGAGGCGTACGTCGCGGCCGCGTAGGTGAGCGTGCCGCCGGGCACCGGCGCGATCAGGAAGTGGTTCTCCCCCGTCACCCGGAGGCCGGCGACCGTGTCGAACAGCCACTGGCACACCGCGCCGGGCGAGTAGTGGTTGTGGCTGGCCTTGCCCTCCCAGTCCTCCCAGACGGTGGTCGCCCCGGCCTTCACCTCGGCGAGCCAGCTGGGGGCCTCGGTGTTCTCGAGCATGCGGTACGCGACGTCGGCGCGGCCGGCTTCGGTGAGTGCGGGCAGCACGAACGGGGTGGAGAGGAACCCGGTGCCGATCCGGTGGCCGCGGTTCTCCACGGCCCGCACCAGCCGCTCCTGCACGCGCCGCCTGGCTTCCCCGTCGAGCAGTCCGAGCGCGAGGGGACGCACGAGCTTGGCCTGACGGTCGGTGTCGATCGTGCCGTCGGCGACGAAGAGGTGGGCGTAGGCCCGTGCGGCGCCTTCGGCGTACTCGCTCCAGCGGGCCGCCTCGGCGGCCTGGCCCAGCTCGCGGGCGATCTCAGCGAGGTGACGCATCGTGTAGTGGAGGTAGGCCGTCGCCTCCTCGGTGCGCAGCAGCCTCAGGTTGCGAACGTCGTCGCGGAACTCCTCGGGCTCCAGCCATTCCCCCAGGTGGAAGCCCTTCTCGTAGACGTAGGCGTTGAAGGGGTTGGCACGGGCGGCCCGCCGGGACTTGTGGCCGGTATGGGCGATCATGAAGTCGCCGTAGCGGCGCATCATCGGGTAGAAGTCCTCGATGATCCGCCGGTCGCCGTACCGCTTCCAGAAGCGGTAAGGCAGCAGCACCAGCGCGTCTGCCCAGCCGACCGACTTGCCGGAGTTGTCGTACATCATCGCCACGCCGCTGTAGGGGACGACGGCGGGCACCCACCCGTCCTTGTGCTGGGCATCGGCGAGGTCGCGGAGGTACTTGCGGATGAACGCCGCCACGTCGGCCAGGTAGGCGCCGGTCTCGAAGAACACCTGCGCGTCGCCGGTCCACCCCATGCGCTCGCGGGTGGGACAGTCGGTCGGCACGTCGAGGAAGTTCCCCTTCATGCTCCACCGGGTGTTGGCGACGAACTGGTCGACGTCGGGGTCGGAGCAGGTGAAGGTCCCCGTCTCCTCCATGTCGGAGTACACCGCCACGGCCCGAAAGTCCTCGGCGGCGACGGCCACGTCGGTCTCCAGCAGCGCGTAGCGGAACCCGAACACCGCGAACTCGGTCTCGTAGCGGTCTCGCCCGCCCGAGCACGTGACCACGACCTCCTGCAGCGGGGTCGGCTGCAGGTCGCCCGGGATCCGGTCGGCCTGGTCGAGCATCAGCAGCATCTCGGAGAGCTTCCCGAACTCGCCGACGGGCTTGCGCGCCTGGATGTTCTGCTGGGTGAACTCGCCGTCGGCGTCGAGGATCTCCCCCAGCCGCAGCCGGAGCCGCTGCCCTGGGCGTCCGGTCACGTCGAACCCGACGAAGCCGGCGATGTTCTGCCCGAAGTCGAGCACCCGCGCGCCGCTGGGAGTGGTCAGCAGCGTCGCCCCGAAGACCTCGTGCCGCGTCGGCGCGACGTTGTCGGTGGCCGTGGGGACGGGCATCCCGTGCGTCGAGGCACCGACGGGACGCGCCCGTCCGGAGAAGGTGGGGGTGAGCCGGAAATCGACGACCTCGCCGTCCTTGAGGTCGGCGAAGCGGACCGGGCCGTCGTCGCTCCATTCCCACGAGCCGTCGGTCGAGATCGTCTCGCGACTGCCGTCGGCGTAGGTCAGCTCGAGCTGGGCGAGCAGCATCGTCTCCCGTCCGAAGACGTTCGTCGGCCCGAAGCAGCCCACCGACCCCCGGTACCAGCCGTCCGCCAGCGAGACCTCGAGCGTGTTCTGGGTGCCCACGAGGTCGGTCACGTCGTAGGTCTGGTACTGGACGCGGTGGCGGTAGTCGGTGCTGCCGGGGGCGAGGCACCACTCCCCGACCGGACGGCCGTTGAGCCGCGCCGAGTAGACGCCCGCGGCGGTCGCGTACAGCCGGGCGCGCACCACCGTTCCCCGTGCGGTGAACCGGCGGCGGAAGCAGTCCACCGGACGGCGGGGGGCGACACGGCCTGGCAGCCTCTTCGCCCTCGGGCCGGTGCCGGCGGTGATCCAGTCCCCGCGCCAGTCAGAGGCGTCGAGCAACCCCAGCTCGAACCAGCTCGCCGAGGGGTCGCCGGGCTGGTCGTGCTCGTCCCAGAGCTGCACCGTCCAGACGACCCGGTCGCCGGCGGCGAGCGCCGTGCCCTCGTAGGCCACGTGGGTCATCCGCGAGGATGCCACCCGTCCGCTGTCCCACACCGGCGTACGGCCCCCGGCTGGTTCCTCGCGTTCGGCGATCACGCGGTAGGCGGACTGCCGGACACCACCCTCGCAGGTCCACGAGAACCGCGGCCGGGTGATGCCCAGGCCGAGCGGCTCCCGCAGGTACTCGGTGCGCAGTCGGACGGGGTGCACGTCAGACCGCCGTGGCGCTCAGCGTGACCGACGCCGCTGCGTAGCCCTCGGCGGTCACCGTCACGGTGATGTCGCCGCCCTCGCCCGTGGTCCTCACCACGGCGAGCGCGCGTCCGTAGTAGGTGCGGGTGCGCTGGCCGTCGTAGGGCAACGGCGTGGCGAAGTTCGCGCTGCCGAGGCCGGCGAGTTCCCCCGGGCCGGTGACCGCCACGCGCACGTCGGTGTCGCGGGCGAGTTCCACGGTGCCCGACGCGTCCGCCAGCTCGACGACGATCGTGGCGGCGTCCTGACCGTCGGCCGTCAGGCCGGTGCGGTCCGGGGTCAGGCGCAGCGCCAGGGGTCCGGACGCCGACCGTTCGATCGCTCGGCCCACTTCCCGTCCGGAGGCGTCGCGGGCGACGGCGACGAGTTCCCCCGGCTGCCATCCCACGGTGAACGTGGCCGTGTAGCCGTGCTTCGGTCCCGCCTTCCTCGTGCCCACGCTGGTGCCGTTGAGCAGCAGCTCGACGGTGGCCGCGGCCGAGAACACCTCGACGGTCGCCTTGCGTCCCTCGCAGCCCGACCACGACCATCCGGGGATGCCGTTCGAGCCGCGCCACGGGGCCTTGACCAGCCGGCCGGTCGGCGACACGGGGCGGACGGCGATCTCCGGACCGTCCGAGGTCCCCCAGACCGCCCGGGCGAGCAGCATCGGCGCCGTGGGGTGTCCGGTGATGTCGAGCGCTCCGGAGCCGGCCAGCACGAAGGGGTAGGGCTTCGAGAAGCCCGTCTGGCCCTCGTAGTTCCAGGCCCCCAGGCTGGTCTCGCCCAGGTAGTCCCAGCCCACCCACATGAAGTCGCCCACCAGGTTCGGCAGCTTCTCCACCAGGGCCCAGTTCTTGGCGATGTCGTAGGTCATCGTCTCCGAGCCCACGACGATCCGTCCCGGGTGCTCCAACGCATCGATCGTGTAGCGCGGCGCGGCGTAGTTGTAGCCCAGCACGTCGAGGCTGTCGGCGATGCCGGCGACGGCGTGACCCACGCCCTTGCGCTTGGTCGCGGCGGCCATGAACCAGCCCAGCTTGCTCACCAGGAGGTTGTAGCCGGTGCTGGTGATCGCGTTGCTCCCTCCCGCGGCCGGCTTCTCGCGCTTGGCGTTGCTCTGCTCGTCGAACACGCCCTTGCCCTTGGTGGCCATCGAGTTGAGCATCGCGTTGACGCCCGAGGTGACCAGCCGGGTGTCGTCGAGGCCACGGATGCGGTCGGCGATGGCGTGGGCGTAGCGGACGCCCTTGGCCGTTCCGGACTCGCCGATCTCGTTGCCGGTGGAGTACATGATCACGCAGGCGTGATTGCGGTCCTTGGCCACCATGGCGTCCACGTCGACCGGCCACGTCTCGTCGAACCGGTCGGTGAGGTCGTGGCCCGTCTTGCGCTGGAACCAGGTGTCGGTCAGCTCGTCCATCATGTAGACGCCGAGCTCGTCGCAGGCCTCCAGCAGGGCCCGCGACGCCGGGTGGTGCGACATCCGGATCGCGTTGAACCCGTTGTCCTTGAGGATGCTCACGCGCCGGTGGTCGGCGGCGGCGAGCGTGGTCGCGCCGAGCACGCCGTTGTCGTGGTGGATGCAGGCACCGCGCAGCAGCACCGGCGCTCCGTTCACCAGCAGCCCCACCCCCGGCACCGTGCTCACGGTGCGCAGGCCCACGCGTTGGGTCCAGCTGTCGGCGACCGCCCCGGCGGTGGTGGCGGTGACCGCGAAGTCGTAGAGGTGGGGGGCCTCGGCCGACCAGCGCTGCAGGCCGGGGACGTCGAGCGTGACCGAAGCCGACGTGCCGGTGGTGCGGACGCTGCCCCGAACCGCGCCCAGCGTCACGTCGAGGAGCACGTCCTCGGCGTCGGCGTTGACCAGGTCGACGTCGATCCTGACACTCGGGCCGCCGGGGCCGCCGGGCCCGTCCTTCAGGACGACACGGACGCCGTCCCGGGGGAACCCGACGCTGCCGTGGGCGCGTAGCCAGACCGGCCGATAGATGCCCGAACCCGAGTACCAGCGGGAGTTCGGCCCGTCCGCGTTGTCGACGGCGACCTCGATCACGTACGCCCGCGCCTCCAGCTGCGCCGAGACCGGCACCTCGAACTCGGTGTAGCCGGTCAGGCACCCACCGGCCGCCACGCCGTCGATCGTCACCGTGGAGCGGTGGTAGACACCCTCGAACACCAGGGTCGCGGCCTGGCCCACGAGGTCGGCCGGCGGGGTCCAGGTGCGCGTGTAGGTGTAGTGACCCCCGGGGAACCACCCGGTGTGGGAGCCGTTCGGCGTGGTGGGCGTGCGGGTCTCGTGGATCATCGCGTCGTGCGGCAGGGTGACCGGCGCCCAGTCGCCGGACCCGGTCCGGGCGAAGCGCCAGTCGTCGTTGAAGGGCGTGCGGGTCATCGTGCTGTCTCCTGATCGGGGCTGTCGGTGAGGCGGTCGGTCTGGCTGGGGCGGTCGGCGTCGGCGAGTCGCACGCTGGTGGCGGTCTCGACGAGGGGGCGGAAGACCGCGCGCTCGTCCGGGGTGCGGTTGGGCTGGTGAAGGGTGAGGAACAGGCCGCCCCCGAGGGTGCGGGCGATCATGCCGTGACCGCCGTCGGCGGCCCAGATCGGCTCGGGCTCCTGGTCCCAGGGGCCGAGGACCGAGCCGGACTCCGACCGCGCGATGCCCATGGCGTACCCGGCGGTGCCGAAGCTCGACCAGAGCATGACCAGAGCCCCCGAGGCGAGCCGATGCACGAACGGGCCGTCGGTGACGAAGGCCTTCACGTGCTCCGGCAGCCGGGGGTGCCGCAGCGGCAACGCCCACGGCGCCGCCGAGGCGCGGAACAGCACCACCGGCTCGCCGACGGCGGTGCGCAGGTCGTCGGACAGTCGCTGGGCCACCACCTCGCCGTCCATCACCTGCACCCACTCGTGACAGAAGACGATCCAGGGACGGCCGTCGGCGTCCACGTGAAGGGTGCCGTCGAGGCACTCCCACTCGCGCGGGGTCACCGGGCCGTCGCTGTGGGGAACGTAGGGTCCCTCCGGTCGGTCGGACCGCAGGATCTGGGTACCGCGGCACACGCCTTCGGCCTTGAACGTGGCGAACAGGTACCAGGACCCGCGGTACTGGTGGGCCTCGGGAGCCCAGAAGTTGCGGTCGGCCCAGAAGCCGGCCGGTGGCCGGAACGCCGCGACCGGCCCGTCCCAGGTTGTCAGGTCGCTGCTGCGGTAGCAGTCGAAGCCACCGCCCGGCGGGTTCCAGATGTCGGCGTCGGTGCTGCCGAAGAGCAGGTAGGAGTCGCCGAGCGTCAGCACGTACGGGTCTCTGATCTGGATGTCGGCCAGGGTGAGCGGCAGGGCTCCGTCCTGGGGCCGGCCCGGACCTGTCGCGGGGGTCATCGCGCGCGCACCCGGGTGATGACGAGACCGCCGGCCAGCGAGACGGCCGCGGCGACGAGGTAGAGGAGCAGGTAGTTCTTGCCGGCCCCCGCCGCGCCGACGGTGAGCAGCAGGGGCGCCGTCAGCGGGGCGACGGCCTGCGGGATGGAGTTGGCGAACCCGTTGATCGCGTTGAAGCGCCCCGCCTGGGTCTCACGCTCGGGCAGAACGTCGAGAACGAGCGCGCTCCCGACCGCCATGAACGCGCCCAGTCCGGCGTTGGTCACGAGCACGCCGATCGACAGCACCGCGAGGTCGTGGGCGAACGCGAGCACCAGGGTGCCGACGGCGAACAGCACGGTGCCCCCGACGACGAAGGGCTTGCGAGCCCCCACCTTGTCGGACAGGAAGCCGCCACCCATGCCCGTGACCATCGACGCCAGGCCGCCGGCGAGTCCGGTCATGGCCACCACCGCGCCGATCTGGCCGACCTCGATCCCCAGGCGGTCGGCGAAGAAGAAGGCGGTGAACGAGGTGCTGAACGACAGTCCGACGGTGAAGATGAAGCGGCCGAGCCAGTTCCAGGAGAAGTCCGGGTAGCGGCGAACGTCCCAGGTGTAGGACCGCACCAACCGTCCGAGCGAGACGCTGCCGTCGACCGCGTACCCGCGGCTGTCGGGCTCGCGAACGAGCAGGGCGTAGGGCAGGACGCAGAGGAAGCCGATCGCTCCGGGTACAAGGAGCAGCAGCAGGGCGTCGTGGGTGAGAGTTCCCGCCAGCAGAATGCCGGCGATGGGAGCGGCCATCGTGACCACCCCGCCGAGTCCGGCGACCTTGCCCCGCTGCCCGGGAGGCAGGGTGTCGGCCAGCGTGTTGCCGAGGGCGGCGCCGGCGATGCCCCACGTGAGGTGGCAGGCCATCCAGCCGAGGCCCAGGACGACCACGGTCGGTGCCGTCGCCACCACGAGCAACGCCCCGAGTCCGAGGAAGGCGGGCACGACGACCCACGGGCGCCGGCGGCCGAAGCGCGAGCGCGTCCGGTCGCTCAGCGTGCCGGCCAGGGGGCCGGCGACCATCGAGGCGAGCGAGCCGATGCCCAGCACGTAGCCGAGGTACTCCTGGCGATCGGGGGCCAGCTCGTGGAGCCGCACCGACAGCGTGAAGGCCATCACCGTGATCTGAGCCAGGAACACGCCGAACTGTGCCAGCAGCACCTGGCTGATCCAGCCCTTGCTGACGTGATGCGTCCGGGGCACCGGGAGGGCGGTGACGGTCATGGAGCCTCCTTGGCAGAAACGGTCGCCCACGCTTCCGTGCGCAGCCTCGATCGTCTGCAAAATACAGTGACTTACTAATCCGCTCTCTGTCAAGTCGGGTCAGTTGACTGTCTTTCATGTTGAACACTTCAATCCGACCGGGTAGTGTGACTCGACGTGACGATGAACGGGCGTACGCGCGGACAGGGGGCCAAGACCCCCGAGCGACGCGCCGCGATCGCCCGCGCCGCACTCGACATCGTCACCGAGGTCGGCCACCGCGCCCTCACCACCGCCGAGGTGGCCGCCCGAGCCGGGCTCAGCGAACGGGCGATGCTCTACCACTTCCCCACTCGCGACCATCTCCTCGTCGCCGCCCTCGAACTCGCCGACGCCGACCGGGCCGACCACTACATCGCCGAGCACGCCGCCGCCGCCACGGTACGGCTGGAGGGCATGGCGGAGGACTTCGCGTCCGCGGCCGTGCGCAACGACCACGTCATCAGGCTGATGGCGGCCATGACCGCCGCCGCCACCGACGACACGCACCCCGCGCACGCCTACTTCCTCTCCCATCACGCGCAGGCGCTGGCCGGTCTCGCCCTCGTCGTCAGGGCCGAGCAGCAGGCCGGCGTCGCCCACCCCGAACTCGACCCCGAAGAGACCGCGCGGCAACTCCTCGGCATGTGGCTCGGACTCGAGAGCCTGTGGCTCCTGCGGCAGGACTTCGACCTGGTGGCCTCCCTCACCAGCGCCTTCCGCCGCATCACCGGCCGCCCCCTGATGGAGCAGCGCGCCCTGCTCGACCGCGTCGTCGGCTCGATCTGACCCCTCCTCGGGGTGTCCGTCCACCGACACCAGGAGGCGAACTGGACCTGTGCGTCAGGTTCTGACCCGTGGACGGGTCAGAACCTGACGCACAGGTCCAGTTCGGTTGACCGCGCGGCCCGATACGGGCGTCACGGCGTCAGCCGGAACGCGCGCCACCACGGTCCGTGCTCTCGCCTGGCACGACGGCGAAGCCAAGGGCGGCCACGTGCCCCGCGTCCGGCAGCGGCGACGCGGGACTGCCGGCCAGGATGGCGCGCAGCATCTCGTCGGCCATGCCGGTCACGTCGAGGAAGACCGTCGTGAGGGAGGGCATCGAGATGGTGGTGAAGTGGGAGTGGTCCGCGCCCATCACGCCGAGGTCGTCCGGCACCTGACGCCCCGCGCGGATCGCGGCACCCAGCACCGCGAGTGCCACGTCGTCGTTGTAGGCGGCGACGCCGACGCCCGACGGGAGGGCGCGAACAGCCTCCACCACCGCTGGGGAACCGAACGGGACCGACAGCGTGGGCAGCACGCCCATGCCGTGCTCCCCCGCCCAGGCGCGGGCCGCCTCGGCACGCGGCAGGACATGCACGGCTTCGGCGAGGGATTCCGGAAGGGCGGACACCAGGCTGCGATAGCCGACCTTGGCGAGGTGTTCGGCCTGCAGCCGCCCGATCGCCACGTTCGTCGCGGTGACGGAGTCGGCCGTGGGCTCGATGAGTTTGACCCGGTGCCGTGTCAACCGTGACCGTTGCTCGGCGGGCAGGGGCGCCACCGCCACCACGCAGAAGGGGCGCAACGACAGCACGGCGTCTTCCAGAAGGGCCCCGGACGAGGCCAAGCGCAGCAGGTTGGTGTAGCCGTAGCCTGCCAGCCTTCGAGTGAGCTCACCGACGAGGTCGCGGAAGTATCGGGAGAAGGCCATGTCGGGCACCAGGGTGATCACGATGTCGCTGGTGCCGCGGCGCAGCGTCCGCCCGGCCGTGGAGGGCCGGTAGCCCAGGGTGCTGGCCGACTCGCGCACCCGCGCGACGGTGTCCGCCACGAACCGCTCCTCGTGGCCGTTGAGAATCTGGCTCACCGTCGAACGGGAAACGCCCGCGTGCGACGCTACGTCCGCGCTGCTCACCATGCGCCTGGTCCCTTCGTCCGGTGAGGCAGACCCTACCGTGTTGACACGTGACAATCCACACTCTACAGTCTGGACAGAGCAATTGACACGTGGTAACGACGACGGGATGGGCATGGCACGCGAGTTTCCGAAGGGCTTTCTGTGGGGGGCCGCCACGGCCGCGCACCAAGTCGAGGGCAACAACCTCAACAACGACTGGTGGCAACTCGAACAGCGGGCAGCGGGCTACATCGAGGCGAGCGGCGACGGAGTGGACAGCTACCACCGGTACGCCGACGACCTCCGGCTGGTGGCCGCTGCCGGCCTCAACGCCTACCGGTTCAGCCTGGAGTGGTCGCGGATCGAGCCCCTGCCGGGACAGTACTCGCGCGCCATGCTCGATCACTACCGCCGTCTGATCGACACGACGCTCGGACTCGGACTCACCCCCGTCGTCACCCTCCACCACTTCACGCACCCGCTCTGGTTCGGCGACCGCGGCGCCTGGCTGGCACAGGACGCCGTGGACCGGTTCGCCGCCTACGTCGCCCGTGCCTGCACCATCCTCGACGGAGTCGACTGGGTGTGCACCATCAACGAACCCAACATCGTGGCGGTCAATCACGGCCAGCAGCGGCGCCTGGCTCGCGGCGAGGACTACCAATTCGTCGGAGCGATGCCCGACGACGAGGTCGGCGAGGCCCTGATCAACGCCCACACCGCGGCCGCGCCCATCGTCTCGGAGATGGTGGGCGCGCGCGTCGGCTGGACGGTCGCGAACCAGGCCCTCACGCCGACCCCGGGGGCCGAAGCCAAGCACCGTGAGGTGCAGTGGCTCTGGGAGGACCGCTACCTCGAGGCAGCCCGCGGCGACGACTTCGTGGGCGTCCAGTCCTACACCAGCCAGCCGGTCGACACTCGGGGCATCGTCGCCCACCCCGAACGGCCCGACAACACTCTGATGGGCTGGGCCTACCGCCCGGACGCCCTCGGCCTGGCCGTACGCCATACGGCCGCTGTCGTGGGCGACGTGCCGATCGTCGTCACCGAGAACGGGATCGCGACGGCCGACGACCAGGTGCGGATCGCCTACACCACGGGTGCGCTGACCGGCCTCGCCGACGCCATCGACGATGGCATCGACGTGCGGGGCTACCTCCACTGGAGTCTGCTCGACAACTACGAGTGGGGCCGGTGGGATGCCACGTTCGGCCTCGTCGCCGTCGACCGCACCACCTTCGAACGCCACCCCAAGCCCAGCCTCGCCTGGCTCGGCGCCGTCGCTCGCGCGAACGC
>Ga0073899_10005219_pt1 | contig 11331 bp, 10 predicted proteins | sample KloWWTmetaKNB5Ph_FD_88975 | JGI IMG/M metagenome (GOLD analysis project Ga0073899, IMG submission 88975) | Active sludge microbial communities from Klosterneuburg, Austria, studying microevolution and ecology of nitrifiers - Klosterneuburg... | ecosystem: Engineered > WWTP > Aerobic digester >...
AGAACTTCTGCTGGGAATGGGATGTGCTCAGCCGGCTCACCGCCCATGCCGACACCGGCGAGCCGCTGCCGCGCGCACTGTTCGAGCGCATGCTGGCCGCACGCAATTTCCAGTCGGGGCTGCAGACGCTGAGACAGATCGAGTTCGCGCTGTTCGACATGCGCCTGCATGCCGAGCTCGATGCGCCGCCGGCGGTCCAGCGCATCATCGACGAGGTGCGGGCCGAAGTGGCCGTCATACAGCCGCCGTCGTTCAATCGGTTCCAGAACACCTTTTCTCACATCTTCAGCGGTGGCTACTGCGCCGGCTACTACAGCTACAAGTGGGCCGAGGTGCTGTCGGCCGACGCCTACGCTGCTTTCGAAGAAGCCGGTCTGTTCGACCCCGAGACGGGGCGCCGCTACCGGCGCGAGATCCTGGAGGCCGGTGGCAGCCGGCCGGCGCTCGACAGCTTCCGGGCCTTCCGCGGGCGCGAGCCGAGCATCGACGCGTTGCTGCGGCACCAAGGGATGACCGAACCTGCATGATGCCCGCTTGAGCCGCCGCCGCGGCTGGGCTAGATTCGACCCATGACGCGTCACTCCCTCCTCGCAACCCTCGCCGTGGCCGCCCTGGCCGCCAGCGGCGCTGCCCACGCACAGTACAAGGTCATCGGCCCCGACGGCAAGGTCACGTATACCGACCGACCTCCCGTCGCAGCCGACACCAAGGTCACTCCCATGCGAAGCACGGGCGCGCCCGCAGCCGACTCGACCGCAGCTCTGGCCAGCCTGCCGCTGGAGTTGCGGCAGGTGGCACAGCGCTTTCCGGTGGTGCTTTTCACCACCAATGAGTGCCCACCCTGTGAAGCCGCGCGGCGCATGCTGCGTCAGCGCGGCGTGCCGTTCTCGGAGCGCATCGTCACCTCGAACGACGACCTGCAGGCACTCGAGCAGCGCACGTCTGACCGCGCATTGCCGGCCATGACCGTCGGTTCGCATGCCACCAGCGGCTGGGCCGAGGGCCAATGGACCAACCTGCTCGACCTCGCCGGCTACCCGGCGCAGTCGCGCCTGCCGGCCGGCTACAAGGCACCGGCGCCCACGCCCCTCGTCGCGCCCAAGCCCGCCGATGCCGCTCCGGCCGCACGGGGTCGCGCACCGTCCGATGCGCCACCTGCGCAGCCTGAGGATTTGCCGCCACCATCGGGCATCCGGTTCTAGCGCGGGCTGAGTCAAGGGGCGGGCCAGGACGCCTCAGCGCGCCGGCTCGCGCGCAAAGGCACGCTGCAGGCCGCTGGCGACCCAGCTGCCCGCGCCGACCGCTGCGCCCATCAGCCAGAACATGATGCCCGGCCCGACGGCCGTGCCCACGACGCCAAAGGCGAGCGGCATCGCGCTGCTGGAGGCGTTGATCGCCATCGAGCGAAAGGCGATCGCCTCGCCGTGGCGATGAGCCGGTGTCAGGTGGTGCAGCGTCGACATGATCATCGGCTGCACCGAGCCCAGCGTCACGCCCAGCAGCGTGGCGCAAATGCCCATGAGCCAGGGCGTGTGCGCGAACGGATACAGCGCGAACACCGAACCGGTGAGCACCATCGCCACGCGCAGCACGGTCACCTCCCGCAGTCGGTGGGCCAGCATCGGGATGATGAAGCGCACGATCGTCACCGCCAGCGTGAAGCTGCCCAGCACGATGCCGATGACCGAGGCGCTGTAGCCGCGGCTGTGGCCCAGCACCGGTACGGCGAAGCTGTGCACGTCCCAGCTTGCCGACAGCAGCCAGTTCACGAACAGCAGTCGCTTCAGCCCGGGTGTGGCCAGCAGGTCCCAGGTGCCCCCACGCTCGGAATGCGTTTGTGGAGGCTGCACCGGCACCGGTGGCACACGGCGCGCCACCACCAGCGACAGCAGGGGCAACACCAGCATCAGCCCGTAGGCGGCGGCGAAGCCCGCGGCGTCGATCATGAAGCCCGCGGCCACCGGCCCCACCACATTGGCCAGCGACGGCGCCATGCCCAGCCAGCTGAATACGCGCAGCCGCTCGGTGGAGTCGCCCGCGAGCTGACCGGCCGCACGCTGGATGGCGATCAGCCCGATGTTGGTGCCCACGCCGCTCAACGCCGCACCCACGCACAGCAGCGCGAACTGCCACCAGCCCGGCAGCGCGCAGGCCACCAGCGCCAACCCGGCGCCGAGGATGGTGCACGCCACGGCGGCCCGCACGGGACGGTGATAACCGTGGCGATCGGCCATGCGCCCCGATGCCAGCGCCGTGACCACCGGCAGTGCCGCAAACAGCGCCAGCAGCACGCCCACGCTCCAGGCGCTGTGACCCTGCTGCAGTGCCTGCAGCGGTGCCGCCATGCGCTGGCCAGCCATTGCGGCATGCAGCGCGATCTGGCCGCCGATCAGGGCCGGCAGCAGGCGGTTCATCGGCAGCGGCGCGGCGGCCGTGGCACTCGCTTCAGGCAGACGGCCTCCCGCGAGCGGCATCGCCCAATGCGTCCGGTGCGACATCGTCGTCGCCGGCCTCGCCGGTCAGGCCCGGCAGCAACTGGCGCGCCTGCGCCTCCGGCAGGGCCTCCACGCCGCGCAGCTGACGGGCCATCGCCCGCGTGCGCACCTCGGCCGCATCGAGCGACTTGCCCACGGAGTCGATGCGCTCGCGCGCCTTGGCCAGCACGTCGCCGAACTTCATGAACTCGGTCTTGACGGCGCCCAGCACCTGCCACACTTCGGCGCTGCGCTTTTCCAGCGCCAGCGTGCGAAACCCCATCTGCAGACTCGACAACGTGGCCAGCAGCGTGGTCGGCCCCGCCAGCGTGATGCGGTGCTCGCGCTGCAATGCCTCGGCCAGCCCCGGTCGTCGCAGCACCTCGGCATACAGACCTTCGGTGGGCACGAACAGGATGCCGAAGTCCGTGGTGTGCGGTGCGGCGATGTACTTCTCGCGGATGGTCCGTGCCTCCAGCCGCAGGCGTGTCTCGATGGCCCGCGATGCGGTCTCGACACCCGCTGCGTCGGCACGCTCCTGCGCGTCGAGCAGCCGGTCGTAGTCCTCGCGCGGGAACTTCGCGTCGATCGGCAGCCACAGCGGCGTGCCGTCGTCACCGCGTCCCGGAAGCCGGATCGCGTACTCCACGCGCGCGCCGCTGCCCGGAACGGTCTCGACATTGGCCGCGTACTGCTGCGGCGCCAGCACCTGCTCGAGCAGGCCGCCGAGCTGTACCTCGCCGTAGATGCCGCGCGTCTTCACGTTGGAGAGCACGCGGTTGAGCGAGCCGACATCGCGCGCCAGCGTCTGCATCTCGCCCAGCCCCTTGTGCACCTGCTCCAGCCGCTCGGCCACATGGCGAAAGCTCTCGCCCAGGCGCTGCTCGAGCGTGGCATGCAACTTCTCGTCGACGGTGGCCCGCATCTGCTCGAGCTTCTTTTCGTTGCCCTCCTGCAGGGCGGCCAGCCGCCCCTCGACCGTGGTGCGAACCTCGGCCATGCGTCGCTCGTTGGCATCGCTGAGCAGGCGCAGTTGTTCCGTGAGCTGTGACGCGCTGGCCTGCAACGACGCCGCCGTCTGCGCCGCGGAGGCCTGGAGCGACTCCGACAATTGCGCGGCGACGGCTTGCAGCGCGGCGGCCTGCTGACCCGATGAGGACTGCAGCGACTGTGCCATCACCTGCTGCATGGCGGCGAGCTGTGTGCGGAAGGAGTCGATCTGCTCGTTCTGCGTGCGCGCCACGTCGCCGCTTTGGTTCAGCAGGGTTTGCTGGAACTGCGCCAGCGTTGCGCTCAGTTCCTGCCGGGTGGCCCGGGCGCTTTCGTGCAGCTCCTGGCGCACTTCTCGCTGCGCCTGTGCCTGTCGCTCGTCGTCGCGGGTGTCCGGCCGCCGCAGCGCCAGCCACAACAGCACTGCGAGGTTCAGTGCCAGCAGCGCCGGCACGATCCATTCTTTCATGCCGTCATTGTGACAGCAGCGTGCCACCGACGTCGCATGCAGGGAGGTTCAATCGGGCCGTGCGGCGAGCACCTGCGGGTTCAGCGGCGTGGGCGGGCACCCTGGCGTCGGTCCTGCGCCCAACGCGGCCTCGAGGTTGGATGCGGCCAAGTCGGCCATGGCACGCCGCGTACGCAGGCTCGCGCTGGCGATGTGCGGTGTCAGCACCACGTGGGTGGCTGCCAGCAGGCCCGGATGCACCTGCGGCTCGCCCTCGAATACATCGAGCGCAGCGGCGGCGATGCGCCCTTCGCCCAATGCACGCGCCAGCGCCGCATCATCGACCACGCCACCGCGTGCGATGTTGGTCAGCGTTGCCGTGCGCTTCATGAGCCCGAGCTCAGCCTCACCCACCATGTGATGCGCTTGCGGTGTGTAGGGCACCACCACCACGATGTGGTCGGCCTGGGCAAACAGCGCCGGCTTGTCCACCCACTGCGCCGCCACCACCGCTTCAGCGGCGGGATCGAGGCGGCTGCGGTTGTGATAGATCACCCGCATGCCGAAGCCCAATGCACCTCGCCGCGCGATCGCCTGCCCGATGCGGCCCATGCCCAGTATGCCCAGCGTGCTGCCGTGCACGTCCTGTCCCGCGAACATGTCGTAGCGCCAGGTGTTCCACCGGCCCGCGCGCAGGTAGTGCTCGCTCTCGGTCACGCGGCGGGCGGCCGCCATCATGAGCGCGAAGCCGAAGTCGGCGGTGGTTTCGGTGAGCACGCCCGGTGCGTTGCTCACCAACACGCCTCGTGCCGTGCAGGCATCGACATCGATGTTGTTGAAGCCCACGGCCATGCTGCACACCGCGCGCAGGCCCGGGCAGGCGTCGAGCAAGGCGGCGTCGATGCGCGGCGAGCCCGAAACGAGCAACCCAGCGCAGCCTGCGGCGCGCCGTGCCAGCGCTTCAGGTTCGGCCAGGATGCCCTCGCGCGACACATCCACATCGAACGATGCCGACAATCGATCGATCACCTCGTCGAACAGCGGCAGGGTCACCAGTACGCGCTGGCGCTGTGGAACCACGGTTGCACGCTGGCCGCTCATGTCGGATGGTCAGCGCGAGGCTGCCGCCGGCGCAGCGACCGACGCTGCCGGTGGCGTGGCGGCGGCATCGCCCTTGATCGGGTGCGGATGCCAGCCCAGGACCAGCAACATGGCGATGAATCCCAGCACATAGCCCACTGCCACGTGCCAGCCCTGCGCCACCCAGCGACCCACGGAACGAGCCTCAGGGTACATGCCCGACAACGCGACGCCAGCCGACGAGCCGAACCAGATCATCGAGCCGCCGAAGCCAACGGCGTAGGCCAGGAAACCCCAGTCGTAGCCGTCCTGCCGGATGGCCAGTGCCGTGAGCGGGATGTTGTCGAACACCGCCGACACGAAGCCCAACCCCAGCGCCGTTGGCCAGGCAGGCGCAGGCAGCTTGTCCACGGGCATCAGCGAGGCGCACCACACCAGTGCCAGCAGAAACACGCTGCCCTTGAATGCGCCAGGCAACAGCCCCCACTCCGGGCGCCGGGCCGGCGCGCACACGACGATGGCCAACATCACGGCCACGCCGATCACGGGGAAGTGCTCGAGCACCGACGGATTGTTCAGGTTGAACCATACGTTCGACCCGATGGCCGCCAGCAGGATGACACCGACGACCGCCAGGCGACCGGCATCGACATGAATGCCGGGCGTGTCGTCCTTCTGGATCGGCTGGTAATCGTGCTGCTTGAGAGACGCCACGACACCGAAGAACATCAGCGAGACGGCGCCGCCGATGTAAGCCTCGACGACCCACAACGGGCTCGCACCTGCGATCCACATCATCGTCGTCGTCGTGTCGCCCACCACGCTGCCGGCACCGCCGGCATTGGAGGCAGCAACGATCGCGGCGAGGTAGCCGATGTGCACCCGCCGCTGGAACAGCACCTTGGCCATGGTGCCGCCGATCATGGCTGCGGCGATGTTGTCCAGGAAGCCCGACATCACGAACACGCCCACCAGCAGCATGAAGCCGCCCTTCCAGTCGTCGGGCAACAGGTGCGGCAGGACTTCGGGCGCGTGGCTCTTCTCGAAGTGATCGGCCAACAGCGCGAAGCCCAGCAGCAGGCCCAGCAGGTTGGCCAGCGTCACCCACTCATGGCCCAGGTGCGCCGCCAGCCCTGCGAGTCCGGCGCCGGCCTTGAAGCCGGTCACGAGCAACTGGTAGAACGTGATGACCACGGCGCCACCGAGCGCCACCTTCAATGTGTGGTGGTGAAAGAGCGCGACGCCGAGCAAGACGCAGGCGAACAGCATGAAGTCCACCGGGATACCGGCGACTGCGGGGCCGGCAGCGGCACCCGCGGCAGCCCACGCCGGCAACCCCAGCAGACCCAACGCGGGCAACACGAGGGCGACGACAACGGCGCGCAGGGTTCGGGGCATGGTGTTCTCGCGGGCCCGACGATGCACCGGGCGGTTGGACTGCAACGGGCGCCGATTCTAGGCAGCGTCCGCTGAGCGCAGCCTGAACGGATACCCTGGGGAAACCGCGAAGTCCACCCTCCGCTGGCGTCGCGGGGCGCGGCTAGGGTTCAGCGCGCAATCGATCCAGCGCCTGCACCAGCACCTGCGGCAAGTGAGCCGGCCGCCGGGTCTCGCGGTCCACGTAGACATGCACGAAGTGCCCACACGCGGCGGCCATCGGCTCGCCCGGCGCGAACAGGCCGATCTCATAGCGCACGCTCGAACGTCCCACCTGCGCCACCCGCAGCCCAGCCTCCACCGGCTGCGGAAACGACAGCGGCGCAAAGTAGTTGCAGTGTGTTTCCACGACCAGGCCGATCACCTCACCCCGGTGGATGTCCAGCGCGCCCGCCTCGATCAGGTAGCCGTTCACCACCGTATCAAAGTAGCTGTAGTACTGCACGTTGTTCACATGCCCGTAGATGTCGTTGTCCATCCAGCGGGTGGTCAGCGTGGCGTGGTGCCGGTAACGATCGCGGGTGTCGGGCTGGGGGCGGTGGCTCACGTCGGGTCCTCGGAACTGGCGGCGAATTCGGCCCGCCGATGCCGGGCCGCCAACGCCAATGCGTCATGTCGCTCAAGCGGTGGATTGTTCCGCACCCGCCGCCGCAGGGCTGTCACCCGCATGCCAGTGCCGCCAGGCCTGCCAGGCCAGGCGCACCGTTTCGAGTTGCAGTGCCACGGTCACGTCGATGTCCTGGCCATAGCCGCCAGCCATCGTCAGCGCCACCGGAACCCGCCAGTGGCCCAGCGCCGCCAACACCCGCCGGTCGCGCTCGGCCAGACCCGCTGCGCTGAGCTTGAGCCGGCCGAGGCGATCGCCCTCGTGGGGGTCAGCGCCGGCCAGGTAGAACGCCAACCCTGGCGCACCTGCTTCGCGTTGGCGCGACCAGCCCAGCGCCAGCGCTCCGTCGAGCGCCTGCAGGTAGTCGGCATCGCCGCAGCCGTCGGGCAAGTCGACATCGACATCGCCCGCTACCTTGCGTGCCGGAAAGTTGCGCGCACCGTGCAACGACAGGGTGTAGACGGTCGGGTCGTCGCGGAAGATCTCGGCCGTGCCGTTGCCCTGGTGGACGTCCAGATCGATCACCCATACCCGCAGCAGGCGCCGCTCGCGCCGGTGCACCTCGGCTTGCATCAGCCGCGCGGCCACTGCCACGTCGTTGAACACGCAATACCCCGAGCCACGGTCACGGTTGGCATGGTGGGTACCCCCCGCCAGGTGCACGGCAACGCCATCGCACAGCGCCGCACGCGCTGCCTCGACGGTGGCGCCCACCGACCGGCAGGCCCGCTGGACCATCGCCGGCGACCACGGAAAGCCAATCTCGCGTTGCGCCTCGTCGGACAAGGTGCCGTCGAGCACCGACTGGATATAGGGGGGATCGTGGGCCAGCGCCAGTTCGCCTTCACTGGCCGGCTCGGCTTCCTCGATGCTCCAGTCTGGCCACATCTGCCGCACGCGTTCGCGCAGCAGGCGGTACTTGGCCGACGGGAACCGGTGCCCCGGGGGCAGCGGCAGCGCGTGGCGGTCGTTGGCGTATATCTTCATTGCAGGACAAGTGCGTGACAAAGAGGCCCGCCAGCGGGCCGGCTAGTGGCACCCCCCTAGTTTGCTGCGTTGCAACAAAAACCGCTTGCAATCGGGCGCGGCACCTCTATACTTCGAGTCATGTTGCAGTGCAGCATGACTGCCTGAAACGCCCACCGCAAGCATCACTCACCATGGAGCACATCATGTCGTTCATGACCCCCGAACAATTCGCCGCCGCCCACAAGGCCAACATGGAAACCCTCTTCGGCCTGACCAACAAGGCCTTCGAAGGCGTTGAAAAGCTGGTCGAGCTGAACATGCAGGTCGCCCGCGCCGCCCTGTCGGAAACCGCCGACAACACCCGCGCCGCCCTGGCCGTCAAGGACGCGCAGGAACTGCTGGCTCTTCAAACCAGCCTGCTGCAGCCCAGCGCCGAGAAGGCCGCTGCCTACAACCGCCACCTGTATGACATCGCGGTGGCGACGAACACCGAATTCAACAAGGCCGCCGAAACCCAGCTGGCCGACTTCCAGAAGAACTTCCTCGGCGCCGTCGACAACGCCGTGAAGAACGCCCCCGCCGGTACCGAGAACGTCGTCACGCTGGTCAAGTCGGCCATCACCGCCGCGAACAACGCCTACGAAAGCGTGAACAAGGCCGCCAAGCAGGCCGCCGAGATCGCCGAGGCGAACTTCAACGCCGTGACCAACACCGCCGTCAAGGCGACCCAGGCCACCGCCGCCAAGACCACCAAGCGCGCCGCCGCCTGATCGCACGGGCAGCGCGCGCGACGGAACTTTTCGCCGCGCGCGTCGTCCCACGCCACGGATATCCCGGCTGCAGCTGCGGCCGGGCGTTCCGGGTGCAAGGTTGTCTCCTCGGTACCTCTCGAGATCCACGATTTCAGGGTACCTTCAGCCCGCGAGCCTCACGGCGCGCGGGCTTTTTTGTGTGCGCTGGCGACTCCGGGACGACGGCTAGGGTCTATTGCACCAACGCCGCCATGCGCTGACGCAGCGCGCCCAGCACCGCGTGTGCCGCCTGGCGCCCGGCCACGATCGTCTGCTGCCGCACGGTGAAGTCAGCGCCCGAGATGCCCGCCAGGTTCGGGCGCACCACGACATCGGCTTCCCTTAACTCGTAGCGGTTGATGCTTCGGCCCATGATCGCAAACGTCTGCAGCAGCATGCGCAGCGGGTCGCCGGTGCCATTGCCCTGTGGCGCGGCCGAGATGTCGACTGCCATGACCAGTTCCGCCCCCATTTCACGGGCATGGCGCACCGGTATCGGCGAGCTGAGCCCGCCGTCCACATACTCCCGAGCGCCGATACGCACAGGCTGGAAAACGGCCGGCACGGCGCTTGACGCGCGCACGGCAGTACCCAGGTCGCCCCGGCGAAACAGCACCGGCTCCCCACTGTCCAGATCGGTGGCCACGATGCCCAGCGTCAGTGGGCATTGCTCGATCGTGCGGCCGCCGGTGTGGTCACGCACGTAGCGCGCCAGCGCCTCGCCACGGATCACGCCGCGGCTGGGGAACGACCAGTCGGTGATGGCCGACTCGTCCATCGCGAGCGCCAACCGCGCCAGTTCGGCACCGCCGCGGCCCGAGGCGTACAGCGCGGCCACCAGGCTGCCCGCCGAGGTACCCACCACGACATCGGGCCGCAGCCCTGCCTCTTCCAGCACCTGGATCACCCCGATGTGGGCGAACCCACGGGCCGCGCCGCCGCCCAGGGCCAGACCAAACCGTGGGGGCCGCAACGGGCTCGGCGCGGGCGGCGGCGCTGCCGGCTCCGGCGGCATGACCGGCCGGGTCTGGCAGCCAGCCATGGCGGCGGCACCACAGGCTGCCAGGCCAGCGCGCAACGCGAGTCGTCGGTCCATCGTGCTGCATTCTAGAGACGCTTGGCGCCTTCTTTATTCTTCAATGGAATAACAGAAGAACAATAATGTAGTTCCAATTCATATGAGGGTTTCCTAGAGTGCGAACCTCGTGCACAGGCCCGGCAGCCGCAATCCGCTGTCAGCCGCGCCGGCGCACCACCACACCCTCCCCATGGACTGGATTGCCATCATCAGCGGTTTCGGGATTGGCGCCATCGTCGGCATGACCGGCGTGGGCGGCGGCTCGTTGATGACGCCGCTGCTCATCGGCGTGTTCAAGCTCAACCCGGCCGTGGCCATCGGCACCGACCTGTGGTTTGCCGCGCTCACCAAGGTGGGCGGCTCGGTGGCGCACCACCGCCATGGCCACGTCGACTACCGCATCACCGGCCTGCTGCTGGCCGGCAGTCTGCCGGCGGCGCTGGCCACGGTCGCGCTGATGCACTTCACCGGCATCACCAAGGGCTGGGCCAGCGCACTGACCTTCTCGCTGGGCATCGCGCTGCTGCTCACGGCCGTCACGGTGGCCTACAAGCAGCTCTGGCACGCGCTGGGCCTGCGGCTGGAGCGCTGGCTGCCCGAGCGCCGCCGCAACGCACTCACCGTGGCCTCGGGCGCGCTGCTGGGCGTGCTGGTGTCGCTGAGTTCGATAGGCGCTGGGGCCATCGGCGCCACCCTGATCCTGCTGCTGTATCCGCGGCTGCCCGCCCAACGGCTGGTGGGCACCGATATCGCCCATGCGGTGCCGCTCACGCTGGTGGCCGGCATTGGGCATGCCACGCTGGGCCATGTCGACTGGGCGCTGCTGGCGGCGCTGCTCGTGGGGTCGCTGCCCGGCATCTGGCTGGGCGCCCGCCTCACCCGTTCCATGCCCGAGCGGCTGGTGCGCACGCTGCTGTGCCTGTCCCTCGTCACCGCCGGTCTCAAAGTCATCCACTGAACGACGCCATGTACGCCTACACCGACTTCGATCGCCAGTTCGTGCACCTGCGCGCCCAGCAGTTCCGCGACCAGCTCGAACGCTGGCAGCGCGGCGAGCTTACGCACGAGCAGCTCCTGCCGCTGCGCCTGCAGAACGGCTGGTACCTGCAACGCTATGCGCCCATGGCGCGCATCGCCGTGCCCTATGGTGAGATCAGCAGCGAGCAGTTGCATGTGCTGGCGCGCATCGCGCGCGAGTTCGACCGCCCCAGCCCCGAGCTGCTGACCCATGCCCAGACCACCCAGGATGCGCTGCAGGCGGCACAACCGGGCCTCACCCTGGCCGCACCGCCGCTGCGTTATGGATATGGCCACTTCACCACCCGCACCAACGTGCAGTTCAACTGGATTCCGTTGGACCGCGCCGCCGACGTGATGGATCTGCTGGCCAGCGTGTGCATGCACGGCATCCAGACCAGCGGCAACGACATCCGCAACATCACCTGCGACGCCTGGGA
>Ga0073899_10005223_pt1 | contig 11319 bp, 8 predicted proteins | sample KloWWTmetaKNB5Ph_FD_88975 | JGI IMG/M metagenome (GOLD analysis project Ga0073899, IMG submission 88975) | Active sludge microbial communities from Klosterneuburg, Austria, studying microevolution and ecology of nitrifiers - Klosterneuburg... | ecosystem: Engineered > WWTP > Aerobic digester >...
TGAGGGCGCGTGAGGCCGCCGGCGAGGTATCGACGAACCGTCTGCGCGCCGTGGCCGGATCTGCTCAACAGGTCACCGTCGACAAGCAGGGCAGGGTCAACATCGACGAGGCCCTGCGCAGCTTCGCCGGCCTGGCGCCCAACGCATCAGTCACGGTCGCCGGCTCGTTCGACCGTCTGGAGATCTGGGCGCCCGAGAGGTACGCCGTGGTGGAAAGCGCCGGCAGCGAAGACATGGCCGGCGAGGAGTGAGCCCGCCGACGATCATCCCTACTAGCAGGAGGAGGAACAGGACCCGACCACCACTGAACAGAACACCTTCGACCCGAACCACGATCACCCGCCCATCTGCAGCTTCCCGGCCCGCAAGATGGACAGCCCACACTCCGCCCGCTTCCGTTTCGCACGTCCGGGGAGACATCCCGGCGGCAACCGCGACCCGGGGGGCTGCAGATGGACGGACGATCGACCGTCGACATTCGACGCGGGGCCCGGCCCGATGAGCGATTCGCTGAACGACGGCTATCACCACCTCCCGGTGATGGTGCAGGAGATCACGGCGCTCTTCGAGCCGGTGCCCGCGGGATTCGTGCTCGACGCGACCCTCGGTGGGGGAGGCCACAGCGAGCATCTGCTCGAGCGGTGGCCCCACCTCTCGGTTCTGGGCATCGATCGCGACGAACGGGCTGTGGCTGCCGCCACCCAGCGGCTCGCCCGGTTCGGCGATCGGGTGAAGGTATTCCACACCAGGTTCGACGGTCTTGAACAAGCCATGGAAGCAATGTCCATCGACTCCCTCTCCGGGGCGCTGTTCGATCTGGGTGTCAGCTCACCCCAGCTCGACTCGGCCGACCGGGGCTTTTCCTACCGCAACCAGGCGCCTCTCGACATGCGCATGGACCGGACCCAACCGTGGTCGGCCGCCGACGTGGTCAACGGTTATCCGGTGGACCAGCTGGCCAGAGTGCTGCAGCAGTACGGCGACGAGCGTTTCGCCCGCCGCATCGCCGCTGCGATAGTCGCCGCCCGACCCATCGAGACCACCACGGAACTCGCTGAGGTCGTGGTCTCCGCAATCCCGGCGCCGGCCCGTCGTAGTGGTGGACATCCGGCCAAGCGCACCTTTCAAGCGATCCGCATCGAGGTCAACGGCGAGCTCGACGTCCTGCCCACTGCTCTCGATGCCGCCGTCAAGTGCACCGTGCCAGGAGGGCGCATCGCCGTTCTCTCCTATCACTCGGGCGAGGACCGCATCGTCAAGGAGCGCTTCCGTACCGCTGCCACCGGTGGGTGCGAGTGCCCACCGGAACTGCCCTGCGTATGTGACGCGGTGCAGACGGTTCGTCTCGTGCGAGGCGTGCCCAAGCACCCTTGCGCGGCAGAGCAGGAGAGCAATCGCAGGGCGACGAGCGCCCGGCTGAGGGTGGTGGAACGCATCGCCGACACGTTCACCCGTGGCCGGCGATGAGATGACGAAGAGCCAGTAGGACATCGGGCGCAGGCAGGATCGAGGACGAAGATGGGGATGCCGATTCGCAGCGAACGCGCTGAGGTCGTTCGCAGCAGGGTGCACAACGACCGAGGCACCTCGGCGCGTGTCCTGGTGAAGTCCACGGCGGCCGTGGCCGACCTGGTTCCGCGCCCACGGCTGAGTGTGGTGCCGCGACGCCGCCGTACAGCGAGGCTCGTGGCCGTAGGGAGTGCAGTGGTGTTCGGGTTGATGCTCGGCGCGGCCGCCTTCCAGACCCAGGTGGCGAGCCGCCAGCTCGATCTCGACGTCCTCGATCGGCGTATTCGCGCCGCTCACGAGTCCTACGACATCCTGCGCCGGGAGCGTGCAGAGCTGAGATCGCCGGGCCGTCTCGCCCGTGAAGCGAGTGCTCTGGGCATGGTGCCCGCCACCCAGACCGAGTTCGTAAGCATCGATCCTGACGTGATCGCCACCGTGGAGCGCAGTGGGGCCCCAGGCGGCGACACCTCGGCACCGACGGTGGCGCAGGAGTTCGAGCAGTACGCAACGGTGAAGTCGCAGGCCGGCGGCATGCCGTGAGTGGTGATATCCGGAACCGTCCGTCGCGCGATGGCCAGCGCTCCCACCGGCATCAGCCGACCCGCAGCCACAAACCCACCCCGAGTCATCAGCCGGCGCGCGGCCATCGGCGAATCGAGGTTGCGGAGAGGGCCCGGACTGGGGGCCGCAGCGGGACGTCTACTGCCCGGCGGCGATCGGCCCAGCCGATGCAGAAGAAGGTGCCCAAGGCCCGTCGCCGCCAGAGGGCGATCGTCCTACACCTGAGGGCAGGGGACCACCGCCGTCGGCTCAGGGTCGTCTTCGTTGTCAGTCTGATCCTGTTCGGCCTTGTCATCGGCGAGGTGGTCTATCTGCAGACGGCGGGATCCGAGTCGCTGAAAGCAGCCGGCCTGGCCCAGCGGGTGCGCGAATCTGTGCTTCACGCTCAGCGAGGCACGATCTTCGCCCGCGATGGAGGAGAGCTCGCCCTCAGCGTCCCATCGAGCACGATCATCGCCAACCCGAAGCTGGTCACCGATTCGACGGGTACCGCTGGTGTGCTCACGTCCTTGCTCGGTCTTGCGCCGGAGAAAGAACAGTCCCTGGTTGCCGCCTTCACCTCCAAGGAGAAGAGCTTCGTTTATGTCGCCCGTCAGGTGGACGACGATGTGGCCGAGACGGTCATGGCGCTGAACCTCGCCGGAGTCAACGTGATCGCGGAAGACAAGCGGATCATGCCCAGCGGAGAGGTGGGCCGCAGCGTTCTCGGCCGGACCGACATCGATGGTGTGGGAACCGGCGGTCTCGAGAGGCAGTACGACGACCTGCTCACCGGGACCGATGGCGAGAGGGTGCGCGAACAGGACCGAAACGGACGCTCGATCCCCGGTTCGGGCACCACTACCCAGGATCCGGTACCCGGCACCGATCTGGTGCTCACCCTCGATCGCTCCCTGCAGTTCCAGGTCGAGCAGGCACTCTTGGCCCGCGTCGACGAGGTGAAGGCAGCCGGGGGAACGGTCGTGGTGATGGACACGGCAACGGGGGAGATCTACTCCATCGCGAACGTCAGGCGCGACGAGGAAACGGGTATTGCGGCCGTCACCTCGGCCAACCTGGCTGCTGTCGAAGCCTTCGAACCGGGTTCGGTGGCAAAGGTCTTCAGCCTCTCCTCGGTGGTCGACAGTGGAGTGGCCAACCCGGACACCGTGATCGATGTGCCGGGCAGGATGGTGTTCAACAAGAACACCCAGTGGGAGCAGACGGTCAAGGACGCCGAGTTGCACGACACCAAGCCGATGAGCCTGCGAGACATCATCGTCCACTCCTCCAACATCGGCACCCTGCTGCTCACCGAGCAGGTCGGCGACGAACGTTTCGGTGAGTACCTGCAGGGTTTCGGCTTCGGTCAGGCGACAGCTCTTGACTTCCCCGACGAGAGCGCCGGACGGCTCAAGCCGTTCGACGAGTGGCAGGGCTCAGAGGCTGCCACGATGAGCTATGGCTATGGCTACACCACCACCTCTCTACAGCTCGCCGCCGCCGTGAACACAGTTGCCAACGGGGGCACCTATGTGGCCCCGAAGATGCTGATGGCCACGATCGGCGCCGACGGCGAGGTGACCGAGACCCCTGCCTCGACCACCAGGAGGGTGATCAGTCCGGAGAGCGCGGCGACGATGGTCGACATGATGACCGATGTGGTGTGCACAGGCACGGGTAAGGACGCGAGGCTCGATGGCATAACGGTGGCCGGCAAGACCGGCACCGCCTACAAGGTGCAGGACGGTACCTACGGCGAGGACGGCAGTCGCGCTTACCGGGCCTCTTTCGTCGGCTTCCTGCCGGCGGCGGCCCCTCAGGTGACGATCCTCGTCACCATCGACGAGCCGGACCCGACGACGAACGACCGCTTTGGTGGCAAGGCGGCAGCCCCCCTGTTCGCCACGGTGGCCACCAGCGTGATCCACGAGCTGGCCATCACCCCAACGCCCGGCGACACCGGCTGTGCAGCGCGGTGACCGGAGTGGGACTGCCTCTCGGCGAGCTCCTGGCCGAGGCGGAGCTGGCCACCACTGTGAGACGCGGCGACGGGAGCGAGGTGGTGACCGGCGTCGTATTCGACTCGCGCGAGGTGGGCGAGGGCTCCTTGTTCTGCTGTCTGCGAGGTGAGACGGCCGACGGTCACACCTTTGCCGCTCCTGCTGTGGCCGCCGGTGCGCGAGTTCTCCTGGTCGACCACGAGCTGCCCCTCGACATCACCCAGGTTGTAGTTCCCGACACGCGCGAGGCAATGGGTCACCTGGTCGCGGCCCACTTCGGTCACCCGTCGCGAAACCTCACCCTGGTGGGGGTCACGGGCACCAACGGAAAGACCACCACCACCTCTCTCCTCGCCTCGATCCTGGACTCCGCCGGCATCGCCACGGGCGTCATCGGCACCCTCACCGGCAAGCACACGACACCCGAGGCGCCCCACCTCCAGGCCCTTCTGGCCGGCTTCGTGGCCGGGGGCAAGAAGGCCGTGGTGATGGAGGTCTCATCGCACGCGCTGGCGATGCACCGGGTGGCCGGCTGCCATTTCGCTCTCGTTGTGTTCACCAACCTGGGTCGCGACCACCTTGATCTCCACGGCACGCAGGAGGCCTACTTCACTGCGAAGGCGTCCCTTTTCGACCCTGGGCTTGCCGAGCGGGGGATCGCCAACGCCGACGACGTCCACGGACGTCTTCTGCTCGACGCCCAGCCGATACCTATCGAAGCATTCTCGGCGGCTGACTTCTCGGATCTTGTGGTTACGCCCACCAGTCACGAGTACGACTGGCGCGGTCAGAGGATCCATGTCGGCTTCGGCGGCGCTTTCAATGCGATGAACAGTCTCGCCGCTGCCACTGCGGCCTCGGTGCTCGGGGTACCTCCGGCGGTCATCGCCGCGGGGCTGGAGGCCGCCCGGCCCGTTCCAGGGCGTTTCGAGCCGGTAGATGCCGGCCAACCGTTCACGGTGATCGTCGACTTTGCCCACACACCTGATGGGTTGAGGGAGGTGCTCGGCGCGGCCCGGGCGTCATCCCGTACCGGTCGGGTGATCGCCGTTTTCGGCTGTGGAGGTGACCGAGACCGGGAGAAGAGGCCGTTGATGGGGGCCATCGCGGCGGAACTGGCCGACTTCGTCGTCGTCACCTCCGACAATCCGCGGTCGGAGGATCCTGTGGCGATCATCAATGCCGTGATCGCGGGGGTGTCCGGCGACTACCGTGACCGTGTTGTGAGTGAGCCCGACCGACGCCGCGCCTTCGCTGCGGCTTTTCGGGAGGCAGCGCCCGGCGACGTGGTCGTGATCGCCGGGAAGGGTCATGAGACCACCCAGACGATCGGTTCCGAGGTCGTTGCCTTCGACGACCGGGCGGTGGCCAAGAGCTTGCTGGAGAGTCCCACATGATCGCGGTGATGATCGGTGGCGCCACGGCGATGCTCCTCGGCCTGTTCGCGACCCGTTACCTGATCTCCCTGTTCGGTGAGCGTGGGATAGGCCAGCCGGTACAGGGCCGAACTGAAACCGGCCCGGACCAGAGGGCAGCGCGGGGTACGCCCACGATGGGCGGCCTGGCGATCATCGGCGCCGCGCTCTCGGGCTGGATGGTGGCCCACCTGCGTCCCGGTCTCGCCTTCAGCGACCAGGCAATGATCATGTGGCTGGGCATTCTGGCGATTGCCGGAGTCGGCCTGCTCGACGATCTGGTCAAGGTCCGCCACCACGGTGGGAGGGCCACCCTCAACGCCAGGCGATACATCACCCTCACCTTGTCGATCCTGATCGTCTGGTGGCTGGTGGCTGCCACCGGCATCGCCGAAACGATCTCCTTCACCCGCGCTGCCAGCCCCGGATGGGATGTGCCCCTGGCGGTGTTCGTGGTTCTCGCCGGTCTTCTAGTGTGGAGCACCGCCAACGCGGTCAACATCACTGACGGCCTCGACGGGCTCGCCGGCGGCGCGGCGATGATGGGCTTCCTCGTCTTCACCGTGATCGCCTACTGGGCCTTCCGCAATCCCGACGTCTACAGCGCGGTGGTCAACCCCTTAGATCTGGCTGTGGTCGCCTCTGCCTTCGGCGGCGCATGCGCAGGCTTCCTGTGGTTCAATGCCGCTCCGGCGCGGATAGTCATGGGTGAGGTCGGCGCCCTCGGCATCGGCACCGCCCTCGCTCTGCTGGCCCTGACCACCGATACCCAATTGCTCCTGTTCCTGATCTGTGGGATCAACGTCATCGAGGCCGGATCGGTGGTGCTGCAGATGGGAGTGTTCGAATTGTCGGGCCGCAAGAAGCGGCTGCTCCGCATGGCGCCCATCCACCACCACTTCGAGCTCATCGGTTGGCCCGAGACGACGGTCATCATCCGTTTCTGGGTCGTCTGCGGTATCTGTGTCGCTGCAGCGTTGGGGATCTTCATCGGCGACTTCACCACCGTCGGTGACCTGTGAGGACCACGTGAACGGCACCGCCCTCATCTATGGCATCGCCCTCAGCGGCAACGCTCTGGCCACTCAATTGGTGAGGCGCGGTTGGCGCGTGCTCGTTGCCGACGACGCGCCGGACGACGCCAAGAGGAGCCTTGCTGCCGCCCTCGGCACCGCCCTGATCGAGGCTCCCGACGAGGCGGGGATCGCCGCCCTGGTGCGCGACAGCGACATCGTCTGTCCGGCTCCGGGGGTCCGCGAGACCCATACGGTCATTGGTGCCGCCCTTGCCGCGGGCACTCCACTGCGCACTGAGATCGACCTCGCCTACCTGTGGGAACAAGCCAGGCCAGATGGACCAAGGCCGATGCTGGCGATCACCGGTACGGATGGCAAGACGACGACCACGATGCTGACCGCCCAGATGATCGAGGCCGAGGGTCTTCGCTCCGCTGCAGTAGGCAACACCGAGGTGCCGCTCGCCGCAGCTCTCGACGACCCCGTCGACGTCTTTGCGGTCGAGTGCAGCAGCTTCCGTCTCAACTGGGTCGATTCGTTCCGCGCCGAGGCGGCGGTGTGGTTGAACTTCGCCCCCGACCATCAGAACTGGCATACCTCGCTGGCGTCCTACGAGGCGGCCAAGGCGCGTATGTGGACCCATCGCCGGCCGACCGACGTGGCCATTGGGTTCGCCGACGATCCCGTCGTGATGCGCAACCTGGTGTCCGCCGGCGGCATCACTCGCACCTTCGCCGCCTCCGGTGCCGACTATCACATCGCCGGCGGTCATCTGGTCGGCCCGATGGGCCCCATCGCCCAGGTGGAAAAGATGACACGCACCCTGCCCCACGACCTCACCAACGCCCTCGCCGCGGCAGCGCTGGTACTCGAGAGCGGTCTCGCCGGAAGCGAAGCCGTGGCCCGGGCGCTCACCACCTTTCGCCACCCGCCTCATCGCATCGAACCGGTGGGCACCTTTCACGGGGTGCGGTGGTTCAACGACTCCAAGGCGACTACACCCCATGCGGCGCTCACCGCGATCCGCAGCTTTCGGCGGGTCGTGCTGCTTGCCGGGGGGCTCAACAAGGGCCTCGATCTGGCCGGCCTCGCCTCGGAACACGAAAGGATCAAGGCTGTTGTCGGGCTCGGCGCGGCAGCGAGTGAGATCACCGAGGCGTTTGCGGGCCTGTGCCCCACTTCGACGGCCGGCTCGATGGAGGAAGCGGTGGAGATGGCAGCTCGGTACGCGGTCGAGGGCGATGTAGTCCTCCTGTCCCCGGCTTGCGCGAGCTTCGACTGGTACCCCGATGGCGGCTACCCGGCACGCGGTGAGGATTTCAAGCAGTTGGCGCGAACTCTGGCGGGGAGGACCTGAGTTGAGCTCATCGACCACTCTCATCGGCGACCGGCGCAGGGCGGCTCTCGCCCGTTCCGACGCGATGCGTCGCCATCCGTCGACACGCGATCACGTCCGCGCTACCACGCCCCCGCCGATCGCCTTCTACCTGATCGCCGTCGTGGCCACCGTGTTCACCATGCTCGGCCTGGTGATGGTGCTGTCGGCGACGTCGATCAGCGAGTTCCACAGGGGCAACTCGCCGTGGAGGCTCTTCAACCGGCAAGCCCTGTGGGCCGCGCTCGGCCTCGTGGCCATGTGGGTGGCGATGCGCGTACCGATGAGACGGTGGCGCAAGTTGGTGATGCCTGCGTTCGGGGTGGCGTGTGGGCTGATGGTCCTGCCCTTCCTCCCTGCCGTTGGCAGTCGGGTGAACGAGGCCAGTTCGTGGGTGGTCATCGGTCCGGTCAACTTCCAGCCGAGCGAGTTCCTCAAGCTGGCCCTGCTGCTGTCTTGCGCCAACCACTTGGCGAAACACCGAGACGAGATGCACGACCCTATGAGCACTCTGGTACCGGTGCTCGGCCTGGCCATAGCCGCCTGCGGGCTGTGCCTTCTCCAGGGCGACCTCGGCTCGGCCATCGTCCTCGCTTCGATCGTCTTCACGATGGCCTTCATCGCCGGCGCTTCCCTGCTGCCCCTCACCATTGCCGGCGCGTTCGGAACCATGGCCTCCCTGGCGTTCGTGGTGTCGAGCCCGCGACGTGAGGCCCGTTTCACCGCCTTCATGGATATCGCGGCACACAAGGACCACCTCAGCTACCAGACGTGGCAGGCGATGATCGCGATCGCCCAGGGTGGGGTGACCGGTTCGGGTGTGGGCCGCGGAGAGAACAAGCTGGGCGAGTTCCTGCCTCTGGCCCACAGCGACTTCATCTTCGCTGTGGTGGCCGAGGAGCTGGGCATGATCGGTGTCGTCGCGGTGCTGGGCGGGTTCATGGTGCTGGCCTATGCCGGCGTGCAAGTTGCCATCGTCACCCAAGACCGCTTCCACGCTCTCGTGGCAGGTGGTGTCGTCTGCTGGTTCGTGGTCCAGGCGATCATCAACGTCGGTGGTGTAACCGGCCTGATGCCCGTGACAGGGCTCACCCTGCCCTTCTTCTCCGCCGGTGGCAGCTCCTTGTTCGTCACCCTTGCCGCCACGGGCCTGCTGCTGAACGTGGCCCGCAACGTGAGATGAGCGGCACCTTTGCCGTCGTCACCGGTGGGGGTACCTCCGGCCATGTACTGCCGGCACTGGCAATCGCCGACGGCCTGGTGGCAGCAGGACATCGTCCTGAGTCCATCCATTACGTCGGCTCCTGCCGTGGCGTCGAGACCAGGATCGTGCCGTCCACCGGTTTCCCGCACAGCTTCCTCGAGGTCACCGGCCTGCAACGCAGTCTGACGGTGCGCAACCTCGCCATTCCGCTCAAGCTGTATCGCGCGATCCGCGAGGCGAAGCGTCTGCTGCGCGTCCTGCGCCCGGCGGTGGTCGTCAACGTCGGTGGCTACGCCAGCTTCCCCGCCACCTATGCGGCGCGGCGCCTGCGGATTCCGTACGTGGTGGTGAGCTACGACCGCCGGCCCGGCCTGGTGTCCAAGCTGATGGCTCGTCGAGCGGCGGCCTGCGCCGTGGCCTTCGAGGGCTCCAGCCTCCCGCGGGCTCGCCTCACAGGGGCTCCGGTGCGCCAGGCGATGATCGGTCTCGATCGCCGAACCGCTAGGGCGAGGGCGCGCGAGGATCTCGGCCTGCCTGCCGATCGTTTCGTTGTGGCCGTGATGTGTGGTTCCCTGGGTGCAGGCGCGGTGAACGAAGTGGTGACGGCTGCGGTCGAACGCCTCGCGGACCGCAGCGACCTGGCGGTGTATCACGTCGTCGGTGAACGATTTCTCGGTGATGCCGCGCCCGCTCGCGTCGACTCCGAGGGCATCATTTACCGCGTGATCGGATACGAGGACCGCATGCCCCAGCTCTATGCCGCGGCCGACCTGATGGTCACCAGGGCCGGCGCAGGGACTGTCGCCGAACTGGCCACGGTCGGCGCTCCGGCCATCGTCGTCCCCTGGCCCGACGCAGCCGAGAACCACCAGTTCGACAACGCCAGGGTCCTGTCCGACAAGGGTGCGGCGGTGTTGATCGAGCAGTCCGAGCTGACCGTGGACCGTCTCGTCGACGAGATCGAAAACTTCATCGCCTCGCCGCAGGAGTTGGCCGCCTTGGCAGATAGGGCCCATGCGGAGGGTGCGTTGCACCGCAGTGGCAGGCTCGTGAAACTGATCGAAGAGGTCGCCAAGCCGTGACCGCGCAGCCCCTGGCACCCCTTGATCTCGCTGTCCCGATGAAGCTCCACGTGGTCGGCGTGGGAGGGCCTGGGATGAGTGCCATCGCCATCGTGCTGGCGGAGATGGGCCACGACGTCACAGGTAGCGATATCCGCGATAGGTCGGTGCTCGACCGGTTGCGTGCGGCCAATGTCAGGGTGCACGTCGGCCATGATCGAGCGCTGGTCCACGATCGCGACGCCATCACCTGGAGCACTTCGATCCCGGCCAACAACATCGAGCTCAGCGAAGCCGAGATCGTCGGGGTGCCATCGATGCACCGTTCCGGGATGCTCGCGTCGATCTGCGCCATGGCCCGTTCGCTCGGAGTCGCCGGCACCCACGGCAAGACGTCCACCACCTCGATGCTGATGCTGATGCTGGTCGAGGCCGGTCTGAAGCCGAGCTTCGTCGTCGGTGGTGATGTCACCGACATGGGCACAGGGGCCCAGTGGACCGGGGGCGAGTGGCTGGTGGTCGAAGCCGACGAGAGCGACGGCACCCACCTCGCCTTGCCGCTCTACGGCACCATCCTCACCAACGTCGAGACCGATCACCTCGACTACTACGGATCGTTCGAGGCGATCGTCGAAGGGTTCGACCTTTACCTGGCCCAGATACCCGGTCCGAAGGTGCTGTGCCTCGATGATCCTGTCTGCGCCCGTTTGGCCGATCACCATGGGGCGATCACGTACGGCACATCGCCCGAGGCGGATTTCGTGGCCACCCACGTCCGCGCCGGAGCTGGCTCCTTCACGTTCGATGTCGTACACCACGGCGCTCGACTGGGCACCGTCGAGCTCCCCTTGCGCGGGATGCACAATGTGCGTAACGCCACAGGTGCTCTCGCCATGGCGATGTCCGTTGGTGTGCCCTTCGAGGCGGCAGCTGCTGCCCTGGCCAAGTTCGGCGGTGTCGCCCGCCGTTTCGACATCAGGGCGATCGATGGTGGTGCCACCCTCGTCGATGACTACGCCCACCTGCCTTCGGAGATCTCGGCGGTGATGTCGGCCGCACTCGGTAGCGGCGACAAGTGGAAGCGTCTCGTGGCCGTCTTCCAGCCGAACCGGTTCAACCGCATGGCGATCATGTCGCCGGAATACGCCGACGCCTTCGTGAACGCCGACCTGGTGGTGCTCACCGACATCTACTCA
>Ga0073899_10005224_pt1 | contig 11316 bp, 10 predicted proteins | sample KloWWTmetaKNB5Ph_FD_88975 | JGI IMG/M metagenome (GOLD analysis project Ga0073899, IMG submission 88975) | Active sludge microbial communities from Klosterneuburg, Austria, studying microevolution and ecology of nitrifiers - Klosterneuburg... | ecosystem: Engineered > WWTP > Aerobic digester >...
CGGCCGATGAATACCTGCCCATGCTCTCACCGGACAACGAGATGCTCTTCTTTACGCGGAAACGGCAGGAAAAGGCGAAAGGTGATCTCGTTGCGCGCGATGTGGAGGAATTGATGGAGGCTCGGAGGAAAGGCGTTCAGACGGATTTCAACTCGGGCCGCGCCCTTCCTGATCCGTTCAACATTGGCGATGCGTACGGTGGTGTGACCATCAGTGTGAACAACAAGGAAATGTTCGTTACGGTCTGTGGTCCACCCGATAGCAAGGGATACCGCAACTGCGACATCATGCGTACCCACTACGACGCTCATTTCGACCTGGATGCTGGTGGCCAGGAGTGGGAGTGGACCGGTCTTGATGATGTGGGCGCAGCTATCAATGGACCTACATGGGAGAGCCAGCCCAGTTTGAGCGGCGATGGGCGTACCATGTACTTCGCAACTGCGCGTGACGAGGCGAAGGGCTATGAGATCTTCCAGAGCACACGCGATGCGAAGAACAACTGGAGCCCCGCGGTCCCGGTGAAGGGCATCAATACGCCCGGCGACGAGAAAGCGCCTTTCATGCACAGCGATAGTCGCACGCTCTATTTCGCTGCGCGGCAGAACGCCACGGGGCAAGGGCACCAAGGCATCGGTGGCTACGACATCTTCTTCAGCAAGCTGAACGATGACGGAACGTGGACCAAGCCCAAGAACATCGGTCATCCACTGAACACCGACCAGGACGAGCACGGCCTCATCGTGAGCGCCGATGGTCGTACGGCCTACTTCGGTAGCAGTCGCTTCAAAGGTGTTGGCGGGTTGGACATCTACGGCTTCGAGTTGCCGAAGGACGTCCGTCCCGATGAGATCCTGATCGTGAAAGGCGAAGTGCGCGATGAGCAAGGCAAGGTCGTGCGCGATGCGATCGTGGAGATCAAGTACATGGATACCCGCCAGACCGAGGTGATGCGTGTGGACAGCACCGATGGCAGATATGCGACGGTGGTGCGCCTGAAAGCCGGAAGCGATGTGGTGATGACCGTGAAGAAGGAAGGCCATGTGTTCGACTCCCGCAGCTTCGCGCTGGAGGATACCGTGCGCAAGGGAGTGGCCCGGGTCGATATGGCCGTCCAGAAGATCGAAGTAGGCCGGAGCTACCGTGTGAACGACATCAAGTACGCCACCAGCAGCGCTGACATCACCAAAAGCAGCGAATACATCCTCGATGAGCTGATCACCTTCCTGAAGGAGAACCCATCGGTGAAGATCCGGATCGAGGGCCATACAGATAATGTTGGCAGCACGCAGGAGAACATGGTGTTGAGCAATGACCGCGCCTTCACGGTGATGGGCTACCTGCAGGACAAGGGTATCCCTGCTGGGCGCCTGAGCTTCAAAGGCCTTGGTCCCACCAAGCCCCTGAAGCCCAACGACACGCCCGACGGCCGCGCTGCCAACCGGCGCACCGAGTTCGTGATCGTTTCTCGCTGATCCAGCGGCGCGGTCCTTGGACTATTTTCGCATAACATGAAGCGAAGAGTTTGCCTCGCGTTCGCGCTGGTGCTGGTATCAGGCATGTCGCGAGCCCAAGTGAGCATCGGGGGTGAACCATCGGAGTGGGGAACGCCCCAGCTTCAGCGTCAGGGATTGCCCGAGGTGGGGCTTTCCCTGCCCGATCCGGAAGACCTTGGGATGGGTCCTGCAAATGGCGATTTCAGGTATGGTCTGCAGCGCACGTTAGAGGCGGATGTAACAGCCCTTGGTCGATGGGATGTGCTGGCTGATGGTTCGCATGTCTGCAGGATCGTCCTGCGGAGCCAAGGGGCGGTGATGCTGAGCGTTCAGTTCGATCGGTGGGAACTTGACGAGGACGCGGTGGTCTATCTCTACAACGAAGCGAGAACGCATTTCATCGGCGGCTTCGATGACGGTAATCGAGGCTTGGATGGTACCATGGCAACGGCCGTATTGCCGGGCGAAGCTGTTGTGATCGAATATCGAACGCCCTTCCGGTCGCGCGGCACGGATCAGTTGCGAGTGAGCAGTGTTACACATGGCTTCCTCGACCTCTTCCAGTTCACCTCTGCCGACGAAGAACGCGACTACGACCCCGGTTACCAGAGTTCGCCCTGCCAGATCAACATCAACTGCCCGGAAGGTGCCACTTGGCAGCAGCAGAAACGTTCGGTGGCCATGTTCCTGCGCCCTGATGGCAATGGTTGCACAGGCAATCTGGTCAACAACACCCAGACACCCGGACGCCCCTTCTTCCACATGGCGAACCACTGCTACACCGCCACGGCGAACCAGTGGGTGTTCTACTTCAATTACGAGAGTCCCACCTGCGTGGGCAGCACCGGGCCTACCACTGCCACCATGACCGGGGCCACATTGCGTGCGAACTACTACTACACCGACATGTGTTTGGTGGAGTTGAACAGCACACCTCCCGCGAACTACAATGTGTACTACGCAGGCTGGGACCGCAGTGGTGCCGTTCCGCAGAGCTCCGTGGTGATCGAGCACCCGCTCTACGACGTGAAGAAAATCGCCGTCAACAACAACCCCTCGACCTCGTTCACTGATGCCATCGGTGTTCCATGCTGGCGGGGGACATGGGAACAGGGCTTGGTACAATCGGTTGCGAGCGGCGCGCCGCTCTTCGACCAGAACAAGCGGATGGTCGGACACATGTACGATGGTGCCCAAGTGTGCAGCACTGCCACGTCGATACCATCGGATTTCGCGAAGTTCAGTGCAGGCTGGGATGGCACGGCCGCAAGTACGCGCATGCGCGATTGGTTGAATCCCGCCAACAACGTGATGACCATGGACGGCTACGACCCGAACGCTTCGGCAACGGTATCGCTGCGATTGAAAGCGTATTTGGAGGGGCCCTACAACACGGGTACATCCCAGATGAACGCAACCCTTCGCTCGAGCGACCTGCTACCCAACACCGAGCCGTACACAGGCTTGGGCTACACGCATGCGGGCGGTGGCGGGGGCGAAACCACCAACGGCACCGTGCTGGGCGTGACCGGCAGCAACGCGGTGGTGGACTGGGTGGTGGTGGAACTGCGCAACAGCGCGAACAGCGCACAAGTGTTGGCCACGCGCAGTGCGGTCATCCAGGCCGATGGGGATGTGGTTGCCGCGAACGATGGAACCTCGGCGCTAAGCTTCAGCGCTTCGAGCGGATCGTACTTCATCGCTCTCCGCCATCGCAATCACTTGGGGATCATGACAGCGGCTGCGGTGGCTCTCTCTTCCACGACCACCGCGCTCGACCTGAGCAATGGTAGCGTACCGCTTTACGGTGGAGCGAACGCGACCAAGGTGGTAGGGACGCGCAATGCGATGTTCGCCGGAGATGTTACCCGCAGCAGCAGTTTGCAGTATGTGGGGTCCGGCAATGATCGCGATCCCATCCTCGTGCGTATCGGTGGCGTCCTGCCCACGGCATCGACGGCAGGCTATCATCTCGAGGATGTGAACCTCGATGGCGTGGTGCTTTACACCGGTAGCAACAATGACCGCGACCCCATCCTGGTCAACATCGGAGGGACCGTCCCGACGGCTTCACGGAACGCGCAGCTTCCATAGCAGCCCTCCAGCCTACTTGTTCAGTTTCGACTCGTTCACCCGCATGCGAAGGTTGAGGAACTCCACGACCACGCTGAACGCCATGGCGAAGTAGATGAACCGCTTGTCGATCTCGTTGCCGAACCCTTCCATGAGCAGTGCCACGCCGATCACCACCAGGAAGGCGAGCGCCAGCACTTTCACGGTGGCGTGCTTGTTCACGAAATCGGCAATGGTGCCGCTCGCGAAGAGCATGATCAGCACCGCGATGATCACGGCCAACGACATGATGATGAGCTCATTGCTCATGCCCACGGCGGTGATCACGCTGTCCAGGCTGAAAACGATGTCGATGACGATGATCTGCAGCACCACACTGAACATGCTGGTCGCCTTGCGGTGAGGGCCTTCCTTTTCACGTTTGTGCTCCACCTTGGAACGGATCTCCACGGTGGCCTTCCAGATGAGGAAGAGACCGCCCACGGCGAGCACGATGTCCCGTCCGCTGAACTCATTGTCACCGACCGTGACCCACGGTTCCTGCAAGCTCATCAGGAAGCTGATGCTGAAGAGCAGCATCAGCCGTGTTATCATGGCCAACGCAAGGCCCATGCGTTGTGCTTTGCGCTGGCGCTCCTTGCCATGCAACTCTCCGCTGAGGATGCTGATGACGATGATGTTGTCGATGCCCAGCACGATCTCCAAGGCCGTGAGGGTGAGCAGGGCGATGAGCCCATCGGTGGTCAGGAGGACGGAAGGATCCAGTTGTGCGAAGTCCATGGCAGGGTGGGGGCGCAAAACTAGTCGGCCGTGCGATGATGCGGACGAAGCCGCGCCAGCACAATGGTCTCGTTGCGGTTCACCGGGTTCAGCCAGTGTACCACCCGGTCAACGAACCCCGGGTCCGACCGACCGATGATCTCAACGGCACCGTATTCCGCTTCCATTCGCGCGATCCGTTCGACCAGGTTCTCTTGGCCAATGAACAGCGCGATATCGGGTCGTCGTTCAATATCCATGCTGTCCAGCCATTGACCCAAGTGTTGGTCCGCCATCGCGGTCCCCCACGGCACGATCTCCAGATCCCACTGACCTAGGTAGAAGAGCGGCGGCATCATCGGTTCATCCTCTTCCACATCGTCCAGGACGATACCTGTGATCCGACCTTGATCGCGCAGGGAGTACAATGCTTCAACACGGCTACGCTTGCTGTATGTGGTGCACAGGAAGGGCAAGAGCAGCAGGTTCAGGGCCCACACGAAGATCAGAACGCCGTTCCACAGTCCGCTCCGCTTCTGCCACCACGCCGATGCCTTGCGCCATTGTTCCCATGCCATGAAACCGAGAATGAAGAACAAGGGGAGGATGGGGAACATGAAGCGCTCCTGCTTGTTGGGGAAGTAGGAGTGGATGGCGAGAAAGAGCAGCACAGGCAGCCACAAGAGCAAGGGCGATCTTCGGCGGAAGAACCCGAAGAGCACGGCGAGGCTCAGCGGCGGCATGAAGATGCCAGCGAGCAGGAGCAGGTAGTTGTACCATGGCAGCACCCCGTAGGTGGTGGTGTTGGCAAGATTGTACTGCACATACTGCGTCAACTCTGCGAAGGGTCGCCCCCATAGGAAGCTGTCGATCCCGCCTTGGGTGGCCGCGAGCGGAAGCAGAATGCCAAGACCGTAGGTTGTCGAATGAAGCCAACGCCGCTGGAGCAGCAAGGCAAGACCGGGACCTACGGCGAAGAAGATCGTTTGGAAGCGCACGTTCATCGCCATGCCGATCCACAACCCGGCGATCAATGCATCCGTCCACGTGGGTCCATGTGCACGGCGGATGAACTGCCATGCACCCAGCATCAAGAAGGGGATACAGGCTACCTCCACCAGATTGCGCACGGCGAGGAAGGGCATGAAACAGAACAACGCCAGAAAGAGTCCCGTGCGCCACGCGATCACTTCGTTGGAAAGGCGCAGCGCGATGCGGTAGCCGACACGTACCACGATCAGGCTCCACAATGCGTGCAGCAGTCGCACGATGAGCATGGTCGACTTCGGGTCCGTGATGCCTAACACCTTCAGGGCACTGAAGAGCAGGTAGTGCAGCCCGACATAGAAGAAACTGTGACCGCTCGGCGTGGGGTCCGCGCCTTGGTTCCACGGGAGCCAGTAGTTGTAGTCGAAGCCGGCAACCCAACTGGCTGCGGCTTCCACGATGAGGAAGTGGTCGTCGTGCGCGAAGTAGCCTTGGCTGAAGATGGCGGCCACCAAGCGGGGTAGGAGCGCGATGAGGGTGAGCGCAGCCAATGCGTTCGCAGGTGGAACGTCCCAGAACTGCGCGATGCGCTTCAGCATGGTGCGAAGATGCTCAACGCTTTGCGGAGCGGACAAGCAGCGCATAGACTAGCACGGCGCATGGGGCGATCAGCGCCAGCCAGATGCCGAACAGGTCCAGCAGGAATGGCAGAACAACGGCCATAGTGATCCCGAACACCGCTAGGTATACCAGCGGCTTGTGGATCTCTCCACGCTTGCGGTAGTCCACGAAGAGCAGGATGAAAGGCAGCAAGCCAAGTACACCGCCCACCAAGCCCACGATGCCCCTTGCCGGACCGGAACCGTCCATGCGCCCAAGGTATCAAGGCACTTCAGTATTCTTAACAACGGCCTGATATGTGTCAGGCCGTGGTACCCTGTCAACAACGATCTTCGCACCTCCAAGCATACCCCATGAACAAGCCCCTCGTCCTCGCGTTCTCTGCGATCCTCGCGATCGCCTGCAACACTGCTCCCACGGATGTGTCCGCCCAGCAGAAGACCAATGTGGTCAGCTACGGTGCTGCCATCACCGCCGATGGCGCCATCAGCACCAGCGAACTGGTGAAGAAGATGGCCACCACCGATTCGCTCGCCACCAAGGTCGAATGTGAGATCATCACCAGTTGCACCAAGAAGGGTTGCTGGATGACCGTGCAGATGCCCGAGGGAGAGAAGATGATGGTGCGCTTCAAGGACTATGGCTTCTTCGTTCCCCTCAAGGGATTGGAGGGCAAGCACGCCGTGATGCAGGGATATGCGAGCAAGGAGACCACCGATGTGGCCACCTTGCGGCACTACGCCGAAGATGCTGGCAAGAGCAAGGAGGAGATCGCCAAGATCACCGAGCCGGAGACCAGCTTGATGTTCCTCGCCGACGGTGTGTTGATCACCTTCTGAACCGCATGCAGCACATCGCTGCGCGCACATGGCCCGGGGCAACGCTCCGGGCCATCTGCATTCTAGCTGTTACCGGTGCGCACTTGCTGAACGCACAAACGCAGCATTCGCTACTCCTGCCGCGCGAAGCGGCCATCACCGCTACCGGCTTTGCGCTGATAGGTACAGGCACATGGCGGTCCAAGATGAACTCCCATAACGCCCCGGCCGTCATCGACCTGGCCAACGTGCCGCTCCTCGATCGAGTGGCCACCAAACATTGGAGCCTGTCGGCACATCGCACCAGCAACGCGCTCTTCGGTGTTACGGCCGCTGCTGCGCTCTGCGTTGCCATCGCGAACCAGCAAGGTGAGCAACCATTATTGCCTGTTGCCATCATGGCCGAGAGCAGCCTCTTGTGCATGGGTCTCACCAACACCGTGAAGGAACTCGCACGACGACCCCGCCCGTACCTCTACAACCCGGATGTTCCCGCGAGCATACGCCGCCCGCGTGAGGACGAACTGAGCTTCTGGAGCGGACATACGGCCAACACCGCCGCGATCACCTTTTCGTGCGCGAGCTTGGTGCAGCGTTCGGATGCCTCACCGGACCTCAAGACGGCAACGTGGCTGGGCGCTGCGGTAGCCCCTGCTGCCATGGGCTATCTGCGCGTTCGAGCGGGTAGGCATTTCCCCACGGATGTGTTGACAGGATACGCTGTGGGGGCCTTGCTGGGCATCGTGGTCCCCTACTTTCACCGCTCCGGGAACGGAGCCCTAGGCAACTGAAATGAAGATCGCATTGGCCGTACATGGAGGAGCGGGAACGCTGGCCCCGGAGTTGATGACGCCTGTTCGTGAAAAGGCCTATCGCGCTGCATTGGAGATCTCTTTACGCAGAGGGTACGCCATTCTCAAGGAAGGGGGCACTGCCATCGACGCGGTGGAAGCCGCCATACGGGTGCTGGAAGATTCGCCGCACTTCAACGCGGGGAAGGGATCGGTGTTCAATGCGGATGGTCAGCACGAAATGGACGCGAGCTTGATGAGCGGGATGGACCTCAGCGCAGGCGCAGTGGCCGGTGTGCAGAACGTGAAGAACCCGATCGGTCTTGCACGTCGTGTGATGGATCACAGCAGTCATGTGCTCATCAGCGGGCTCGGTGCGTTCGAATTCGCGCACAAGCAAAAAGTGGAGTTGGAGGATGATCAGTACTTCTTCGATCAGTTCCGCTACGATCAATGGAAGGAGACCGCCGGTACCGACGTGTACCGATTGGACCATAGTGAGAAGGAGAAGAAGTTCGGGACGGTGGGAGCGGTGGCGCTCGATGCGAACGGACACCTTGCCGCTGGCACCAGTACGGGCGGTATGACGAACAAGAAGTGGCAACGCATCGGCGACAGCCCCATCATCGGTTGTGGGACGTACGCGAACGATGCCAGCTGTGCGGTGAGCTGCACGGGGCATGGTGAGAGCTTCATCCGCGCGGTCGCTGCGCACGATGTACATGCGATCATGGCCTACAAGGGTTTGTCACTTCAAGAAGCGGTACGCGTGGTCGTTCACGAGAAGCTGCCACCCTTGGATGGCGACGGCGGCCTCATCGCCGTGGACCGCGATGGCAACATCGTGCTCGACTTCAATTGCTCCGGTATGTACCGTGGGCATGTGGGTACAGATGGCGAGTTCCACACAGCGATCTTCCGCTGAGCGTCACACAGGAAGCCCGAGGAACGAGGGCTATCCGTTGTCCCAAGAATGCTCCAACCCCATCACTGCTTCCCCGCTGCTGGTGGCTTCGCAGCTCGCTTGGGCAGCGACAAATGCAGCCGTTTCTCCTTCGGCGTTTCGATCTCTTCGCCCAAGAGGTAACCCCAGGCGTGCATGGAGGGAATGCTGTCGCACACGACCTTCAGCATACCGGTGATCGGGATCGCGAGCAGCATGCCCGCAACGCCCCAAAGCGCGCCGAAGCCGATGAGCGCGAGCATGCTCGCCAGCGGATTGATGCTCACACTGCTGCCGACGATCTTGGGCGTGATGAAATTGTTGTCGAGGAACTGGACTCCGAGCACCACGCCCAGCGCGGCAACCGCATGCCAGGGCGAATCGTTGGTCACCAGCGCTACGAACACAGGCAGCACGCTCCCGGCAAGTGCCCCGATGTAAGGGATCACGTTCAGGACGGCGAGCACGAAGCCGAGCAGTACGGCGTACTTCAAACCGATGATACCGAAGCCGATCGAGCAAAGCACACCGAAGATCACGCCCACGGTGACCACACCCCGCAAATACTTGCGCGATAGCTCACTGATGCGCACCATCACATCCAGCACCGCTCCTTCACGCGTGGTGCCCAGCTTGCTGAAGAAGGCTCGGAACCGGTCCTTCAGCAACAACAGCAGGAACACGAAGAAGGGTATCGGTACGATGGATGCCAAAGCGGTCCCGGTCCCGGAAAAGAGTTGCATCGCTGCTTTGCCACCCCAGCTCGCCAGGCCGCTCACGTGATCGTTGAACCATTGGATCTGCTCGCGGCGGTCCAGATTCGTTCGGCTCTCCACCCAATCGAAGAGGAGGTCGCCCTTGCTGGCGAATTTCGCCTGGAGCAATGGCAGGTCCGCACCGAAGCGCGTGAGTTGATAGCCCAGAAAGAAGAAGAGCCCCAGCACGAGCACCACCAGTCCGATGGTGACGATCCCCACGGCTGCCCAACGCGGCATCCAACGCTCCATCCCGCGAGCAAGTGGCAACAGCAGGAAGGCGAAAAGGCCGCTTACGACAAGAAGCAGGATGAGGTCGCGCCCGAAGAACAATACAGTGACGCTGAGCACCACGGCCAGCAGCACGAGCACATAGCGTTGTAGCAGTTCACTTCCGGGAGGAAAAGGCATGCGTCCTGGTCCCGTTCGCGGGATGCCGAAGGTAGCGGCGCTACCTCAACCACTTGCGTTCCAGCACGAAGGTGCCGAAGGGCAGAACGGAGGCGAGGCCAAGGCCGATGATGCGCTCGACATCCCACTTCAATTTGGTGAACAGGGGAACGGCGGCGATCCAGTACCCGATGAAAAGCACGCCGTGCGCCCATCCCACGTACTTCACAGCAAGTGGCATATCGGCGAGGTACTTCAGCGGCATGGCGATGAAGAGCAGCACCAGGAAGCTGATGCCTTCGGCGATGGCGACGGAACGGAAGCGGCGGATGATGGGATCTTGCATGTGTTTCATTCCGCCAAAGCGCGGGTGCGGCGAAAATACCGTGGCCCCCGGGATCACCTTCGCGCCTTCGTTTTGCCTGTTTCAGATTGCTGAGGTTCACCCCTTCACCGGCACCCTTACTGCCGAGAACGCCCGCTGCTGCACGCTGTAGCTGTGTCCCTTGCTGATGATGTGCACCTTCATGCCTTCGATGCTGAAGGGTTCGCCTTCCTCCACATCGGCGTAATCGCTGTAGCTGATATCGTGTCCATCGAAGATCATGACCTGTCCGCTACCGATGGTCTCCAACATGTCGGCGTCGGTGATCACCACGCCGGTGTCTTCGCCAAGGCCGATGCCGATCGCAGCGGGGTTAGCCGCCACCGCCTGGCTCAGACGACTGAAGCGACCCCGTTCCACGAAGTGGCTGTCGATGATCACATCGTGGATCAGCGAAGCACCGGTGGTCATCTTCACACCACCCTTCACCAAGCCGCTGCTGCTGTGACCTTGGTAGATCATGGTGCTGCTCATGCACATGGCGCCCGCGCTGGTACCTGCGATCACGAAGCCGGCCTCCTCTTGGTACCGGCGTTTCATGAGTTGAAGGAACGCGGTGCCACCGAAGATGGTCGTGAGGCGCAATTGGTTCCCGCCGCTCATCATCACCCCATCGGCCTTCGCCAGACGCTTGATCATGTCAGGCTTCACATCACTGCGATCGCGGATGTCCATGATGTCGATGTTGGTCGCGCCCAGGCGACCGAAGGCCTCGATGTAGTTCTGGCCCACTTCTTCCGGGATGCTGCTGGCACTGGTGATGACAGCGATCCGCTTGCCGGGTCCGCCGATCTCGTCCACCACCCGGCGCAGGATGCCTTCCTCGATGAAGTTGTGCGTGAAGACCTTGGTCTGGTGCCCAGCCTCCGGGTCTTTGCCCTTGTCCTCGTTCCCGCCGATGGCGATGAGCTTGCCTTTTGGGATCATGCTTGGTGTTTACCCCCGCCCCCGTGCCAGCATCCGCCCTTCGGCGCACAACGGCCGAGCGAAAGTAGAAGGATGTCGGGCATCAGGCCGGTCATGCCGCGTTCGTCATCAACAGGGTTTTCAATACAGGGCGTCTTTGTGGACGTTGCCATCTATCTTCCGCCTCGAAGCCCTCTTCCCATGCGTATTCTCGAACTCAAGGCCATGCGTGGCCCCAACTACTGGTCGGTCAAGCGGCACAACCTCATCGTCATGCGCCTCGATATCGAGGGCCTGGAGGAGAAGCCTACCGACAAGATCCCCGGATTCTACGAGCGCATCACCACGTTGCTGCCTAGTATGGTGAGCCACCGTTGCAGCGAGGACCACGA
>Ga0073899_10005225_pt1 | contig 11316 bp, 9 predicted proteins | sample KloWWTmetaKNB5Ph_FD_88975 | JGI IMG/M metagenome (GOLD analysis project Ga0073899, IMG submission 88975) | Active sludge microbial communities from Klosterneuburg, Austria, studying microevolution and ecology of nitrifiers - Klosterneuburg... | ecosystem: Engineered > WWTP > Aerobic digester >...
AGGGCTGGCAGCCGGTCTATGAACGGCTGGCGCTCGACTGGATCGACCGCGGCTGCGGCCGCGAGATCGACCACCGGCCGAGGCCGGCGGAGTCGATCCAGTGGGTGCGCGAGGCGCTGCTACGCGCGCCAGAACCCGAACCGGCGGTGCCGGCAGAACCGGATGGGCAGCAGCGGCTGTTCTGAGCCGCCGTCTCGATGCCGCCGGCGCGCGGCGGGCTGCACGATGCGCTGCATGCTCGACACCGACAGCTGCATCGACGCCATCAACGAGCGCCCGCCCAAGGTGCTGCGGGCCTTGCGCGAGCACCATGCCGGGGGCTTGGGCGTGTCGGCGATCACCGCGTCCGAGCTCTTCCACGCCGTCGAACGCACCGGCTCGACGCGCAACGCCCAGGCGCTGCGGCAGTTTCTGGCCAGGCTGGAGGTGGCCGACTTCGATGCGACTGCCGCCGAGGTGGCAGGCCAGGTGCGGGCGTGGCTCGCCAGACAAGGCACGCCGATCGGTCCCTGCGACAGCTTGATCGCCGCCCAGGCCCTGGGCGTGACACTGGTCACCAACGACACGCGCGAGTTCGAGCGCGTGCCGGGGTTGAAGCTGGCGAATTGGCCCACGTGACGCGGTCATGGCCCATGGCGTCCATTGAAAGCCCTCGACACCCTGGTCACCTGTCGTCAGCCACGCCGCCTGAAGCCGATGCGCTGGCGCCGGCCCTCGCTCGTGCATGGCATGTCCGGGCATGCGAGACTGCTGCGCCTGTCCGCATGAATCCGCATGACAAGCCCTCCCGCCGCGGGGTTCTGTACGCGGCCCACCGAGGATCGCGCCCGATGCGCCTGTCGCTGCTGCTGGCCCTGATCGTCGCCGGCGCGCTGCTCGGCGCGGCGGGCTGTACCGCATGGCGCATCGGCGATGCCCGTGAGCTGGCACGAGAGAGCACACCGCTGCAGCACACGCCGGCCGACGCCACGCTGCGGATGCTGATCGTGGGCGACAGCACCGGCGTCGGTACCGGCGCCAGCGCACCCCGGGCCAGCCTGGCCGGGCTGCTGGCACGCGACCATCCACGGCTGTGGATCGAGAACCGCGCGCGCGACGGTGCCACCTTCGCCGGCACGGCCGACCAGCTCGCCCGCGACGGACGCTTCGACATCGTGCTCGTGCTCGCCGGCGGCAACGACGTCATCCGCCTGCGGGCGCCCGACGCGTTGCGCGCCGACATCGAGCGCACCGTCGCGCTCGCCCGCGAGCGGGCCGGGGTGGTGGTGCTGATGCCGGCCGGCAATGTCGGCAACGCGCCCTTCTTCCCGCCGCCGCTGTCGTGGGAGATGACGCGGCGCGCACGCCTGCTGCACGACCGGGTGCGCGACGTGGCGCAGCGCCGCGGTGTCACCTACGTCGATCTTTTCCACGAGCGCGATGACGATCCGTTCGTTCAGCGCCCCGAGCTGCATGCCCGCGACGGGCTGCACCCGAGCGATGCCGGCTACGCCGAGTGGTACCGGGCCCTGCTTTCGCAGGCGGGTCTTGGCGAGCGGCTGTCTGCCGCGCGCCCGGTCGACAGCGGGGCCTGGCGGTAACCCCGCTCAGACCTGGACCGACTTCCAGCGCCCGCGGCTGAACAGCCACAGCGTGAAGACGCCCACCGCCGTCTCCGACACGAAGACGCCCCAGAACACGCCCGCGTGCGCCCAGCCCAGCGGCAGCGCCAGCGTCCAGGCCAGCGGGATCTGGATCAGCCAGAAGAACACCAGGTTGATCCAGGTCGGCGTCATCGTGTCGCCGGCGCCGTTGAAGGCCTGCACCGCCACCATCCACCAGCCGTAGACGAAATACGAGTAGGACAGGATGCGCAGCCACTCGCCACCGATCGCGATCACCGCCGCGTCGTCGGTGAACAGGCCGATGACGGCATCGTGCCAGACGAAGAACACCACCGACACCGTCAGCGTGAAGGCCATGTTCATCCAGCCGATGCGCCACACCGCGGCTTCGGCGCGCGCGGGCTCGCCGGCGCCCAGGTTCTGCCCGACCAGCGTGGCCGCGGCGTTGGACATGCCCCAGGCCGGCATCAGCGTGAACATCATGACGCGCATCGCGATCGTCGCGCCGGCCACGGCCTCGGTGGACACGCTGGCCAGGATGCGCATCAGGAAGATCCACGCCGTCATCGCGACGATCATCTGGCCGATGCCGCCGAGCGAGGTGCGCACGATCTGCCCCATCGTCGCGCCGTGCCAGCGCAGGCCGGCGCGCACGATGCGCAGGTGCTCGCTGCCGCGTGCCAGGATCCACAGCTGCATCGCCACGCCGGCGCCGCGGCCGATGCACATGGCGATGGCCGCGCCCTCGACGCCCAGCGCCGGGATCGGGCCGAGGCCGAAGACGAGGATCGGGTCGAGCACGATGTTCAGCGCATTGGCGACCCACAGCACGCGCATCGCCGCCGCGGCGTCGCCCGCACCGCGGAAGATCGCGTTGATGACGAACAGCAGCATTATCACCACGTTGCCGCCGAGCATCCACTGCAGGTAGCGGTAGCCCTGGGAGACCACCCAGTCGTCGCCGCCCATCAGCCGCAGCAGGTCCTGCGCCCAGGCGATGCCGGCCACCGCGAACGGCACCGACACCCCCACCGCGAGCACGATCGCCTGCACCGCCGACAGTGCCGCGTCGTCGCCGCGCCGCGCGCCGATGCGCCGCGCGACGATGGCCGTGACCGCCATCGCCAGCCCCATCGCGATCGAATACAGCAGGAAGAGGTAGGTCTCGGTGAGGCCGACGGTGGCCACCGCCGAGGCGCCGAGCTGCGCGACGAAGAAGATGTCGACCACCGCGAAGGTCGATTCGAGCACCAGCTCGAGCATCATCGGCACGGCCAGCAGCAGCACCGCGCGCTCGAGCGGGATGCGCGTGTAGTCGGCGTTGCTGCCGCGCAGTGCGGCGCGCAGGTCGGCCCACAGCGAAGACGGCGGCGCGACGGAGGCTTCAGTCACAGTCGGGGCGGGATCTGCGGCAGGGGCGGCGATGATGCCGCAATCGGAGACAGCGGCACGCATCCGCTGCAGCGGACGCGCCGCGCCGGACCCGCCGGCCGCCGGCCCGGATGCTCAGCGCAGCGCCGCGAACAGCACCACCACCGAGCGCGGTTCGACGCGATGGGTATCGCCGGTCACCGCCTCGGCGTGGACCAGGTCCTCGGCCAGGTCGTGCGGGGCATCGCGCGCGGTGTCGATGATGCGGCGCCAGCCGCCGGGCGCATCGGCCGGCAGCGCCGGCAGCTCGAAGGCCAGCGATGCCGTCCAGGCGTTGAGCGCGAAGTGCATCAGCAGGTCGCCCGACAGGCTGGTGGCCGTGATGGCCAGGCTGCGCGAATGCTCGGCCTTGTCGGGTGCGCCCAGGCGCACGCCGTGCAGTTGCACGTTGACGCGCTCGATCAGCTCGGCCAGCGTCAGCCGGTGGTCGGTGCGCACGCTCTCGCGCAGGTTGCGGATGCGCACCAGGCCGCGCACGAAGCGGTGGATCTCGGCATGCCGGTCCAGCAGCGTCCAGTCCAGCCAGCTGGTCGGATCGTCCTGGCAGTAGGCGTTGTTGTTGCCCTGCTGGCTGCGCCGCATCTCGTCGCCCATCAGCAGCATCGGCGTGCCCAGCGACAGCAGGTTGATGGCCAGCAGGTTCTTCACCTGGCGCTTGCGCAGGGCCAGCACCTGCGCGTCGTCGGTGGGGCCCTCGACGCCGCAGTTCCACGATCGGTTGTCGTCGCTGCCGTCGCGGTTGTCCTCGCCGTTGGCCTCGTTGTGCTTGCGGTCGTAGGAGACCAGGTCCTCGAGCGTGAAGCCGTCGTGGCTGGTGACGAAATTGATGCTCTGCGCCGGCTCGCGCGGGCGCGCGCCGTAGAGGTCGGGGCTGCCCATCAGGCGGTCGGCCAGGCGCGGCACCACGCCGGCGTCGCCGCGCACGAACGACCGCACGTCGTCGCGGAAGAGGCCGTTCCATTCCTTCCAGCGCTCGCCGAAGAAGCGGCCCACCTGGTACAGGCCGGCGGCGTCCCAGGCCTCGGCGATCAGCTTGGTGCCGGCCAGCACCGGGTCGCTCTCGATGTCCCACAGCACCGGCGGGTTGGCCACCGGGTGGCCGTATTCGTCGCGCGAGAGGATCGACGCCAGGTCGAAGCGGAAGCCGTCGACGTGCATCACGCGCACCCAGTAGCGCAGGCTGTCCATGATCAGCCGCCGCACCACCGCGTGGTTGGCGTTGAGGGTGTTGCCGCAGCCCGAATGGTTGGCGTAGCGGCCCTCGCGGTCGAGCAGGTAGTAGGTGGCGTTGTCGAGGCCGCGCAGGCCGAAGGTCGGGCCGTGCTCGTCACCTTCGGCGGTGTGGTTGAAGACGACGTCGAGGATCACCTCCAGCCCCGCCCGGTGCAGCGCGCGCACCATGTCGCGGAATTCGTCCAGCACCGCCAGCGGCGCCGCGCCGCCGGCGTAGCCCGCATGCGGCGCGAAGAAGGAGATCGGCGCATAACCCCAGTAGTTGCGGCGGCCGGGTGGCGCGTCGGCGGGGTCGAACTGGAACACCGGCATCAGCTCGACCGCGGTGACGCCGAGGTCGAGCAGGTAGGGGATCTTGTCCACCACGCCGGCAAAGCAGCCGCGCCGCGGTGCCGGCACGCCCGACGAGGGGTGCTGCGTGAAGCCGCGCACGTGCATCTCGTAGATGAGGGTCTGCGCAAAGGGCCGGCGCAGCGGCCGGTCGCCTTGCCAGTCGTAGCCCTGGTCGTCGGCGACGACGCTCTTGCAGGCATGGGCGTCGCCGGGCGCCACGCCGACGCCGGCGCCGGCATCGCGCCGCCAGTCCGACGGGACGGCCACCGCGCGCGCATAGGGGTCGAGCAGCACCTTGCTGGGGTCGAAGCGGTGCCCGCGCACCGGGTCGTAGGGCCCGTGCACGCGGTAGGCATACAGCTGCCCCGGCCGCAGGCCGGCGACGAAGACATGCCAGTAGTTCCAGGTGCGGTGGGTCGGCGGCTCGAGGCTGATGGTGCGCGCCGGCTGCGCGCTGTCGGCATGCTCGTAGAGCAGCAGCTCGACGCGCTCGGCGTGCTGCGAATAGACCGAGAAGCCGACGCCGCCCGCATGCGGGCGCGAGCCCAGCGGGTGGGGCCGTCCGGGCGAGATCGTGTCGCGTTGGCGTGGCATGGCCGCATTCTCGGCAGCAGGCCCGTGGGCATGCCTTGCGCTACGGCAAGGGCCGCGTCAGGCCCTGGCCCTGGGCACGCGCCCCATCAGGTAGAACTCGTCGTTGGGCCGCATGCCGCTGACATTGGCCAGGCGGTTGGACAGGCCGAAGAAGGCGGTGATGGCGGCGATGTCCCAGATGTCGTCGTCGCTGAAGCCATGCGGGCGCAGGGCCGCGAAATCGGCCTCTTCCACCTCGTGCGCCTGCTGGCAGACCTTCATCGCGAAGTCGAGCATCGCACGCTGGCGCGGCGGGATGTCGGCCTTGCGGTGGTTGATGGCCACCTGGTCGGCGATGAGCGGGTTCTTCTCGTAGACGCGCAGGATGGCGCCATGCGCCACCACGCAGTACAGGCAGTGGTTGGCGGCCGAGGTGGCGGTGATGATCATCTCGCGCTCGCCCTTGGTGAGGCTGCCGGTGTCCTTGAGCAGCAGCGCGTCGTGGTAGGCCATGAAGGCGCGCCACTCGGCCGGGCGGTGCGCCAGCGCCAGGAAGACATTGGGCACGAAGCCGGCCTTGGCCTGCACGTCCAGGATGCGCGTCTTCATGTCGTCGGGCAGGTCGTTCAGCTCGGGCACGGGCCAGCGCGAGATCGGGTGCTTCATTCGTCGTCTCCTTCAGGTACGGAACTGCATCGCATGCAGCCGGGCATAGAGGCCGTCGCGGGCCAGCAGCTCGGCGTGGCTGCCCTGCTCGACGAGTCGACCGGATTCGAGCACCAGCACGCGGTCGGCATGCTCGATGGTGGCCAGGCGGTGCGCGATGACGAGCGTGGTGCGGCCCTTCATCAGCCGCTCCAGCGCGTCCTGCACGGCACGCTCGCTCTCGGCGTCGAGCGCCGAGGTGGCCTCGTCGAGGATCAGGATCGGCGCGTCCTTGTAGACCGCGCGTGCGATCGCCACGCGCTGGCGCTGGCCGCCCGAGAGCTGGCTGCCGTTGTGGCCCACGCGGGTCTGCAGGCCCTGCGGCAAGGTGCCGACGAAGTCCAGCAGGTTGGCCGCGCGCAGCGCTTCGCGCACGCGCACCTCGTCGATGGCCTCGCCGAGGGCCACGTTGGCGGCCACGCTGTCGTTGAAGAGCACGACGTCCTGGCTGACGAGCGCAAACTGCCGCCGCAGCGCGCGCATGTCCCAGTCGCGCAGCGGGCGGCCGTCGAGGCGGATCTCGCCGCCGCTGGGCTCGATGAAGCGCGGCAGCAGGTTGACCAGCGTGCTCTTGCCGGCGCCCGAGGGGCCGACCAGCGCCACCGTCTGGCCGCGGCGGATGTGCAGGTTCAGCGCGCTCAGCGCCGGCCCGGCATCGTCGCGGTAGCGCAGGCTGACGTCGCGCAGCTCGATCTCGCCGTCGGCGCGCGCCGGCGCATGCGCGCCGCCCTGTTCGATGGCGTTGCCCTCGACGAGGTCGACGCCGCGTTCCACCGCCGCCAGGCCGCGCGTGATGGGCGCCATCACGTCCGACAGGTGCTTGATGGGCTGCACCAGCAGCAGCATGGCGGTGATGAAGGCGACGAAGCTGCCCACCGACGAGCCGCCGCTGCCGGCCTGCCACAGCGCCACCGCGATGACGGCGGACAGCGCGAAGGCGGCCATCATCTGCGTCAGCGGCGACAGCGTGGCGCTGGCCACCACCGATTTCAGCAGCAGCCGGCGCAGCGCCTGCGCACGGTCGGTGAAGCGCGCGGCCTGCGCGCGTTCGGCGCCGTGCAGGCGCACGATGCGCCAGGCGAGCACGTTTTCCTCCACCACGTAGGCCAGCTCGTCGGTGGCGCCCTGTACCGATATCGTCAGCCGGTGCAGCCGCCGGCCCAGCGTGCGCATCACGAAGGCCAGCGCCGGAAACAGCAGGCCGACGAAGAGCGTGAGCTGCCAGTTCAGCCACAGCAGATAGCCCAGCAGCGCGATCAGGGTCAGCGCATCCTTCACCAGCGTGAGCAGCGCGCCGATCAGCTGCATGGTGCCCTGCTGCACCTCGTAGACCAGGGTATTGGTCAGCTGGCTGGCCGAGCTGTGGGTATAGAGGCCGGGGTCGGCGGCCAGCAGGCGATCGAACATCGCCTGGCGCAGCTGCAGCACGCCGTTCTGCGCCGCCGACGCCAGGCCGTATTGCGCCACGAAGCCGGCCAGCCCGCGCACCGCAAAGAGCGCGATCAGCGCCAGCGGAATGCTCCACAGCGGCAGTTCGCGGCTGGTGAAGCCCTTGTCGAGCAGCGGCTGCAGCAGCGCCGGAATCATCGGCTCGGTCGATGCCCCGACCACGGCGCCCAGGCCGGCCAGCGCCAGCGCGCGGCGGCCGTTCTTCAGATACGGGGCGATGCGCGCGAGGCGCTGGGTGATCGAGGCCATGAAGCGCGGCCATTATCGCGGCCGGGCCCGGCGGGGCGGCTGCCTACAATCCGGCACCGAGCGGCCGCACGACCCATCGGCCGCGCCGATGGCCGCCGATGCCCGCGCCCGGTAACCAAAGGCATCGCGTGCATGATGCCTGTCGGCTGCGATTGAACCAATTCCACGCGATGCGATCCACAGGCCTCATGCCTTCTCGAAGACAAGCGATAGCCGCCCTCGGCGTCTGGGGCGCGACCGGCGCCGTGATGCCCGCCGCGGCGCAGTTCCGGGTCGAGATCTCGGGCGTGGGGGCGACGCAGATTCCCATCGTCGTCGGCAATTTCCGGGACGAGGCCGCGTCGGGCGCCCCGCTGGGCGCCATCGTGCGCGCCGACCTGGCGCGCAGCGGGCTCTTCCGGGCCAGCGAATCACCTCAGCCGCTGGACGAGCGCAGCACCGTCGTCGGCGCCGAATGGCGCGCGCGCGGCGCCGACGCGGTGGTCGGCGGGTCGGTCACGCGGCTGGCCGACGGCCGCTTCGACGTGCGCTACAAGCTGTGGGACGCCGTGCGCGGCGAAGAGCTGCTGGGCCGCAGCCAGCTGGCGGTGGCCGCTGACCTGCGGCTGGCCGCGCACCGCGTGGCCGACGAGATCTACCAGGCGCTGACCGGCGAGCCCGGCGTCTTCGCCACCCGCATCGCCTATGTGCTGCGCGGCGGCCGTCGCCACACGCTGCACATCACCGACGCCGACGGCGAACGCGCGCAGGTGGCACTGGCCAGTGCCGAGCCCATCATCTCGCCGGCCTGGTCGCCCGACGGACGCGAGCTGGCCTATGTGTCCTTCGAGACGCAGAAGGCCGTGGTCTGGGTGCAGAGCCTGCTCAACGGCGACCGCCGGCAGCTGGCCAGTTTCCGCGGCTCCAACAGCGCGCCGGCCTGGTCACCCGACGGGCGCGAGCTGGTCGTCACACTGTCGACCGCCGGCATCGCGCAGCTGTTCGTGATGGCGCGCGAAGGCGGCAACCCGCGGCGGCTGACCAGCAGCAATGCGATCGACACCGAGGCCGTCTACAGCCCCGACGGCCGCTTCGTCTACTTTGTCAGCGACCGCGGCGGCGGCCCGCAGATCTACCGCGTGAGCCCGGGCGGCGGCAACCCCGAGCGCGTGACCTTCGTCGGCGCCCACAACATCAGCCCCGCCATCAGCCCCGACGGCCGGCTGATGGCGTATGTCGCGCGCCAGGGCAGCGGCGCCTTCAAGCTGGCGCTGACGGACCTGGCCAACGGCAGCGGCGGCGTGCGCCTGCTGACCGACACCAGCGACGACGAGAGCCCGAGCTTTGCGCCCAATGGCCGCCTCATCGTCTATACCTCGCGCGAGAACCGGCGCGACGTGTTGATGACCACCACCCTCGATGGCAAGATCAAGACGCGCCTCGTCAGCAGCGGCGCCGACATGCTCGAACCCGCGTGGGGGCCGTTCAACCGCTGAGCGCGCGATGGCAGCGCAGCGCCGTCCGGCCCCCGATCCGACCTTCCCCCGCACCAGGAGAGCACGATGAACCGCAAGACCACCCTGTCCCTTGCCGCGCTGGCCACGGCCGCCTTGCTGGCCGGCTGCGCCTCGGGCATCAAGCTGCAGGACACACCGGTCGAGACGCGCACGCCCACGCCGGTGGGCGCCGCCACCGCGGGCCAGACGCCGGCGGGGGGATCGGTCGGCAGCACCGGCTCGACGCCGCAGTCGCAGGTGGCGACGGTCGACCTCACCAAGCATGGCGCGGGGGCCGGTGCCGTCGAGGCCGCGGCCCGCATCGTCTACTTCGACTTCGACAGCTTCGTCATCAAGGACGAATACAAGCCGCTCGTCGAGGGCCATGCCAAGGCCATGGTGGCCAACAAGCAGCGCCGCATGGTCGTCGAGGGCCATGCCGACGAGCGCGGCAGCCGCGAATACAACCTGGCCCTGGGCCAGAAGCGCGCCGAGGCGGTGGTGCGGTCGCTGGCCCTGCTGGGCGTGGGCCCGGCGCAGGTCGAGGCCGTGAGCTTCGGCGAAGAGCGCCCCGCGGCGCAGGGCAGCGACGAGGCGGCATGGGCCAGGAACCGTCGCGCCGAGCTCAAGGATCGATGAGATGAGGCTTGACCGTGCCATGCGGCCGGCCCGTCTGCTGGCGCTGCCGCTGCTGCTGGCGCTGCAGCCGGCGTGGGCGCTGTTCGAGGACGACGAGGCGCGCAAGGCCATCCTGGACCTGCGCGCCCGCGTGGCCCAGAACGACGAGGCGCACAAGGCGCGCATCGCCGAGCTGGGCAGCGCCAATGCGCAGCTGCTCGAGCAGATTGCCGCGCTGCGCCGCAGCCTGCTCGACCTCAACAACCAGCTCGAGCTGATGCGCACCGACCTGGCGCGGCTGCGCGGCACCGACGAACAGACGCAGCGCGAGCTGGCCGAGCTGCAGAAGCGGCAGAAGGATCTCGGCCAGTCCATCGACGAGCGCGTGCGCAGGCTCGAGCCGGTGCGTGTGTCGCTCGACAGCCGCGAATTCAACGCCGACCCCGACGAGCGCAAGGCCTACGATGACGCGGTGGCGCTGATGCGCGGCGGTGACTTCGACAAGGCCGCGGTGGCGCTGGCCGCGTTCCAGCGGCGTTATCCGGCCAGCGGCTATGCCGATTCGGCCCGTTTCTGGCTGGGCAATGCGCAATATGCGCGGCGCGACTACAAGGAAGCGATCGCCAGCTTCCGCAGCTTTGCCGCAGCCGCGCCCGACCATCCGCGCGCGCCCGAGGCGCTGCTGGCACTGGCCAACAGCCAGGCCGAGATGAAGGACGCCAAGGCCGCGCGCAAGACCATCGAGGACCTGATGAAGGCCTATCCGAAGTCCGAGGCGGCGCAGGCCGGCAAGGAAAGGCTGGCCTCGCTGAAGTAGCCGGCGGCCGGCCCGCGCGGGGGTGCGTGTCCAGAATCGTGCATGGTGCAGGAATCCGACCTTCCCGGGCTGGTGCAGCAGGTGCTGTGGGCCAGCTTTGCCCTGGCGGTGGCCTTCGGCGCCATCGCGCAGCGCACGCATTTCTGCACCATGGGCGCGGTGGCCGACATCGTCAGCATCGGCGACTGGAGCCGCATGCGCATGTGGGCGCTGGCGGCGGGCGTGGCCATGATCGGCTTCAACGCCATGGTCGGCCTGGGCTGGATCGAGGCCAGGAACAGCGTCTATGCGGTGCCGCGCCTGGTGTGGCTGTCGAACCTCGTCGGCGGCCTGCTGTTCGGCTTCGGCATGGTGCTGGCGTCGGGCTGCGGCAGCAAGACGCTGGTGCGCATCGGCGGCGGCAATCTGAAGGCGCTGGTCGTGCTGGCGGTGCTGGGCCTGGCGGCCTATGCCACCCTGCGCGGGCTGACGGCGGTGTGGCGCGTGGCCACGGTCGACGCCGTGGCGGCCACGCTGGCGCCGGGGCAGGACCTGCCCTCGCTGCTGGCGCAAGGCACCGGGGTCGCGCGCCGGACGCTGGCGCTGGTGCTCGGGCTGGGTCTCGGCCTGGCTTTGGTGCTGTTCGCGCTGGCGCGGCCGGAGGGCCGCCGCGGCGACGTGCTGCTGGGCGGCGTGGGCATCGGCGCCGTGGTGGCCGCGGTGTGGTGGGTATCGGGCCGGCTGGGCTTCGTCGCCGAGCACCCGCAGACGCTCGAAGCCGTCTTCCTGGCCACCAACTCGCGCGCGATGGAGTCGCTGAGCTTCGTTGCCCCCGTCGCCTACACGCTGG
>Ga0073899_10005226_pt1 | contig 11315 bp, 12 predicted proteins | sample KloWWTmetaKNB5Ph_FD_88975 | JGI IMG/M metagenome (GOLD analysis project Ga0073899, IMG submission 88975) | Active sludge microbial communities from Klosterneuburg, Austria, studying microevolution and ecology of nitrifiers - Klosterneuburg... | ecosystem: Engineered > WWTP > Aerobic digester >...
CCCGTGAGCTTCACGTAGAACTCGTCGGTAAAGGCCTTCAGGTCGACATTGGCGGCGTCCATGCACCGGTAGAACTCGCGGCGGGGTTCGGGGTGCATGTAGCCGTTGGTCACGGCCACGGACGCCACGCCCTGCTCCCGGCAGGCCACGGCGACATCCATCGCGTACTCGGCGAAGATCACCGGGTCGTTGTACGTGAACGCGACGCTGCGCGCCCCGGAGTCGCGCGCGGCCCGGGCGATGGCCTCCGGCGCCGCCGCGTCCGTCATCCTGTCCATGTCGCGGGACTTGGTAAGGTCCCAGTTCTGGCAGAACTTGCACGCGAGATTGCAGCCCGCGGTGCCGAAGGACAGCACCGGCGTTCCCGGATAGAAGTGGTTGAGCGGCTTCTTCTCGATGGGATCCATGCAGAACCCGGAGGAACGCCCGTAGGTGGTGAGCACCAGGGCCTCGCCGCGTCGCGCGCGCACGAAGCAGGCGCCGCGCTGGCCCTCGTGCAGTCGGCAATCGCGCGGGCACAGGTCGCACTGGATTCGCCCGTCGGGCAGCCGGTGCCACCACCGCGCCGGGTGATCGGAACCCTCCACCGTCGCGTCAACGCGCCGGGTGCTCATCGGCGTACTTCTCCACGGTGTAGCGCGTGAGGCGGATCGCCCGATCCCAGGAACGCCGCGGCAGTTGCGCCTTGTCGCGCAGGGCGGCGAGGAATTCGACCGGATCCGGCAGGCTTTCCCACACCTGCGGCAGGAAGGTCGCCGCCCGCCCCTCGAACTCCAGGTAGACGCCATCGACGCCGGGGCGAAGCCGCGCCGCCGCGTCCGACTCGTCCGCCGCCTCGATCGGCGTGCGCGGGGAAAGCACCGAGACCTCGATGCGAATCGCCACGAATTCCGACGCGGCGAGCGGCGCGAATCGCGGATCGGAAAATGCCGCCGCGCGGGCGTTCGAGGCGACATCGAGGCCCAGCGGCCGGCGCGGATCGAGGGAGCCGATGCAGCCGCGAAGGTCTTTCCCGGTCCGCAGCGTCACGAAGGTCGCCGCGGGCTCCGCGAGCCAGGCCTCGGCGCGTTCGCGCGCCTGGCATGCGCCCAGCCGCTCGCCGATCGCTTCGCGAGCGATGGACACGAGCACGCGTCCCCGGTCGTCTCGCTCAGGCATGGCGGTGGTCCGCTTCTCGCAGCGCGAAGGCGCCGTAGCCCACGACCTGTCCGCGGCCACCGGCCGTGTCGCCCGAGTTGCGCAGGTCGAGGAGTTCGATCTCCAGCCCGTGGCGGCGTGCCGCGACGAGAAGCCCGTTCACCGGCGCCGCGCCGCAAGCCTCTTCCGGGCCGAGCCGCGGGGAAAGCGCGAGGATCGCATCCGCCGTTTCGCGGTCGCGCGCCCGCGCGTCGTCGTAGGGCAGGTAATGGGAAAGGTCGGTGCTCGCGACGATGAGCGTTTCCCCGCCTCCCCAGACTTCTTCGAGGAGTGCTGCCATCTGGGCCGGCGTCGCCTGCCCCACCACCACGGGAACCAGCCGGAATTCGCCCAGGACGGCCTGCAGGAACGGAAGGTGCACCTCGAGAGAATGCTCCAGCGCGTGGGCCCGGTCGCTCGACTCGACGAAGGGCAGCCGGCGAAGGCGCGAGAGCGTCGGCAGGTCGAGCTCGATCTCGCCAAGCGGCGTGGCGAACGCCCGCGCCTGCGGAATCGCCACGCCCCGGACGGGCACGCGGTGCGCGGGACCGGCGAGCACGACCCGCGAGACCTTGCCGCGCAGCGGCGCGACCCGCGCATACGCGCTCGCGGCCACGAGTCCCGAATAGATGTAGCCCGCATGGGGAGCGATGATCGCCTTCGGGGGCCCTGCGTCGCCGGCCGGCGCCTGTGCGTCGTGCAGGTGCTGCCGCACTTCGCGCATCAGCGCGGCCGGATCACCCGGGTAGAAGGCGCCCGCCACGGCGGCGGGCCTTATCGTGCTCATGCATGCACCTCCGCATGCAACGCAGATGAGGTCAGGTTAGCACTTCCGCAAGGGGCGCGGCCCCTCAGGCCAGGTCGAGCGTCGTCGCCACCCGGCCAGCGCGATCGTGGCGCGCGCCTAGCGTGATCCGCGTCCCGCGCGGCGCGCGCACGGTCCACTCGCATTGGCCACGGTCGGCGGTGACATGCAGGTCGGGAAGGAATGCCTGGAGCGTCATCCGGTTAGCCCGGCCCTCGAGCTGCCCACCCTCGGCGCGCGGTTTCCCGGCGATCAAGGCGGCGCCTTCCGGCAGCCCGATCTCGTAGACCACGCCGCGCGTGATCTTGCGCTCCAGGGCGCGCCGGGTCGCGTAGGTCGGCAGGTAGCCGGTGTTCTGGACGGCCAGCCGGATCCGCCACGCATCGCCGCCGAGCGCCTGGGCCGTCGCCTCGAGAAGCTCGAGCTTCGGGGTGGTGAGCGCCTGCCACACCAGCCAGTCGGGGAAGCGCCTCGCCTCGCGCTCGAGGTACCGGGCGGGCGGATTGCGGAAGGTGGCGATCTTGTTCCAGCCGCCGAGCTCCACGGCGCCCAGCTGCGGATGCTCGAAGGGGTACCAGTCCACGTAGCCCGCGCCGCCCAGTTCCGCGTCGCTCCAGGCGATGAGCTTCAGGTCGTCTTCCGGCGGATGCTCTCGGTACCAGTCGATCATCCTCGGATTGTCGATGCCCGCCTCCTTCAGGGGAGACCAGATCTCCACCGTCCAGAAGAACTGCCCGAGATGCTCGTAGATCCAGTCGAAGCCGCCCGAGATGACCTGCTTCGGGTGGTACTTGAAGTCGTGGAAGATCGAGAGGCAGGGGTATCCCGTCAGCTCCGACGCCCGCTTCCCGAACAGCTTGTAGAGCCAGAGGTCCTCGGGGGGCATGTTCTCGTCGGGCTCGCCCGAAAAGGGCCTGAGGATCACGCCGCTGTGGGTGTGGAAGCTCACGCCGCAGCACAGGTTCGGGTGGCCGACGATGAAGTCGACGACGGCGCGCACCTCGGGCTCGGAAGTCGGGTACGGCCCCGCGCCCGCCTGCTGGTATTCCTGCCGCCAGCCCGAGGGAAAATTGCGGTTGAGGTCGAGGGAGGCCTTGTCGCGGTTCACCCGGATGTCGACGCCGTCGAAATTGCGCAGGCGTCCTTCGGGCATCACCCGCCAGTAACGGCCGCCCGACTCGGCGGGATCGCGCGGGGTCATGAGGCGCGGATCGGACGGGTGCGCCTTGTAGCCGCCGTTGGCGTCGGCCATGCGCATCATGAGGATGCGCCCGTCGCCGTCCACGTCCTCCACGTCGAGCCCGTCCACCGCTTCCTCGTCGAAAGGATAGGGGCGGGTCGAGGAGCGGATGTACCTGGGCTTGTCGGCAAGCGCCCATTCGGCGCCGTCGGGATTCACGCGCGGGCAGACGTAGAGCGCGCGCGTGTCGAGAAGCCTCGTCACGTCTTCTCGCTGGCCGTATTGCTCCTCGAGCGTCTTCAGCAGGCAAAGGCACGCCGTGGAAGCGGTGAGTTCGCCGGCGTGGATGTTGCCGTCGACCCAGAATCCGGGCTTGTGCGCGTCCTCGCCGGTGTCCCGGTTCGTGGCGACCACGACCCAGATCTCGCGGCCCTCGTGGCTCCTGCCGATGCTCTCGAGGGCGAAGAGCCCCGGCTTGCGCGCCTCGAAGGCGCGAAGCACCGACGTGAGTTCGTCGTAGCGGTGGAATCGATCGAAGGCGGGCTGCATGCGGTTCGCGAGGGGCCTGTGCCGGACCCTCGAAGGTCCGCGTCACGTTTGCGTTGCGGTTTCGCCGTCGGGCGTCTCAGGCCGGCCTGCTGCCCGGCCCGAACCGGCGCCAGAGCCACGGCGCCAAGACCACGGCGACGGCCACGGCGAGCAGTCCCGCCGAGATCGGATGGGTCACGAAGATGGCCGGGCTGCCCTGGCTGATCGCGAGCGCGCGGCGCATCTGCTCCTCGGCGAGCGGCCCCAGGATCATGCCGACGACGACGGGCGCGGTCGGAAAGCCGAAGCGGCGCATGAGGAAGCCGGCGACACCGATGGCGTAGAGCAGGAACACGTCGAAGGGCGACTGGCGCATCCCGTAGACGCCCATGGTCGCGAAGACCAGGATGCCGGCGTAGAGCTGCGGCTTCGGGATCGCGAGCAGCTTCACCCAGAGCCCGACCATCGGCAGGTTCAGCACGAGCAGCATCACGTTGCCCACGTAGAAACTCGCGATGAGGCCCCAGACGAGCGCCGAGTTGGTCTCGAAGAGAAGCGGGCCGGGCTGCAGGCCGTACTGCTGGAACGCCGAAAGCATGATCGCCGCCGTCGCCGACGTCGGCAGCCCCAGCGTGAGCAGCGGCACCATGGCGCCCGTCGAGGAGGCGTTGTTCGCGGCCTCGGGGCCGGCCACGCCCTCGATCGCGCCGTGGCCGAACTCCTCGGGGTTCTTCGCGAGCTTCTTCTCGATCGCGTAGGACAGGAAGGTGGGAATCTCGGCGCCGCCGGCCGGGATGGAGCCGAACGGGAAGCCGATCAGCGTTCCGCGGATCCACGGCTTCCAGGACCGCTTCCAGTCCTCGGCCTTCATCCAGATGGACCCGGAGATCGCCTCGAGCTTTTCCTGCACCTGGTTCATCTTCGAGGCGAAGTACATCGTCTCCCCGACGGCGAAGAGCCCCACCGCGATCGTCACGACCTCGATGCCGTCGAGCAGCTGCGGGACGCCGAGGGCGAATCGCGCCTGGCCCGTCTGGTTGTCGATGCCCACGAGACCGATCGCGAGGCCCAGGAAGAGGCTGGTGATGCCCCGCAGCGAGGAGTCGCCGAGAACGGACGACACGGTCGTGAAGGCGACGATCATCAGCGCGAAATACTCGGGCGGACCGAACTTGAGGCCCAGTTCCACCACCACGGGAGACAGGAACGTGAGCCCGATCGTGGCGATCGTGCCGGCGATGAATGAGCCGATCGCGCTCGTGGCGAGCGCCGGCCCCGCCCGGCCCTTGCGCGCCATCTGGTTTCCCTCCAGCGCGGTGATGATCGTGGCGCTCTCGCCGGGGGTGTTGAGGAGGATCGAGGTCGTCGAGCCCCCGTACATCGCGCCGTAGTACACGCCCGCGAACATGATGAGCGCGCCGCTTGCATCCACTTTCGTGGTGATCGGCAGCAGCAGCGCCACGGTGACCGCGGGTCCCACGCCCGGCAGGACGCCGACGGCGGTGCCGAGCGTCACCCCGACCAGCGCCCACATGAGGTTCTGGAGCGTGAGCGCGATCGTGAAACCGTCGAGAAGCTGCGGCCAGATGTCCATTCAGGGCAGGACCGGTCCGAGAACGCCTGCGGGAAGGTTCAGCCCGAGGCCGTAGTTGAACACGGCGAAGATGAAGGCCCCGAGGGCCAGGCCGACCAGCAGGTTCGACAGCCAGCGCCGGCTCGCGAAGCTCCGCGCCACGGCGGCGAAGAGCAGCGTCGAGGCGATGATGAACCCGGCCCGCTCCACGAGGAATCCGTAAAGGAAGATCCCGGCGGTGATCCACGCGAACGCCTTCCAGTCCATGGGAATCCGGACTTCGGCTTCCTCGTCGACGCCGTGGAAACCGCCCGTCAGGGCTTCGCGCAGCAGCATCGCTCCCAGGAGCAGCAGCACCGTGCCGACGATCCTCGGCATGACTCCCGGCCCGACCTGGGCGTAGCCGCCCCCGGTGGAAAGGTCCCAGCCGCCGGCGAGCACCAGCATGCCGAGCACGAGCACGCCTACCGAGACCGCGATCTGCCCTTTCGGGCGTGGCTGGATCATCAAGCGACGACGCCCGGTTTCCCGGGCGCCGGCTTCACTTCTTGCCGAGGCTGAGCCCGGCGAGTATCTCGCCGATGCGCTTGGTCTCCGACTGGATGAAGGCACCGTACTGGTCGCCCGGCAGCCAGAACGCCGTCCAGTCCTGGCGCTGCAGCGTCTCTTCCCAGGACTTGCTCTTCGTGCCGGCTTCCACGACCTTCACCAGCGCGGCCTGCTGTTCCTTGGTGATGCCGGGGGCGCCGAAGATGCCGCGCCAGTTGGCGAGTTCGACGTTGAACCCCTGTTCCTTGAGCGTCGGGATGTTCGCGACCTTCGTCGGCGAGGACACGCCGAGCGCGCGCATCTTCCCGGACTGGATGTGCTGCGCGAATTCCGACACGCCCGAGATGCCCGCCGAGACGTGGCCGCCGATGATGGCCGCCACCGCCTCCCCGCCGCCCTTGAAGGGGACGTAGTTCACCTTGCCCGGTTCGACGCCGACTTCCTTCGCGAGCAGGCCCGCGAGAATGTGATCGGTTCCGCCGGCGCTGCCGCCGCCCCAGGAAATGCTGCCGGGGTCCGCCTTGAATTTCGCCATCAGGTCCTTCAGGTCCTTGATGGGAGACGATGCCGGCACCACCACCACTTCGAACTCCGAGGTGAGCCGCGCGATCGGCGTGACCTGCTCGAGGGTCACGGCCGACTTGTTCTGGATCGTGCCGCCGATCATCACCATGCCGCCCATCATGAGCGCGTTGGGGTCGCCCTTGGACGCGCTCACGAACTGCGCGAGGCCGATGGCGCCGGCCGCGCCACCCTTGTTCTCGTACTGGATGTTCTTCACCGAGCCCGCGGCGAGCATGGCCTTGCCGAGTTCGCGGCCGGTGGTGTCCCAGCCGCCGCCGGGGTTGGCCGGGACCATGATCTTGATGCTGTCGAGCGCAAGCGCGGAACCGGCGATCGCGAATCCGGCGGCCAGGGCCGCGGCGCGAAGGAAGGCGTGGGGGAAATGACCTCTCATGGTGGATCTCCTCGTCTGGAATCGTTTCACCCCGCGAAGCCCTTCCGGGCCCTCTGTTCGAGGTACGGCGTGAGTGTAGCAAATGACCCCGGTTCCCGCACGGCGGAGCGCGGACCGCCGAGGCCGTCGATTCGCCTCAGGAGACCGAGTACGCGGCGAGGAGCAGGAAGGCCGCGAGCCACAGCACGAGCGAGCGCCAGAGCATGCCCTCCAGGCTCGCGAGCGCTTCCTCGCCCGCGGCCTCTCCCGTGCCGAGGGACGGCCGGTCGACGATCGCATCGCCGTGCGCGAGCGGCTCTCCCAGGCGCACGCCCAGGGCGCCCGCGCCACTTGCGAGGATGATGCCTTCCCCGGGTCGCAGCCATTGCGTGGCCTGCGAGCGCCAGCAGAAGAGCGCGTCTTCGAAGTCGCCGACGATCGCGAACACGAACGCCGTCAGCCGCTGCGGAATCCAGTCGAGGATCGCGAAGGCGCGAGCGGCGAACCAGCCGAACTCGCGCTCGTCCGGATCGTCCCCCAATTCCCAGAGGCGCGCCGCGCGCTGCGTGAGCGGATACAGGATCGCACCCAGCGGCCCCGGCAGGACCGCGTACCAGAAGAGAATCGCGAACGTCCCGTGGTGCGCCTCGCGAAGGCCGTGCTCCGCGGCGAGCCGCGCCGTCGCGCCCGCGTCGTCGGCCGCGGCGGCCTCGCCCTGCCACTGGGCCAGGCGCCGCGAGGCCGCGGCGTCATCGCCGTCGCGAAGGCTGCGCTCGATGGCGCCGAGATTCGCCGTCGTGCGCAGGAACCGCAGGCTTGCGAAGAGGACCAGCGCGTCGAGGGTGAGGAGCAGGAAGCCGTGGATCGAGGCCGCCAGCGCCGCAACGAGTCCGGCAGGCACGAGCACCGCGACCACGAGGACGCCGTAGGCGAGGATCCCGGAATTGCGATCGCCCGCGTTCAGCCGCTTGGAGGCCGACAGGCACATCCGGCCGTAGAAGGCGGCAAGCGGCGCTCGTTCCGGCGGCGGATAGACGTACTGCGCGACGAGCGCGGCGATCAGGGCGGCGAGGTTCACGGGAGGATTCTGAGGATTCCGGTCACAGGCCGATTATAGTTGCGCTGTGCTAGCCGCCGCGAGCGCAATGACACGATAATCCGGGCGTCCGCCGCCAGCCGGCGCGGACCGGTCGAGAAACCGAGAAAACCCCCGGAGGAAACGATGATTCGAATGCTTCGCGCCGCCCTGGCCGCGCTCGTCGCCTGCACGACCGCGTTCGCGCAGGACTATCCCAGCCGCACCATCACGATGGTCGCGCCCTTTCCGGCCGGCGGGCCCACGGACACGGTTGCGCGCCTGCTCGGCCAATCCATGGGCAAGGCGCTCGGCCAGACCGTCATCATCGAGAACGTCGCGGGTGCCGGCGGCACCATCGGCTCCAAGCGAGTCGCGGCGGCGAAGCCGGACGGCTACCACATCCTGCTCATGCACATCGGCATCGCCACCAGCGTCTCCCTGTACCGCAACCTCGGCTACAACCCCGTCACCGACCTCGAGCCCATCGGCCTCGTCACCGACGTTCCGATGGTGTTCATCGGGCGAAGGGATTTCCCGCCCAACGACATGAAGGAGCTCATCGCCTACGTGAAGGCGAACAAGGACAAGGTCTCCTACGCCAATTCCGGCGTGGGCTCGGCCTCGCACCTGTGCGGGATGCTCCTGATGACCGCCATCCAGACCGACCTCACCACGATTCCCTACAAGGGAACCGGTCCCGCGATGACCGACCTGATCGGCGGCCAGGTCGACTTCATGTGCGACCAGAGCACGAACGCGACACCGCAGATCCGGGGCGGCAAGGTGAAGGCCTATGCGGTGAGCACGGCCACGCGCGTGAAGGCGCTCGCCGAGCTGCCCACGGTGCAGGAGGCCGGCATCAAGGATTTTCAGGTCGGCGTCTGGAACGGCTTGTGGGCGCCGAAGGGGACGCCGCGCGCCACCATCGACAAGTTGAACGCGGCCCTGCGAGCCGCCCTCAAGGACCCCGCCGTCGTCGCCAAGTTCGCCGACCTCGGTTCCGAGCCGGCTGCGGAAAACCTCGTCACGCCGGAGGCCCTCGGGAAACTCCTCTCGGCCGAGATCGAGAAATGGGGTCCGATCATCCGCAAGGCCGGCGTCTACGCGGACTGAAGTCAGGTGGCGCTGGCAGGCAGCTGAAAAAAAAAGCCCCGCCGGGGAACCCGGCGGGGTCAATACCGCTCTCGGAGGAGAAACTGCCAGCACACCGGAAGGTGCGCCGACAACGCATATGCAGCACGGATCGTGCCAGCCGATGCTGACGTCACAATGGCAATGCGATCAACGACTTAATGAATCATCGCGGGAAGCTTCCCGAGGCACCAAGCCATGGAATGGTGCGCCGCAGCACCATCGTGGTTCGGAACCCCGCGGCGCTACTGCGGATATCGGCCGGGAATGCGGGCGAAATGCGCCTCGACGCGCACGCGTTCGGCCTCGATGTCTTCGCCCACCTCGATGACCGGTCCGATGCGCACCGTCCGGGTCCCATAGTCGAGGCCCACCAGGACGACGGGGACGCCCGCACCGCGGGCGATATGCAGGAAGCCCGTCTTGTAGCGTTCCACTTTCCGGCGGGTTCCCTCGGGCGCGATCACCAGCACGCGAGAGGACGCGCCGGCGAAGGAGGCGATCGCCTCCCCCACGGCACCGTGCGCCGAGGAGCGGTCCACGGGAATGCCGCCCATCCACCGCAGGAAAGCCGAGGCCGGCCAGACGAACAGCGTGTGCTTGCCGATGAAGGAGAGCCTCAGGTCCAGCGCGAACATCGCAGCCGCGCCGTGCAGGAAGTCCCAGTTAGACGTGTGCGGGGCCACCGCGATCACGAATCTCGCGGTATCGGGGAAGGCGCCCGCGAACCGCCAGCCCGTCAGGCGCATCACCGACCTGCCGATCCAGCGCCACAACGCGGATCCGCGCCGCGGAAAGGCGGGCGGGACGACCTGCGCGAAAGCGCTCACGCGAACAGCTTCGCCGCGGCGCGCAGGTCGACGTTGCCGCCGGAGAGGATGATGCCGACGCGGGCACCCCGGGCATCGAGCCTGCCGGAAAGTACGCCGGCCGTCGCGAGCGCCCCCGTGGGCTCCACGACCAGCTTCATGCGTTCCCAGAGGAAGCGCATGGCCTGGACGAGTTCATCGTCGGTGACGGTGAGGAAATCGTGGACGTTCGCCATCACCAGCGGAAAGGTGAGCGCGCCGAGCGACTGCGTGCGGGCGCCATCGGCGATGGTCTGCGGGTTTTCCACGCGCTGGAGCTGCCGCGTCCGGAACGAGCGCGCGGCATCGTCGCCGGCGGCCGGCTCGACGCCGATCACCTTGATGCCCGGCGACACGTGGCGGGCGGCGACGGCGCAGCCCGACAGCAGCCCGCCTCCGCCGCAGCACACGAAGAGCCAGTCGAGCGGCCCGGTCTCCTGGAGCAACTCACGGGCCGCGGTCCCCTGCCCGGCAATCACGTGCGGGTGGTCGAACGGGGGAATGAGCGTCGCCCCGCGCTCGGCGGCGATGCCCGCGGCGAACTGCTCCCGGTCCTGGCCGGCGGCGCGATCGTAGAAGATGACCTCGGCGCCGTAGCCCTTCGTGGCCGCGACCTTCACCTCGGGCGCGTCGGCGGGCATGACGATGGCCGCCGGTATCCCGAGCAGCTTTCCGGCGAGCGCCACGGCCTGCGCGTGGTTGCCCGAGGAGAAGGCGACGACGCCGCGCGGGCGGGCGTCGGCCGGAATGCGCGACATGGCGTTGTAGGCGCCGCGAAACTTGAACGCCCCCATGCGCTGGGAATTCTCGCACTTGAAGTAAGCGCGGGCGCCGGTTCGCTCGTCGAAGGTTCGCGAGGTCATCACGGGCGTGCGGTGGGCCACGCCCTCCAGGCACCGCGCGGCCGATTCGACGTCGTCCCAGGTGACGGCGGGGGCGCGCCTCGGGTCGTTCACGGCGAAGCCTATTCGAGGGATATGCGCCCGTCGATGGTCACGCTGAGCGCGAGCCCCTCGACGGTGAGCGTCATCTTCGCCGGCAGGCTCTCGCCGCCCTTCAGTTTTCCCGCTGCGATCGCCGCTTCCACGGCGACTTCGATCTCGCGCTGGGACTGCACGCCCACGCTCTTCAGGAACTTGCGCACGCTCATGTTGAAGGCTTCGGTGTCCATGGTCTTCTCCTAGCGGGAACGGGTGATCGCCGACAGGGCGTCCTTCAACGTGTCCTCGGGCAGCGCGTTCACGCTTTCGGCGAGAAGCTCCGCTTCCGTGGCCACGGAGGCCGGGAGCTCCCGGCTTTCCATGAGCGCCACGAACTGGGCGGCCGCGCCGGCGACCTTGAGCAGGCAGGCGCGCTCGGTCATCAGGAGATCGAGTTCCTTGCCGAGCATGTAGGTGCCCGTGTTTTCGCCGACCATTGTCATGTCCTCACCGGGAATTCATCGCCGTGACGCATTTTACCGCGATGCGGCCCTCAGTTCGCCCGCGCGAACGGCAGGTTCACGAGAAGG
>Ga0073899_10005228_pt1 | contig 11313 bp, 7 predicted proteins | sample KloWWTmetaKNB5Ph_FD_88975 | JGI IMG/M metagenome (GOLD analysis project Ga0073899, IMG submission 88975) | Active sludge microbial communities from Klosterneuburg, Austria, studying microevolution and ecology of nitrifiers - Klosterneuburg... | ecosystem: Engineered > WWTP > Aerobic digester >...
GCGGCGCTCGCCGCGGTCGTGCCGCCGATCGCGGGCGTGCTGGTGGTCGCGGCGCTCGCGCTGCACTCGGCGACCACGATCGACCACTGCGAGGCCCACGATCACCACGCGCACCTGTGCGTCGCCCACGGCGGCGCGTGGCTGGCGCGACCGTGGGCCGTGGCCGTGGCCGCGGCCGCCACGGTGGTCACGATCGGGCGGGCCGCGCTGCTGCTCGCGACGCTGGTCGGCGCGCGGGCGCGGGTGCGGACGCTGGCCGCGGTGGCCGAGGTCGTCGACGACGTGCGGGTCGTCGATTCGCCGCGGCGGTTCTGCTTCGTCGCCGGCGTGCGCCGCCCGGCGATCTACGCCTCGACCGCGGCGCTGCGCGCGCTCGCCGACGACGAGCGGGCCGCGATGCTGGCCCACGAGCGCGCCCACGTCCGGGCCCGCGATCTGCTGTGGCGGCGCGCGCTGGAGGTCGCCACCCTGGTCGCCGCGCCGCTGGCGCCGGGCTTCCTGGCCCGGCGCTGGGACGACGCGACCGAGCGGCTGCGGGATCGCGACGCCGCGCGCGCGACCGATCCGGCGGCGGTCGCGCACGCGCTGATCGCGATGTGCCGGGGCGAGGCGGCGTGGGCGGCCAGCATGAACTACGCGCCGCCGGTCCACGCGTTGACCCGCCGGGTCGAGGCCGTGCTGGCGACGCCTGACGACGAGCCCCGCGGTGCGCGCAGGCTCGCGATCGTCGCCGCCGCGCTGGGCGCGGCGGTCATCGTCGCCCTGGTGGCGTTCGTCGACCCGATCCACCACGCCCTGGAGACGCTGCTCGGCTGAGGCCGGGCGGGCGCGAGAGGAACCACACGTGCGTCATCGAGTACTACTGGCGATAGTAAGCCTGGCTGGAGCCCTGGCGGGGACCGCGCGGGCGGAGGGCGACGCGGTGACCCTCGACGAGGCCGCGTTCATCGCGGCGCTCGAGCGCGCCGATCCGCGCGCGCCGCTGCTCGCCGCGGCGATCGCGCGCGGCGACGCCGACGTCCTCGCCGCCGGAGTGCGCCCCAACCCCGAGCTCCAGCTCGAGCGTGAGCAGGCGCTGGCGCCCGACCGCGCCGCGACCAGCTACGCGCGGGTCGCGGTGCCGGTGGATCTGGCCGGCCGGCGCCCGCGTCGGATCGCCGTGGCGCGGGCCGAGGTCGACGCGCTGCGCGCCGAGGCCGACCGCGCGCGCGTCGTGCGCACGATCGACGGCCTGCGCGCGTTCAACCACGCCGCCTACGCGGCGCGCGTGCTCGCGCTCCTGCAGGCCGAGCGCGAGCCGCTGGTCCGCGCGGTCGAGGTGGTCCGCCGCCGCGGCGCCGCCGGGGCCGGCTCGGGCTACGACGTCCAGCGCATCGAGCTGGAGCTCGCGGCCTACGATGATCAGGTGGCCGCCGCCGAGGCGGCGCTGGCGACGGCGCGCGCGCAGCTCGGCGCGCTGATCGGCGTCGCGGCCGTCGACGCCGCGTCCGACCTCGCGCTCCCGGTGGCGCCGGCGGCGATCGACGGGCTCACGGCGGGGGCGGTCGAGGCCCGCGGTGACTACCGCGCCGCCGCGGCGCGGCGGACCGCGGCCGACGCCTGGGCCGGGCTCGCCGCGCGCGGGTCGATCCCGGACCTCGGCGTCGTCGTCGGCGTGATGGCCACCGACGGCGCTGGCGACGACGCGATCGGCGCGACGCTCGGCCTCGCCCTGTCGCTGCCCACCTTCGATCGCGGGCAAGGCGCGGCGGCCCAGGCCCGCGCGGCCCGCGCGGTCGCCGCGGCCGAGCAGCAGTGGCTGGCTGCCACCGTGCCATCCCAGATCACGATCGCCCACGACGCGGTGGTGCGGCTGCGCGCCCAGGCCGACCGTCTGACCAGCGAGCAGCTCGCACGCCTGGACCCGTTGCTGCGCGCCGCCGAGACCGGCTACCGCGAGGGCGAGGCCGGCATCGTCGAGCTGCTCGACGCCTATCGCACCGCCCGCGCCGCCCGGCTGCGGGACCTCGAGCTGCGGCGCGACGCGCGGCTCGCCGAACTCGACCTGTGGCTCGCCGTGGGCCGCCGCCCGTGACGAACGTGAGGACGCCGATGCGCACACTCCCGCTGATCCCGATCGTGCTCTCCCTCGGCTGTGGCCGGGGCGGCTCCGAGGCCGCCCACGACGACCATGGGCACGGCGGCGCGACCGCGGCGCCGGAGCTGCCCGGCCAGTCGGTGACCACCTGGGCCGAGCGCACCGAGCTGTTCATGGAGTACCCGCCGCTGATCGTCGGTCGCGAGGCGCGCTTCGCCGCGCACGTCACCGAGATGCCGACGTTCCGCGCAGTCACCAGCGGGCGCGCCACGTTGACGGTGATCTACGCGGGCGGCGCCGAGGTCAGCGGTGCCGTCGACGCGCCGTCCAACCCCGGCATCTTCCGTCCGGTCCTCACGCCGTCCAAGGCCGGGCCCTGCGAGCTGCGCTTCACCATCGCCAGCCCCCAGGTCAGCGAGACGTTCGCGGCCGGCCCGTGCGAGGTGTTCGCGGACGAGGCGGCCGCGCGCGCGAAGCTCGGCGAGGAGGCCGAGGTGCCAGGGCGGATCACCTTCCTCAAGGAGCAGCAGTGGAAGACCGACTTCGCCACCGTGGCGGCCAGCGAGCAGGATCTGCAAGACGGCGTCCGCGCGACCGGTGAGATCCGGCCGGTCGCGGGGCGCGAGGCCGAGGTCGGCGCGCCGGTCGCGGGCCGCGTGAGCCTCAGCGAGCCGGCGCCGATCCTGGGCATGCCCGTGACCGCCGGGCAGGTGCTCGCGACCATCGCGCCGCGGGCCGCGTCCGGCGGAGATCGCGCGACGATGGTCGCCGACGTCGACGCCGGTCGCGCCGAGCTCGAGGCGGCCCGCGCCGAGCTGGCCCGGGCCGAGCGCCTGGTCGCCGATCAGGCCGCGCCGGCGAGGGTGCGCGACGAGGCCCGGACCCGGCTCGCGATCGCCGAGGCGCGGGCCACCGGCGCCCGCGGGCGCCTGGCCCAGTTCGACGCCAGCGCGGCCGGCGGTGGCGGCGCCCGGCGGTTCCAGCTGCGGGCGCCGATCGCCGGCACGCTGGTCGCGATGTCGGCCGCGTCGGGCGAGAGCGTCGACGAGGGCCGGGCGCTGTTCTCGGTGATCGACCTCGATCGCGTGTGGCTGGTCGCGAAGGTGTTCGAGCCCGACGTGCCGCGGGTCGAGGGCGCGCGCACCGCGTGGTTCACCGTCGACGGGTACGAGCAGCCGTTCACGGTGGACGAGACCAACGCGCGGCTGGTGACGATCGGGCGGGTCATCGATCCGCGCAGCCGCACGGTCCCGGTGATCTTCGAGCTCGACAACCGCGCGGGCAAGCTGCGCATCGGCAACTTCGCCCGCCTGGTGATCGCCACCGGCGCGCCGCGTCGGGCGCTGGCGATCCCCACGGCCGCCGTCGTCGAAGACGCCGGCCGACCGATCGCCTACGTGATGGTCGAGGGCGAGGCGTTCGAGCGGCGGCCGCTGCGCCTCGGCATCCGTGGCAACGGCTGGGTCGAGGTGCTCGAGGGCGTCACCGCGGGCGAGCACGTCGTCACCCGCGGCGCCTACGAGATCAAGCTGCAGGCCGCGGCCGGCTCGGTGCCGGCCCACGGCCACGTGCATTGAGGTCCCGATGTCGCTGATGGATCGCATCATCCGCTGGTCGATCGCCAACCGCCTGTTCGTGGTGATCGCCGCGCTGGCGATCACCGCCTACGGCGCGGTCACCGCGCTGCGCATGCCGGTCGACGTGTTCCCCGATCTCACCGCGCCGACGGTGACGGTGGTGACCGAGGCCCACGGGCTGGCGCCGCAGGAGGTCGAGACGCTGGTCACGTTCCCGATCGAGTCGTCGGTCAACGGCGCAACCGGCGTGCGCCGCGTGCGCTCGGCGTCGGGCATCGGCATCTCGATCGTCTGGGTCGAGTTCGCGTGGGGCACCGACAAGTACATCGCGCGCCAGATCGTGAACGAGAAGCTGCAGCTGGTCGCCGCGCAGCTCCCGCCCGACATCCCGGCCCCGACGCTGGCGCCGATCTCGTCGATCATGGGCGAGATCCTGTTCATCGCCGTGCGCAGCGACCGCCACACCCCGATGGAGGTGCGCGACGCCGCCGACTGGACGCTGCGCCGTCGGCTGCTGGCCATCCCCGGGGTCGCGCAGGTGGTGCCGATCGGCGGCGAGGTCCGGCAGTACCAGGTGCGGGTGGCGCCGGAGCGGCTGGCGGCGTTCGACGTCGGCCTGCCTGACGTGCTCGCGGCGCTCCACGCGTCGAACGCGAACTCGACCGGCGGGTTCATGGTCCGCGGCGGCCAGGAGGCGCTGATCCGGGGCGTCGGCCGGCTCGGCGGCGAGGCCGACATCGCCAGCGCGGTCGTGACGGTCCGCGACGGCGTGCCGATCGTGGTCGGCCAGGTGGCCGAGGTCGAGCTGGGGCCGGCGATCCGCCGCGGCACCGGCTCGTCGGACGCCCGGCCGGCGGTGGTGATCGGCATCCAGAAGCAGCCCGGCGCCAACACCCTCGAGCTCACCGCCCGCATCGATCGTGAGCTCGACGCGATCCAGCGCGGCCTCCCGGAGGGGATGATCATCGAGCGCGACAAGGCGCGCCAGGCCGACTTCATCGGCACCGCGGTGCGCAACGTGTCGGTGGCGCTGCGCGACGGCGCGATCCTGGTCGCGGTGATCCTGTTCCTGTTCCTGTTCCAGCTGCGGCCGACGCTGATCTCGCTGGCGTCGCTGCCGCTGTCGCTGCTGGTGGCGGTGATCGCGATGGACGCGCTCGGGATCACGGTCAACACGATGTCGCTGGGCGGCCTGACGATCGCGATCGGCGCGCTGGTCGACGACGCGATCATCGACGTCGAGAACGTCGTGCGGCGCCTGCGCGAGGACGCGGCCCGCCCGGCCGACCAGCGGCGCGCGGCCGACGACGTGATCTTCGAGGCGTCGCGCGAGGTCCGCGGCTCGATCGTGTTCGCCACGCTGATCGTCATGCTGGTGTTCGTGCCGCTGTTCTTCCTGGACGGCGTCGAGGGCCGCCTGCTGCGGCCGCTCGGCGTCGCCTACCTGGTCGCGATCTTCGCGTCGCTGGTGGTCGCGCTGACGCTGACGCCGGCGCTGTGTTCGTACGTGCTGCCGCGCCGGGCCGCCGCCGCTGCGCACGGCGACGCGTGGCTGGTGCGGACGCTCAAGCGCGGCTACCGGCCGGTGCTGGTCCGCGCGGTGCGGCGCCCGGCGGTGGTGATCATCGGCGCGCTGGCGATGCTGGCGGCGGCGGTGGCGGTCGGCCCGTTCCTCGGCCGCACGTTCCTCCCCGAGTTCAACGAGGGCGCGCTCACGGTCAGCGCGGTGACCCTGCCGGGCACGTCGCTCGAGCAGTCGGACCAGCTCGGCCGCCGGGTCGAGGAGGTGCTGCTGGCGTTCCCCGAGGTGGTGTCGACGGCGCGGCGCACCGGCCGCGCCGAGCTCGACGAGCACGCCCAGGACGTCAACGCCGCCGAGATCGACGTGCGGCTGCGCGCGACCGATCGGCCCAAGGCGGTGTTCCTGGCCGAGCTGCGCCAGCGGCTGACCACGATCCCCGGCATGGTGACCACGATCGGCGGGCCGATCGCCCACCGCATCGACCACATGCTGTCGGGCACGCGGTCGAGCATCGCGATCAAGGTGTTCGGCGACGACCTGGCGCAGCTGCGGGTCAGCGCCGAGGCGGTCAAGGCGGTGATGGCGAAGGTCCCCGGCGTGGTCGACCTGTCGGTCGAGCAGCAGGTCGACGTGCCGCAGGTCGCGATCGTCTTCGATCGCGAGGCGATCGCCCGCTACCAGGTGCGCAGCGGCGACCTCGCGGAGCTGGTCGAGACCGCCTACGCCGGCACCGTCGTGACCCGGGTGCTCGAGGGGCAGCGCACCTACGACGTCGTCGTGCGCTACCGCGACGATCAGCGCGCCGATCTCGACGCGATCCGCGCCACGCCGATCGACACCCCGGCCGGGGTGCGGGTGCCGCTCAAGATGCTGGCGACCGTCCGCGACGACGTCGGGCCCAACCTGATCATGCGCGAGAACGTGCAGCGCCGCATCGTGGTCTCGGCCAACGTCAGCGGGCGCGATCTGCGCGGCGTCATCGACGACATCCGCCGCGGCATCGAGCGCGGCGTGACCCTGCCGACCGGGTACTACGTGGTCTACGGCGGGCAGTTCGAGAGCGAGCAGGCGGCGTCGCGCACGATCACGCTGCTCGGCGGCGCGGTCGTGGTCGGCATCCTGGTGCTGCTGCTGATGGCGTTCGGCTCGCTGCGCAACGCGCTCTTGATCATGGTCAACCTGCCGCTGGCGCTGATCGGCGGCGTGCTGGCGGTGTTCCTCGGCGGCGGCGTGATCAGCGTGGCCTCGCTGGTCGGCTTCGTGACGCTGTTCGGCATCGCCACCCGCAACGGCATCATGATGATCAGCCACTACGAGCACCTGCGCCGCAGCGAGGGCGCGACGCTGGCCGAGGCGGTCGAGCGCGGGTCGCTCGAGCGCCTGTCGCCGGTGCTGATGACCGCGCTGTGCGCCGGCCTGGCCCTGGTGCCGCTGGTGCTGGCCGGCGGCGAGCCCGGCAACGAGCTGCAGGCGCCGATGGGCGTCGTGATCCTGGGCGGCCTCCTGTCGGCGACCGCCCTCAACATGCTGGTGGTCCCGGCGCTGTACGGCTGGCTGGCGCGGCGCGCCTGAGGCGACGGCGGCCGCTCGCCCTCACACCCGCCGGGGGCGGCATCATCCGGACATGCAGCTCCAGCGTGGCCGCGTCCGCCAGCCCCGATCCCTCGACGACCTCACGCCCCTCGAGCAGGCGCAGCTCGCGGTCGCCGGCGAGCGCTACGACGGCGAGGCGCTGCCGGCGGCGGCGCGGATCTCGCACCCCGACGGCGACGACGACGTGATGCTGTCGTCGCTGGCGGTCATCGAGCTGCACGACGAGCGCGGCGACCTCCGCTTCGTCGCGTGGACCTACTGCGTCGACGCGGGGACGGTGTTCGCGGCCGGCACCACCGACGCCGTGGCCGACGTCATCCAGTTCGGCCTGACCTGCCCCGACCCCGCGCTGGCGGCGGCGCTGGCCGCCGCTGGCCTCGGCGGCTGACCGCGATCACGCCTCGCCGTCGTCGCCCTCGTCGGCCTCGTCGTCGTCGCCCTCGTCGCCCTCGTCCTCGCCCTCGAGCTCGCCGGCGTCCATGGGCACGGTGTCGCCGTCGTCGGCGGCCTCGATCGGCGCGCCCTCCTCGATGCTCTCGTCCGACGGGTCGGCCAGGCGCTCGATGGCCGCGACCGACTCGCCGTCGTCGAGGCGCATCACCCGCACGCCCTGGGTGGCGCGGCCCTGGGTCGGGATGTCCTTGACCCGCAGCCGGATGATCTTGCCCTTGTCGCTGATCAGGATCAGGTGGTCGTCGTCGGCGACGATCCGCACCGCCGCGACCAGGCCGTTGCGGCTGGTGGTCTTGATCGTGATGACGCCCTTGCCGCCGCGGTTCTTGGTCGGGTAGTCGCCGAGCGAGGTGCGCTTGCCGTAGCCGCGCGCGCACACCGTGATCAGCGTGACGCCGCTGTCGCGCTCGAACGCCACCATGCCGACCAGGCGGTCGCCGGTGCCGAGCTTCATGCCGCGGACGCCGCCGGCGTCGCGGCCCATGGCGCGGACCTTGTCGTCGCGGAACCGCACCGCCAGGCCCTTGGCCGAGGTGAGCAGCACGTCGTGGTTGGCGCTGGTGATCGCCACCGACACCAGCCGGTCGGTGTCGTCGAGCGAGATCGCCCGGATGCCGGTGACGCGGATCTTCTCGAAGGCGGTCAGCTCGGTCTTCTTGACCGTGCCGCTCTCGGTGGCGAGGAACACGAAGCGGTCCGCGCTGAACTCCTTGAGCGGGAGCATCGAGACGACCTCCTCGCCGTCCTGCAGCTCGATCACGTTGACGAACGGCTTGCCCTTGGAGGTGCGCGCGCCCTCGGGCAGCTCGTAGACCTTCTTGTAGTAGGCCCGGCCCTTGGACGTGAACAAGAGCAGGTGGTCGTGGGTCGACGCCGCGAACATGTCGGCGACGAAGTCGTCGTCGCCGCCCTGGGCCGCGCCGGTGATGCCGCGGCCGCCGCGGCCCTGGGCCTGGTACTCCTTGAGCGGGGTGCGCTTGACGTAGCCCAGCCGGGTGCGGGTGACGACCATGTCCTCCTGGTCGATCAGCGACTCGGTGAGGATCTCGCCCTCGGCCTCGACGATCTCGGTGCGGCGCTCGTCGCCGAACTCGTCCCTGATCGCGCGCAGCTCGTCGACGATCGCCGCCATCAGCTTCTTGTCGTCGGCCAGGAGGCCCTCGAGGTAGTCGGTCAACGACCACAGCTCGCGGTACTCGGCCTCGAGCTTCTCGCGCTCGAGGCCGGTCAGGCGCCCGAGCCGCATGTCGAGGATGGCCTGGGCCTGGCGGGCGCTGAGCAGCACGAACCCGGCCTGGCGCGCCGCCAGCACCTCGGCCTCGGGCCGGCCGGCCCGCTCGAGGAAGCCGTCGAGCCCGCCCAGGCGCTCGGCCATCAGCCGCTCCTTGGCGATGTCGGTGTCCTTCGACCCGCGGATGATCTCGATCACCCGGTCGATGTTCATGACCGCGAGGCCGAGGCCCTCGACGATCTCGCGGCGGGCCCGGGCCTCGCGCAGATCGAACAGCGTGCGGCGGGTGACCACGTCGCGGCGGTGGTCGATGAACACCCGCAGCGCGTGGCGCAGCGTCAGCAGCACCGGCCGGCTGTCGACGATCGCCAGCATGTTGACCGCGAACGAGCTCTGCAGGGCGGTGGCCTTGTAGAGGTTGTTCAGGATCACCTGGTCGTTGCCGTCGCGCTTGAGCTCGAACACCACCCGCATGCCGGTGCGGTCGCTCTCGTCGCGGATGTCGGAGATGCCCTCGAGCTTCTTGTCGCGGACCAGGTCGGCGCAGTTCTCGATCCACCGCGCCTTGTTGACCATGTACGGCAGCTCGGTGACCACGATCGCCATGCGATCCTTGCGGATCTCCTCGACCGAGGCGCGCCCGCGCACCACCACCGAGCCGCGGCCGGTCTTGAACGCGCTGAGGATGCCGGCCCGGCCCTGGATGATGCCGCCGGTGGGGAAGTCGGGGCCGGTGACGATCCGGAACAGCTCCTCGTCAGGCAGCGTCGGCCGCTCGATCAGCGCCAGCACGCCGGTGACGATCTCGGTCAGGTTGTGCGGCGGGATCGACGTCGCCATGCCGACCGCGATGCCGGTGGCGCCGTTGAGGAGCAGGTTGGGCACCTTGGTCGGCAGGACCGTGGGCTCGAGCTCCTTGTCGTCGTAGTTGGGCTGCCACTCGACGGTCTCCTTGTCGAGATCGGCGAGCAGCTCGCTGGCCACCTTGGCCATGCGGCACTCGGTGTAACGCATCGCCGCCGGCGGATCGCCGTCGACCGAGCCGAAGTTGCCCTGGCCGTCGACGAGCATGTAGCGCATCGAGAAGTCCTGGGCCATGCGCACGAGGGCGTCGTAGACCGAGGCGTCGCCGTGCGGGTGGTACTTGCCGATGACGTCGCCGACGACGCGGGCGCACTTGAGGTACGGCCGGTTGTAGACGTTGTTCAGGCCCTTCTGGGCGAACAGGATGCGCCGGTGGACCGGCTTCATGCCGTCGCGGGCGTCGGGCAACGCGCGCGCGACGATGACGCTCATCGCGTAGTCCATGAACGAGGAGCGCATCTCCTGTTCGATGGCGATCGGCGTGATGTTGGCGTTGGCGGCGGGGTCGGACATCGGCGGCTCGCTTCTTCGGCGTCAGGGGCGCGCCACCGACGACAACCGGCGGCGTACGAGCGCCATGTTTAGCCCGAGCCGGGCGCGCGCGGAAGCCGCCGCGGAGGCATTCGCACCCGCGAGATCGCGGTCACGCCAGCAGCGGTTCGACGGCGGCCGGATCGACGGGGATCGCGGCCCGCGCCAGCCGCGCCAGCACCCGCTCGCGCACCGCCCGGCGCAGCAGCGCGCCGTGGTCCTCGGGCGGCGTGACGCCGAGGTCGGGCGCCTGGCAGGCGGGGCACGCCGGGGCCTGCCACAGCGGCGCGAAGCTGGCGATCGCGCCGACCGCGATGACGCCCAGCCGCGCGCGCTCGGCGGCGGTGAGCCGCGGCCCGGCCCAGGCCAGGATCCGCCAGCCCAGCTCGGCGTGGGGGCCCTCGTCGGCGAGCAGCCGGTCGAGCACCGCGGCGATCAGCGGCGTGGTGGCCAGCGCCCGCGACCGGGTCAGCGCCGGCACGCTGAGGTTCTCGCCGACGCACGACACCGTGACCGCGAGCTCGAGCGCCCGCATCAGCGGCGTGGCGGCGGGATCGGTGACCTGCGAGATCTGCGCGACGTCGTAGTGGTACGGCACCGCGCCGCCCAGCTCGCCGACCAGCCGCGCCACCAGCTCGACGTGATCGAGCTCGTCGACGACGACGTCGGCGGCGACCGCGGTGAGATCGACCGGCGCGCCGCACTCGAGCAGCGCGGTGGTCAGGTTGGCGAACGCCGCGGCGCTGGCGTACTCGGTGAACGCGCCGTTGGTCCACACCCGGCGCGCCTCGACGACGTCGTCGGGCGCGAGCGCGGCCAGGTCGAGCGTGCCCCACGGCAGGTCGTCGATGCCGGGGCGGCGGCGGCGCAGGCGGCGCTCGCTCCAGCCGCCCAGCCAGTCGAGCGCGAACACCGTCCCGGGGGGCGGCTCGGTCACGGCAGGCCCCGGCGGCACGCGGCGACCAGCGGCTCGGTCGAGGTGGCGTTGGCGGCGACGTGGTCGATGCGCGCCGGGCGCGTGCCCCGGTCGTAGGCGATCGTCGCGCGGCCGGTCGCGTCGAGCGAGACCTGGACCGCGCCCAGCTTGCAGACCCGGGCCAGGGTCTGCCACCGATCGTCGCCGGCGTCGGTCAGGTAGGTCACGCCGAGGCTGTCCTTGCACTCGCGGCGCATCGGCCCCTTGGTCGCGATGTTGCCGCACACCGGTCGCTCGCTGGCGCTCACGCGCGGCTGCGACGCCGCGGCGGCAGGCGCCGGGGTGGCGCGCAGCAAGGGCCGGGCCGCCGGCGGGCGCGGGCGGCCCCGGTGGGGCTTGGCCTCGGCGACGCCGGCGGCGAGGGCGAGGGTGGTGGCGAGGGCGAAGGCGGTGGTGGGCAGGTGGGCCATGGGAGCTCCTTTGCTCCCAGGACGGCGGCCCGCCGCGACCGTTAACGACCCCCGCCGAAATCGTCGCGGCCGCGCTGGA
>Ga0073899_10005230_pt1 | contig 11312 bp, 8 predicted proteins | sample KloWWTmetaKNB5Ph_FD_88975 | JGI IMG/M metagenome (GOLD analysis project Ga0073899, IMG submission 88975) | Active sludge microbial communities from Klosterneuburg, Austria, studying microevolution and ecology of nitrifiers - Klosterneuburg... | ecosystem: Engineered > WWTP > Aerobic digester >...
GAGGACCGCATGGACTATGTGGCCAAGGCCAGCGTGGTGAACACCTCGGGCGGCCAGGGCGGCCAGGAGCTCGACCACCTGAAGGGGCTCACCGTGCCGGTGCGCGTGAGCGGCCCCTTCGACAAGCTCGCCTACAACATCGAGTTCGGCGGTCTGGTGGCCGAGGCCGCCAAGGCCAAGGTCGAGGAGAAGGTGAAGGAAAAGGTGCAGGAAAAATCCAAGGACGTCCTCAAGGGACTGTTCAGGAAATAAGGCATCACGGCTCGCGCAGCGCCCTTCTCAGGAAGGCGGTGATCGGATCGAGCAGGTATTCGACGGTGGTGCGATCCGCTGTCTTGATGAAGATCTCCACCGGCATGCCGGCTTGCAATTTCAGGTCGCCAGCCTGCTTCAGGGCGCTGAGGGGTACGTCGACATGCACTGCGTAGTAAGGCAGGTTGCTGGCCCGTTCGACCAGCCTGTCGGCGGAGACATACACCACCTTGCCTTCCACAACCGGTGTCGTGCGTGAGCGGAAGGCCGTCAGGCGCACGTCCGCATCGCTGCCGGGACGTACGAAATTGACGTCCTCCGTCCTGATGCGGCCTTCGAGAATAAGCTTGCCGTCCTGAGGCACGATGTCGAGCAGCGGATCGCGCGGGCCGATGATGGCGCCTGCCGAGGTGACCTTCAGATCGACGATCTCCCCGTCGATGGGCGCGAGGATTCTTTGCCGTTCCGCGGCGTCCTTCGACGGACGTAGCCGCTCTTCCAGATCGAACAGCTTGTTGCCGCTTTCCTTCAGTTCGTCGGCGGCGGACTGCATGAACTGGTTCTCCAGGGTTTTGACCCGCAGCGACAGTTCGCTCGCCCGCTGGCGCGACTTGGCCAGTTCGGCCTGCTGCTCGCCGAGGCGGGCTTCGTAGTCTGCGGCCGCCCGGTCGACGGTCTTGACGCGCATCGCACCGACGAAGCCCTGCGCCATCAGCCGCCGGTTCGCCTCCAGTTCCTCGCGCTGCAGCGACAAGCCGCGGGATTGCGCCGCGATTTGCCGTCTCAGGGCGACTGACTCTTCCTCCGCCTGCATCGCCTGTTGCCGGAGCAGCCGGGTTTGCTCGTGCAGCGTCTGTCGGCGCGCCTTGAACAGCGTCAGTTCGCGCTGGAGCACCTCTGCCACCTTCGGCTCCTGCGCCGCGCGCGTCTTCAGCTGATCGGGAAAGCCCGGTTCGTCGGTGAGCACGCGGTCGGCGGAAAGACGGGCATTGCGGGCCAGCTCCGAATCGTACTGTGTCTTCAGCGAATCGTAGGCGGCATCGACCCGCACGTCATCGAGCACGACCAGCACCTGTCCCTGGCGCACGCGGTCGCCGTCGCGCACAAGGACCTGCTTGACCATGCCGCCCTCCTGGTGCTGCACCGTCTTGCGGTTCATGTCCACCTTGACCGTTCCCTGGGCGATGACCGCCCCGGCAACCGGCGCCAGGGCCATCCATCCGCCCGCCGCCACGAAGGCGATGAGGATGATCAACAGCCCCGCGCGGATGGCGCGGGCGGCATCGTCGGCGGCGCTGATGTCGAGGCGGGGCAGGGCTTGCTCTTGTGTCAGGGTATGCATGTCAATTCCTCGAAGCGGCGCTTGCCGTGGCTTCCGTCCTGGGTGGAGGAGGCACCGCGCCGTGCGTCAGCCGTGCCAGCACCTCCGTTCTCGGGCCGAACAGCTCGACCGCGCCTTCACGCAGCACCAGCAGCTTGTCCGCACCGGCCAGGATGGAGGGCCGATGCGAGATGACGATGAGCGTGACGCCCGCCTGTTTCAAGCCTGTCATGGCCTGGACGAGGGCGGCTTCCCCTTCGCCGTCCAGGTTGGCATTGGGCTCGTCGAGCACCACCAGCTGCGGCTTGCCATAGAGGGCGCGCGCCAGACCGATGCGCTGCCGCTGGCCGCCGGAGAGCGCGGCGCCGCCTTCCCCGATTTCCGTGTCGTAACCTTTCGGCAGGCGCAGGATCATGTCGTGGGCGTTGGCCCGTTGCGCGGCGCTGATGGTCGCCTCGGGATCCGGCTCGCCCAATCGGGCGATGTTCTCGGCCACCGTCCCCGAGAACAGCTCCACGTCCTGCGGCAGGTAGCCGATATGCCGGCCGAGACGCTTGCGCGGCCAGCTGGCAATATCCGCGCCGTCCAGCCTGACCGCTCCCGACAGGGGCTGCCAGACGCCGAGCAGCAGACGGGCCAGCGTCGACTTGCCGGAGGCGCTCGGGCCGATCAGGCCCATCGATTCCCCCGCCGCCAGCTCGAACGAGACGCCCTTGATGATGGCTTTTTCGGCGCCCGCCGCGGCGAACACCAGGCGTTCGGCAGCGAGGCGGCCCGTCGGCCGCGGCAGCGCCGTGTTGTGCAGACTGACTTTCCGCGAGCGCAACAGGGCATCGAGGCGAAGCCAGGCGCTGCGCGCGTCGACCAGGCTGCGCCAGCCGCCGATCAGCATTTCCACCGGGGCGAGTGCCCGGCCGAGGATGATGGTGGCGGCCATCATGACGCCGCCGCTGACATGCTGATCGATGACCAGCCAGGCACCGGTGCACAGCATGGCGATCTGGATGAACTGGCGGACGAACTTGGTGAGGCCGTTCATCCTGCCGGCGAGCCGGCTCGTCTCGAGCTGGAGCTTCTCCACCTCGGCGTTGAGGGCGATCCAGCGCCGGGTCATCGCCGGCAGCATGCCCATGGCGCTGACCACCTCGGCGTTGCGCAGGCTGGAATCGATATAGCGGGTCGTCCTGCGCGAGCCGGCCTGCAGGCGATCGAGCGGCGCATGCGACAGCTTTTCGTTCATGACTGCCAGCGTCACCAGCACGGCGGCCCCGGCCAGCGCCACTACGCCGAGCAGGGGGTGGAAGAGAAAAATGATCAACACATAGAACGGCAGCCAGGGCGCATCGAACAGCGCGAAGATGCCGTTACCCGTGAAGAAGCCGCGCAGCACCGACACGTCGCGCAAGCCGTGCACGTAGTCCGTGCCGCCCAGCCGTGCCGCATCGGTGAGCAAACCATCCAGCACGCGGGGGCCGAGCAGTGCATCCATGGCCACGCCGGCCGCCGCCAGCAATCGCGCGCGCAGCATATCGAGCAGGCTCATGACGACGAGTGCGCCGGAGGCCGCCAGGGTGAGCATTACCAGCGTTTCCGTGCTGCGGCTGGTGATCACCCGGTCGAAGACCTGCAGCATGTAGAGGGAGGGGACCAGCAGCAGCAGGTTGATGCACAGGCTGAACAAGCCGGCATAGATGAAGAGCGGACGAAACCGCCTGAAGATGCGCCGGATGCCTCCCACTGCTATGTCGTTGTCGACCGACATCGCGTTTCCCCCTGTATTCAATGAATTAAAAAAATCATCGGGCCTTGTTGTTGCTCCTGCCCAACATCCCGCTTGATTTCCGAGTCAGGCGCCGGACATTGCTGATGACGATTACTTATTGAAATATCAATGAAAATATGACTTTTGGCATATCAGGCATGTCACTTGCCTAGCTGAACTAGCAAGAATCCTGCTCAAAGGGGAGCCGGAGGTTCTTCTGCTTTTCAGTACCCTTTTCCAATCGAGTCACTACGGAGGGCAGCGCCATGCCGAATGCCGGATCGAGCAATCAGATCAAAACCTATTCAATGACGAATCCCGTTCCGGGAACGACGGGAAGCGGACTGGATCAGTTCGTCGAGTTCATTTTTGCCGACAATGGCCTTGCAGGGGCCACTGACGGCCGCGACATCAGGGGTGGTGCTTCATCCGCCAATAGCCTGAACCAACTCATCATTGAAGCGGCCAATGCCACCGGCGCCGCGGCGGATGGCAAGTTCACTGCCGACGAAGTGGTGGCGATGAATCAGTACATCCGCAACAATCACCTGGCGCAATGGACGACGCTGCACGGCGATGATGAAGACGGCGCGGAAACCGGCTTCCATCTGGTGCAGAACGACGGCGCGAATACGGCCTATCGCGGCAAGAACCTGGTGGATACAGTGGCCGACGGCGTCTATCACCTGGGTTTCGAAATCCAGAATGGCAATTTCCTCAACGAGGACGGCGATGCCAACGCCTCGGTGCAGCAGATGGCGGAATGGCTGACGCAGTTCTACACCGACCATTCCACGACGGGCACCGGGCTCGATAGCATCACCAACCTGATCATGGCCGACAAGGGCCTGGACGCGAAGATATCCGATGCCGATATCGCCGGCGGCGCCGACGCCGCCGACGGTTTGAACCACATGATCGTCGACGCGCTGGCGGCCACCGGCGCGGGGGCGGACAACTGGATCTCGGCGGAGGACGTGGCCGCGCTGAACGGCCACATCCGTGCCGACGCGGCGCGCCTGGCGCAGTGGACGGCGCTGCACGGCGATGACGAGAACGGCGCGGAAACAGGATTTCACCTGGTGCAGAACGACGGCGCCAACACCAAGTTCTTCGGGCAGAACCTCGTGAATACCGTGGCCGACGGCATCTACCACCTCGGCTTCGAGATCCAGAACGGGCGGCTGCTCAACGAGGACGGGGACGAGAACGCGACGCTGGAAGACGTCGCCGATTGGATGACCTACTTCTATGCCGACCAGTCGACCACCGGCACGGGCCTGGACCGCATTGTGGACGTCATCAAGACCGACCGCGGGCTGGCCAAACACACCAATGCCGGCGACATCAACGAGGGCGCGAAATACGCGGACGAATTCAATCACCTCATCGTGGACCTGATCCAGTCCAACAATGCCAACGGTGACGGCTGGATCACGGCCGAAGACTTGCGCGAGATGAATGCCGACATCCGCGGCGATGCCGCCCTGCTGGCGCACTGGACCGAACTGCATGGCGATGATGAGGGTGGCGAGGAAACCGGCTTCCACCTGGTGCAGAACGACGGCGCCAATACCAGTTACTTCGGCAAGAACCTGGTGAATACCGTGGCCGACGGCATTTATCACATGGGTTTCGAAATCAAGGGGGATCGCTTCCTCAACGAGGATGGCGATGCCAATGCCACGCTGGCGGATGTCGCCAGTTGGCTCAACTTCTTTTACAACGAGGCCGTGCTGGTCAATGGCGACAATGGCGCCAACGCCGTCCAGGGCAGCGACGACAAGGAGCAGATCAACGCCGGCGGTGGCAACGACACCGTGAATGCCGGCGGCGGCAACGACCTGGTCTACGGCAGTTGGGGCAACGACACCATCGACGGCGGCGGCGGCAATGACCTGATCTACGGCGGCGGCGGCAACGACAGACTGGCTGGCGGGGAAGGCGACGACATCTTTCGCGTGACGAACAGCAAGGCCGCCTGCTTTGACGGCTACGACACCTACAGCGGCGGCGACGGCAACGATGTGATTGCCGCCGTCGGCGCCAAGGTGGACATCGGCATGACCCGCTTCGGGCCGTCTGACGGCGTAGAGACCATCGACGCCACCGGCGCCAGCGGACCGGTGCGCATCCTCGGCGACTGGAATGCCAACACTCTGGATTTCAGCGGCACCTCGCTGCTCGGCAAGATCGTCATCAATGGCGGCGGCGGCAACGACACCATCACCGGCAGCGCCGGCAATGATGTCATCGAAGGCGGCGACTGGGGCAACCAGACCATCGATGGCGGCGCCGGCAACGATGTCATCTATGCCGGCAAGGGCAACGACAGCGTCAGCGGCGGTGCGGGAGACGACACCTTCCGCGTGACGGGCAACAAGTGTTCCAACTTTGAGGGTTGGGACAACTACTCGGGCGGGGAGGGCATGGACACCATCGTGGTGTTCGGTGAGCGCGTCGATGTCGGCACGATTGCGTTCAATGCCGCCAACGGCATCGAAGTCATCGATGCCTCGGGCGTCACCGGCGAGGCTCGGATTCTGGGCGACTGGAACGCCAATACGCTGGATTTCTCGGCCGCGACCCTGCTCGGCCATGTTGTCATCGACGGCGGCGGCGGCAATGACGCCATCACCGGCAGCGCTGGCGCCGAGGTGATCCGTGGCGGCGATTCCGGCAACGACGTGCTCAACGGAAGGGGCGGCAACGATCTGATGTACGGCGGCAACGGCAGGGACGTATTCGTCTTCGATCAGGGTTGGGGCCGCGACACGGTGGCCGATTATCGAGACAACTACGACCGGCTGGATTTCCGCAACAGCGGCGCCACCGGCTTCGGCGACGTGTCGGTGGCCCAGGTGGGCATCGATACCGTCATCACGCTGGGCGCCGACGAGGTCGTGCTGCTCGGCATCAATGCCGCCTCCATCAACCAGGTCGACTTCATCTTCGCTTAGGGCAGCTATGCAACGCGGCGCAATTCCTGCAGGAGCTGCGGCAGGATTGCGCCGGCGGAGCCCTGCAGGGCAAAGTGGACGTGTCTCGATAGCGCTGTCCGCTCCGGATTGATTTCCACTACGGTGGCGCCGGCCGAGAGCGCGCGCAGCGGCAGTTCGGCGGCTGGATAGACCTGCGCCGAGGTGCCGATGCTGAGAAAAACCTCGCACTGCTCGGCCGCCGCCTCCGCCCTTGCCAGGGCCTCGGCCGGCAGCATTTCGCCGAACCACACCACGTCGGGCCGCAGAAAAGCGCCGCAGGGGCAACGCGGCGGCGATTCGTCCGCCGGGAAGTCGCTGACGATGATTTGTTCGATTGAACACTTCACGCGGGCGATGTTGCCGTGCAGCTCGACCACCTCGCGCGAGCCGGCGCGCTGGTGCAGGCTGTCGATGTTCTGCGTCACCAGCGTGAACTGCTCGAAGCGTTTCTCCAGCGCGGCCAGGGCGGCGTGGCCGGGATTGGGCTGCACGCCGGCGATGCTGGCGCGGCGCGCGGCATACCACTCCCACACCAGCTTCGGGTTGCGCGCAAAACCCTCCGGCGTCGCCAGCTCCTGCGGGTCGTAGCGGGCCCACAGCCCCGTCAGGGCGTCGCGGAAGGTCGGAATGCCGGATTCGGCCGAGATGCCGGCGCCGGTGAGCACCGCCACGCGGTGGGCCGCGGCAAGCCGCTCGACCAGTTCCTGCGGGATGGCGACGCTCATTCCAGCCTCCACCGAGAGAGGGTGTCAGAGCCCATGCTAACATCCCAGCCCTATGGATTTCACCCTCCTGCTGCACGCGCTCATCCTCGGCATCGTCGAGGGCCTGACCGAGTTCCTGCCCGTCTCCTCGACCGGCCATTTGATCCTCGCCGGCGACCTGCTCGGCTTCAACGACGAGCGCGGCAAGCTTTTCCATATCGTCGTGCAGACCGGCGCCATCTTCGCCGTCTGTTGGGAGTACCGCGTGAAAATCGCGACCGTGCTGAACGGCCTGGGCAGTGACCGCGGCGCGCAGCGCTTCGTCGCCAACCTCGCCATCGCCTTCCTGCCGCTGGCGATCCTCGGCCTGTTGTTCGGCAAGGCCATCAAGGCGAATCTGTTCCAGCCGGTGCCGGTGGCGCTGGCCTTCATCCTCGGCGGCGTTTTCATCCTCTGGGCGGAGCGGCGCCAGCACGTCATTCACATCGAGTCGGTGGATGACCTGACCTGGCGGGACGCCCTCAAGCTCGGCTTCGCCCAGGCCCTCGCCCTGATCCCCGGCACCTCGCGCTCGGGGGCCACCATCATCGGGGGGCTGTTCTTCGGGCTGTCGCGCAAGGCGGCGGCGGAGTTCTCCTTCTTCCTCGCCATCCCGACGCTGTTCGCCGCCACCGCCTATCAGTTGTGGAAGGAACGGGCGCTGCTCAATGCCGACGATCTCGGCATGTGGGCGGTCGGCTTTGTCTCCGCCTTTATTTCCGCTTTCCTCTGCGTGCGCTGGCTGCTGCGCTACATCAGCACGCATGACTTCACCGCTTTCGCCTGGTACCGCATCGTTTTCGGCTTTGTCGTTCTCGGCACGGCCTACACCGGGATGGTGGACTGGACGGCACCATGAACGATCTGCACGACTTGACGCTGATCCTGCAGTCGCGTTTTCCGCTCGTGGTCATCGAGACGCACGAAGAGCCGCGCGTGCTGGCCCTGCTGGAGCAGGCGGCCAACCTGGAGAACTGGGCGCTGTTCGTCTGGAGCATCGCCGACGGCCTGCGCCGCAGCAACAACAGCCAGCCGATCACCCAGACCTACGAGTTCCTCGAAGCGCTGCGTCACATCGACAAGACGCCGCAGAACGGTCTCTACGTCCTCCTCGATGCGCATCCCTACCTGGACGATCCGGTCAATGCGCGGCTGATCCGCGAGATCGCCATGGAGCATGGCAAGGCCGCGCGCACCCTGGTGCTGGTCAGCCCGCGCCTCGAGCTGAATGCCGAGCTGGCGCGCATGAGCGCGCGTTTTGCGCTGTCGGTGCCGGATATGGAGGCGATCCAGCGGCTGCTGCGCGAGGAAATGCAATCGTGGGCGCAGCAGGGCGGCGGCGAGCCGGTGCGCGGCGAGAAGGAGGCGCTGCACCTGCTGGCGGGCCACCTGACCGGCATGGCGCTCGACGATGCGCGCCGCCTGGCGCGGCAGGCCATCCGCGACGACGGGCTGATCACGCACAAGGACGTCGAGCGCGTACTGCGCTTCAAGTACGACGCCCTCGGCGCCGGCAGTGTGCTGAGCCTGGAACTCGACACAGCCAGCTTCGCCCAGGTCGGCGGGGTGAGGAAGCTCAAGCACTGGCTCGAACTGCGCCGCGAGGTGTTCGTCGGCGAGGGCGCCGCCGGCCTTCAGGCGCCCAAGGGCATCATGCTGCTCGGCGTGCAGGGCAGCGGCAAGAGCCTGGCCGCCAAGGCGGTGGCCGGCGCCTGGGGCGTGCCGCTGCTGCGGCTGGATTTCGCCACGCTCTACAACAAGTTCTTCGGCGAGACCGAGCGCAACCTGCGCGAGGCGCTGGCCTCGGCGGAAGCCATGGCGCCCTGCGTGCTGTGGATCGACGAGATCGAGAAGGGCTTGGCCAGCGACAGTTCCGGCGGCACCGACGGCGGCGTCTCCCGCCGCGTGCTCGGCACCCTGCTCACCTGGCTGTCCGAGCGCAAGGGCCGCGTCTTCATCGTCGCCACCGCCAACGACATCGAGCAATTGCCGCCCGAACTGATCCGCAAAGGCCGCCTCGACGAGATCTTCTTCGTTGACCTGCCGGACGCGCCGACGCGCGCGGAGATTTTCGCCATCCACCTGGCGCGGCGCGAGCTGAAGGTGGCGGGCTTCGATCTCGACGCTCTGGCACAGATGGCGGACGGTTTTTCCGGCGCCGAGATCGAGCAAGCCGTGGTCTCCGCGCTGTACGAGGCGCACGCGCAACAGCAGCCGCTCGACCAGCCACTGCTGCTGGCGGAGATTGGACGCACCCGGCCGCTGTCCACGGTGATGGCCGAGCGGGTGGCCGCCCTGCGCGAATGGGCGGCCGAGCGCACAGTGCCGGCGAACTGAGATGATTGTTTATTTGCATGGCTTCCGTTCCTCGCCACAATCGAACAAGGCGCAGCGGCTGAAGGCCCATATGGAAGCGCGCGGTCTCGGACACCAGTTCTGGTGCGAGCAACTGCCGCCGTCTCCATGCGCCGCCATCGCCCTGGCCGAGCGGCAGATCGCAACGGCGGCCACCCCGGTCACCGTGGTCGGCAGCTCGCTCGGCGGCTATTACGCGACGCATCTTTCCGAGAAGCATCGCTTGCGCGCGGTGCCGGTCAACCCGGCCGTGGTGGCCCACCTCTCGCTCGCCGAGTTCGTCGGGCCGCAGACCAACCTCTACAGCGGCGAGGTGTTCGAGTTTCGGCCGGAATACATCGACGAACTGCGTTCGATCGAGGTGCCGCGGATTTCCCGTCCGGAGGATTTCCTGCTGCTGGCGGAGACCGGCGACGAGGTGCTTGACTACCGGCAGGCGGTGGCGAAGTACGCCGGCTGCCGGCAGATGGTGCTGGAAGGCGGCGACCACAGCTTTACACGCTGGCCCGAGTATCTGGACACCGTTCTCGAATTTGCAGGACTGATTCCATGAGCTTCGATTCCGCTCGCTTCAAGCGCGAGGAGCGTGCCGGCTACAACCTGATTGCCGCGCGTTATGCCGAAAGCGCCGTCCTGCGCACCGGCCTGAATGCCGCCCTGATCGCGGCCGCCGACCTGCGGCCTGGCCAGGCCGTGCTCGACCTGGCGAGCGGGCCGGGCGTGCTGGCGCGCGAGGCGGCGCAGCAGGTTGCAGGCGGCCTGGTGGTGGCGAGCGACATCGCCGAGCAGGCGCTGGCCGAAGGCCACCGGCGCGAGCCGGCCGGCAAGCTGCAGTTTGCCGCCGCCGATGCAGAGCGACTGACTTTTGCCGATGGCGCCTTCGACCGCGTGCTGTGCGGCCTCGGCCTGATGTTCTTTCCCGACGCGCCGCGGGCGCTGGCGGAAATGCGCCGCGTGCTCAAGCCCGGCGGCCTCGCCGTGTTCTCGGTGTGGGGCGAGGAGGCGCGCGCGCCGCTGGTGGCTTGCGCCCTGCAATGCATCCGCCGCATCCTGCCGCCGCCCAGGGCCGAGCGCCTGTCGCCATTCCGCTTTGGTGAACAGGACGTGCTGCGGCACGCATTGGAGGCGGCGGGTTTCGCGGCGATCGAGCTGCATGTCCACACACTCAGTTGCGCCTTCGATTCGCCCCAGGCCTACTGGCAGGCCTTCCGCGACCTGGCCGGCGGCGCCGCGGCCGGGTTGTCGCGCCTGCCCGAAGCGACGCTGACGCGGCTGGGCGAAGAGGTGGCGCAGGAACTGGCGCCCTGCCGTCAGGGAGAAGGCTATGTAGCCGAGAGCGAAGTCCTGGTCGCCGTTGCGCGTCGGGTATAATTCGGCCTCACCCCCCTGCTTTCAGCAATTCCCGATGAATGTCCTGTTTGAAGAGGATGGCGCCTTCAAGGCCGGCGCCGTGCTCGCCGACAACGCAAGCTCGCTCCAGGTCGAAACGCATACCGGCAAGCGCGTCAAGGTGAAGGTCGCCAACGTGCTGCTGCGCTTCGCCGCCCCGGCGCCGGGCGAGCTGCTGGATCGCGCCGAGGGCGAATCGGCCGGCATCGAGCCGGAATTCCTCTGGGAGGTGTCGCCCGAAGCCGAATTCGGTTTCGAGGAGCTGGCCAAGGAATATTTCGGCCGCCAGCCTGCGCCGGCCGAGGCGGCGGCCATCCTGCTGCGCCTGCACGCCGCGCCGATTTATTTCCACCGCAAGGGCAAGGGCCGCTTCCGCAAGGCGCCGCCGGACATCCTCAAGGCGGCGCTGGCCGGACTGGAGAAAAAGAAACAGCAGGCGCTGGCCATCGAGCGCATGGCCGGCGAGCTCAAGTCGGGCACGCTGCCGGCCGAGTTCGCGCCGCTGCTGA
>Ga0073899_10005233_pt1 | contig 11310 bp, 6 predicted proteins | sample KloWWTmetaKNB5Ph_FD_88975 | JGI IMG/M metagenome (GOLD analysis project Ga0073899, IMG submission 88975) | Active sludge microbial communities from Klosterneuburg, Austria, studying microevolution and ecology of nitrifiers - Klosterneuburg... | ecosystem: Engineered > WWTP > Aerobic digester >...
GGCAGCGTGCTGCGCTTCGACGATCGCTGCGACACCGAGGCCGGCTACGATTTCGGCAATGTCGAGATTTCGGTCAATGGCGGCGGCAACTGGATCTCGCTCGGGCAATGCTCGGGCCGCACGGCATGGCAAGCCAATCGCATTGTCCTGCCGGCTTCGACCGACAATGTCGCCGACGTTCGCCTGCGCTTTCGCCTGAGCAGCGATGGCAGCGTCACCCGCAGCGGCTGGGCCATCGACAACATCGTGGTTGAGTCCGGCGGCGCCGAATGCCGCGCCAGTCAGCTCGACGTGATCTTTGCCGACGGGTTCGAACAGTAAAAATCCGTTCAGGCTGAATCCGGCCGCAGGCTGCAGACAGGCCTTTCGGCGCGCACAGGACAGGCTTGCCGAAGCCCATGGCGACCCGCACGGCTTGCTGCTGCGCGCTGCGTGATCAATTGCGCGTGCAGACGGTAACGAATTCCGGATCAGGCGCGCTTGGCGGTGCCCTGCTGGGCGCGGAACCGCTGCAACGAATCGCGCAAGGCGTCGCTGCGATCACGCATCAACTTCAACTTGGCGCGCGCCGTGATGATGCGCAACTTGAATTCTTCGCTTTGCGTGCGCTCGTCGGCAGGCCGTGGTGCGAGCGTTTTCGGACTCGCGGCACGCGCGGATTTCGGCTGCTTGATCTGGCGCAGTGCGCTGTCGAATTCATCAGCGTCGAATTTTAACGGCATGGCTGGATCCTCGGATACGCAAGACTTCTGGTCGATCAACCGGCCCGGCATCGCTGCTGGCCGAGACGACAGTCAGGCGCAATGTGCCGCACGACCGCCCACGAATATGTGACCCGGGCCACGAGATCGGATTTCGCACCGGACCCATTCAGATTGGCGGTCGGATTCCGGCGGCCGGTGGTCAGGCCGCGCTGCGTGCCGCCGACGGGTTGCGCCAGGCATGCAGCAAATCATCCTGGCGCTTCATGGCATCGGCGTGGAAACGTTCCTTGATGTGACCGTAACCGCGGATGTGTTCGGGCACCGAGGCAATGTCGATGGCCAGCGCGTGGTTGTCGTTGTCGAGGCCGGCCAGCAGTTCATCAACCTGCTTGAAGTAATCGACGATGAGCTGGCGTTCCAGCTTGCGCTCGGCGCTGTAGCCAAAGATGTCGAAGACGCCGCCACGCAGCCGCTTCAACTTGCTCAGCACGCGGAATGCCTTGAACATCCACGGACCGTATTCGGCCTTGCGCAGGTGACCGTCCGCATCCCTTTTCGCCAGCAGTGGCGGTGCAAGATGGAAGTGGATCCTGTAGTCGCCTTCGAAAGTCTCGCGGATCTTCCTCTCGAAATCGCCGCTGGTGTAGAGGCGGGCAACTTCGTATTCGTCCTTGTAGGCCATCAGCTTGAACGCGTAGCGGGCAACCGCCTGGGTCAGGCTGGTGAAGGCGGGAGTCTTCTGCTGCTCGACACGACGCACCTTGTCGATGAGCGCCTGGTATTTCTTCGCATAGCCGGCATTCTGGTAGCCGGTGAGGAATTCGATGCGCCGTGCAATCTGCTCATCGAGCGAGCCGCTGATGGCGAGATCATCGAGGGCTTCGGCGCCGCGCGGCGGCGACACGGCATCGATCCTTGCGGCGGGCTTCGCCGGATGCATGGGCAGATTGAGTGGAATCGCTCCGGAAGGCAGCCTGGTCGGGCCAACGCCCGCGGCCCCGCGCACGGTGGCAATGTCGTGCGCGCCCATGCGACCCCAGTTGAACGCGCTCTTGTTCATTTCGATGGCGGCACCGTTGAGTTCGATCGCACGCATCAGCGAATCGAGGCTGACCGGAACCCACCCCTTCTGCCACGCATAGCCGAGCATGAACAGGTTGGCCGCAATCGTGTCACCCAGCAGGGCGGTGCCGAGCTGGGTGGCGTCGATCAGCTCGGGCTCGTCGCCTTCCAGTGCGGTGCGCACGGCATCAATGATCTGCTCCGCCGGGAACTGCATGTCGGGTTTGGTCGTGAAGGTGCCGGGCATCGCCTCGTAGGTGTTGAGGACGACGTTGGAGCGATTGGCGCGGATCTTCGACAGCGCCCAGTAGTCGTTGACCACGACCATGTCGCAGCCAAGCACCAGGTCGGCTTCGCCAGCGGCAATGCGCACGGCGTGGATGTCGGCGGGATCCTTGGCAATGCGCAGGTGGCAGGTGACCGCGCCACCTTTCTGCGCAAGTCCGGTCTGGTCGAGCACGGTACTGCCCTTGCCTTCCAGATGCGCGGCCATGCCGATCAGCGCGCCAATGGTGACCACGCCGGTGCCGCCGATGCCGGTGACGAGGATGTTCCACGGCCGCTCGAAATCCGAGGCAAACATCGGCAACGGCAAGCTGCTGAGATCAACTGCGCCGGAAGCCGCCTTGCTGGCCTTCTTCAAGCTGCCGCCGTGCACGGTGACGAAACTCGGGCAGAAGCCCTTGACGCAGGAATAATCCTTGTTGCAACCCGATTGGTCGATTTCGCGCTTGCGCCCGTATTCGGTCGCCTTCGGCAGCACCGAGACGCAGAAGGATTTCTCGCCGCAATCGCCGCAACCCTCGCAGGCCAGGGTATTGATGAATACGCGCTTTTTTGGGTCTTCCAGCTTGCCGCGCTTGCGCCGGCGGCGCTTCTCGGTGGCACATGTCTGGTCGTAGATCAGCACCGAAGTGCCGGGGATCTCGCGCATGCGCTTCTGTACGGCATCGAGTTCGTCACGATGGATGAATTCGACGCCGGCCGGGAAGATCTCGGGTTTCGACCATTTTTCTATGTCATCCGAAACAACGATGATCGTCTGCACGCCCTCGGCGCGCATCTGATGGGCGATGTCGGGCACGGTCAGGGTGCCGTCGACCGGCTGGCCGCCGGTCATTGCCACGGCATCGTTGTAGAGGATCTTGTAGGTGATGTTGACCTTGGCCGCGATTGCCTGGCGGATCGCCAGCGATCCGGAATGGAAATAGGTGCCGTCGCCGAGGTTCTGGAACACGTGTTTGGTTTCGGTGAATGGCGCCTGGCCGCACCAGGTCGCGCCCTCGCCGCCCATGTGCGAAAACGTGTCGGTGCGCCGATCCATCCAGGTGACCATGTAATGGCAACCGATGCCGCCGTGCGCACGCGAGCCTTCCGGCACGGCGGTGGAGGTGTTGTGCGGGCAACCCGAGCAGTAGTGCGCGGCACGCGGGAAATTCGCCCGCGGCAGGGTCAGTTCCTGTTCCTTGGCCTCGATCCAGGCCACGCGCGAGCGGATCGCCTCGCTGCTGAAAAAACGTGCCAGCCGCCTGGCAATGACCAGGGCGATCATTGCCGGGGTCAGCTCGTTGGTGCTTGGCAGCACCCAATTGCCGTCCTCGTCGTACTTGCCGACCACGCTCGGGCGTGTTGTCCAGTTGTACATGTATTCCTTCATCTGCGATTCGATGAAGGAACGCTTTTCCTCGACCACGATGACATCTTCAAGGCCATCGGCGAACTCGCGGATGCCGACGGGTTCGAGCGGCCAGGTCATGCCGATCTTGTAGACGCGGATGCCAATTTCGCGTGCGTCAGCCGCGCTGATGCCGAGGTATTCCAGCGCCTGCAGCACATCGAGGTAGCTCTTGCCGGTAGTGACGATGCCAAGCCGCGCGCGTGGCGAATCGAGCACGATGCGATCGATCTTGTTCACGCGCGCAAAGGCTGTTGCTGCCTGCACGGCGTAGCGGTGCAGGCGCATTTCCTGGTTCAGCGGCGGATCCGGCCAGCGGATGTTGAGGCCGCCTTCGGGCAGCACGAAATCCTCGCCGGGCAGCAGGATATCGAGCTGGTGCGGATTGACGTTGACCGAGGCCGAAGACTCGACGGTTTCGGCGATGGTCTTGAAGCCGACCCAGCGCCCGGTGAAGCGCGACATGGCCCAGCCGAGCAGGCCCATGTCGAGGATGTCCTGGACGCCGGCGGGATTCAGGATCGGCATCATCGCCGAGACGAATTCAAGTTCGGATCCGTGCGGCAAGGTCGACGAGCGGCAGGCATGGTCATCCGCCGCCAGCGCGAGCACGCCGCCAAACCTGGAGGTGCCGGCGGCATTGCCGTGCTTGAACACGTCGCCGCAGCGATCGACGCCGGGACCCTTGCCGTACCACATGGAAAACACGCCGTCGTACTTGGCGCCTTCGAACAGGTTGGTCTGCTGGGTGCCCCAGACCATGGTCGCGCCAAGATCCTCGTTGAGGCCCGGGGTGAACTCGATGTTCGAGGCCTTGAGGTGCTTCTTCGCCTTCCACAGCTCGAGGTCGAAGCCGCCCAGCGGCGAGCCGCGGTAACCGGAAATGAAGCCCGCGGTGTTGATGCCGGCCGCGCGGTCGCGCATCTGCTGCATCAGCGGCAGGCGCACCAGGGCCTGCACGCCGGACAGGTAGATGCGGCCTTCGCGGCGCGTGTACTTGTGATCGAGCGTGTAGTCGGTGTCGAGGGCGGGCGAAAGCAGGCTGGCGGGAACGGACATGACGGATACCGGGGAATGCAGCGTGGACAAGAGCGGAATTGTACCAGCGCCAAGGCGGCGCGCCGCCCGGGCCGGCGAATCCCCGCACGCCGACGGCGCCGCGACAGGCCATGCGAGAGGCAGCCCATCCGTCCCGGACCAGCGGTCGTCATTCCTCCACGCGCAGGCCCCGGCCTGATCAGGCCGGCGTGGCTGGGGCTGGCTCAGGGCAGCGGCTTGGCGCGAAACGGAAACATCTGCTGGGCGACAAAGCCGTCGGGCATGTAGTCCCCGACCACGCCGTACTGGTTGGGCAACTTGCGATCGGCCTTGACCGCGGTGCCGAACAGGTGGTCGAGGAAGGCGTAGTGCGCCGCGTAGTTGCGATCGATCGCCTCGTCATCCGAGGCGTGGTGCCAATGGTGAAAATCGGGGGTGACGATCAGATACCTGAGTGGCCCCCAGGAGATCCCGACATTGGCGTGATTGAGCACGGCCTGGAATCCGACAATGAGGATGTAGGCATTGACCACCGCCTCGCTGAAACCGATCACGAACAGCGGCGCGACCACCAGCACGCGGGTGACGATCACTTCGAGAATGTGCTGGCGTGAGCCGGCCAGCCAGTCCATCGTCTTCGTGCTGTGGTGGACGGAATGGAATTTCCACAGGAACGGAATCTCGTGATAGGCGCGATGCGTCCAGTACTGGGCGAGATCGGCGACCAGGATGCACAGCAGCAGCTGCGGCACGAACCAGATTCGCTGCACGGCAAGCTGGAAATCGTGCTGGACCATCCAGCCGAAACCGTTGTGGATGACGAAGTTGACGGTCAGCAGGATCAGGCCGACGAGAAAATGATTGACCGCGAAGTGCTTGAGGTCGGTTTGCCATTCGGGGCGAAAGACCAGTTGTCCCTTGCGCAGCGGCAGCAGTTTTTCGATGGCGATGAAGATCAGGGTCGAGCCGAGCAGATCGAGGATGAACCAGTCGAGGCCGATATACGGCGTATTGTCCGGAAAATCGCCGACCGTCACGCGCGAGCCGCCGAGCGCCACGGCGATGATGACCAGGCCGAAGGCAAGCAGGTTCAGCTTGCGGCGCACACCCAGGATGATGTTCGCCAGCGACAGGCCGCCGGCGATCAGCAGGGCGACCAGCATCGCCTGGCGCAGGACTTCCACCGAATACTGGCGGCGCAGTTCCGGCGTGGTCAGATATTCCGGGAAATGAAAGGCGAGCACGCCAAGCAGGCATAGCGCGCCGAGCGCCAGGGCGATGATCGTGGAAATCAGACCCTTGCCGAAGCGCAATGGGCCGCTGCTGCCCAACAGGGCGGATGTCTCGTCGAGAGTGGCGCGCACGAGGCTGGCCGGCTTGCGCACGGTTCCGCCGTCGCTGTAAGGGGTTCGGCTGACAGAGGGCTTGCGCATGGATCGGCGATCGTTCGCTGGGCTGCCGCGGGTTGCGGCCTTCCTATTCTAACCAGGCGCCGTGCCCAGGGTCAGGGATCGATCTGGAGATGCCCGCGATGCCGAAGTTGCATCACCGCACGCATGCCTTCGCTGTCCGGCGGCGTCCAGTCGCCACGGGGCACATCAACGCGGCGCAGCAATTCCAGCAGGTGGAAATAGCCGCGGTCGTCAATGCCGGCGGCGTCGAGCAGCAGGCCAGGCAGATAGAACGAGGCGCTGGATTCGTTCACGGGCAAGGCCGGGGTGCCCCGGCTGTCCACCAGCAACCAGGGTACCGGTTGCGAGGGGGCCGCGCCGCCATCGTCGAATCCCAGGTCGGAATAGACCTTGGGCAGGGCCGGCAGATGATCGCCATAAAACAGCAGGATGCTGGGTCTGGACCGCTCGCGCAGCGCCTCGACCAGTCGTGCGAGTTGGCGGTCGGCAATCTCCAGATGATAGAAATAGCCGCGCAAGCGTGCGGCAACGGCTTCGTTCAGTCCGGAAGGCACGGGCTGTGCGGCTAGGCGCACCGGATCGGCATTCGGGTAGTTGTCGTACGGTCCGTGGTTCTCCATGCTGATCGCGAACAGGAACGTGGGGCCCGACGCCTCCGCCAACCGCGCGAGCATGCGATCGACGAGCGCTTCATCACTGATGTAGTAGCCGATACGCCCAGCGCCGGCGAACTGCTCGATTGCATCGAACTCGTCGAATCCCAAGCGCTCGAAGGCCGCTGCGCGATTCCAGAAATCGCGCGAGTTGGGATGCATCGCAATGGTCCGGTAGCCCATTCCGCCGAGCACGCTGGCGAGGCTGGGAACGTCGGACGCAGCGGTCAAGGAAAAATAGGGGTACTCGACCTCGGGAAATTCGCGCATGGCCAATCCGGTCAGTACCTCGAATTCGGTGCGGATCGTGCCGCCGCCGAAAGCCGGAACCCACAGATCCCCGTGCCGATGGCTCTGCATCAGACGATGCAGGTTGGGCAACATCGTGCCGGCATCGACGTCGACCAGACGTTGCGGATCGAACAGCGATTCGCTTTGCAACACGATGATATCGGGAAGGTTGGAAGGCTTCGGCATCGGCGGACCGAGTGGATGGGCGTGCAGAATGCGTGCGGCCGCCGTCCGATCCACCAGTGCATTGGCGTGTCCGATGCGCCAGGCATAGTTCAGCAACGTGACCACCAAGCCGTTGCGGGTAGTGGAAACCGAGGGCGACCAGGTTTCGAAGCGGTCCAGATGCGCCGCATAGACCGTCGACCAGGGTCGGATATTCAGAAACAACGTGCCGTTGACGAGCAGGGCAAGGATCAGGATCGTGAGGCGTCGATGGCCGCGCAGGGCGGACCATGGTCGTTCGAACAGCAACAGCAGGAGCCAGATCGTGGCAACGCCGATGACCCAGGCCCATTGCCAGGACGTCAGGTATCGCGCAAGCAGCGCCCCGCTGTCGCCCAGGTGCGCCAGCAACTGGAAATCCCCCGGCAGCAACGGGGTATCGAGCAGTTCGAGTTTTACTTCGTTCGCCGTATAGAGTGCGAGCAGTAGCGGCACCACGACGGACAACGAAGCGAGGCCGCGCCGCGTCAGCGCAAGGAGGAGAATGGCGATGAGCGTTGCCGGTATCGCATTCAGCATGACCGATGCCGAAGTGGTTTGCTCCGCCAATGCCACGTCTGCCGAAGGAGCAAAGGCCGGATCCAGGTGGCGCACGCAGACCCAACACAGGGCGAGTGCGAGCGCGATGAACAGCGAGAGGTCCATCGCCAGATCGAGTTTCACATGGCGGGTACGGCGCCGCTCCGACTTGGGCATTCCGATATCCTTTCTTCCCGGGCCATTCGACCCGGCGCGACAGCTGCCCGCGAAGTCCCGCAAAGTGTACTCGTTGCCGCCTGGTTCGGGCCACCTTGCGCCCTGCTTCCGGGATGTTCTAGGCTGCACGCCTTTCGCGGCGCGATCGTACAGGGGTACTTCCGGATGATGCAGGCTCTGGGCCACATCGTGTTTGGTCTGTTCGGCCTCGCCGTACTGATCTCCATCGCCGTGCTTTTTTCGTCGAATCGGCGTGCGATCAGTTGGAAGCTTGTCGGAACGGGCGTCCTTCTGCAGATTGTCTTTGCTGCTCTTGTGCTCAAGGTTCCTTTCGGTCGCGAGGTGTTCAACGCGATTGCGACCGGCTTCGTCAAGCTGCTCGACTACGTCCGCGCCGGTTCGGATTTCATCTTCGGCGGCTTCATGGACGTGTCGAAATTCGGCTTTGTCTTCGCCCTGCAGGTGTTGCCGACGATCATCTTTTTTGCCGCACTGACCGGCGTGCTCTATCACCTCGGCATCATGCAGATGATCGTCAAGGGCATGAGCTGGGTGATTACCAAGGTCATGAACGTGTCCGGCGCGGAAACGACTTCGGTCTGTGCCAGCGTCTTCATCGGCCAGACCGAAGCGCCGTTGACGATCAAGCCCCACATCGAGCGCATGACCCAGTCGGAGCTGATGACGGTCATGGTCGGCGGCATGGCGCATATTGCCGGTTCGGTCATGGCCGCCTATGTCGGCCTGCTCGGCGGTGAGGATGATGGCCAGCGCATCTTCTTTGCCACGCACCTGCTGACCGCCAGCATCATGGCGGCACCGGCGACCTTGATGCTGGCCAAGATCCTCATCCCCGAAACCGAAGAGCCGTTGACCCGCGGTCAGGTCAAGCTCGAGGTCGAGAAGACCACGGCCAATGTCATCGACGCTGCCGCCACCGGCGCCGCCGATGGCTTGCGCCTGGCGCTCAATGTCGGCGCCATGCTGCTCGCCTTCATTGCCTTGATCGCCTTGCTCAATGCGCCGTTCCAGTGGCTCGGCACGCACCCTTGGGGGGCGGATCCTTCCTCATCCTTGAACGGCTGGCTGTCCATCCAGCTTGGCCATCCGGTCGAATTCTCGTTGCAGACACTGTTTGGCTGGGTGCTGGCACCCCTGGCCTGGATCATCGGCGTGCCGTGGCAGGACGCCACCCTGGTCGGCAGCTTCATTGGCCAGAAAGTCGTCATCAACGAGTTCGTCGCCTATGTCGACATGGCCAAGCACATTGACCAGTTGACCGAGCACAGCCGCTTGATCGCCACTTACGCGTTGTGCGGGTTCGCCAACTTTTCGTCGATTGCCATCCAGATCGGCGGCATCGGCGGCCTCGCCCCGAGTCGTCGCCCGGATCTGGCGCGAATGGGCCTGAAAGCCGTCCTCGGCGGCTCGCTGGCCACCTTCATGACCGCCACCATCGCCGGCGTGCTGAACCTGCTGTGATCTTCAGTTGGCCGCAGCTTGCGCAAGTGCGGGATCGAAGCTGTCGCTGAACAGGGCATCGCGGAGGACAACGACCGTCATCCGCGCGGTATCGCTGGCACCGGCGGAATCGCTGGCGCGCACGCCGACTTGGATGCGCACCGGCTGCGCCGTGCTGGCTGAATAACTCGCGCTGGCGGTGCCGCTGCCGGCGTCGTCGAAATCGCCATCGCCGTCGAGATCCCAGGCATAAGACAGCGCGCCCGCTTCGGGATCGATGCTGTTGGCGGCGCTGAATGCAATCGTGCGCGGTGGTCCGTCAGCGGTCGAGCCGGCTTCGAGGGTGATCGCCGCGGAGGGCGCAAGATTTCGCTGCGCGGGATTCGTGTCCCAGGAAATGCGACCGACGCGACCATTGTTGATATCGACGAAGAACACGTCGTCGCCGGGTCCGCGGGTCAGGTCGACGACACCGAAATTGCCTTGCCCGAACAACTCGGCGCTGCTGTCGGCAACCGTATCGGGAATGCCGTCCTGATTGTTGTCCTTGATCACGCGGATGCTGCCGTGGATGTAGTCGGCGAACAGCAGCGCGTTGTGGTATGCGCTCGGCCAAGCATGGCCGGCGTAGAAGGTGATGCCTGATATCGCCGCGTTGCTGGTGTGCTGGTAGGCGTAGAACGGCGTTGAAACCGGCGTGCGACCGCCGCCGTCGGCGTTGGCGTACAAGTCGTTGCACAAGGGGCGGCTGCTGTACTCGCTCACATGTGCATGGTTCTCGAAACACGGCCAGCCGAAGTTGTGCAGGGTTGCGCTGCCGTTCGGATCGGGGATCACGTCGATTTCCTCCCAGCTTCGCCAGCCGACATCGCCGAGCCAGATTTCCGAGGTGCCGGGACGCATCGTGAAGCGATACGGGTTGCGCAGGCCATAGGCGATGATCCGGCGCGCATTTTCCGATGCACCTTCAACGTTGGCCAGTGGATTTCCCGCTGCGCCGGCACCGCTGCGCGGATCGACGCGCGCGATCGTGCCGTTGAGCCAGACCTGGCCGCTGTATTGATCCTCGATTTCCAGCCCTTGCGCACGCAACGCGCCGCCCTGGTTCGGCGGCGAGCGCAGATCGGGCCAGCTCGGGTTGCCAATCTGGCCCCAATCGGCGCGCGCGAAGGCCGCACCATCACCACCGCCGACATAAAGATAACCATCGGCACCGAAACGCACGCTGCCGATCGAATGGCTCGGATACTGCTGGTACCAATCCTCGATCAACACCTGTTCGTCAGTCGCGAGGGTGCCGATCAGAGTCAAACGCGAGAGCCGGCCGGAAATCACGCAACCGGCGAAATCGCCGAGCGGGTCCGCGCAGCCGGTCGCCGGCCAGCGTGGCGGCAGGTCGCTGAACAGGCCGCCATTGAATGAATACAGCACATAAAGGAAGGGTCGCTCGGGAAAGCGCGGGTCCAGTTCGAGGCCGAGCAAGCCGCGATCCTGGTAGGTGTGGACGACTGCACCCAGATTGGCGACCTGCGCGGGCGCGGCATCGAGCAAGTTCTGGTACATCCAGATCTTGCCGGTCTTTTCGGCAATGAAGATCCGGCCGTCGTGGGCGAAGCGGATCTGGGTCGGTTGCTCGCGACCGTTGAATGGAAACGTGTGGCGGAAATTGGGCGAAGGCCAGGATTGCGCGGCGACCGCGATGGGCATCGCGGCAAGCAGGACAATGAGTCCGTGGCGCCAGTTCATTCTTGCAGTCTGCTTACTCGCCCAACTCCTCGCGCATGAACTCGGGCAGGGACAGCGCGGCCTTGTGGATCTCGGCGTTGTAGTAGCGCGTGGGGAAACGCTTGGTCTGGGCGCCGCGTTCGCGGAAATCGGAAAGATCGGCGCCCTTGCGCGCCAGCGTCGCGCTCCACCAGCCGGTCGGATAACAGGGTTGCGGGAAGGTCAGGGTGCGCACGGCCTGGAAACCGGCGGTGCGCATTGCCGAGCGCATCGACTTGATCAGGCCGAGATGGGCCAGCGGCGATTCGCTTTGCTGGACGAAGATGCCACCGCTGCGCAGGGCCTTGAAGCAGCTTGAATAAAACGCC
>Ga0073899_10005234_pt1 | contig 11310 bp, 5 predicted proteins | sample KloWWTmetaKNB5Ph_FD_88975 | JGI IMG/M metagenome (GOLD analysis project Ga0073899, IMG submission 88975) | Active sludge microbial communities from Klosterneuburg, Austria, studying microevolution and ecology of nitrifiers - Klosterneuburg... | ecosystem: Engineered > WWTP > Aerobic digester >...
GTCGGCGAGGCGCATGGTGAGCGCGATGCGGTGGCGCGCAATGTCCACCTCGAGCACCTTCACCTTCACCACCTGACCCGCCTTGACCACGCTGTGCGGGTCCTTGACGAAGGTGTTGGACAGCGCGGAGATGTGCACCAGGCCGTCCTGATGCACGCCGATGTCGACGAAGGCGCCGAAGTTGGTGACGTTGGTGACCACGCCTTCGAGCAGCATGCCGGGCTCGAGGTCCTTCAAGGTCTCCACGCCCTCGCGGAAGGTCGCGGTGCGGAACTCGGGGCGCGGGTCGCGGCCGGGCTTTTCCAGTTCGGCGAGGATGTCCTGCACGGTGGGCAGCCCGAAGCGCTCGTCGGTGAACTCCTCCGGTTTCAGGCTCTTGAGGAAGCCGCCGTTGCCCATCAGTTCGCGCACGCTCTTCCGCACGCGCGCGAGGATGCGCTCGACCACCGGGTAGGCCTCGGGGTGCACCGAGGAGGCGTCGAGCGGGTTGTCGCCGCTGGGGATGCGCAGGAAGCCCGCGGCCTGCTCGAAGGTCTTGGGGCCGAGGCGGGGCACGTCCTTCAATGCGCTGCGGCTGCGGAAGGGGCCCCGGGTATTGCGATACTCGACGATGTTGCCGGCGAGCGTGGCGTTCAGACCCGAGATGCGTGCGAGCAGCGGTGCAGACGCGGTGTTCACGTCCACGCCGACCGCGTTCACGCAGTCTTCCACCACGGCGTCCAGGCTCTTCGCCAGGCGGCCCTGGTTGACGTCGTGCTGGTACTGGCCGACGCCGATCGACTTGGGATCGATCTTGACCAGCTCGGCGAGCGGATCCTGCAGGCGGCGGGCGATCAAAACCGCGCCGCGCAGGCTGACGTCGAGCTCGGGGAACTCGCGTGCGGCGAGTTCGGACGCGGAATACACCGAGGCGCCGGCCTCCGAGACGACGATCTTGGTCAGCTGCAGCTCCGGGTAGCGCTTCATCAGCTCGGCCACCAGCGCGTCGGTCTCGCGCGAGGCGGTGCCATTGCCGATGGCGATCAGCTCGACCGCATGCTTCTTCGCCAGCGCGGCGATGGTGGCGATCGACGATTCGCGGTCGCGGCGCGGCTCGAAGGGATACACGGTGGCGGTGTCGACCAGCTTGCCGGTGGCATCCACCACCGCGACCTTCACTCCGGTGCGGATTCCGGGGTCGAGGCCGATGGTGGCGCGCGTGCCGGCGGGGGCGGCGAGCAGCAGGTCGTGGAGGTTGCGCGCGAAGACGCGGATCGCCTCTTCCTCGGCGCGCTCGCGCAGCTCGCTCATCAGCTCGAGTTCGAGGTGAATGGAGATCTTCACGCTCCACGCCCAGCGCGCGGTCTCGGCGAGCCAGCGGTCGCCCGGGCGGCCCTGGCTGCGGATGCCGAAGCGCACGGCGATGCGGCCTTCGCAGGGATGCGGGGCGTCGGGGTCGGGGCGCTCGACGTCGAGTGCCAGGCGCAGCACGCCTTCGTTGCGCCCGCGCAGCAGCGCCAGCGCACGGTGCGAGGGCATGGTGGCGATCGGTTCGGCGAAGTCGAACCAGTCGCGGAACTTGGCGCCTTCGTTCTCCTTGCCCTCGATCACGCTCGAGCGCACCCGGCCATGTTCGTGCAGGTAGCTGCGCAGCTCGCCGAGCAGGGTGGCGTCCTCGGCGAAGTGCTCCATCAGGATCTGGCGCGCGCCGTCGAGCACCGCCTTGGTGTCGGCAAAACCGGCCTCGGCGTTGATGTACTTTTCGGCTTCGACTTCGGGCGTCAGGGTCGGGTCGGCGAGCAATGTCTCGGCCAGCGGGCCGATGCCGGCCTCGCGCGCGATCTGTGCCTTGGTGCGGCGCTTGGGCTTGTAGGGAAGGTAGAGGTCCTCGAGGCGCTGCTTGGTGTCGGCGTCCTCGACCTCGGCACGCAGCTCGGCGGTGAGCTTGCCCTGCTCCTCGATCGAGGCCAGCACGGTGGCGCGGCGGTCTTCGAGCTCGCGCAGGTAGCCCAGGCGCTCCTCCAGCGTGCGCAACTGCGTGTCGTCCAGGCCACCGGTGACTTCCTTGCGGTAGCGGGCGATGAAGGGCACGGTGGCGCCATCGTCGATGAGCTGGACGGCGGCGATGACCTGGCGCGGCGAGACGCCGAGCTCTTCGGCGATGCGGTATTCGATCGGGGGGAGCATGGGGAAGAGGCGGTGAAGCGCAGAAGATAAGGCCCGGATAGTGCAACAGGCGGCGCGGGGAGAGCAACCCGCGGACCGGTGTGGCGGCCGCTGCGGGGGCGAAGCGAGTCGTGAGCGGGCGATCCGGCGACGGCGGCGCGGACTCCGGGCGCCGTGAGTGCGACTCGCGTCGCTCCGGCAGAAGGCAGCGAGGCTGCGGCGGCTCGTGCGTGCGCGACGCAGGCTCAGAGGGCGACCAGGGTCTGCCGCCCCCACCACGATTCGCCGGGCTGCACGCGTACCGGCTGGCGGGCGGCGGCGGCCTCGATGCAGAGCATGCGGCGGAAGCCGTCGTCCGGCAGGTCCGCGATCGCGGCGCTGCGCTCGATCCAGGGGTTCCACACCACCACGTCGGGGAAACCGTCGGCATTGACGCCCAGGCTGCGGTGGTATTCGCGCAGCAGCAGCGGGCGGTTTACCTCGTGATAGACGCGGTCGGTCTCGGACTCGATCACCAGGGCGTCCCCGCTATCGCGCTGGATGCGGTCGGCGTCGGTCTTGTCGCGATAGGAGAAGCCGTGCAGGCCTTCGATGCGCGATTCCTCGACCTCGCGTACCGCGAGGTAGGTGTGCAGCGCGGCGGTGAACTCGAAGGCCTCGTCGCCGGTGTTGGTGATCTCGAGTTCGAGGTCGAGCCGGCTGTCCTCGATCAGGATCGACAGCTCGGCCGAAAACGCGTACGGCCACAGCGCGCGGGTGGCTTCGTCGTCGGCCAGCGTCAGCCCCGCGAGGGCGAAGTCCTTGCCGCTGCGCTCGGTCGTGAGCGACCACCGCCGGTTGCGCGCGAAGCCGTGCGCGGGCAGGGGGCCCAGGTCGGCGAACTGCGGGAAGCACACCGGGATGCCGCCACGGACCGCGCTGTGCCCGTCGAACACTGCCTTCGGGCTCAGGTACAGGCGCTCCTCGCCACCCGGCGGCGCCCACGACAGCACCTGCGCGCCGTGCAGCGCCACCACCGCGCGTGCACCCGAGGCGGTGGCCAGGCGCAGCGCTGGCTGGCCGTGGAACTCGATGGGCTCGATCGTCGCGGGCATCGCTCAGTCCTGCAGCGCCAGAATGCCCAGCTTGACCGAGCTGTCTTCCGGGTCGTTGCTGAGCACGAAGCCGAGCTTCTGCACGAACTTCAGCATGCGCTCGTTGTTGGCGAGGAAGACGCCGTTCATGTACTGGATGCCACGGCTGCGCGCGGTCTCGATCAGCACGCCCATGAGCTTGCGGGCGAGGCCGCGGTGCTGCCAGTCGTCGGCCACCACGACCGCGAACTCGCAGGACTCGCCGTCGGGGTTCACCGCGTAGCGGCACACACCGATCTCGTTCTCGACGCCGTCGGCCTCGAGGGTGGCGACGAAGGCCATCTCGCGGTCGTAGTCGATCTGGGTGAGGCGGGCGACCATCGCGGGCGGCAGCTCGCGCATGGTGTTCATGAAGCGGTAGTACTTGGTCTCGGCCGACAGGCGGCGCACGAAGTCGACCTCGAGCTCGGCGTCCTCCGGCTTGATCGGACGGATCGTCACCGTGGTGCCGTCGGGCACGGTCCAGGTGCTGATCAGGTGCGACGGATACGGGTGGATCGCGACGTGGTCGTAGCGGTCCGCCGTCGGAGACACGTTTTCCACGCTGATGTTCGCGTCGACCGCGACCACGCCGTTCTCGTCCACGATCAGCGGGTTGATCTCCATAGCGGTGATCCACGGCAGCTCGCAGACCATCTCGGAGATGCGCAACAGCACCAGCTCGAGCGCGTTCATGTCCACCGCCGGCATGTTGCGGAACTCGCCGAGGCGGGTGGAGATGCGGGTCGAGCGGATCATGTCCTTGACGAGGAAGCTGTTGAGCGGCGGCAGGGCCACCGCGACGTCGCGGTTCTCCTCGACCAGGTTGCCGCCCTCGCCGAAGGTGATCGCGGGGCCGAACACCGGGTCGCGGCGCACGCTCACCACCAGCTCGCGGCCGTTGCGCTTCTGGATCATCGGCTCGATCGCGATGCCGTTGATCACCGCCTCGGGCTGCACGCGCTTGACCTCGTCGAGGATCTCCTGATAGGTCGAGCGCACCGCGGCGAGGCTGCGGATGTTCAGGCGCACGCCGCCCACCTCGGACTTGTGCACGATGTTCGGCGAGTCGATCTTCATCACCACCGGCAGGCCGATCTCGGCCGAGAGCACCATCGCCTCGGCGGCACTGCGCGCGACCACGGTCTGCGCGATCGGAATGCGGAAGGCCGCGAGCAGCGCCTTCGACTCCATCTCGTTGAGCTTCTTGCGGCGCTCGGACAGGGCCATCTCGATCACCAGGCGCGCGCTCTCGATCGAGGGCGGCGGCAGGTGCGACAGCGAGGACGGCGTCTGCATCAGCAGCTTCTGGTTCTGGTAGTAGGCCGAGATGTGGCTGAAGAGCTCGACCGCCGGCTCCGGCGTGCGGAAGTGCGGGATGCCCGCGGCGCTGAACTTGGCGCGCGCCTCGGCGACGAGCTCCTCGCCCATCCAGCACACCAGCACCGGCTTGTCGGCGGTCTTCTCGAGCTCGATCACGACGTCGGCGACGCCGCTCGGGTCGGTCACCGCCTGCGGGGTCAGCATCACCAGCACGCCGTCGACGTTGGGGCCTTCGAGCACCGCCTTGAGCGCCGCGCGATAACGTTCCGGGCCGGCGTCGCCGAGGATGTCCACCGGGTTGCCGTGCGACCAGCCGCTGGGCAGGCAGGCGTTGAGCTTCTCGACCGTGCTCTCGGCGAACTCCGCGAGCGGGATGCCGATGTCGGCCGCGCGGTCGGCCGCCATGACGCCCGGGCCGCCGCCGTTGGTGATGATCGCGAGGCGGTTGCCGCGCGGGCGGAAGTGCGAGAACAGCGCGTTGGCCGCGGCGAAGAGCTGGCCCATGTTGTACAGGCGGATCACGCCGGCGCGACGCAGCGCGGCGTCGAACACCGCGTCCTCGCCCATCGGCGCGCCGCTGTGCGACAGGATCGCGCGCGAGGCGCCGGGGTGGCGGCCGGCCTTGACCAGCAGCACCGGCTTGACGCGCGCGGCGCCGCGCAGCGCGCTCATGAAGCGGCGGGCGTCGCGGATGCCTTCGACGTAGAGGAAGATGCTCTCGGTGCGCGGGTCCGAGATCATGTATTCGAGCACCTCGCCGAAGTCGATGTCGGACGAGGAGCCCAGGGACACCACGGTCGAGAAGCCGACGTTGTTCGGTTTGGCCCAGTCGAGGATGGCCGCGCACAGCGCGCCCGACTGCGAGATCAGGCCGATGCTGCCCTTGAGTGCGCTGGCGTGCGCGAAGGTGGCGTTGACGCCGAGCTGCGGCCGCATGACGCCCAGACAATTGGGGCCGAGCAGGCGGATGCGGTGGCGGTGCGCGGCTTCGACCACCTGGCGCTCGAGCAGCGCGCCGCGCGCGCCCGATTCGGAGAAGCCGCCCGACAGCAGGATCACCGCCTTCACCCCGGCGCGGCCGCAGGCCTCCATCAGCGCCGGGGTCTTCTCGGCGCGGATTGCCATCACCACCAGGTCCAGGCGCTGCGGCACGTCTTCCACCGACTTGTAGCAGGCAACCCCGTGCACCTTCTCGTGCTTCGGGTTGATCGCGAACAGCTTGCCCTTGTAGCCGGCCTCGAGCATGTTGCGCATGAGCACGCTGCCGAGGGAGGCCTCGCGTTCGCTGGCACCGATGATGCCGACGGAGCGCGGCTCGAGGAGCGGGGTCAGATAGTGCTTTTCTTTCATGGTGGCCACCTGAGGTCCGAGTGGTGTGCTGCAATGGTTTGGCGGGCGCAGGGCGCGCGCGGAATGGAATTCATTGTACTGCAGTGCACAACGGGCAGTTGAGACCTTTGTCTCTGCCGCCTGCGATTCGTGCCGCGGCCGACCGACCGCCGCTGTCCGGAGTGGGCTTTCCCGTTTCCGAGCGCGGCGTCGTCACCCTCAATGCCCCAGCATGAAGCAGAAGCGCGCGCCCTTGCCCGGTTCCGCGCTGGCCCACACCCGGCCCTCATGGCGGGCGACGATGCGTTGTACGGTGGCGAGCCCGATCCCGGTGCCGGGGAACTCGTGCTGCGCGTGCAGGCGCTGGAAGGGCTGGAAGAGCTTGCCCGCGTAGTTCATCTCGAATCCGGCGCCGTTGTCCTCGACGTGGAACACCGTGCGCTCGCCGTCGCGTTCCGCGCCGAAGACGATACGCGGATGTTCGCACTGGCTTGTGAACTTCCATGCATTGCGCAGCAGGTTGTCGAGCAGCACGTGCATCAGCACCGGGTCGGCGACCACCGTCATGTCGCTGGTGATCTCGACCGCGACCACGCGTCCGGGCGATTCCGCCTGCAGGTCGCGGATCACCGCTTCGGCAATGCGCGACAGGTCGACCGGCCTCCTGCGCAACGGTTGCCGGGAGACGCTGGCGAGGTCGATCAGCGCATCGATCAGGATCGCCATGCGCTCGGCGCCGGCGCGGATGCGCACGAGCTGCTCGCGTTGGCGTTCGTCGAGCCGCGGCCCGGCCTCCTCGACGAGGATGCGCGCGAAGCCGTCGATGGCGCGCAGCGGCGCACGCAGGTCGTGCGAGACCGAATATGAGAAGGCCTCGAGCTCGCGCACCGCGGTCTCGAGTTCGGCGGTGCGCGAGCGCACCCGCGACTCGAGCTCCTGATTCAAGTTGCGCAGGCTGAACTCGGCGATCTTGCGCGCCGAGATGTCGTCGATGGTGCCGGCGATCCCGCTTTCCTGCCCGCTGCCGTCGCGCAAGGCACGGCAGTCGATCGCCACCCAGCGGATCTCGCCGGAGAGCGTGCGCAGCCGCAACTCGTCGGTCCATTCCTGGCCGTCTCCGCACAGCAGGGCGCGGATTGCGTCGCGTGCGCGCAAGCGGTCGTCTGGATGGAGGAAATCGGTCAGCGCATGCTGGCGCGTGGCGTCCAGATCGAAACCGGAGAGATCCTTCCAGGCGTCGTTGAGAAACACCAGGCGGCCAAGCTCGTCGGTGCGGAAGAGCACCTCGCTGAGCGAATCGACCACCTCGCGATAGGATTCGGTCGCGATCACCCCGATCGCCGCGCCTGCGCCCGCGGGCGCGGACGGAGCGGCGTGCGCGGCGGGGAGGAGGGCATGGGGGAGCGCGCTCGCCGGCGCGCAATCGTCGGCGTCTGCAGGCGTGCCTGCCCACTCCCGCCTCGAAACCGCGCCGCCGCTCGCCGGGGCGTCGTCGTGAAGCGGGCCGTCCGCAGCGCAGCCCTCTGCCGCACCGGCGAGGGTGCGTCGGCGCAGGCTGCGGCGGCCGAGCAGATAACCCAGCCCGCCGCCGAGCAGAACCAGACCGCCGTTCCAGGCCAGCCCGCCGGCATCGATCCCCGCGGCCTGCGCCGAGCCCGCGCCGAGGGCGAGCGCCACCACGAGCACATGCCCGGCACGAGGCGGTGGGTGCGGTCTGGACGCGTCGATGGGGCTCACCTGGTCAGTGGCGGCGGTCCCGCATGCCGCATGGTTTCCGTGGCGGTCGGACTCGTCCTGTATAGCACAGAAGCTGCCCGCGGCGGGCCGTGCGCGAAGCGGGTGCGGCGACGGGCGCCGGCGCGACCTCATGCAGGCGTGAGACCACGATAAAGGGCGAGATATTCCCGCGCGGCACGCGCCCAGCCGAAGTCCTTCGCCATGCCGCGGGCGCGCACGCGTCTCCATTCGGTGGGACGGCGGTGGACGGCATTCACCCGCAGCAGCGTGCGTTCGAGCGCAGCGGCGGAGAACTCCTCGAAGACGAAGCCGGTGGCGTCGGTGTCGAGCGTCTCCAGGCGGGTGTCGGCTACCGTGTCGGCGAGGCCGCCGACGCGCCGCACCAGAGGCAGGGTGCCGTACTTGAGGCCGTAGAGCTGGGTCAGGCCACAGGGTTCGTAGTGCGAGGGCACCAGGATCACGTCGCTGCCGGCGATCAGGCGGTGGGCGAAGGCTTCGTCGTAGCCGATGCGCACCGCCACCGATTCAGGCGCGGCTGCCGCCGCGTCACGGAAGGCGGCCTCCAGCCCGGCGTCGCCGCTGCCGAGCAGGGCGAGCTGGCCGCCGCCCGCCAGCAGCGCGGGCAGGGCCTGCAGCACCAGGTGCAGGCCCTTCTGCTCGGTGAGTCGGCTCACCACGCAGTACAACGGGCCCTCGGCCTTGCCCGCCAGCCCGAGTTCGCGGCGCAGCGCGCTGCGGCAGCGCGCCTTGCCGGCCATGTCGTCCGCGGTGTAGCGCGCGGGCAGCAGGGTATCCGTGGCCGGATCCCACACCGCCGCATCGACCCCGTTGAGGATGCCCGAGAGCTCGTGCGCGCGGGCGCGCAGGAGACCGTCCAGTCCGCAGCCCTGTTCCGGCCCCTGGATCTCGCGCGCATAGCTCGGGCTCACCGTGGTGACGCGCCCGGCGTAGTACAGCCCGGCCTTCATGAAGTTGAGGTGCCCGTGGAACTCCACGCCGTGGATCGAGAAGAAATGCGCGGGCAGCCCGAGCGCGTCGAAGCAGGCGCGCGGGAACATGCCCTGATAGGCGAGGTTATGTACCGTGAACACGCAGCCCGGCACGCTCCGCCCGCGCGCTGCCGCGACCTGCAACCATGCCGGCACGAGGCCGGCGTGCCAGTCGTGCGCGTGCACCACGCCGGGTTGCCAGGACGTGTCGAGCCCTTGGGCGAGCTCGGCTGCGGTCCACCCGAGCAGGGCGAAGCGCAGGTGGTTGTCGGCGTAGGGCTGCTGTGCGGCGTCGGCGTAGGGACCACCCGTGCGCAAGTACCAGCCCGGGGCGTCGATCACGTAGGCCTCCCCGCCGATCGCGGGCAGGTGTCCGCGCAGGAGCCGCGCCGGGTTGTTCCCCATCCCGCCCGGCGCTTGCAGGCGGGCGATCTCGACCGGCGACTCCAGCCCGGCGAGGATGGCGTCGAAGCCGGGCAGCAGCACCCGGACGTCCGCGCCGAGCGCGCCCAGGGCGGGCGGCAGCGCCCCGGCGACGTCGGCCAGCCCGCCGGTTTTCAGCAGTGGGAAGATCTCGGCACACACCTGAAGGATCCGCATCGTCTGGTCTCCGCGCTCACAGTCGGTCGAGCATTTCGCGCGTCACCAGCACCACGCCGCCCTCGGTGCGGTGGAAGCGGCGCGCATCCGCCTCGGCGTCCTCGCCGATCACCGTGCGCTCGGGGATCACGCAGTGGCGATCGATGACGACCTTCTTCAGGCGGCAGTGGCGGTTGATCTGCACGTCGGGCAGCACCACCGCCTGCTCGATCGTGCTGTAGGAGCGCACCAGCACGTTGGAGAACAGCACCGACTCGCGCACGACCGATCCGGAGACGATGCAGCCGCCCGAGACCAGCGCGTTGAGCGCCTCGCCGCGGCGACCGTCGAGATCGTGCACGAACTTGGCCGGCGGTAGTTGCTCCTGGTAGGTCCAGATCGGCCAGTCCTTGTCGTACATGTTGAGCGCCGGCGTGGTCGAAGCGAGGTCGAGGTTGGCCGCCCAGTAGGCGTCCACCGTGCCGACGTCGCGCCAGTAGGGGCCGGAGAAGGGCGGGGTGGCGATCGCCGACAGCATGAAGGGGTGGGCGAGCGCCTGGTTTTCCGCCACCGCGCGCGGGATCAGGTCCTTGCCGAAGTCGTGGCTGGAGTCCGGGTTCTTCGCGTCGTCCTCGAGCAGGCGGTAGAGGTAGTTGGCCGAGAATATGTAGATGCCCATGCTGGCGAGCGACAGCCCGGGATTGCCCGGCAGCGCTGGCGGGTCGGCGGGCTTCTCGACGAAGGCGGTGATGTGGCGCCGTGCATCGATCGCCATCACGCCGAAGGCCTTGGCCTCCTCGCGCGGTACCTCGATGCAGCCCACGGTGACACCGCGCCCGCTCGCGGCGTGGTCCTCGAGCATGATCGAGTAGTCCATCTTGTACACATGGTCGCCGGCGAGCACGACGATGTAGTCGGGCGGCGTGGAGTTGCGGATGATGTCGAGGTTCTGGAACACCGCGTCGGCGGTGCCCTGGTACCACTGTTCCTCGTCGATGCGCTGCTGCGCCGGCAGCAGGTCGACGAATTCGCCCATCTCGTTGCGCAGGAAGCTCCAGCCGCGCTGCAGGTGGCGCAGCAGCGAGTGCGACTTGTACTGTGTGATCACGCCGATGCGGCGCAGACCCGAGTTCATGCAGTTCGACAGCGCGAAGTCGATGATGCGGAACTTGCCGCCGAAGTGCACCGCCGGCTTGGCGCGCACGTTGGTGAGATCGCGCAGGCGCGAGCCGCGCCCGCCGGCGAGCACGAGGGCGAGGGTGCGGCGCGTGAGGATCCGTCGTCGGTTGGCGGCTTCGGCAGGCATGATCAGGACTCCTGGTGGTGTTGTGCGGATTCTAGGAGGACGAGCACGGTGCGCGCGGACAGCACCGGCTCGACAGGATGGCTTTCGTGGCCGGGGGCGGGCGGCGCCGGGCCCCCGTCGGCCCGGGCACTGTCGAAGACCGGCGACCATCCGCCCGCGGGCAGGCGGAAGCGGCACGCGGCCGCGGCGGGATTGACGAGCAGCAGCACGCTGCGCGCGGGTGCGGCGGCCGCGGGTTTGGCGATGTGCTCGACCGTGTGCGGCCGCAGGCCGGGCGGATGCAGCAGGATCGCCAGTGCGCGCTCGCGGGGATCGTTCCAGTCGGCGGCCTGCAGCTCGGCGCCATCGGGGCGCAGCCAGCGCACGCTCGCCGCCTCGCCGTGCTCCGGGCCGCGCAGCCAGGCGACCTGGCGCAGCGCGGGGTGGGCTGCGCGCAGGGCGAGCAGCCTTCGAGCGCAGGCGAGGAGTTCGCGGTCGGCGGCGGCCCAGTCGAGCCAGGTCGTCTCGTTGTCCTGGCAGTAGGCGTTGTTGTTGCCGCGCTGGCTGTGGCCGATCTCGTCGCCGGCGAGCAGCATCGGCGTGCCCTGGGCGAGCAGCAGGCTGGCGAGCAGGGCGCGCTGCAGGCGGGCGCGCAGGGCGAGCACGTCGGGGTCCGCGCTCGGGCCTTCCACGCCGCAGTTCCACGAGTGGTTGTGCGGATGGCCGTCGCGGTTGTGCTCGCCGTTGGCCTCGTTATGGCGGTGGTCGTGGCTCACCACGTCGCGCAGGCCGAAGCCGTCGTGCGCGCACA
>Ga0073899_10005237_pt1 | contig 11307 bp, 4 predicted proteins | sample KloWWTmetaKNB5Ph_FD_88975 | JGI IMG/M metagenome (GOLD analysis project Ga0073899, IMG submission 88975) | Active sludge microbial communities from Klosterneuburg, Austria, studying microevolution and ecology of nitrifiers - Klosterneuburg... | ecosystem: Engineered > WWTP > Aerobic digester >...
CCGCCGCCCGCGCCGGCGCCGGCCATCGCGCCGCTGGTGGCCCGGGCGATCGAGGCCTACGACGCGCTGGCGCTCGACGACGCCTGGGCCACGCTCGAGCGCGCGCGGGCCGAGGTCGACGCCACCGGCGGTGGTGATCTCGGGCCGACCGCGCTGGCCGATCTGTTCATGTACCGGGCGCTGGTGCGGACGCAGCGCGGCGACGCCAGCGGCGCGTGGGACGAGTGGAGCAGCGCCGCGGTGATCGCACCGGAGCGCACGCTCGATCCGGCGCGGTTCGCGCCGCGGGCGGTGGCCGATCTCGAACGCGCGCGCGCGGCGGTGGCGGCGCGCGCGCGGGTCGCTCTCGAGATCACCGACGCCGTCGGGTGCCAGCTGGTGCTCGACGGCGCGGCCACCGCGGCCACCGCGTCGGTGCTGATGGGCAACCACTGGCTGCGGGTCAGCTGCCCTGGCGCCGAGCCGTGGGGCATGCGGCTGGCGGTCAGCGCGGCGACCGCGACGGTGTCGGTGGCGGCGCGGCGCAGCCTGGCGCCGGCCGACGACGAGCTGCTGGTGGTCGCGCGCGGTGTCGGCGCCCACGAGTTCGTCACGGTCGTCGCGCGCGGCGATCTGGTGTGGATCCGGCGGATCGGCGGCGACGGCCGGGAGCGCGATCGCCGCACCGTCGCGGTCGGCGACGGTGGCGCGGTGATCGCCGACGCGGTGGCCGCGCTGATGCGGCCGGCGGCGGCGCGGGTGCCCTGGTACCGGACCCGCTGGGCGTGGGCGGCCGGGATCGCCGGCGCGACCGCCGCCATCGCGATCCCGCTCACGCTGATCATCGCCGGCGGTGACGCGCCCACCACCGCGACCGTGGTCGGCCCCGGAGGCCGGCTGTGAGGTGGTGGCCAGCGCTCGCGATCGTGGCGGCGTGCGGCGACGCCGGCGTCACGGTGCGGCCGATCTACGACCTGCCGGTCGACGATCCCGGCGCGCTCGCCTCCGGCATCGACACCGTCGAGCTGGCGGTGGCCCAGGCCGGCAGCGCGCAGGACCTGGCGTCGGTCACGTTCGCGCCGGGCGCCGCCGCCGAGCTGGGCGGGGTGCCGGTCGCCGACGACCTGGTGATCCACCTGACCGGCCGGCTGGGCAGCAGCGACGTCGGGTACGGCCGGACCTGCGCGTTCGCGCTGTCGGCCGCCGACGATCCGCCGCCGCCGCACCTGTGGTTCTCGCGCAACGTGCGGTTCGGCAACGTCGACGTGGTGCCGCGCGTCCGTCGCGGCGGTCAGGCGGTGACCGCGCCGGACGGCAGCGCGTTCTTGATCGGCGGCGGCGACCTCGGCGCGGCGGCGATCGCCGAGCGCTTCGATCCGCGCCGCGGCGCGCTCACCGACGCGGTGCCGCTGGCGGCGCGGCTCGGCGCCACCGCGGCGCTGTTCGGCAGCGGCGCCACCGCGCGGGTGGTCGTCGTGGGCGGGGTCGACGAGGGCGGCGCCGCGGTCGGCCTCGTCGAGCTGATCCGCCTGGCCAACGACGCCGCGACCGTCGAGGTCGGGGCGGTCGGCGTGCTCGATCGCCGCGACCTCACCGTGACCACGCTCACCGACGGTCGGGTGGTGGTCATCGGCGGCCACCGGCCCAGCGGGCCGTCGGTCGGCGACATCGACGTCATCGAGGATCGCACCGGCGGGGTCGAGGTGCGCCACATCACGGCGACGCTGGCGTACCCACGCGCCGGCCACACCGCCACCCGGCTCGGCGACGACGTCGGGGCCCCGGTGCTGGTGGTCGGCGGGGTCGACGCGGCCGGGGCCGCCATCGCGGACGCCGAGCTGTGGAAGCCGCTCTCGGGCACGCTAGCGGATCCGGCGCTGTTCACGCGGCGGATGCGCGTGCCGCGCAGCCACCACGCCGCGCGGCTCATGCCCGACGGCAGCGTGCTCATCATCGGCGGCGTCGACGGCGCCGGCGCGCCAGTCGCGTCGATCGAGCGGTTCACGGTCGACGCCGGCTTCGTCGAGGTGGCGCGGCTGCCGGACGGGACCGGCCTGGTCGACGCGACCGCGACGACCTTGCCCGACGGGCGCATCCTGGTGGCCGGCGGGCGACCGGCGCCGGGCGCGCCGCCGGTGGCGACGACGACGCTGGTGCGGTTCGATACCCTCGACGGCACGGTCGACGTCGTGACGATCCCCGATCCGCTGGCCGTGCCGCGCGCCGGGCACCAGGCGACGCTCTTGTGCGACGGCACCGTGCTGGTCACCGGCGGCACCGACGCGCCGGTCCGCGCCGAGCGCTACAGCCCGTTCCCCGACGGGCGACGCTGAGACCTGGAGCGGAGCCCTGATCAGGTCGGCGGCGCGTCGGGGCCCTTGGGCGGCGGCTTGAGCCCGTACTTCTCCATCTTGTAGATCAGCGCGCGGCGCGACAGGCCCAGGCGGCGCGCGGCCCGGGTCTGGTTGTCGCCCTCGGCGGCCAGCGCGGCGGCGATCGCGGTGCGCTCGACGTCGGCGATCTGGCCGCGGACGTCGGCGCCGGCGCCGATCGCGAACGCCGGTGGCGCCGGGCTGGCGTCGCGCACGTGATCGGGGAGGTCGGCGGCGCGGATCTGATCGTCGCACAAGACCAGCGCGCGCTCGACGGCGTTCTGCAGCTCGCGCACGTTGCCCGGCCACGGGTAGCTGGTCAGCGCGGCGCTGGCGTCGTCGGTGAACTCCGGCGCCGCGCGCCCGAGGCTGTCGGCGGCGTGGCGCGCGAAGTGCTCGGCCAGCGGCATGATCTCGATCGTGCGGTCGCGCAGCGGCGGCACCATCAGCGTGAACCCGGCCACCCGGTACAGCAGGTCCTGGCGGAACCGCCCGGCCCGGACCTCGGCGTCGAGGTCGCGGTGGGTGGCGCACACGACGCGCACGTCGACCGGGATCTCGGCGGTGCCGCCGACCCGGGTCACCACCCGCCGCTCCAGCACTCGCAGGAGCTTGGCCTGCAGCGACGCCGGCATCTCGCCGATCTCGTCGAGGAACAGCGTGCCGCCGTCGGCGGCCTCGAAGAAGCCGATCTTCTTGCGGTCGGCGCCGGTGAACGCGCCGCGCTCGTGGCCGAACAGCTCGCTCTCGAGCAGCGTCTCGGTCAGCGCCGCGCAGTTGAGCTTGATCAGCGGCTGGGTGCGGCGCCGCGAGTGGCGGTGCACCGCCTCGGTGACCAGCTCCTTGCCCACGCCGGTCTCGCCGAGGATCAGCACGGTCATCGACGCGTCGGCGATGCGCTCGACCATCGCGTACAGCTTGCGCATCGCCGGATCGATCACGATCGGGCCGGTGATCACGGCGGGGGCGGTGGTGGCGCGGCGGCTGGTGCCGGTGCGCAGCGCGGTGCGCAGCATCGCCACGATGTTGAGCGCCGAGGTGCCGTCCTCGGGGGCCACCACCGACACCGCCTTGGGCTCGGCGCCGACGCCGCGGGCGCCGTCGAGCAGCCGGGCCAGCGCGGTCTTGCCGGTCGCGCGGTCGAGCTCGGGCAGGATCAGCAGGTACTCGTCGCCGGCCTGCTCGGCCAGCAGGTCCATCGCGCGCAGCGAGCGCGCGATCAGCTCGAGGCCGGCGTCGTGCGCGATCCGCAGCATCGCCACCATCACCGGCCGCCGGTAGCGCACCGCGCGATCGATCTCGGCGACCAGCCGCGCCTCGCCGGCGCCGGCGTCGACGATCGCCGGGTGACCGCGCAGGCCGCTGGTGACGCTGACCACCGCGTGGATCGGCCCGATCGTGATCTCGTCGCCGCGGGTCACGCGGCGCGGCCCGTCGAGCTTGTCGCCGTTGACCCGGGTGCCGTTGCGGCTGCCCAGGTCCTCGACCTCGATCACGTCGCCGGTGCGCCGCACCCGGGCGTGCAGCCGCGACACGCTGGCGTGGTCGACCGTGACCACCGCCCCGCGGGAGCGGCCGAACGTGACGTCCACCCCATCGTGGAGGTCGACGACCGTCGAGCCGCGGTCCGGCAGGTCGACGTGGACCACCAGGAAGGCGCGTGGGGCGTCGACTGGGGCCAGCGAGGTCCCGACCAGATCGGTGGCGAGCTCAGTCGGCATGCTGTACGACCTGTGCACAGTGGCGGTCGGGACGACAAATCACCGGTGGAGATCCAGGTGGTTGAGCTACGATGATCACTGGTATCCTGGTTGCACACAAGGTCCGTGCCATGCGTCGTCTCGTCGGGTTAGCGCTCCTGGTCCTCGCCGGATGTCCGGCCGACGACCAGTCGCAGCCGGACGCACCCGGCAGCGCCGGGGTGGCGGTCGCGTGGATCACCGACCCGGCGATGGTGCCGGGCCGGGTCGAGGACGGCTTCGATCTGACCTCGGTGCAGTTCCACCTGCGGAACCTGCGGGTGGTCGGCGACGCCGGCGCGGGCGACGCGCGCACCACCGCCCCCGTCGCCGAGCTCGGCTGGAACGACAAGGCCCAGCCGGCCCCGATCGAGTTCCCGGACGCGCCGCCCGGGCTCTACGCGCGCATGCTGTTCTCGATCGATCGGGGCAGCACGCCGTACGCCTACGAGCTGCACGGCACCGCCGAGACGCTCACCGGCCGTGAGCCCTACGCGATCCTCGATCCCGATCCGATCGCGGTCGATCTCGACTACCAGATCGAGGCGGCGGCGGGGCGTCGGACCACGATCGTGACGCGGATCGAGTTCGACGACGTGCTCGACGCGGTCGACTTCGACGCCGCGCCGCTGGTCGGCGGCGTGCGCACGATCACCGCCGGCGACGCCCAGCTGGCGACGATCCGCGTCGAGGTCCGCAAGGCCTTCGGCGTGCACCCCAGCGATCAGCCGTGACGCTGCGCGGCCGGCGCGCGTGCGCCGTCACCGCGGCCGGAACGCCAGGCTGATCCGCGCGTCGAGCTGCTCGAGCAGCTCGATGATCTGCACCATCTTCTGCGCCAGCACCTGATCGCCGGCGCGCGACTCGACCGCGGCGCCCACCACCGGCACCAGCGTGTCCTCGAGCCGGCGGATCTGGCTCAGCAGCAGCTCGGGATCGACCGCCGGCGCCGCCGCGCCCGGGGCCGGCGCGCGCTCGACCGCGCCGCGCAGGCTGGCGGCCAGCGCGTCGAGCCGGGGGCCTAGCCAGCCCTCGGGATCGCGGGTGGCGTCGTCGGCGGTCGCCCGCTGCGCCGCGGCCACCACCGCCTGGCGCAGCGCCCGCACCTCGCCGCCCAGCTCGGCGGTCGGGCTGGCCGCGGCCAGCGCGGTCCGGATCGCGGACAGCTCGACGCCCAGCCCCGACAGCGTGCCGACCAGCCGGGTCACCGGATCGTCGGCGCCGCCGCCCATCCGCCGCTGCCGCACGTACTCGGCCTTGATCTGCGCCCAGCGCTCGGCCTGCGCCGGCGTCTGCCGCCCGCGCAGCTCGGCCAGCTTGAGCAGGTTCTGCTCGGCGGCGGTGGTCAGGGTCTGGGCCTCGCCGCGGTAGTGGTCGTCGATCAGCTGCTCGAGCTCGTCGGCCGTCATCGCCGCGACCACCTTCTCGGCGAGCTTGCCCATGTTGCGGTAGCTGCCCTGCAGCTTGAACGGCGGCTCGGTGCGGAAGGCGTCGGCCTGCGCCGCCGAGCGGATGTACTCGGCGTTGACCTTGAGCAGCGTGGCCTGCGCCGTCAGCAGGTGGCGCAGCACCGCCAGGATCTCCTCCAGCTCGACGCCGGCGTAGCCGTGGGCCAGCTCGGTGGTCGGCACCGGCTCGCCCTGCGCCAGCCGCACCAGCTTGTAGACGTCGCCCAGCTCGCGGCCGGCCACCGGCGCCAACGTCGGGTTGGCGGTCAGCGCGTTCTCGAGGAACGACAGCGCGAACGCGTCGCCGCGCCCGGCCAGCACGTCGCCGAGGTTGTAGACGTCGGCGCGGTTGGCCAGCATGTCGGGGATGCGGAACTGCTCGCCGCTCTCGGTGTACGGGTTGCCGGCCATCACGACGCAGAACTTCTTGCCGCGCAGGTCGTAGGTGCGGGTCTGGCCGCGCCAGACGCCCTCGATCTTGCGCTGCGCGTCGCACAGCGAGATGAACTTCTGCAGCAGCTCGGGCGAGGTGTGCTGGATGTCGTCGAGGTACAGCATCGCGTTGGTGCCCAGCTCGAGCGCCAGCGACACCTTCTCGATCTCCTGCCGCGCGGTGGCGTTGGGCGCGTCGGCGGGATCGAGCGACGTGACCTCGTGGCCGAGCGCCGGGCCGTTGACCTTGACGAACGCCAGGCCCAGCCGCGCCGCGACGTACTCCATCAGCGTCGTCTTGCCGTAGCCGGGCGGCGAGATCAGCAACAGCAGGCCCATCTGATCGGTGCGCTTGGCGGCGCCGGCCGCGCCCAGCTGCTTGGCCAGGTTGGCGCCGATCAGCGGCAGGTAGACTTGATCGATGAGCCGGTTGCGGACGAACGACGACATCACCTTGGGCGCCAGCTCGCCAAGGCGCAGCCGGGCCCGCTCGCGGTCGGCGACCTCGGCGCGCGCGGCGCGGTAGGCGCGGAACGCCGGCACCACCTCGGCGCGGAAGCGGGTCAGGCGCGCGGTCAGCTCGTCGAGCCGCACCGGCAGGCTGCCGCTGGTGATCCGCGGGTGGCGGCCGTACAGGCCGGTGACGGTGGCCTCGACGATCGCGCTCGAGGGCTCGCGCTCGAGCCCCGGCGTCGCGATCAGCGCCGCGGCCTCGAGCGCCGCGCCGGCCAGCTCGGGGCGCCGCGCGACGACGCCGTCGACCCAGGCCCGGGCCAGGCCGAGCGCCGCGCCGGTGCCGGCGCCGAGCGCCCCGATGTCGTCGGCGAAGCCCAGCCGCGCGCCGTGGCTGTCGAGCTCGGCGTGGAGCGCGTCCCGGATCGCCACCGCCGCGCCGCTGACCACGAACCGCGGCTGCGCCGCCGCCAGCTCGCGCACCAGGTAGGTCGCCGCCAGCGCCGCGTCGCCGGCGCTCAGGCCGGCCTGGGCCAGCGCCGGGTCGTGCTCGACGAACCGCGCCAGCACCGTCGCGAGCTCGCCGGCGAGCTGGGCCCGGCCGCCGCGATCGCCGAGCGTGCCGGCCAGCCGGGCCAGGCTCTGGGCGGTGCGGTGCCAGCGCGCCTTGGTCGCGGCGTCGGCCAGCCCGACCCAGCCCATCACCGCCAGCGCGCGCGCGCCGGCGGCGTGGCCCAGCCGGCCCGCGCCCTCGCGCATCGCCAGCAGCCGCTCGAGGATCTTGGCGGCGTCGGCGTCGTGGACGCCGCGCTCGTAGCCCTCGTCGTAGCGCTCCTGCGCCAGCTGGCGCAGCGTCGCCTCGAGCGTGCCGGCCCGCGCGTGGTCGTGCAGCGCGGCGAGCGTCAAGCCGCCCGCGCCGGCCTCGGCGTCGGTCAGCACCGCCGCCGCCAGGTACTCGCCGCGGTAGACCTCGGCCGACTCCGACGGCAGGTCCTGGTGCCACAGCGCCCGGGCCGCCAGCAGCCGCGCGTCGGTGAGCGGCTCGTAGAAGTCGGTGCCGGCCAGGTGGATCGCCAGGCCGTCGTCGTGCGGCACGATCATCAGCTCGAGCGGCTGCTTGTTGACCGGGAAGCGGTGGTCGCCGAACCGGATCAGCTCGCCGCCGCCCTCGAACAGGTCGGCGGCGTCGCGCTGGCCGCGCAGCGCGTCCTGGCGCGCGGTCTTGAGCTTGGCCTCGAGCTCGTCGGCCTTGACGCCGTCGCCGAGCGCGCTCAGCTCGGCGACGATGTCGCGCAGCTTGGCGATCATCGCGTCGGACGCGAAGTACGCGTTGACCTCGTCGGGCGACCCCAGCCCGGCCGCGCGCCGCGCCACGCCCTCGAGGATCCGCTGCGCCGCCTTGTGCAGGTTGGCGGTGCGGCGCTGGCGCTCGGCGGCCAGCAGCTGCTTCTTGGCGCCGACCGCGTCGACGATCTCCTCGCGCTTGCCGGCCAGCTCGGCGGTCAGCTCGTCGAGCTCGGCGAACCGGCCCTCCAGCTCCTCGAGCTGGACCAGCAGCCGGGTCAGCTCCTGATCGCAGCGCTCGGGCGTGTCGCACTGGGCCAGCGCCGAGGCGACGCTCTGGCTGATCAGCTTCACCTGGGCGCCGAACTCGGCGCGGCCCTCGCGGGTGGCCAGCTCGCGGTGGCGGCCCTCGATCGTCGCCCGGGCCCGGTTCACCTTGCCGAAGGCGTCGGTGATGTTCTCGAGGATCGCGGTGCGGCGGGTGGCGTCGGCGATCGTCAGCGAGCCGATCACGTTGCCCAGCAGGTCGAGCCCGCCCGCGACCTGATCGATCTCCTCGCGCAGCGGCTTGACCGCCGCGGCGGTGGCCAGCTCGCCGGCGCGCTCGGCCAGCCCGTCGGCCTTGCCCACCAGCGCGCCGAACGCGTCGCCGCGGGCGAGGAACCCGACGCAGTCGGCGGTGACGCGATCGAACGCGGTCGCGACCTCGGCCTCGAGCGCCTTGAGCCGCGCGCCGTCGATGAACCGCACCTCCTGCTTGGAGATCAGCTGGCCGCGCAGGCCGCGCAGCCCGGTCAGCGCGTCGAGGAACGGCTCGATCGCGTCCCAGCCCTCGGAGCGGGTGGCGCGCAGCCGCTCGGTGACCGCGGCCTCGGCCTCGGCCAGCGCCGCCGCGGCGGCCGCCTCGAGCGCGACCACCTTCTCGTACTCGTCGAGGATCAGCTTGGCGGTCGCCTTGACGTCGGCGATCGCGGTCTTGAGATCGCCGGCGTCGGCGTGGCCCAGCCAGTAGTAGGCGTCGGCGGCGCGGGTCGACAGCGCCAGGATGTCCTCGAACGTCGGCCGCTTCGGGACCTCGGTGCCGGCCAGCCGCGCGATCGACAGCGCGTCGGAGAGGCCGCGCACCAGATCGGCGTTGCCGACCTTGGCCAGGTAGCTGCCGTCGGTCGGCGCCGACGCCGCGTGCTCGGCCGACGTGAACGGGGTCTTCCACACCTGCATCGGGTGGACCCGGGTCGGCTCGCTCGAGGTCGAGCGCATCACGACCATGCGGCCGTCGGCGAACAGCGAGTAGCCGTGGCTGGTGATCGGCGTCGCCACCGCCTTCTCGATCAGGTTGTACGGGTACAGCTGGTAGGTGCCGTCGCGGCCGCGGTGGTAGACGTACAGCACGTCCTCGCCGTTGGGCGAGCGCACCTCGCGCTTGAGCACGTAGTCGCCGGCGTCGCCGTCGAAGGTCTTGTAGGCGCCGCCGACCAGCACGTAGCCGCCGGGGAAGACGATGCCGTGGTCCTCGGGCAGCGACCGACAGCCCTGGCCGATGCCGTCGGCGCGCACCACCGTCCGCGACCGGGCGTCGAACACCAGGTAGCGCCACGCGGTCTCGCGGAACGGCAGCACCTTGAGCACGATCAGCCCGCCCGGCTTGCCGAGCGCGGCGTAGAAGAACCGGCCGTCGTCGAGCGACTGGTTGGCGTCGGCCACCGGCTCGCTGTAGATGCCGCGGCCGGTCTCGGTGTTGTCCTCGACCTTGATCGTCAGGTCGCCGCCGACGGTCTCGATGAACAGGGTGTCGAGGATGTTGTAGTGCGGGTGTTTGCCGGCGACCTGATCGTCGCGGGTGACCTCGCGCCACTCGAAGTCGTAGGCCGGCGGGTACAGCGCGGCCAGGTCGCGGTCGCCGCGATCGTCGACGTAGGTGACCCGGCCGTCGGGCTCGATCCGCCAGCGCAGGACCTTCTGGTCCTTCCAGGTCGCGCCGGCCTGGAACACCGCGAGCAAGAGCGTGTCGCGCTTGATCAGCTGGATCAGCCGCGCCTCGCGGTAGTAGCGGTACAGGTTGGCGAAGTCGCGGCCCAGCTCGGCGCCGGCCAGGAACCCGCCGAGGCCGTCGAGCGGCAGCGGCGAGGTGTCGAAGCTGGCGTCGCCGCCGCCGGCTACCGGCTCGAACCGGTGCAGCGCCAGGACGTCGCCGATCTTGGTCTCGGACTTGAGCCCGAGGAAGACGTTGAAGCCGAGCAGCAGCTGGCCGCCGAGCGCGACGATGTCGACCGGGACGCAGTTGTGCTCCGAGCGCACCCGCTCGGTCGCGATCAGCTGCGGCTCGGTGGCGCCGAACAGCGCCTTGCGGCGGGCGTTGAGCGCGTCGGCGCGCTTCGCCAGCTCGGCGCCGGCGGTCGCCAGCCGCTGGCGCAGCACCTCGTAGTTGCCGCCGGTCAGGGCGGCGTCGACATCAGCCATGCGTCATACCTCGACTTCAGAGCCACTCAGGTTCACGCCGCGCGACCCGCCCAACGGCAGCGGGGGCGCGCAGCCTTCCCATCGCCTCAGCTCACCTTGTCGTCGTCCACGCCGAGCTTCTTGGCCTGCTCGAGCAGCGCCGCCAGCTTGCGCTTGGTGGTGTCGTCGGCCTTGAGCATCAGGTTGGCCAGCACCGCCGAGATGGTCAGGTTCTTCAGGCCCTCGGCCGAGCCGCCCGCGGCGGCGCCGACCATGTCCTTGAGGTCCTGCATGAAGCGGCCGTCCTCGAGCCGGTCGCCCAGCGCGGCCCGGACCACCTCGGAGTGATCGACGACGCCGTCGATCGAGGTGCCCAGCGCCACCGCCTTGACGAAGCGGTCGAAGAACTGGCCGTCGCCGCCGACGATCTTGATGTCGGCCTTGCCCATCGCCTCGGCCATGACCTTGGCCTGCGACTCGGACATCGCCACCCGGGCCTTGATCTGCTCGAGCGCGATCTCGCGCTGGTTGGCCAGCTTCAGCCGGAACTCCTCGTGCTCGCGGCCGCTGCCCTCGAGCGCGCGCATCGCCTCGGCCTTCTGCGCCAGGCCGTGGGCCTCGGCGGTCATGCGCTTCTCGATCGCGCCGGCCTCGGCCTCCTTGGCCGTGACCTCGGCCAGGAGCTTCTCGCGCAGGCTGACCGCCTCGGCCAGCCCGGTCTTCTCGATCGCCGCGGCCTCGGCCTCGCGCCCGGCCGCCTCGGCCATCGCCTTGCGGCGCACGTTCTCGGCGACGACGGTGCCCTCGCGGTCGAGCACCTGCACCTGGGCCTCCTTGACCTTGGCCTGGGCCATGCCGGTCTTCTCGAGCGCGACCGCGTCGGCCTCCTTGACCCGCACCTGGGCCAGGCCCGGGGCGGCGTGCTCGGCCTGGGTGCCCTCGGACCGGCGGATCGCGGCGCGGGCCTCCTTGTCGGACGCCTCCATCGCCGCCTCGGCCAGGATCAGCTGGCGCTTGGCGTGGGCGGTCGCGACCTGCTGCTCGGCCTCGGCCTTCTTGATGTCCTTGATGAACACCTCCTGGGCGGCGGCCTCGGCGTTGACGATCGTGACGTGCTTGTGGCGCTTGGCCTCGGCGTCGACGCGCAGGTCCTTGATCGCC
>Ga0073899_10005241_pt1 | contig 11300 bp, 10 predicted proteins | sample KloWWTmetaKNB5Ph_FD_88975 | JGI IMG/M metagenome (GOLD analysis project Ga0073899, IMG submission 88975) | Active sludge microbial communities from Klosterneuburg, Austria, studying microevolution and ecology of nitrifiers - Klosterneuburg... | ecosystem: Engineered > WWTP > Aerobic digester >...
AAAGAAAATATCATCAACAGCAGTAAGGGGCCAAATGGCGGATTTTTTTTAAACGCAAAACAAATACAGCTTCCCATTATTCAAATAGTAGAATCCATTGATGGCAAAAATGTTTTTAACCAGTGTGGTTTGGGGTTGAGCAAATGCTCTGCCACACACCCCTGCCCTATTCATAATGATTATAAAAAGGTGAGAGACCTTTTTCAGCAATTGTGCAAAGAGAAAAAAATTGCTAACCTCTGCGAGCCGGTTAACAGTGGTGTAGCCTATTTGTTTGGCTGATTATAATTTTTCAAATCTTGCCTGAAAGAAACGAAGGTATTTTGGTTCGTACACCATTTTCAATCCATTGATCTGATGCCTGCGTTCAAATACCCTCGCTGTTGATTCTGCTATCACATCCATGTGCGCCTGTGTATATACACGACGTGGAATGGTGAACCTGACTAGTTCCAGTTTTGGAAAATAGTTTTCGCCATTGGATTTTCTGCCGGCTGATACAATGCCTCTTTCCATTGTTCTTACGCCTGAGTCAAGATACACTTCTGCTGCCAATGTTTGTGCAGTATAAGCCGTTTGCGGAATATGAGGAAGGAATTTTTTAGCATCTACAAAAATTCCGTGACTGCCTGTTGGCCTTACAATTGGAATACCATAATCTTTCATTTTTTCACCGAGATAAATTACTTGTCCTACTCTTGCTCTGATGTGATCATCATCCACACTTTCTTTTATGCCAATGGCCATAGCCTCCATATCTCTGCCTGCAAGTCCGCCATAAGTGTGCAGGCCTTCATACACCACCACCATATTTCGAGCTTCTTCAAAAATATTCCAGTCGTTGATGGTTAAAAACCCGCCAATGTTTACCAGTGCATCTTTTTTAGCACTCATGGTAGCACCATCAGTAAGCGAGCAAATCTCTTTTACAATTGCTTTTACAGATTTGTTACCGTAGCCTTTTTCTTTCTGCTGAATAAAATAGGCATTCTCTGCCACACGAGTCATATCATGTATTATGAGAATGCCATGCTTCTTGGTATATGCTCTCAGTTCTTTCAGATTTTTAAGACTGATGGGCTGACCACCGGCCATATTCACACTGGTGGCAATACTTACATAAGCAATTTTTTTAGCCCCATACTTTTTTACCAGCATATCCAGTTTATTCAAATCCACATTTCCTTTAAAGGGAAACTCATTTTCCGGATCGTGTGCTTCATCTATAATGATATCTTCAAAACGGCCACCGGCCAGCTCCTGATGCAACCTTGTAGTAGTAAAGTACATATTGCCCGGAACGATATCGCCTTTCTTAATCAAAATTTTTGAAAGAATATTTTCTGCACCGCGGCCCTGATGTGTGGGCACTAAATATTTATACCCGTAAACCGATTTTACAACTTCTTCCAGGTGATAAAAATTTTTGCTTCCGGCATAGGCTTCATCGCCCATCATCATGCCTGCCCATTGCCGGTCACTCATGGCTGATGTACCACTATCGGTAAGCAAGTCGATATACACATCTTCCGACTTGAGCAGAAAGGTATTAAAGCCAGCTTCTGTTAATGCTTTTTTTCGTTGGGCAGGTGTTGTCATTTTCAACAACTCTACCATTTTCATTTTATAGGGTTCGGCCCAGCTTCTTTTCATTTTTGTTGCCATCGTATTTTATTTAACAGGCTTAAGTTTTGCAGTGAAATGTCGCAGCAGCTGGGTTTCTTCTAAAATTTCCAAACCGCCTATATTATTTCTTTTTTCAAATACTTCAATAATCACTTCGGCTACATAGTCAATATGACTTTGTGTATAAGCACGGCGTGGAATGGCCAGTCGTACAAGTTCTAAAGCCGCAGGAACTAAATGATTGTTGTTGTCATATTTACCAAACATCAGCGATCCGATTTCTACACTGCGGATGCCTCCTTCTGTATAAAGTGCACAAGCCAATGCCTGACCAGGATATTGATGTACGGGAATATGTGGCAGAAATGCTTTTGCATCAATATACACAGCATGACCACCTGCAGGTTGCATTACCGGCACACCGGCTGCTATCAGTTTATTGGTAAGGTATTCAATACTGCGAATGCGATACTGCAAATAATTTTCATCCATTACTTCCTGCAATCCGATGGCGATGGCTTCCAGATCACGGCCTGCAAGGCCACCATAAGTTGTAAATCCTTCGGTAATGATGAGCAGGTTGCGGCAACTGTTTGCCAGTTCGGTATTCTTCATTGCCAGAAAACCGCCAATATTTGCAAATGCATCTTTCTTAGCACTCATGGTACATCCATCTGCATAAGAAAAAAGTTCAGCCACTATTTGCGGTACAGGAATATTGGCATATCCATCTTCCCTTAGTTTGATGAAGTAACAATTCTCAGCAAAGCGACAAGCATCAATAAAAAATGGAATATTATTTTCTTTGCAAATCGTACTTACTTCTTTAATGTTTTGCATGCTCACCGGTTGCCCACCGCCAGAGTTGTTGGTAACCGTCATTATCACCATAGGTATATTGGTAATTCCAATTTCATCAATCTTTTTTTTCAAAGCAGCCACATCCATATTTCCTTTGAATGGTGCCGGTATAGATGGATGTTTGCCTTCTTCGCAGGGCAAATCAATTCCGATAGCACCTGAGAATTCTATATTAGCACGGGTGGTATCAAATAATGTATTGCTGATAAAATATTTTCCTGCACCGCCCAGTATAGAGAAAAGAATTTTTTCGGCAGCCCTGCCCTGATGCGTGGGAATAGCAATGGGATAGCCGGTAATTTCTTTAATAACTTTTTCAAAATGGAAAAAGCTGGAGCTGCCTGCATAAGATTCATCACCTTTCATAATGCCCGCCCATTGATTGCTGCTCATGGCACTGGTGCCGCTGTCGGTAAGCAGGTCAATCAACACATCGTTGGCTTTAATTAAAAAAGGATTATAAAAAGCATTGGAAAGAATTGCTTCCCGTTCATCACGGGTATTAAAATAAATGGGTTCTACCGATTTTATTTTGAAGGGTTCAATAATTGTACGCATATAAAAGTTTTGCCTGTATTGCTACAGTGATTCACAAATAAAATGACTTGTCTTGTGTGGCAAAACTTCAGGTGGGGCGGCGAATGATATTTTTCCAGATAATCATCATCATAACCGACGCAAATGTAGCAGCAGGTACTAATACCGATTATGATTTTAATCAGCTGCCTATGTAAAATGGGTAATACAAAAATTTGATTGAGAGCATCTACTACAACGGGCAGCATTAACCCCTATAATTTACAAAAGAGAATTGCTAAAATTTACTGCAAAACAAACAATGCTTGGCTTGTAATAAATAAAAAAAATACTTTTTGAACTCATCAGTTAAACATACGGTATATAAGAATCTTCCCCTCCATTTTGCTCAAAGATTCGTTTGAAGATTTGGGACAAACTGTTATATCATATCCGTCAAAAGAATCGATAATGTACCAAACAGCCTGTACCCCTTCTGCATTATCTTCAAACATCGGTCCTTTATAAGTAGTGCGAGGTCGAGTTCTTGTCGAATAACCCAATTCCGGAAGTATTTCCAAATAACTATTTTTAGCAGCTATTAATACAACAATATAGGTAACTTTACCTCTTCCTAAAGTAAATTCAAAACAATTATTATCCTTGTTTTGATACCTCATATTAGGCACACTAAAGTTCTTTGATGCGTATTCACGAAAGGCAGCATTGGTTAAGGCCATATTTAAAGTAGCACCCACCTCACCTGCCAATTGCTCAATTTTATTTTTTGGAGAAACAATAAATGATCCTTTTACCCAAGTCCCATCTTGTTTTGAGCCATTTGATTTATACAATACTCCTTTCCCATTTTGTGTGTTCAAATACCATTCTCCTTTATACACATCTCCACTCTTAAATTTATACTCTCCGTAACCGTGCATGGCATCTAAATCCCAATTACCAGAATAGGACTCTCCATTGGCAAATTTTTGTACCCCTTTTCCATTCCTTTCATCTGTTTTCCATTCTCCATCATAGACATTTCCATTTTTCCATGTATAGATACCTTTCATCCCTCTATAATCATCAACCCACATACCTTCATATTTGTCGCCTGTGGCAAATTCAATTTTACCAAACCCGTTTCGTTTATCTTTTACCCAGGCTCCACTAAAAACATCTCCATTCGTCCATTTCATTACTCCATTCCCACTTCTTTCATTAGCCTTCCACGAACCATTATATTCATTTCCATTTTTCCAAGTAAACTTTCCCTGCAGCTCTCTCGAGTTATTGATCCAGTTGCCTTCGTATTTGTCACCAGTTTTATACTCCATTATTCCCCATCCGTTTCTTTTATCCTTCTGCCACTCTCCAGTATATATATTTCCACTTACCCACTTCATTGTCCCTTTTCCCTCCCGTAGAAAATTTTTAAAATCGCCTTGATATACATCACCATTCTTCCATGTAAGCTTGCCCTTCCCTTCTGCTACATTATTTATAAATAATCCATCATGAATAGTGCTGTCTTTTTTCCAAAAATATTTCCCCTTGCCCTCCATACAATTATTTTTCCAATTCCCGGTATAAATATTTCCATTTGAGAATACTCCTTTTCCATAACCATTTGCTTTCCCATTGACAAGTTTGCCGGTATAGGCCACGGTTTTTGTTGTATCAGAAGAGAATATAAAATTAATTGGAGGTTGGCACTCAGCATACAATGAAATCAACAGAGATATTACAGAAACAAAAAATTTCATATCAGGCAAAGTTTATCTTCCGAAGATATATCAATTTTATTCAGGTACTAATAGAATTTGATTAGGAATCTGTTAATATACTTTCACAGATTGAAAATTTTACTGTGCTGTAAAACACATAGAGATAATATTAAATACAATGCAAAGAAAAGCGTATGTAGTTCAATACAGTCTTAACTGTTTCCCAATAAAAATTAATGATACACTATACACCAAACTGCTGCAAGTGATGATCGATATGTTTCCAGGTAGCTTTGCTCCAGTTTTCTTTGGTGAGTTTCCCAAAAATCGGATGCCGGTCGGAAATAATATTGGTTTCAGTAAACCTATTTACCATATTCAGCAGCCCTTGTTTTTCATTTTCAAAATCCTTCTCCGAACCATAAGTAATAAATGATGGTGATGTAGGCAGATTTTGTTTATAAGGCTGATCATCCCATAGCTTTGATTTGAAAAGCGGGAAAATCATTTTCATCAGCCAGTTGGCTTTTACTGTTTTTCCATCTAAGGCAATGGCCATTGGCTCCTGCAGATGAGCCAGCATTTGTGCTACATTCATCTTTCCCCATTTGGGTTGCGATTGTAAGGTCAGCTTATTAATTCTATCTTCAATTTCCTGCTTTACGGCAGGCTCAAATAAATTTTTTACTTCCATGTTTCTTTTTTATCAAAGTAAGGAATAGCATCGTCATTAACAGGCAACTGCTGATTCCAATATGCCCAGGTTACAACTTGCCCGTCCTTTGTTTTTAAAAATCGGCCGAATATAGCATTGATTGGGTTAAAAGTATAATCTGTTACGCCAACGGTAAATGTTTCTATTGCAGGTGCAATCTCTGCTGTGGCTTCGCCTTCATCAGCTTTAGGAGTGGCAGTTTTTGCAGGAGGCGATGGTACAGCTATTACCGTATATCCATTTGCTTCAAGCAAATTTTTGAAAAAAGTCAAACGTTCCGGCTTTACATTTTTTTCTACAATACCGCAACGTACGCCATCCAAATCTTCGTATTCATGATTCTTATTGAGTGCCATAATTCAAAATGATTACTATGAAACGATTTTAAAAATATGCAATTATTAATTCTCGTATATAATCATACAAAGGACCGATGAGTCCGGCAAAAATGATACCGGTTGCGCAGATAATCATTCCCATCTTCACATAGCTATTTACAGTTATCTTCTCAATGGGTGTTTCATTTTTATCCATAAAAACCGCCCTCACAATCTTTAAATAATAAAAAAGAGAGATGACCATATTTAATCCGGCAATCAAAATAAGCCAGAAATTTCCCTTTTCACTTCCCGCTGTCAGCAAAAATAATTTTCCAAAAAAACCTGCTGTAGGAGGAATGCCTGCCAATGAAAACAATGCAAGTACCAGCATCCAGCTCAGAAAGGGATTGGTTTTGTACAAACCTTTATACTCATCAATGTTTTCTTTACCTGCTTTTTCGGAAATAACTGCAGCTACACCAAAGGCGGCCAGATTTGAAAAAATATAAATTAATATAAAATATGTAACCGATGCCATTGCTGAAACACCAGCACCTGTAATGGCCACTAAAATAAATCCTACTTGTGCTATAGATGAGAAAGCCAGAAATCGCTTGATGTTTTGCTGGCGCAATGCAAATAAATTACCAATGAGCATGGTAAGCACCGATAATACAACCAGCATCCAATACCAGGCATCTTCCAATGGAGCAAATACTTTGTACAAAACAGTGATGAAAATAAATGCGACCGCTCCTTTTGAAATGACAGAGAGATATGATGTGGTGGCAATGGGTGCCCCTTCATATACATCAGCCGTCCATAAATGAAAAGGCACAACTGAAAGTTTAAATGTAAATGCTGTAAAGAAAAATACGAATGCCAAAATTTGAAGCGGGCTATCTGTAACCACCTGTGCCAATGATGCAAAACTGATAGTGCCAGTAGCTCCATAGATTAATGAAATTCCAAATAACAATACAGCCGATGCAAAGGCTGAAATTAATATCAGCTTCATAGCACCTTCCGATGCGCTTTTTTTGTGCAGGTCAAAATTGGCCATTGCCGCCACCGGAATACTGGCCAGCTCCAGTGACAAATAAAACATCAACAGATTGCCGCTTGATATCAGCAAAAACATTCCCAACAATGAAGAACACATTAGCAGAAAAAATTCAGGCAGATGTTCAGATTTCTTCAACCAGTCGCTGCACAATAATGAAATAAGATATACACCGAGACTTAAAACGCTTTTTTGAAATGCCAGCAATCCGTTTGTATGATACATATCAGCAAACAAGGTTCCGGACTGAATAAAAAAGAAACCGCTGAGGAAGTTGAGCAACAACAATAATTGTATCCAGGGCAATAAGCCGGCATTTGCTCTTTTGCCAGTAATTTTTACAAACAGCAAAAAGAAAATAATGACAGTAATTGCCAACTCCTGTTTCATTAATAAGAAAAAATCACTCATTGATAAAAATTCCTTGTTGCGTTTTCAAATATTTTTTTAATTGCCTGTAAACCGATTCATAATCATTTCTGCCGATGGTTTCAATAATTTATTCAACCACTCCGGCACCAAACCTATAGCCAATATGCCAGCAATTAATAAAACCAATGCCAGTTTTTCATTCCAGCTTGCATCTTTCAGGCTATTGCTTTCAGTTCCCATTTTAATATCTTTTACAAACAATGGCCCCATCGCTACTTTACCTATAGCCCGCAAAATATAAACAGCAGTAACGACAATTGAAACACAGGCGGCAATGGTTGCTATACGATGAAAAGCATCTGCATTTTCCCATGAGCCTACAAATACAGTCATCTCTGCTACAAAGCCACTTAGTCCGGGTAAACCCAATGAACAAAGACCAACAATAAAGAAAGCAGTCATGGTAAATGGCAACAACTTCATCAGGCCACCCATTTCGTTTACCTGTCTTGTATGTGTGCGATCGTAAATTATTCCTATCACTGCGAAGAAGAGAGCCGTCATCACTCCATGACTTACCATTTGCAGCAAAGCACCGGTGAAAGCTGTTTGTGTAAGCATACCAATACCCAATAAGCTAAAGCCTACATGACTAACGGAAGAATAAGCATTGATGTATTTCAAATCTTTCTGCATCATAGTTGCAAATGCACCATATAAAATGGCAATGGCCGAAAGAATGATGATGATGTTGGCGTATTCTCTGGCACCTTCAGGTAATAAATAAGTAGCGATGCGAAGACATCCATACCCACCGAGTTTCATAGAGATACCAGCCAGAAACATAGAACCTGATGTAGGCGCCGAAGAATGACCATCGGGCACCCAGGTATGAAAAGGAAATAATGCAGTAAAAACTCCAAAGCCGATAAACAAAAGCGGGAAAACAATTTTTTGTAACTGACTGTTTATATTTGTCTGAGAAAGTTGCAAAATATCAAATGTATGACCTGCATTAAAATACAACAGCAGAATGCCCACCAGTATCAATGCAGAGCCACCCATCAGCATCAGCGCCAGTTTATTGGCGGCATATTCTTTTTTACCACTTCCCCAAATGCCAATTAAAAGATATTTGGGTATTACCGAAATTTCAAGAAAGAAAAACAGCACAAATAAATCAAGCGAAATAAAAAATCCAAAAGCTCCAAAAGCCAATAAGATCAGTAAAAAATAAAATTCTTTGGTAAGCTTCTGCACATTCCACGATACGAGTACACCCGCAAGTAAAACAAATGAAGTAAGCAAAATCATAGCTACTGCAATACCATCTACTCCAAAATGGAATTGAATATTCGGATTACTGAAAAATCTGTAATTGTCTTCAAATAATATAATGGCAGTATTTCCATAATCTCTTGCCTGATTGAATGCAAAAAGCAAAACTCCAGAAGCAATTAACTGTGCCACTGAGCCGGCCAATGAGAACCACCTCACTTGCGATTGACTGCGGGCAAATAAAACAGCCAGTGCAGTGATTAAAGGAATAATAAGTAACAATAATAAATTCATTCAATATTATTTCCAGATATAAATAAAAATTGTAGCAATTATTAAAGCTGTCATCAAAAAGAGTGCAGCATAGGACTGCAATTTTCCTGATTGAAATTTTTTAATACTCTCCGCCATCCACTGTATGCTATTGCCGGTAAAATTTACAATGCCATCTACAACATGTTTATCAAACCAGGCAGCCGGTCTTCCTACCAGATTAAACAATATTTTTTTTGTAATGAATAAATAAATCTCATCAATATAAAATTTATGATATGAAGCTTTGTATAAAGCGCCAAATGATGAACTCAATTTATCTGGCAATGGATTTTGTTTTTTATACATTATCCATGCTGTAACGATACCTGCAAAACCCAAAACCACCGGTAATATTGAAAAGCTCAAATCGAAATGCGACTCCAGTGGCTTTCCATCTGTACTTACATATTTACCAAAAGGAATATAACCTGCCGCTGCTGCGCCAATAGCCAAAATGATTAAGGGTAGCATCATTACAAAAGGTCCTTCGCTTTTTTTATGTGTTGTGGTTTCACTATGTGCAAGATGCTCCCGATTCCAAAATATTGAAAAATAAAGCCTGAACATATAAAATGCCGTAAGTCCGGAAGTAAATAATGCAATCCAGTAAATAGCAGCGTTTTGTTGGTAAGCTGCTAACAATATTTCTTCCTTGCTAAAAAAACCGGATAATAGCGGGAAGCCTGCAATAGCCAGACAGGCAATTAAAAAAGTAATATGCGTAATGGGCATTGATTTTCTAAGACCGCCCATATCTTTCATTTCATTGCTGTGTACATAATGTATAACGGCACCGGCTCCTAAAAACAATAACGCTTTGAACATAGCATGCGTAAACAAATGAAACATCGAAGCTGTAAAACCCAATCCTGCTTCGCCGCCATATTTTGATACACCTAAAGCAAACATCATAAAACCAATCTGGCTCATAGTGGAGTAAGCAAGCACCCGTTTAATATCCGTTTGTGTACAGGCAATGATGGCTGCAATAACAGCCGAGATGACACCCACCCAACCTATTACTTCTAAAACTACCGGAGTAGTAATTGCAAAAATGGGAAACAATCTTGCCACTAAATACACACCTGCCACTACCATTGTAGCAGCATGTATTAATGCCGATACAGGAGTGGGACCTTCCATTGCATCGGGCAGCCAGATGTGCAAAGGAAACATGGCACTTTTACCTGCACCACCCATAAAAATTAATAAACCACCCCAGGTAACAGCCGATACGCCGAGAAATGAAGAAGCTACGGCAGTCTTTAATGTTGACGATTCAGGCTGTGTAAGTGTTTGAATCATCGTATTAAAATCAAGTGTACCTGAAACATAAGAAAGAACGAGGATACCAATAAGAAAACCCAGATCGGCAAAACGGGTTACAATAAATGCTTTTTTACAAGCAGCCACAGCACTTGGCTTATCATAATAAAAACCGATAAGAAGATAGGATGATACTCCTACTAATTCCCAGAACATATATATCTGAAATATGTTGGATGAAAGCACCAAACCCAACATGGAGAAAGTAAACAAACCCAAATAAGCGTAATAGGTGCAGAACCGTTTTTCGCCTTTCATGTAACCCAAACTATAAATATGCACCATTAATGAAATCAATGTAACCACTACAATCATCATCATAGATATGGAATCAAGATACAAGCCCATATCAATCGAAAGACCATTGGAAAACTGAAGCCAAGTGTATTTAAGTGCAATTACAGATTGATATTGTCCGGTTACATTGGAAGCAAAATAGTGGTAAGCAGTATAAATTGCCAGGGAAGCCGATGCGAATAATAATAATGTGCCAATAATACCAGAAGCTTTGCCAAAATATTTTTTTCCAAACAGACCCAATAGTACAAAGCCTGCCAGTGGCAGTAGCGGTATCAGGACTATGTAGCTAATATTGTTCATAAATTTCTTACAACATAATTTCTTTTAATATTTTAAGTCTTGTGCCGATTCCACATCCACCGAATGATGACTTCTGTATAAATTAATGATGATGGCAATGGCCACAGCGGCTTCAGCTGCAGCGATCGCAATTATAAACAAAGTAAAAAACAAGCCATCCATTTTGTCGGGCCACACATATTTATTAAAAGCAATAAAGTTCAGGTTCACGCTGTTCAAAATGAGTTCAATGCTCATGAGCATCGTAATCAGGTTGCGACGGGTGAAAAAGCCGTACATGCCGATAAAAAAAAGTGCGGCACTGATAAATAAAATATGTTCCAATCCCGGAGAAGTCATAAATCAATAAATATTAAATATTAAACATGGAATGATGAAGTTTAGGCATCATTCGGTATTCTTCTTACTTTTTTTTAATTTTTGTTCTGTTAATAAATTGTTTTTTGCAGTTTCAAGGCTTTTTACAAAAATCGCAATCAATTGATTGCATTCATCCAAAGCCATTTCCACATTTTTCAAATTTTCGATTAATGGAACTTTAGAAATAATTTTCAAAGCATTTGAACTTTCCCTTAGTTCCT
>Ga0073899_10005242_pt1 | contig 11298 bp, 14 predicted proteins | sample KloWWTmetaKNB5Ph_FD_88975 | JGI IMG/M metagenome (GOLD analysis project Ga0073899, IMG submission 88975) | Active sludge microbial communities from Klosterneuburg, Austria, studying microevolution and ecology of nitrifiers - Klosterneuburg... | ecosystem: Engineered > WWTP > Aerobic digester >...
GCGTGCTCGCCCCGGCGGAAGTCCCCCAGACGATGTGTCAGGACAGCGCGCCATTGGGGCAAGCCACGACCTACACCTATGATGCGCTCTCACGACGGACGAGCCTGACGCTCCCCAACGGCACACAGACCACGTATCAGTACGATCCCGCTTCGCAGGTGACGAATATCCTCCATCAACTCACGGCCACAAGCAGCCAGATTAACAAGGCCGAGTATGTCTACAACAACGTCGGCAATCGGACCAGTCTGACGGACCGACGCGGGGCACAGGCGTTCGGGTATGACAGTCTGGACCGGCTCACGAGCGCGAGCCATCCGCTCCTCGCCACCCCGCAGGCGTTTGCCTACGATGCGGTCGGCAACCGCACGACGGGTGGGACGGTGGTCAACGCGGGCAATCAACTCACAGCGGATGCGACCCACAGCTTTCAATACGACGACAATGGAAACCTCACGAGAAAAACCTTGCTCGCTACAGGGAGCTTCACGCAATACACTTACGATGTCGAGAATCGGTTGACCCAAGTCGAGGAGTTCGCCGCCGGCAACCCCACACCGGCGTTCACGAGCACGTATCGGTATGACGGGTTGGGTCGCCGTATCGAGAAAGTCGCGAATGGTCAAACCAAGCGCTACATCTATGACGGCGAAGACATCTTGCTGGAATATGACGGTTCCAACGTGCTGCAAGCCCGCTATACGCATGGGCCCGGCATCGATGAGCCGATCGCGGTCACCAAAGCCGGGAGCACCTTCTACTACCACCAAGACGGCCTCGGCACGGTGACGGAGTTGACGGATACCAACGGCAGCGTGGCCAAGGCCTACGCCTATGATGCGTACGGCAATCTCCTCGAATCACCAGGCACGGTGGGCCAGCCGTATACGTACACGGGGAGGGAACTCGATTTAGAGAGCGGGCTCTACTACTACAGAGCAAGAACCTACGATTCAGCGACCGGAAGATTTGCACAAAAGGATCCGATCGGGATCGCTAATGGAGATCCGAATTTCTACGCTTATGTCAGAGAAAATCCTTTGTACTATACCGATCCTGCGGGGCAGTGTCCGTGGTGTATCGCGGCTGTGGTGGGTGCAGTCTCTGGTGCGGGATTCGACCTGGCCTACCAACTGATCGTCAATGGAGGTGCGCTGAAATGTGTTGATTGGGAGAGCGTTGGATCAGCGGCTCTTACTGGTGCAGCGTTATCAACACTTGGACCGACCGGGGCACTGCTTGGGAGAGGCGGAACAAAGGCAGCTCAATATGGATATGGATCCCCAGGATTGTTGAACCGAGCATATGCACGATTTGGGTGGAGTGGTCCTAAAGGAGATATGGATGTTCTGAGCCTAAGGATTGGAAAACGCCATTTCGAATTCGACCAGTTCGGAGGGTTACCTGCAGGTGCTGACCCTGCGCGCGATGGAGCCTTAGCAGGCTTGATTGGAGCCAGCATAACATCCGACGGGGGAGGTCCTTGTGGATGCATCAGATAACGAGGAAACCTTCAGCCTTCAACACTTGCGAAGGGTCTTATCTGAATGGTTTAAGCAGAGGAATCCCGATGCCGTACAGTTTATCGAAAACACAACGCCACAAGCAGATCCAGATTCGAGATACACCGTTGTATACGAAGCTGTATTCGAGCCAAGCACACCAGATAGGTGTCGCGTCGAGCTTTGGTTTACTACCGATGGCCAAGTGGGCCTTGGATTAGAAAAAAGACACCGCATAGCGAGCCGACTGGGAATAAAAAACCGACAGGAGGGATTTGCAGCGGGGCACGAACCACGGCAGGTGACCGAGGAAGGGCTACTGGCATTGCTTGCGCTTGTTGCTAACGGGGAAGTCGCCATTGCTGTGACATCCTTTCCAATGTGGGGGCTTTACAAAGCTAAGGCCGTCGTAAAGCTCAGCTCGTTCCAGGCGCTTTCCTCTAAGGGTTACGATTGTGATCGATGGCTGGGTATTGCCGACGAATTCCAAGCTCGTGATCTTCGTTTCAAAGCTTGGTGAGCCACAACTTACCTTAACTTATAATGGGTTTACCCATGATCCGGCGAGTCAGGTGACGGCGATCAGCCATCAGCTGACAGCGCTCAGCCAACAGATCAACAAGGCCGAGTACGGCTACAACGCGGTGGGGAATCGGACCAGCCTGACGGACAGGCGGGGAGCCCAAGCGTTCGGCTACGATCAGTTGGACCGCCTCACGAGTGCCAGCCATCCCTTGCTGCTCGATCCACAAGCCTTCGCCTATGATGCTGTGGGCAACAGAACCACAGGCGGCAGCGTGGTGAATTCAGGCAACCAACTGACGGCGGATGCAAACTTTGACTATCAGTACGACGACAATGGGAATCTCACCAGGAAAACCCTGCTTGCGACCGGCAACTATACTCAGTACACGTATGATCCTGAGAACCGCCTCACGCAGGTGCAGGAGTTCGCGGCCGGAAATCCCACGGCCATCACCACCAGCAGCTACCGCTACGATGGCTTAGGGCGAAGAATCGAGAAGGTGGCGAACGGGCAGACCAAGCGATATGTCTACGACGGCGAAGACATTCTGCTGGAGTACGACGGAAGCAACGCGCTGCTAGCTCGATATACCCACGGCCCTGGCATCGATGAGCCGATTGCCGTGACCAAGGCCGGCAGCACGTTCTACTACCACCAAGACGGACTGGGCACGGTCACGGAGTTGACCGATACCAACGGCAGCGTCGCCAAAGCTTATGCGTACGATGCGTACGGCAATATCCTGGAATCACCGGGCACAATCGACCAGCCGTATGCGTATACGGGGAGGGAGTTCGATAGCGAGACGGGGCTCTACTACTACCGGGCGCGGTATTACGACGCGCCGACGGGGAGGTTTTTGCAGAAGGATCCAATTGGGCTTGGAGGTGGGTTGAATCTTTACCAGTATGTCAGAAGTAGTCCTCTAAATTTCAATGATCCGCTCGGCCTAAAGTCAGAGCCCTGGAAGCCGACGCCGCGTTGTTCGCCTGATGAGGCGGCAGTGGATGCCATTGATTGGGTCTGTAAGAAAAAGGGAAGCCTCTCACCGAGTACGAGGGAGTGGGGCGGATATATTGTTCGTACGACAGAAGGGATGTACGTTTCCCGTAAACCGCAAGTTGGTCCCAGCAACGACTACGAGAATGGGAATGTCAGAATTGAAGTAGCTAATGGCGATACGCCAGTCGCTTTCTGGCACACACATCCAAAAGATCCACAACTCAGCTGGCCTGATGATTTTATCAGTGAACGGTATGGACCCATGACCAATTACCTGGGCAAGCCGGATTGTTATAGTGTACTTCGGTGGGTTCCGAGCCCTAACACCAACCCCAATCGTCCTGTCGGCACCTTCAAGGACATCCGATGAGGTTGCAGGAATCACTCAAGGTGAGCTTGGTAGGGAACGGGAACGGGCATTGGAAATCTGCGGTGAGCGTTTGCTGTTTGCCTCTGGTATGCCATTCGATGGCGATGATGCTAGTTGGCTGGCTGCTGTGCACGATTGTCGTCTTGCCAGAACCAAGTTGGGGCAACGGTGCAGAGCTAACCGAAGCGGAAGCCATATCCATTGCAACTAAAGAATTGCGCAAAATGGGTTATAGAACTAATGGGCTTAGGGCACACGTTGATGAGAACAATGCAGGCTGGAACAACTATGTGGAGATGAGCAGGCAGCTTACCTCCCCTGAGACAATCAAACATTTTGAAGACATAGAGTCTGCTCTTTCAGGCAGGTCTTTTGTAAACGTCATTTTCTCCGTCAAATCTAAGCCCAATCAGGCCGTGTTTGGTGGAATGGCCGTGTTCCTGGATTCTAAGACCGGCGAGATTCTCATCATCATGACCCACCGCGAAACTATTATCAAATCTCCGGGGGAAAAATAGTTTTCTAGTGGCTTCCGTACAAAGGGCAATCCGCTGACGATCACCGATGCCCTGAATCAGGTGACCACGTTCACGTACAATCCTCAGGGTGTCCCGTCCAGCTGTCCGCCGTCGGGATTTGTTCCACGCGGTGCAGATTTTCCTTGTCAACGAGCCTCGTGCTCGTGCGTGAACGAGATTATTCTATCGTTTGCTGACAGATTGTTCTTAGCTTCGACCTGCTTGGCGGCCCGAGGCGCCTATGCCTACAGAAAGCAGGCACACTCCACCGGACACTCTCAGCTCACCCCATTTTGTTCTGCGGTGTTCTCGTCGCCTGGCTCGAACGTGCTTTAAACACATCAATTCCCGCCCAGACTTCAGCTGGCGTTCGCCCCTGCAGATGGTCGTGCGGGCGGTCGTGGTTGTACCACAGCCTTATGCTGGTTAGTTGGGCATCGAAGTCCTTGTTGTCTGCCAACGGCTCTATGGCCAGCGCCCGCTTAACCGTCCCAATGAAACGTTCGACTCGCCCGTTCTGCCACGGGCAGCCGGGGTCCGTTCGCTGATGACGGATACCCAGCAGTCGCAGTCCCCATGTGAACCACCATGATGTGAACACCGCCTCATTGTCCGTACGAAGGTATTGAGGATTCCCATACTGCTTCACGGCCTGACTCAGTTCCTGTAGCAGCGTCCACGAGCATTTGTCCGACACGTGCTGCAACCGCAGGCAGGCGCGGGTGGCATGGTCTACGATGACCAGCCCAAGATGCGTCGTGCCCTGCTGATCCGTCTTCGCGAGCAAGTCACAGCCCCAGACACGATTGCGCGGCATCGGTCGTGGTACTCGATGTTTGAGCGTCCGGCGTGCTTCGAGGACGAGGTACTGGTGCTTTTGTAGCGTCGTCGCCACATAGCTCTTGCCCACCGTCACCTGTCTTCTGCTCGCCCAGCGGCGATTGAAGTAATGGGCTACGGTGCGGCAGCCGGCGTGGGGCATGAGGGCTTTGAGCCGGATCACTTCATTGCGGACCCATGTCGGCTTCGGTAGCGAAAAGACCTGGCGTTTGACCTGGCTTGGGACTCGGGCTCGCCAGTGTGATCGTGCGGGCGGATATAACTGTCGCAGTAGCCACCTGAGTCCCTGAAGGCAGCGGTATAGCATTGGAATTAGCCAATGTCGCATGGGGTGGTCTCCTCACACGTGAGCGTGCGCCCGTTTTATCGAGGGCTGAGCAAGGACGGAGCACATCGTGTTTGATGGTGGTGAAACTTCCGTGCTCGTGCGCGATCTGTTGCTGTGGTTCCTTGGAGCGTCGTGCGATGCCCCGACTGCACAGTGGCCGAAAGATCATCGTCTCCGCTGGTGTCTTATCTGCATTATGGTGCTATCTATAGGGCCAATTGGCCCTGGTAGAAGTTTTTTGGCCCTAGCACAACTTTTTGCGGCAAATTGCCAGGTTTTTGCTTCCTCGCGCTGACGAATTCGGCTCAGCCATATTGCGGATCACCCTACCAAGATTTAGTAGTCCACTCTCATAGACCTGCGATTCTCTGCACTCAGAGCGGAGTTTGCCGACATTGACGATCCGCGTGCGGGACTGTCCACGTTTTTGCATACCGCTCTGTCAATTACGCTCGCTCCTTCCACGCATCCTGTCCTGATCCAGAAATTTTGTCCCTTACTGTCCTCTGCTGTCCCCCAGTGGCCCCGAACGGGCTCTTTCACCACCCACGCGCAACTGCGTATGGTCCGCATCGTACGAAGTGCGCATCACCGGAGAGGAGAAGCGATGAAGAAGATGCTCTTACGGATCGAGCAACTCGCGGACATCCTGCAGATCAGCGTGAAGTCCATTCGCCGCGCCTATCGCAAGGGCCAGATTCCGGTGGAGCGGATCTGCCGCTTTGTCCGCTTCGACCTCGAACGGGTGAAAGCAGCGATGCAGGGGAACGGGCAAGGGCAGTCTCCTTTCACCACACGGACACCGGGACAGCGCAGCGCGACCGGCGGCGCCAGCCGGCGGCGCGCGCAGCGGCCCAGCCCCCGACTTGGTAAGACGGGGGCGTCTATCGCACAGACGCCCAGGAGGAAGAAATGACGGGTTCTGGAGGATTCACCCAAACCATCGATTGGCTGGCATTCACGCTTCCAAAAGCTGAAGTGGCTGACGTGACTAAGCTGATTGGTGGCGACTGGTTCCAGAGTGAGACGGGCTTTCGCGGCTATCCCGTCGCCCAGCTCATGACACAAGGCAAGACCGGCGTCGGCAAACTGGGGACGGGTGCTCCTCGCAATCCGAAGGAAGTGCACGTCGATCTCTCGGCCGGAACTGTCTCCCAGTGGGATGAGACCAAGCTCAAGACTGTCCTCGCCTGGATCTTTGCGCAGAAGGGCCATGTGACACGGATCGATGTGGCGATGGACGACCGGGAGGCGACTGTCGCAGTCGAGACCGTGCGGCAAGCCGTGGAGGCCGGACAAGCGGTCAGTCGTTCCAAGCAGTTCAAGGTGATCCACGCTTCGAATCATCGAGAGGGAGTCCGAACCGGGGAAACGCTCTACTTCGGCAGTCGCGAGAGCCAAACCATGTTGCGGGTCTATGACAAACGGCTGGAACTGCAGAGTCGAGGCCGGGAAGATGCCGAGTCCTACGGCGTCCGATGGGAATTGGAATTCAAGCAGGATCGTGCTCAAGCCTGCGCCAAAGCCCTCCTCACGCTCGATGCCGAAGATTGGCGGGCCTTCTTGGTCGGCGTGCTCCGTTCCTATGTCGATTTCCGCGAGACCACGCGAGAAGCCGAATCGTACGAGAAGTATCGAGCGCCGCTGCTCACCTGGTGGGAAGCCTTAACCGAAGGCTTCAAGCGCTGTCGGCTCGTGGTCGAACGGATTCAACAACGGCTGGATGACGTGGCCGCCTGGCTCGCGCAATCCGTCGCCTCGATGCTGGCCGTGGTCGTGGCCTGTCGAGGCGATCAATTCCTCACGGAACTGATCTATGCGGGCACAAAGAAGTGGAATCAGAAGCACTATGCCCTGTTGAAGCAACGAAAGGTGAAGACACCCTATGTCCTTACACTTTCATAACGGGGCGTGGCGGCGTGGCTGCCCTGGCTGTGGAGCACACGGGGCTCCCTGTCGGTGGGTCAATGGCGCCTTATTTGTGAGCTGCGACGAATGCGACTCGGAATTTCAGTATCTGTCGAAATCTCGGCCTCTCGGTCGAGGCGTGTGGGTCAGGCGCTTGGCTGACTCGAATTCAACTTACTGTTCAGGAGGGAACGACGATGCAAGTGAAAGCGGAAGGCGCGGTGCAGGGCTATGTGGAGCGGAAGAGTCGGGAGGGGAAAGTGTTTCGGTCGGTGGATCTCTATGTGAAGGGCAAAGATCCGGGGATTCTTCGTTTGGGTATTCCGGAGGATCAGATGCCGCTGATTGAAGTCTGTAAACAAGCTGAAGGGAAACAGGCTCGCGTGTCCATCGAACTGCGCAAGTTCGAGCAGACGGGGCGGATGTTCTTCGATCTGTCTGGGCTGGAAGTTTTGAAGTAACGGCAAGCGGGAGGAAGGCCGGTGGATCTCACCATTATTCTCGTGGCGGTCCTGTTACTGGCCTTCCTCACCGGCTTGGGAGTCGGACGATTGTGAAACTGCTCTCGTTAACGAGTTATCTCACGCTCATCTGGGTACTCTTGGTCTCCTTCTGTCTGGCGCCGGCGGAATCGATGGCCCTAGAGACCACGCAATACGCGCGTGTGGTGGCTCAAGCGGAGCGCATCGCGTATCTGGCCGCGCAACGGTCGGCTCTTGCTTCACACGTTGCGGCAGCTGCCGTGGCTCCGTCAGCCACTTCCTTCGCCATTCGTCTGGTCGCCGGTCCGGTGGGCTGGGCGGCACTCGGTGTCGGCGCGGGATTGGTTCTGGCCCAGATGTATTACTCACAGGCCGATCTCTCGGCGGTCAAAACCGCCGCGTCCACGCCCGGCGGCTGGCAGGTGACGACATCGAATGCGGGGACTCAAACCTTTCCGGGTCTCGGCACCAACACCCCGGCCAATGCGGCCTATCCCTTTGCGAGCATCCAATTCAGCACGACCGATGTGCCGCTGTGTAGTACTGACTGGGCCTATCTGCATGATTGGGCCGTGGGGCCATTCGAGAGCGTGAGTAGCGCGGTCTACTTTCCGGGAAACGTGTTCGTGATTGGTCCGCCTGTCGGGGGCCAGAGCCTCTATGTCTGCCACCGCAAGGACACCCCAGGGTCCACGGCGCCTACGCAAGATGCGCTCGGCACTCCCACACAGCCGCAAGTGGCCAATTATCTGACTGGCCTTCCGGCGAGTGACCCGAAATCCGTTGAAGCCCATACCAACCCAGTAGGCACCACCGGCACGACCCAGCCGGCGGACAACACCGTCTCTCAACCAGTCAGTCCGACCGAGATGCCGACCACGGTGAAACCCAAGCCCGTCCCTGCCGGGGATATTACCGTCGTGGACAACGTCCCGCCACCGGCCAGCACCCCGCAGCAGAATACGCAACAGCAGACGACAACTACGACCACCACGACGACGCAGAATCCGGACGGCTCGACGACGCAGCAGGAAGAAACACAAGCGACCACGTCCTGTACGGCAGGCACGCATGAGAGTCGGACCTTTGGAACGGTCTTGCAGGCGCATCAAACCATCTGGGCGACCAGCGGCTTATTGGGCACGCTGAACCTCTTGAAGTCACTGACCTGGCCCTCGACCTTGCCGGTGATTGCGCTGCCTTCGGCCTTCTTCGGGAGCCAGCAGGTGGACTTCAACCAGTGGGCCTGGTTCTTCACCGTCCTTCGGACTTTGGTGATCGCGACAGCCTCTATCGTCGCCTACCGCATCATCTTCGTAGGAGGCCAGGCGACATGACCGCGATTCTGACGCTCATTTATTGCTGGCTGCAGGAGTTCTTCTTCTCCCTCACCGATTGGGGACTCGGCATCTGGGATTCCCTGCTCTCCGTGGCAGACAGCACGCTCGCCACCATCGGGACGGCAGGGCTCACCCTGCCGGTGATTCCTGATCAATATGCGTGGGTGCTGGGCGCGACGGGTATGAGTCAGGCGCTGGCCATCCTGGCGAGCGCCATGGGGACCCGGTTCATTCTCCAAACCATTCCGTTTGTGCGGTGGGGATCATGAAGTCGATGGTGATGGGCTGGGCTTATGCGTGGACTGTTGTCTTAGCCCTCTGGGTCTGGGTGTACATCAGGAGTCTCCGATGATCGAACTGTATGAAGGGGTCCCAGGCTCGGGAAAGTCCTATCACGCGATCTGCGAGAAGTTCCTGCCCTGGGTTCGCCAAGGCCGACGGCTCTATATCGCGGTCGATGGGATTTACCTGGATCGACTGGCTCTATTTACGGGCATCGAACTCGAAACTCTTCAACAACAGATCACGATCTGGAAAGACTCCGTGGAAGTCTTGCAGGCCTTTCAGCATGTCCAGCCCGGTTCAGCCGTGATCATCGACGAAGCGCAAACGGTCTTCCGGTCCATGCAGAAGGTCGAACCGGGTCTGCTCCGTTGGCTCGAAACGCATCGGCATCACGGCGTGGACATTTTGCTCATGAGCCAAGACTTCCGTCAGATGTCGCAAGGCGTCACCCGTCTTATTGAAGCGACGGTGAAGTTTCGCAAGTTGGCCTTTGTCGGTTTGTCGAAAAAGTATCAAGGCAAGGTGCGCGGCAATCCGGAAGATAACGAAGTCATCCGGGCCTTTGTCGGGACGTACTCGCCGGCGATCTATGCCTACTATTCGAGTTATGCCTCGGCGGCGATTCGAGAAGAAAAACGCAGTCATACGGTCTTCAAATCAGCGCGGGTGGCGATCGGCATTGCCGCGGGACTGTTTGCCCTTGGCCTCATGGTCTGGCGGCCTTGGTCCTCCCTGAGTTCCACCAAACCAACATCTGCCGCTGGATCGAATCCGGCATCAAGCACAATGGTCGAGTCCGTCGCCTCCGGCTCGGGCAGTCTGCTCAACCCCTTGGGGATGGCTTCGTCTGTGACAGCGACTCCTCCGCCACCGAAGCGCACCGTGCGCATCTTCGGCGGGGCCGGTTCATCGGCGAACCGGCAAGGCTGGCGTTATCTTCTGGACAGCGGCGAAATCCTGACGGCGGCACAGATTACCGGACGGTATGGGCTCATGGTCTCGGAAGTCTACGAGGACGGCGCGATGCGCCTCATCGGTGAAGGAGTCTTCTATGGACCTGCCGGCGATTGAGACGATGACCTATTTCACGGCCATCTTTTGGCTCGGTGGATTTGCCGTCGGCCTGATTATCAAACTGATTTTGCCTCAGAACCACTGAGGCACTCGTCCGTCGGCGAGGAGTCTGGCGGCGTGGGTGGACGTGACCACCAACAGCACAAGGAGGTGCCGTATGAAGGGATGGGGTTGGGTGAAGGGGCTCGGGGGCCTGCTCATGGCGTTCGTATTCGCCTTGGGTGTCCCGGACCTGTCGTTTGCGCAGTTGTTTCCGGTGTCGGCGGATGTGGCCACGGTGCGGGCCGATCTGCTCTTGTGGGCCACGGCCTTGATTGGCGTGGCGCTGGCGATCTACGCCTTTAAGCGCGTGCGCGCGATTGTGGGCTGACAGAGAGCTCATGGAGGCAGGCTGACAGCAGCCTGCCTCCATTATCCAACGAACAAAACAAGATGAAAGCGATGACGAAAGGGAGGGAGCATGACGGCGCAACAAATTCAAACGATCGGCAATGCGCTAGCGACCGACCTGGTCGCCTGGGGGACGGCGGCGATTGGGCTCGCGCTCGTGGCCGCAGGAGCGGCTTGGGTGTTGCGGCTCCTGCGCTAAGCGCCGGGCCAGCCCTGATCGGCGAAGCTGTAGTAGCGTTCTTCGGCGAGGATGAGATGGTCCAGCAGCGGAATGCCGAACAGATCGGCCGCCTCGCGCAGCCGTTTGGTCAGGACACGATCTTCTGGGCTGGGTGTGCTATCGCCGGAGGGATGATTGTGGGCGCAGAGCCAGGCGCCGGCATTCATGAGGATCAGCGGCTTAAAGACTTCGCGGGGATGGACAATGGCCAGGGTGAGCGAACCGGTGGAGACGATATTGATCCCGATGAGCCCATGCTTCGCGTCCAGGCCGCAGATCAGGAATTGTTCACGGTCCAAGCCGGCAAACAGTGGCCGGAGGATCGCGGCAGCGCCTTCCGACGTGTGCACCGATTCCGTCGCCGGAATGGCACGGTCCTCGCGCACGAGGGTGACACGGTACCGAGGCACTCCGTAGCGCGACTTCGGGTTCGATTGCCGTGAACTGTTCGAGGAACCATGAGGACCATCAACAGGCATGTTTGCCTCCTTATTCATTCTATGTAGCCCCACC
>Ga0073899_10005245_pt1 | contig 11292 bp, 13 predicted proteins | sample KloWWTmetaKNB5Ph_FD_88975 | JGI IMG/M metagenome (GOLD analysis project Ga0073899, IMG submission 88975) | Active sludge microbial communities from Klosterneuburg, Austria, studying microevolution and ecology of nitrifiers - Klosterneuburg... | ecosystem: Engineered > WWTP > Aerobic digester >...
CTTGAGGTAATACGTGTTCGGCAGCGGCCAGCCGTAATAGCGCCACCGCCACGCGAAGTAGGTGCCGAACACCGCGGCCGCCACCCCGCCCGCGAGCACCAGGGCCCGCAGCCGGCGCGCCGCCAGCGCGCGGTCACGCTTCGCCAGCGGCGCGAGGGCGTGCAGCGTTTCACTCAACGCGAAGGCGCCGACGAACAAGGCTCCGTCCGGACGCGCCATGGGCACCGCCGCCAGGCATAGCCCGGTGGCCACTTCGCGATGCCTGAGCGACGAGGTCCACACCGCGAGGGTCGCGAGCACCCACAGCGCGACGTAGTGACCCTCGAGGGCCATCATGGCCCAGACGGTGTACGAGTTGTCGAGCACGCACCAGCCGAGGGCGAGCGCCAGGGGCAGCACGCGGTCGCCCCAAAGGCGACGTGCAATCAGCGCGACCAGCCCGAGATCGATGGCCGACACCAGCACGCTGGTACCCACGCACCAGTCGACGAAGTCGCCGCGGAACAGGCGCGAGAGCCAGTAGACGGGCGCCAGCGTCACGGTCCAGAGGAAGTTGGTGTAGCCCTCGACGCGCTCGCCAGGGTTGAAGACCAGGCCGTCACCGGTCGCGAGCCGTCGCGCGTAGACCATCGAGATCAGCGCGTCGTCGACCACGTTGCGGTGGTACTCGACGAACCATCGCCACGAGAGCGCCGAGGCGGTCACCACCGCCAGCGCCACGAGCGCGATCCCCCCGGCCCGGCGCACCCGGGCCCTGCGCTCGGCAGAGAGCTCGACCCCGGCTGACATCGCGCCGGCAGCATACGTCGGTTGACACCCGGCCCGGCCCGAGGCACAGTGGCTGAGCCACTCATTCACCGGACCGGGCCATGCCGCCAGAAACCCCAGAAAACAGCGTAGAACCCCTGGAGAGGCAGAGCCTGGTGGACCGGGTCACGGCCCGCCTGGGCGAGGCCATCCTGGCCGGGCGCTACGATCGCGGCGCCACGCTGCCCCCCGAGCGCGATCTGGCGCGGGCGCTGCAGGTCAACCGGACCTCGCTCAAGCACGCGCTGCAGCGCCTCGAGCAGCTCGGCTTCATCGCCACGCGCCACGGCATCGGCTCGGTGGTGCTCGACCCCACCGAGACGGCGGGCGCGCGCTTGCTCTCGTATCTGGTGTTCCGCGCCTCGGGCATCGACACCGCCGTGCTCTCGGATCTGATCGAGGCGCGGACGCTGCTTGGCGCGTTCTTGACGCGCCTGGCCGCCGAACGCCGCTCGGACGACGACGTGAAGAGCCTGGGCCGTGTGCTGGAAGACCTCGGCCGGGTCGCGGACGAGCCCGACGCGGTTCAGCGGCTCGAGCTGGTGTTCTTTCGCAACATCATGCGCGCGACGAAGAACCAGATCTTCGTGACCCTCGCCAGCTCGATGTTCGCGGTCTACCTCGGTCGCGCCCAAGTGTTCCGCGACGCGTTCACCGACCGCGCGGGGGTCCAGAAGGCGCTGGGCCGCGTGCTCGATGCGGTGCAGGCCCGCGATGCCGACAGCGCCGAGCGGGCCGCGCACGACTACTTGAAGAAGAACGGCAAGGCGCTGCTCGATGCAGCGAAGCGTTTGGGCTGAGAAGGAGGAGTGGGATGAGCTTTCCTTTGTATGGATTCACGGAGACGATGCGCGGCACCTGGACCCCGCTCGACGGCAGCGGCCGCAAGACCCTGTGGTTCCGGGCCGAAGCCGACGTGACCGATGCGGGCGCGTACCTGAAGCACGGGCGGCTTTCGCTCAGCGGCGCGCTGCACGCCGAGGGCCTGGCCGACGAGGTGCCGGCGCGCGGCCACCTGGAAATTCAGCCGCTCTCGCGGCGCATCGGCTACGAGCTCGACTTCACCGCGGACGATGGGCGGCGCTGTCGCTTCGTCGGCGAGAAGACACCCAGCCTGCGCCACCTGCTCAAGTCGATGACCACCCTGCCGGGGGACGTGCTGGACGCCGACGGCAAGCGTCTGGGCACGGCGCTGCTCTACTTCGATCTGAAGAACGATCTGGTGCCGTTCCTCGGGACCTTCCGGCGCGGTCGACGCGCGCTGATCGAGGTGGGGCCATGATCAGCCTGCCGGTGGTGAACGAAGGCGCACCGCGCCGTCGCGTCGAACCCGCCGTCCGAGCAGAGGCCGGCGCCATCGCCCGCGACGCGTTCGGAGCGCGGCACGCCGAGACCGCGCGGGCTCTGATGGAGGCGGTCGTCCCCGGCGGGCGCGTCTTGCCGCGGGCCGACGCCGCTGCGGCCGATCGCCTGGCGCGCCTCCTTGGCTCGTTCGACTCGCGCTCCGTCGGCCACTACGGAAAGCTGCTCGGCATGCTCGACGCGCTCGCGTTCACGCGGCACGGCCGGCGCTTCGCCGCGCTCGACGTCGAGACCCGCGGAGCGCTGATCTGGTCCCTGCACTCGGGCAGTGACCCGGTGCGCCGGGCGCTGTTCCTGGCCTTCACCTACCCGGTGAAGATCGCGTACTTCGACGACCTGAGCGTGCACCAGAGCCTGGGCTGCGTGTGGGAGAAGCCCGTTGCGGCGGAGAAGCCAGCGGCCTGGCTGCGCCAGATCACCGCCGCTCGCGACCTCTCACCCGGCGAGACCCTCGAGTGCGACGTGGTGGTGGTGGGCACCGGCGCCGGCGGCGCGGTGGTCGCCAAAGAGCTGGCCGAGCAGGGCATCGCCGTGCTGATGGTCGAAGAGGGCGAGCTGCACCAGCGGCAAGATTTCACGCGGCGCTCGATCCCCGCCACGCAGCAGCTCTACCGCAACGCCGGGCTCACCGGCGTGATCGGCAACTCGGTGATCCCCATCCCGCTCGGGCGCGCGGTGGGCGGCTCGACGGTGATCAACTCGGGCACCTGCTTCCGGGTGCCCGACTGGATCTTGGAGAACTGGCGGACCGAGATGGGCCTGTTCGAGCTCACGCCGGACAGCCTGGCCCCGTTCTACGAGAAGGTCGAGGCCACGCTCGAAATCGCGCCGTCGAGCAAAGAGGCGCGAGGCCCGGTGAGCGACGTGATTGGGCAGGGCGCCGAGGCCCTGGGCTGGAGCCACTTCCCCGTTCGCCGCAACGCCCCCGGCTGCGACGGACAGGGCGTGTGCCAGTGGGGCTGCCCCACCGACGCCAAGAAGAGCATGAACGTGTCGTACGTGCCGATGGCGCTCTCGCGCGGCGCGCAGCTGGTCACCGGGCTCACGATCACGAACGTGATCGTCGAGAACGGGCGCGCGGTGGGCGTGCGGGGGCGCGCTGCACCCGACGGGCGACGGGTCGAGGTGCGGGCGCGGGCGGTGATCTTGGCCTGCGGCGCGCTGCTCACGCCGGCGCTGCTGCTCAAGAACGGCATCGCCAACCGCAGCGGGCAGGTCGGGCGCAACCTGTCGGTCCACCCGGCCACCAGCGTGAGCGCGATGTTCGATCGGCCGATCCGCGGGTACAACCACGTGCCCCAGGGCCACGGCGTCGATCAGTTCCACCGTGAAGGCATCTTGATGCTGGGCGCCAGCGCGCCCCTCGACATGGGCTCGACCATGTTTCCGTTCGTGGGCCAGCGCTTCGTCGAGACGATGGAGCAATACGACAACGTGGCCTCGTTCGGGGTGATGGTCGAAGACGGCCCGAACGGCCGCGTGGTGCTCGGCCCGGGCGGGCACGCCATCACGCTCTACCACCTGGGGAAGCACGAGCGCCGGCTCTTGGCCAAGGGAAGCGCCGCGGTGGCCCGCATCTTCCGCGCCGCCGGCGCGCGCACTTGCTACACCGAGATCCAGAGCCACGCGGTGCTCGAGACCGAAGCCGACGTCGACCGGCTCGAGCGCGCCACGCCGCCGGGGCACGAGATGACCATGGTCGGCTTCCACCCCCTGGGCAGCTGCCGCATGGGCAAGAGCGCGTCGTCCAGCGTGGTCGACACGTCGTACGAGAGCCACGACGTCCCGGGCCTCTACCTGGTGGACGGCAGCGTGGTCCCGACCAGCATCGCGGTGAATCCGCAGCTGACGATCATGGCGCTGGCGACGCGCGCGGGGGAGATCATCGGCAAGCGGATGGGGTGACTGCCGACCGGTGAAGTCGGCACCGCGTGGCTCAATGCGTTGACCCACGCTCGATGACCTACCGGCGGTCAAAACGCTTGGCTCACTGCGTTGACCCACGCTCTATGGCCCACCGGCGGTCAAAACGCGTCGCTCACTGCGTTGACACGCGCTCGATGGCCTACCGGCGGTCAAAACGCGTCGCTCACTGCGCTGACCCTCGCTCGATGGCCTACTGGTGGTCAAAACGCGTCGCTCACTGCGCTGACCCTCGCTCGATGGCCTACTGGCGGTCGAAACGCGTCGCTCACTGCGTTGACACGCGCTCGATGGCCCAGCTCTGCCGGGTCTGCGATGCCACACCCGGCTCAGGCCATGGCCAGGGTGGCGCGCACGACTCCGTGCGTGCCGGTGCGCGCGGAGTCGATCAGCGGGGGGACAGCCTGCGAGCGTGCTTCCGGCGCGGCACACCGGAGGCCGGCTCGTTCTATCGCAAAGAATGACCATGGAAATCGTGGTCGTCGGGGGCCAGTGTACTGGTGATGCGGACGACAACGGAGGGCACTCGCTCGCCTCACAGGACGGCCCGGTCCGGCGCCGTTTCGGTCGTCGCGGCGATCGGTTGCGTGGTCGGGGTACCTGCCTGCTCTGACTCGCAAGACTCGCCGCCGGAGGGGTGGTCGACATCAGGACCGATTTGCGAGCCACAAGCAGCCGTCCCGTCCGGAGGCAGCTGCTACGCCGGCCAGGGCTACTGCAACCCCATGCTGCTCTCGCCCACCCCGGCGAACCCGAACCTGTTCTGCAACTGCATCCTTTGGCAGGGCCACTTCGAGTGTGTTGGCTCCGCTGGAGATGCTCCGCAATGCGCCGCGTGCAGCCCTGGAAACGAGGTTGCGCCCGACTGCGCGCCAGGGCTCGTGTGTCTTCCGACCGGTCGCTGCGCTCGAATCTGTTGCACTGACGCTGACTGTGGAGGCGCCGCCTCGAGCTGCACCACGGTGTCCAGCTACCAGTCATATCTGAGCGCGTGCGTCGCACCGGGAGCAGGCGGGTAGCGCGATGTACCGGACGCAGCGGCAAGCGATGAGCATTCTGGTCGCGGTGGTAACAGCCGCGACCAGCGTTTCAGCACAGCCCGCCGAGGAGTCTCGCGGTCCCGGCGCGGCGCGACTGCGCTGGAGTGCCGGCGCGGAGGTGGGTACGATGGTGGCACCCGGGTTCGACCCGAGGTTTGGTGCGTTTGCTGCGGCCGAGATCCCCATCTCCGAGGCGCTTCGACTGCGCATCGAGCCAGCCTTCGCATTCATGTCCCACGACCTGGAGGGCAGCTACTACAACTCCGGAACGGTGAGGCAAGAGCGCTCGGTGGCGGCTCTCCTTGGTCGCGCCCTCGCCGGCTACGCTTTCTCGCCGTGGGTCACGGGTTACGCTGGCCTTTTCTCGGGCGGCGCTCGCGGGAAGCTCGTCTCCTCGAGCAGCGACTCTCCGACCTGCGGCAGTGCGACGCTGTGGCGCCCCGTTTTCGGTGCCGCAATGGGTGCGAGCGCCCGCACGTCGCAGAAGCACGGGTTCGAGCTCGGCGTGCTCGCTGAGCTCGCCAAGGGCTATCCGTTCGCGATCTGCGACAGCGTCGTTACCGACAGCGGGGAGAGCCTGTTGGCCGACCCGCCCTACAGAACAGACGGCCTGTTCACACTCTCGGTGCTCGCGCGCGTAGGCTACTCGTGGTGATGTCGTGCGGTGCGCGGAGCAGCCCGACGCGATCGCACCGCACCCGCGCAACGACCTCGAACTCTCCGCCCTGCTCCGCTCAGAACTTCGCCATCGCGGGCCACAAGGACGGCGCGTCCGGCTCGTGCGCAAGGAAGCTTCGGTGCGGCCACGCGAACCTGCTGCCCGGCCGAATTCACGTTCATCCACCATCCCCTCGTGGCCTCCGAGCTCGGCGACGCGTTCGACGTCGAGCGCTGTCTGACGCACGGCGCGCTGCCCGGAATCTATTCGGAACAGGACCCCGAGACCCGTGCGCTGGCTCTCAGAAGCTACACCGAAGTGCAAGCGGAGGCGCTGGCGACGCGCGCGGGGGAGATCATCGGCAAGCGGATGGGGTGACTGCCGACCGGTGAAGTCGGCACCGCGTGGCTCACTGCGCTGACCCGCGCTCGATGGCCCGCGGGCGGACAGAACGCCGTCCCGCGGCCGCCTTCCCTCGCCCGCCCCACGCCTGCGCTGTAGACTGAGGGCGCGTGGCCGCCCTCCGTTCCATCGCAGTGCGCGCTGGCCTGATCGGGTTCGTCGGGTGCTGGGTCGCCTGCGGCGGGCAATCGTCCGTCGAGCGCGACGGCGGGGCGCCGGACGCGGGCGGCAACGCGGGAGACGCCAGCACGGGCGGCGCCAGCGGCACCAGCGGCGACGCCGGCGGCGACGCCGGCGCCGACGCCGACGCCGACGCCGACGCCGACTCGGGGGAGGCCGCCGAGTGCATCCCGTCCCTCGGCTCGTGCCAGGGCGGCCTGCTCTGTTGCAGCGGAGAGCAGTGCACCGGCGATGGCTGCGGCATCGACCCCGGCTGCGCCAGTCCCGGTGCGGCATGTGGCGGCGGCATCGATTGCTGCGAGGGCGACCCCTGCGGCGCGGATGGCAAGTGCCCGGCAGTGACCTGCCACGGGATCGGCAAGACCTGCGGGAGCGCCAGTGCGCTGCCGTGCTGCTCTGGGCTGGTCTGCCATCCCAATGGCTGGTGTTACGACCCGACACCGTGCTCTCTGAAGGGCGATCCCTGCGGGAAGGGCTGCTGCTCAGGGCTCGCCTGCGACAGCGCGGGCCTCTGCGCGGGCAGCGTGGCGTGTCTGTCGGCGCCCGGCGCCTGCTTCACGTGCCTTGCGTCGTCGTGCTGCAGCCAGCTTGCGCAGTGCCAGTCGGTCATATTCTGCAGCGCCCAGCTCTCGTGCTTGACCAGTTGCACGGCCGGCGGCACCTCGCTTTCGGAGTGCGAGTACATCTGCGGCAGCACGGGCGTGCTGCTCGAGGCGATCGACAGCTGCGCCGCCACGCAGTGCGCTGCGCCCTGCGAATAGCGGGCAGCAGCTCACGTCGCGTCGAAGCAAACCTCGACGCGGTTCACCACCAGCGCACCGGAGGGCCCGCCCGGCCGGATGCGGAGCAACACCCCCGACTTGCCAGGGACGAACGCAGCCGTGGCATTGGCGCCGTACCATTGATAGGGCGCGCTGTTGGCGACGCCACCCGACGGCGACGCGCCCGTGCCCTGCAGGGTCTGCCACGTGAAGCTCCCGCTCGCGGTGGTGTTGAAGCTGCGACCGTAGATCGACAGAGTCACGCTCTTGATCGAAGAAAGACCGACGGTGCTCAGATTGACGTCGATGAACACGGTGCCTGACAGGTCGAGCCCCCCTTGCCCGAGATAGGTGTCCGTGAACACCGGCGTGTAGCCGATGCTCTGGGAATACGCGCCGACCTTCCAGCTCGCTTTGTCGGGCAGGTTGTTCAGCTCGTAGACGACGTACGCGGTCGAGCTTGGCCCATTGCCGGCCCAGCGAAAGCGCAGCGCGTGCGTTCCGGCCGCGCCCGACAGGCAGCCTCCCGCTCCTCCGACACCGCCGCTTCCGCCGGCACCACCGCTTCCGCCGGCACCACCGCTTCCGCCGGCACCACCGCTTCCGCCGGCACCACCGCTTCCGCCGGCACCACCGCTGCCGCCGGCACCACCGCTGCCGCCGGCACCACCGCTGCCGCCGGCACCACCGCTGCCGCCGGCACCGCCGCTTCCACCGGCACCACCGCTGCCGCCGGCACCGCCGCTTCCACCGGCACCACCGCTGCCGCCGGCACCGCCACTTCCGCCGGCACCGCCACTTCCGCCGGCACCGCCACTTCCGCCGGCACCGCCACTTCCGCCGGCACCGCCACTTCCGCCGGCGCCACCGCTTCCGCCGGCACCACCGCTTCCGCCGGCACCACCGCTTCCGCCAGCACCACCGCTTCCGCCGCCTCCGAAGCTGCCCCCGGTCCCGGACGCGCCGCCGGTGGCTCCGACCCCACCACCCGCTCCGCCTGACGGCGAGCCCCCGAGCCCTGCGTCGTTGGCGGGACCGCCGCCGCCGCCCGCGCTGCCGCAGCCCCAGAGCGCGAGCGCCCCCACCACGAGTCCCGGCCAGTGCATGCTTCGCATGGCGTGCGAACGGTACCACGATCGAGCTGCAGAGGTAGAGTCGCGTCCGAGACGAACGGGGGACGCCCACACCAATCTGTGGGGTGCAGAACGGATCGTGCTGCGCGCGCAGGCGGGCTAGGCTGCAGCGCAACGGAGGACGAGGGATGACTGAGGGCAGAAGTGTCTGGTCGGTGGGCGTGTGCGCGGTGCTGGTGCTGGGGGCGGCGCTGGCCTGCAAGAAGGGAGGTTCCGAGGCGTCAGGAAGCTCGACGTCGGGAAGCTCCGGCAGCAGCCCGAGCACCACGGCGGCGGCACGGCTCTCCTATTCCGGCACCGCCGACGGCTTGAAGTCGCTGCTCGAGACGGAGTTCACCAAGAGTGACACCAAAGCCACGGTCGCGGCGCTCATGCCTTCCGACGCCGACTATGGCGCCGTGTTCACCAGCGAGGCGGCCGACAAGGTCAAAGCGAACACCGCGAAGCTGCTCGCATCGCCGCCCGAGAGCTTGGGCAAGAGCGGCGACGCGGTCATCGTGGCCGCGGCCAGCGTCGACGATCTCAAGGCTGGCACTGGGGACGCGGAGAAATGTCCCGGCGGGTACAAGAAGATGGCCGACAGCATCAAGCCCGGCACCACCCTCTACTGCACGAAGGTTGGCAGCATCTCTTACGACGCATTCGCCCACGTGAATGGCCACTGGGCGTGGTTTCCCAAGGCGTTCCGCGCGCTGCGCGAGTAGCCCCGCCACGAACCGCCACGACCGGCGTCAGCTCTCCCCGATCACGGGTCGAACGGCCGCAAGTCGAGATCTTGGTGCCGCATCTGCACGCGCCGGCCGTCGATGGCGACCACGACGCCACGGCCTCGGCTCGGGTCTGCGCGAAACCCCGCCCGCGCGTGGCGGGTGCGCGCCTCGTCGGTCAGAGCGAACGCGACGAGCCAGTAGCCCGCGCGGCGGCACAGCCCGACGGGCGTGGGGTCGACGGTGTTTCGCCGATCCTTCAGCGTCTCTTCGAACGAGAAGGCCTCCATGATGTCGCGACGGATCGATTGGGGGCCGACGGTGGGGGGCTCTGCCGTGTAGCCCTGGTCCCGCAGAAAGCGCACGGCGAGCGCTTGCGCCTCGTCGCTTGAAATGAGCGCAGGGTGGCCGCGGATGTATTCCTCTTCCCACTCTGGGACCTGACTCTTCATGTTGCGCAGGGATGCGCAGTTCGGCGCCGGCCGCGCGCACGCGACCAAGAAGGGAGTCAGGGCGAGGGAATGGGTCAGGTTGCGATACCGCCGCTGGAGCACGCGCCTCGATCTCACGACTCTCCGCCTCGCTCGCGTGTGTTCAGAAATACGTCGGCCCGGTGCCCGGTGTGCCGGCGCAGTTGTTCCCGGTCCAGGCGTTCGCGTCGGTCATCCACTGCCCGGGTTTGAAGTCGTCGGCGCAGCCCATCACCGATCCGAACACGTCGTTGTTCTGGAAGGTGTTGTTGCGGGGAGCAAAGTACGGTTTCAGCTCGTCGGCGCCCACGCTCAAGATGCCGTAGTAGCTCGAGGTCTTGTTCCCGCGGATGACGTTGCCGTTGACCACCAGGTTGCCGGCGTCGGTGTCCTGGCACAAGAAGATGCCGGCCGAGTGCCCCCCGCTCGGGCCGGCGGCGCAGTAGGGGTGATACGGCTGCGGGGGCTGGTTTGCCGGGTGGCTCACCTGGTTGTTCTCGACCAGCCAGTTGCTCGCGCCGTAGAGACTGACCGCGGCCCAGGCCGTGTTGTCGCTCACCACGTTGTTCTTGAACACACCGCCCCAGGCGCCGTTGATGTCCAGCGCCGGGCCGAAGCTGCCCTGGATGGTGTTGCCGTCGATCACCGTCCCGTAGTCCTCGGCCGCGCCCTCGGAATAGATCGCCGCGCCCTCGGCCACGCCGCCGAAGTTGCCGGTGGCGCAGCTGATCTTGCCCTTGCCCGGGACGTCGGTGGGCTGCGCGCTGTCGAGCATCTGGTTGTTCTTCGCGGTCACGCCCTTGCCCGCGGCCCCAATGGCCGAGCAGCGTGAGCGACGAAGCACGCTGCCCTCGACGACGTAGCCGCGACAGCAGACGTTGTAGGTCGCGACCCCTGCCCCATCGAGCGTGAGGTTCTTGACGCGAAACGGGCTAGTTTCTGGGCTCGCAGGCAGGGTGTCGGTGATCTGCGAGTCGCAGCAGCCGAACTTCCACTGGCTCTGGTCGGCCTTGATGATCGACTCGGCCGCGCTCACGCCCCGCAGCGTGTGGCCCGGCTTCAGCGCGACCGGCGCGGCGAGCGTGTATGTCCCTGCCTGCACCTCGACGCACGCGTGCTGGTTCACGGCGGACTGAAGCTCCACTTGGTTCTTCCACTTGAAGCACCCGTCGGGGGTGAAGCTCGGGTTGCCGGCGCCACCGCCGCTGCCGCCGCCAGCCGCGCCGGCGCCGCCGCTCCCCGCTGCGCCGCCGCCCGACGACGTCCCGCCCTGGCTGGCACCGCCCGACGAAGCGCCGCCAGTCGGCCATGCGCCGCCGGTGCTCGATGCGCCACCGCTCGGCGCCCCGCCGCCAGAGCTTCCGCCGCCGGACGCCTGTTCCGAGTCGCCACACCCGCACACGACCAGAGCGGACAGCACCAGGGCGCTTCGCATCGGGAAGAAGGTATCACCCTTCGCGCCCGCCGAACGCAGGCTGCGCGGGCGCCCTGCCTTGCCGAACCGCGCGATCCAGCGTTCAATACCTGCTGGGACGGTGCGCCATGAAGCTTCTCGTTTCGTCGATCGTGGCAGGGGGTCTGGTGTGGCTCGCGGCAGCGTGCTCGGGGGGCAGCTCTGGGTCGACCCACTCGGGGTCCGACGCCGCCGCCGGAAGCGGCGGCAGCTCCACCGGCGGGGCGACCAGCGGCGGCAGCGCGGGCGCCAGTGGATCGGGAAGCGGTGGGACTTCTGCGACCGGGGGCGCGAGCGGCGCGGCGGGGGCAGGCGGCGGTGCAGGCACCGGCGCGACCAGCGGGGCTGGTGGCGCGGGCGCGAGCGGAGGGGGAGGCAGCGGCGGCAATGGCGGCA
>Ga0073899_10005248_pt1 | contig 11286 bp, 10 predicted proteins | sample KloWWTmetaKNB5Ph_FD_88975 | JGI IMG/M metagenome (GOLD analysis project Ga0073899, IMG submission 88975) | Active sludge microbial communities from Klosterneuburg, Austria, studying microevolution and ecology of nitrifiers - Klosterneuburg... | ecosystem: Engineered > WWTP > Aerobic digester >...
AGCGCACGTGCCGCACTCATCGATGGGCCATCTCCAACCCGGCCGCGTCCAATGCCCGATGCGCCGCGGCCTTGCTCCGTTGCCACCAGGCGAGCATCGCGTCGAAGTCGCCGCCGAAGCGCATCCGCTTCAACTCCTCCGTCGCGACGCTGCAGGCCAGTGCATCGCCCGAGTCGAGCGGCCGTCGGGAGGCGGCGTAGTCGCAGGCCCAGAAGGCGCTCTCGAGCGCCGTCGACGCGCTGGCGCTGCGGACGAACTGCGCCGGTTGCGGCGGGTCGGCTCGCGACTGCGCAAGCGCACCGACGCAGACCGCGCCAAGCACTGTCCCGGCCAGGGTGCGCAGGGCGGCGTTCGCATGGACCGATGGGCGACTGCCGCGGGAGTTGGCTCGACTCATGGTGTTCTCCTTTCGGGTTGCCCGGGAGTGACACTCCCGTGTGGCCAGCCAGCTAGCGCACGAGTCATGCCAGCCGCGCGGCGGCGGCGGCGCCAGTCGAATCAATGACCTGGACGAGGCGGCGGGACGATTCGGCCGCCGCATGCGGCGGTTCCGTCGGATCTGGCGACGGCGGCGGGCCAATGCCCTCAGCGCGCGCGGCGGATGTCGAGCTTGCGCATGCGACCGCGCAGCGTGCTCGGGTTCATTCCGAGGATGCGGGCCGCGCCGAAGTCGCCCTCGATCGTCCAGTGCGTGCGCTCGAGCACCGCGCGGATGTGCGCGCGCTCGACGTCGGCGAGCGTGGCCCGGCCGTCCCGAGCCGGCCGTGTCGCGTCGTGCGCAGCTGCGTGCGATGCAGCTCGCGCCACCGCCCCCTCGGGGCCGGGCGTGGCGCCGGGCGGGACAAGCAGCTCGCTGCCGTCCAGCCTTCCTCCCTTCGACAGGATCAATGCGCGCTCGACGAGATTCTCGAGCTCGCGAATGTTGCCCGGCCAGTCGCAGGCACGGGCCCGCTCGGCAAAAGCGGGGGCGATGCCGTCTATCGCGCGACCCAGCTTGCGCGCGGTCCGATGCGCGAAGTGCTGCAGCAGGCGCGGGATGTCGTCGCGGCGCTCGCGTAGCGGCGGCAGCGCGATCGGAAAGACGTTCAGCCGGAAGTAGAGGTCGGCGCGGAATCGCGCCGCGCCGACCTCGGCATGCAGGTCGCGGTTGGTCGCCGCGATGACACGCACGTCGACGTGCAGCGTGCGCGTTCCGCCCAGGCGCTCGAACTCGCGTTCCTGCAGCACGCGCAGCAGCTTGGCCTGCGCTTCGGCGGGCAGGTCGCCGACCTCGTCGAGGAACAGGGTGCCGCCGTCGGCCAGTTCGAAGCGACCGCGGCGCTGCTGGATCGCGCCGGTGAAGGCGCCCTTCTCGTGGCCGAACAGCTCGCTTTCGACGAGCTCGCGCGGCAGCGCCGCGCAGTTGAGCCGGATCAGCGGCCGGTCGCGGCGCGCGCTTCGCGCGTGGATCGCGCGCGCCACCAGCTCCTTGCCGGTGCCGGTCTCGCCCTGGATCAGCACCGTGCTGTCGGTCGCGGCGACCTGCGCGATCTGCTCGCGCACGCGCCGCATCGCCTGCGAGTCGCCGATCATCGCGTCGTCGTCGGAGCGCGTGTCCGCCACCAGCAGCCGGATCGTCGCCATGGACCTGCGGTGCGCCTCGATCTCGCGCCGCAACGCGACGTGGACGCCGACGCGCGCGAGCAGCTCTTCGGTCTCGAACGGCTTCGTGACGTAGTCCACCGCGCCCGCCGCGAACGCGCGCGTCTTCTCGAAGGTCTCCTTCAGCGCGGTGAGGAAGATCACCGGGATCGCGCGCGTCGCGTCGCCGGCCTTGAGCCGGCGGCAGGTCTCGTAGCCATCGAGCCCGTTCATCATCACGTCGAGCAGGATCAGGTCGGGGTGGGCCCGCGCGGCCACGGCGAGAGCCTCGTTGCCACTGGTCGCGGCGACCGTGCGATAGCCCGCGGCGGCGAGTTCCTGTTCGAGGAGGTCGACGTTCAGGGGCTCGTCGTCGACGATCAGGACGGTGGCCGCGTCCGCGCCCAAGGAATCTCGCTCAGGCCGCCGGGACGCGGTAGCGCACCGGCAGGCTCAACGTGAAAGTCGATCCCGCGCCCGGCACGCTTGCAGCCCGGACGTCACCCCCCATCAGCCGCGCGAGGCGCCGCGCGATCGCGAGGCCCAGTCCCGTGCCGCCGCGCGCGTGACCGTCGCCCGGGTCGACCTGCTCGAACTCGCCGAAGATCAGCTCCAGCTTGTCGGCGGCGATGCCGATGCCGGAGTCGGCGACCGTCACCTCGACGCGCTCGTCCCTCTCGCACGCACCGACCTCGACTCGCCCCTGCACGGTGAACTTCGCCGCGTTGCTCAGCAGGTTGATGACGATCTGTCGGAGCTTGCCTTCGTCGACCAGCATCCGCGGAAGCCCGCGATCGAAGGTGCCGGCCAGAACCACCGAGTCGCCGACCAGCGGTTCGACCGACCGCATGCACTGTTCGAGCACCGGCGCGAGCTCGATGTCGACGGGCTCGATCTCGATGCGCCCGGCCTCGACCCTGGCGAGGTCGAGGATCGCGTCGATCAGCGTCAGCAGGTGCTGCCCGCTCGCCAGGATCTTGTCGAGGTTCTCGTTCTGCTTCGGATCGAGCCGATCGTGCGAGTGGCGCATCACGATCCGGGTGAAGCCGATGATCGCGTTCAGTGGCGTGCGCAGTTCGTGCGACATGTTGGTGAGGAAGGCGCTCTTGTGTCGGCTCGCGACCTCGAGCTGTCGGCTCTTCGCTTCGAGCTCGCGATAGAGCCGCGCGTTCTGGATCGCCAGCGCCGATTGCGTCGCAAAGCTCTTCAGCAGGTCGATGACGCGCGGATCGAAGCCGCCCGCCTGCTTGCGGCTGACGACCAGCCCGCCGAGCAGACGCTCGTTGCGCAGCAGCGGCACGGCCAGCAGCGACCGGTACCCGCACGACAGCAGGATGTCGCGCACCCGGCTCTGGTACGCATCCCCGTCGGCGACGTCGCGGATCGTGATCGGCTCGCCGGCCGTCGCCAGTCGGCCGATCGCGCCCTCCCCCTTCGCCATCGGGTTCGAGCGCAGCACGTCGACCAGCTCGTCCGGCATCCGGTCGGTAGCCCGCAGCCGGAACTCCTGCAGCGCCTCCTCGTATTCGTAGATCGCGCCGCCTTCCATGCCGGCGAGCTGGTTGGCGCGCGAGACGATCGTGTCGAGCACCGTGTCGAGGTCGAGCGTCGAGCTGACTGCATCGCCGACCTCGCTCAGCGCCTTCAGCTGGGCGACCGTGCGCGCCAGCTGCGTGGTCCGCGCTTCGAGCTCGTTGAACAGCCGCACGTTCTCGATCGCGATGACCGCCTGGTCGGCGAAGGTCTGCAGCAGCGCGATCTGGTTGTCCGAGAACGGCTGGATCTCGTGCCGCCAGATCGTCAGCACGCCCAGAACGCCGCGGTCGCCGAGCAGCGGAACGGCCAGGACCGTGTGCACGCGCTCGCGGTGGTGCGATTCGGTCACCCGCACGCCGGGTTCGGTCATGAAGTCGGCGATCTGCACCGGCTTGCCGTCCAGCGCTGCGCGCGACGTGGTGGTTTCGCGGTTGAGCTCGAAGCCGCGCTCGAGGTAGTCGGCGAACTCCGGTGTGCAGCCGGTGCGCGCCGCCAGCGACAGCCGCCCGCCAGTGCGCAGCATCACGAACGCCAGGTTCGCCTGGCACAGCCGGGTGGCGTTGGCGATGATCGTGTCGAGGACCGACTGGAGGTCCGACGGCGAACGCGAGAGCACGCGCAGGATTTCGCCCGTCGCCGCCTGCTGCTCGAGCGCGGCGGACAGCTCGCGGCGGCAATGCGCGAGCGATTCGTGCAGGCGGGCGCCGTCGGCCGCCAATGCGGCCTGCCTCGCGCGTGCCGAAGGTCGGGGATCGCGGTCGGCCTTCATGGCGGGCCCTCCCGGCCACCACGTTACTCCTCGCGACATCGCCTTGCCAACCCCGGGCCGCGCCGGCCGGCGGGCATCGGGATTCAGGCATCATGAAGCGCATGCACGCCACGCCCCGCGTCGCCGGATGAGCGTCTTCCTCCTGAAGCGCCTGGCCACCTTCGCCGCTACGCTGGCCGTGGCCTCGCTGCTGGTGTTCGCAGTGCTCGAACTGTTGCCCGGCAACGTGGCGCAGGTGATCCTCGGCGAGGGCGCGACACCGGAGTCGCTGGCCGCGCTCGAGCAGAGGCTGGGGCTGGACCGCCCGGCCGCCACGCGCTACCTGGCCTGGACCGGCGGGCTGCTGCGCGGCGAGACCGCGCTCAGCCATGCCTACGACACCCCCACCGCCGAACTGATCGCCGAGCGGCTGCAGGTCACCCTGCCCCTGGCCGCAATGGCGATGGCGCTGACCGTCCTGCTCGCGCTAGCGCTCGGCGTCTACGCCGCGGCCCGCCATCGCCGCCTCGGCGATGTCGGCGTCATGGCCGTCAGCCAGATCGGCATCGCGATCCCCAATTTCTGGTTCGCGATCCTGTTGATCCTGCTGTTCGCGGTTAAGCTGCAGTGGACGAGCGCCGGCGGCTTCCCCGGCTGGCGCGAGGACGACGGGGGCGGGCTCGTCCCCGGCCTGGTCGCATTGCTGCTGCCCGCGGTCTCGCTCGCGGTCGTGCAGGCGGCCATCCTCGCGCGGATGACGCGCTCGGCGGTGCTGGAGGCGATGCGCGAGGACTTCGTGCGCACGGCGCGCGCCAAGGGCCTGAGTCGCCGGGCCACGCTCTGGAAGCACGTGCTGCGCAACGCGATGATCCCGGTGATCACGGTGATGGGCCTGCAGCTTGCCAACCTGGTCGCGGGAACCATCGTGGTCGAGAACGTCTTCGTGCTGCCGGGGATCGGTCGCCTCGTGTTCCAGGCCGTCGCCAACCGCGACCTCGTGGTGGTGCGCGACGTCGTGATGCTGCTGGTCGCGCTGGTCGTGGCGATCAACTTCGCGGTCGACGTGCTGTACGCGCTGATCGATCCGCGCCTGAGGCCGGGCGACGCATGAGCCGACGCCGCGACTTCTGGCGTCGGGCGCGCGAGCATCCGAGCTTCGTCGTCGGCGGGGCGTTGAGCGTGCTGCTGGCCATGGCCGCGATCGTCTCGCTGTTCTGGCAGCCGTGGCCACCCGCCGAGATCGACATTCCCAGCAAGCTGCAGGCGCCGAGCGCCGCACACTGGCTCGGCACCGACAGTCTCGGCCGTGACATCGCGTCGCAACTGCTGGTGGGCGCGCAGAGCAGCATCGTCGTGGGTATCCTCGCCGTCGGCATCGGGCTGGTGGCCGGCGTGGCGCTCGGCGCGCTGGCGTCGGCCCGGCGTGGCTGGATCGAGGAGCTGGTGATGCGCCTGTCGGATTTCGCGTTCGCCTTCCCGGCGCTGCTGTCGGCAATCATGCTCGGCGCAATCGTCGGTCCCGGACTCGTGACCGGCATCGTCGCGATCGGCATCTTCAACGTGCCGGTGTTCGCGCGGCTGACGCGCGCTGCCGCCAACGCCGTGTGGGCGCGCGAGTACGTGCTGGCCGCGCGCGCTGCCGGCAAGGGGCGTTGGCGGATCACGCTCGACCACGTGCTGCCCAACATCGCGAACGTCCTGATCGTGCAGGCCACGGTCGCCTTCGCCACCGCGATCCTGGCCGAGGCGGCGCTGTCCTACCTGGGCCTGGGCACGCAGCCGCCGCAGCCGAGCTGGGGGCGCATGCTGAACGAGGCGCAGGCGCAGATGTTCCAGGCGCCGCTGCTGGCCGTTTGGCCGGGCCTGGCCATCGTGCTGACGGTGCTGGGCCTCAACCTGATGGGCGACGGGCTGCGCGACCTGCTCGACCCGAAGCTGGCGCGCCAGCGCTGAGCCCGATGGCGCTCCGATGAACGCGGCCGAGACCCTGCTGGAAGTGCGCGACCTGCGCGTCACGCTGGACACGCCGCGCGGCCCGGCCGACGCACTGCGCGGCGTTTCGTTCGAAATGCAGCGCGGCGACACGTTGGGACTGACCGGAGAATCGGGCTGCGGCAAGTCGCTCACCGGGCTTGCGCTGATCGGGCTGCTGCCAGAGGGCGCCCGTGTCGCGGGGTCGATCCGCTTCGAAGGTCGCGAGCTGGTCGGGCTGGCCGAGGACGACTGGTGCCAGCTGCGCGGCGACCGCGTGGCGATGGTGTTCCAGGAGCCGATGAGCGCGTTGAATCCGCTGCATCCGGTCGGCCGGCAGATCGGCGAGTCGCTGCGGCTGCATCGGGGGCTGGACGCGCGCTCGGCCCGCGCCGAGGCGCTGCGCCTGCTGGAACGCGTGCGGATGCCGCAGGCGTCGAGTCGGCTCGACGCGTGGCCGCACCAGCTCTCCGGCGGCCAGCGCCAGCGCGTGCTGATCGCCATCGCGCTCGCCTGCGGACCGGACCTGCTGATCGCCGACGAGCCCACCACGGCACTGGACGCGACGCTGCAGCGCGAGGTGCTGCAACTTGTCACTCAACTGGTGCGCGAGGACCGCATGGCGCTGCTGCTGATCAGCCACGACCTCGGCGTAATGGCCGAGACCGTGCGTCGCACGATGGTGATGTACGGCGGCACCGTGGTCGAGAGTGGCCCCACGGACGGCGTCTTCCACAAGCTCGCGCATCCGTACACCCGGGGCCTGTTCGCCGCACGGCCGAGGCTGGGGCTTCCGCGTGGCACGCGGCTGCCGACGATTCCGGGGCGCGTCCCCGAACTCGCCGACCTCCCCGGCGGCTGCCCGTTCGCCGAGCGCTGCGACCGCGTGACGGCGGCCTGCCGCGCCGCCCCGCCGCCGGCCGTGGCGATCGCGGCCGGGCACGACGCCCGCTGCATCCACGTCGAGCCGCGCGCATGACACCGCTGCTGCAGGTCGACGAACTGGTCAAGCGCTACCGGCTACCGCGCGAGCGCCTGCTGACGCCGCCGCAACCGGTTCACGCGCTGCAGGGCGTGAGCTTCAGGCTCGAAGCCGGGCGCAGCCTGGGCGTGGTCGGCGAATCGGGTTCGGGCAAGAGCACGCTCGCGCGACTGGTGATGGCGCTCGAGCCGCCGACCGCGGGAACGGTGCGTTTCGACGGCCGCGACCTGCACGCGCTGCCCGCCGCCGAGTTGCGTCGCGCTCGCGCCGGCTTCCAGATGGTGTTCCAGGACCCGTTCGGCTCACTGGATCCGCGGCAGACCGTGGCGCGCATCGTCGCCGAGCCGCTGGAGGCGCAAGCGCAGGGTACGCCGGCCGAACGCCGCGAGCGTGCCGGCGAGATGCTGGCCGCCGTGGGACTGCGCGCGGCGGACCTCGACAAGTACCCGCACGAGTTCAGTGGAGGCCAGCGCCAGCGCATCGCGATCGCCCGCGCGCTGGTCACGCGACCCCGGCTGATCGTCGCCGACGAGCCGGTCAGCGCGCTCGACGTCAGCGTGCAGGCGCAGGTGCTGAACCTGATGCAGGACCTGCAGGACCGCTTCGGCGTGAGCTACCTGTTCATCAGCCACGACCTCGCGGTGGTGGATCTGGTCTGCGACGACGTCCTCGTGCTTCACCAGGGACGCGTCGTGGAAGCCGGCCCCGCCGACCGGCTGTTCCGCGCCCCTGAACATGACTACACTCGTCGTCTGCTCGCGGCCAGGATGGGCGAACTGCCGCAGTGGCAGGATGGCCGCTGAACCCCCCGAGTCCCTGCTCGTCGTCCGAGGAGTGCCGATGATGATTGCGATGCAACGCCGTACCGCCCTGCTGCTGCCCGCCGTGGTCGCCGCGACGCTGGCTGTCGGGCCGCTGTCCGCGCACGCGCAGGCAGGCAAGAGCACCGCCGTGCTGGCGCTCGTGCTGGAACCGCCCAGCCTCGATCCGACCGTGGCCGCCGCGGCCGCCATCGGCGAGGTGGTGCACTACAACGTCCTCGAGGGCCTGACGAAGATCAACGTCGATGGCTCGGTCACACCGCTGCTGGCGGAGAGCTGGGCCGTGGCCCCGGACGGCAAGAGCTATACCTTCAACCTGCGCCGCGGCGTGAAGTTCAGCGACGGCGAAGCCTTCGACGCGTCCGCGGTGAAGTTCAGCTTCGAGCGCGCCAGGGCCGAGGGCAGCACCAACAAGGCCAAGAAGGCGGTGTTCGACAACATCAGCCGCATCAGCACGCCCGACGCGCACACGGTCATCCTCACGCTGGACAACGCGGACGGAAACTTCCTGTTCCGGATGGGCGAGAACACCGCGGTGATCCTGCACCCGAAGAGCGCCGCCCAGGCGGCGACGCGACCGGTGGGCACCGGACCCTACGTCGTGCAGGACTGGCGGAAGGGCTCGTCGATCACGCTGGCCGCCCGGCCGGGCGCGCGCACGCAGCCCAGGCTGAAGAAGGCGACCTTCCGCTTCATCAACGACCCGGCCGCGCGCGTGGCGGCGCTGCTGGCCGGCGACGTCGACGCCGTGCCGCGCCTCGACGCGCCGCAATCGGTGAAGCAGTTGCAGGCCGACAGGCGCTTCGCCGTCGAAACCGGCGCGACCGCCGGCAAGGGCATCATGACGATCAACAACCGCCGCAAGCCGTTCGACGACGTGCGCGTGCGCCGCGCGCTGATGCACGCAATCGACCGCAAGGCCTTCATCGATGGCGTGCTCGACGGCTACGCGCGCCCGATCGGCAGCCACTTCGCGCCCACCGACGCCGGCTACGTCGACCTGACCGGCATGTATCCCCATGACCCGGACAAGGCCAGGGCGCTGCTCAAGGAAGCGGGCGTGACCACGCCGCTGAACGTGACGCTGACGCTGCCGCCTCCGCAGTACGCGCGCAAGGGCGGCGAGGTGGTCGCCGCGATGCTGGCCAAGGTCGGCGTGGTCGCGAAGATCGAGAACGTCGAGTGGGCGCAGTGGCTGAGCGGCGCGTTCAAGGGCAACTTCGACCTGACGATCATCAACCACGTCGAGCCGCTCGACTACATGCAGTACGCGAACCCGTCGTACTACTGGGGCTACGACAGCAAGGCCTTCCGCGAGCTGGCGGCAAGGCACGCCGCCGAAACCAATGCGAAGGAGCGCAGCCGGCTGTTTGCCGAGCTGCAGCGGATGCTGGCAACCGACAGCGTGAACGCCTACCTGTTCAACCCGGCGCAGGTCGCGGTGGCGAAGAAGGGATTCAAGGGACTGTGGGCGAACCTGCCGATCCTGGCCAACGACCTCGCGGCGATGGGGTGGCAGTGAGCGTGCGGCGCCGCAGGCGGCGCCTCCGGCGTCGAGACCGAGGATCCGCAAGCCCTACCGCGTCGCATCGTCGATGCGATCGCGTGCCGGCAACGCGTCGCGGAACGCCTCGAACGTTTTCCAGGCAGGCACCGGCGGCTCGTAGTCCGGTCGAGGCGAGTACACCGACGGCTCGACCAACTGCATCCGGTGCAGGTAACGCGGGCAGTTCGGGAAGATGCGCGTCGCGGTCACACGGACGACGAAGACGGACCCCGGAAAGTCGGCGCGCAACGGATCGTCGGCGCTGATCGACGCAGTGCCGTTGACCCGGAGTCGCCTCGGGCGCTCGAAATCCGGAAAGAGCAGCCCGACGTGCGGATTGACGACGACATTGCCCCACGAGCGGTACATGCCGTTGCCGTCGTAGTCGGGAAAGGCGATCGTTCGATCGTCCACCACGCGAACGAATCCGGGCAGGCCGCCCTTGTACGAGCAATCGGGCCGGCCCCGCTCGTCGGCGGTGGCCACGAAGAACATCGGGCGCGATTCGATGAACGCACGGTCCTCGTCGGTGAACGCCGTGCGGACCGTGACCTGCGCCAGCCGATCGGCGATCGCCCGCGTGTCGCGGACGTCCTGGAGTCGGCGCATCCCGTCGTGATACAGCGGATCGTCGATCATGGCGGCCTCCGTGAGAGCCCGTCGTCGATGCTACACCTCGGGCGGCACGGCGCAAGGCATCGCCCTTCATCCTGGAGGCGCGAACCCGCGTTCGACCGGCAGCCGATGATGAAGAAACACCCGCTCTAGGCGGGTGTTTCGTTGTTCCCGGCGGCCGACCTGCCCGGCAGGTCTGCAACAAGTCGCCAGCCCTACTTCTTGCTGCGGAACTTCCTCAGCGCCGCGATCTGCGCGATCGCCGCGGCCAGTTCGGCCTGCGCCTTCGCGTAGTCGATCGCGCCCTCGCGGTTCGCCAGCGCCTCTTCCGCCGCGCGCTTGGCCTCCTCCGCCTTCGCCTCGTCCAGGTCGTGCCCTCGGATCGCCGTATCGGCCAGCACGGTCACGCGGTTCGGCTGCACCTCGAGGATGCCGCCCGCGACGAACACGAACTCTTCCTCGGCCTGGCCCGCGACCTTGATGCGCACTGCGCCCGGCTTGATGCGCGTGATCAGCGGCGTGTGCTGCGGGTAGATCCCCAGCTCGCCCGCCTCGCCGGGCAGCGCGACGAACTCGGCCTGCCCCTCGAAGATCGAGCGCTCCGCGCTGACCACGTCGACGTGAATCGTATGCATGGCGTTGGCCCTGTTTACTGCAGCGTCTTGGCCTTCTCGAAGGCTTCCTCGATCGTGCCGACCATGTAGAACGCCTGCTCGGGCAGGTGGTCGCACTCGCCGTTGACGATCATCTGGAAGCCGCGGATCGTGTCCTTCAGCGCGACGATCTTGCCGGGTGAACCGGTGAACACCTCGGCGACGTTGAACGGTTGCGACAGGAAGCGCTGGATCTTGCGCGCGCGGGCCACCGCCAGCTTGTCTTCCGGCGACAGCTCGTCCATGCCCAGGATCGCGATGATGTCGCGCAATTCCTTGTACCGCTGCAGCGTCGCCTGCACCTTGCGCGTGGTGTTGTAGTGCTCCTCGCCGATGATGTGCGGGTCGAGCTGGCGCGACGTCGAGTCGAGCGGGTCGACCGCCGGGTAGATGCCCAGCGCGGCGATGTCGCGCGACAGCACGACCGTGGCGTCGAGGTGACCGAAAGTGGTGGCCGGCGACGGGTCGGTCAGGTCGTCCGCAGGCACGTACACCGCCTGGATCGACGTGATCGAACCGGTCTTGGTCGACGTGATCCGCTCCTGCAGGCGGCCCATCTCCTCGGCCAGCGTCGGCTGGTAGCCGACCGCCGACGGCATCCGGCCGAGCAGCGCCGACACTTCGGTGCCGGCCAGCGTGTAGCGGTAGATGTTGTCGATGAACAGCAGGATGTCGCGGCCTTCGTCGCGGAACTTCTCGGCCATGGTCAGGCCGGTCAGCGCGACGCGCAGGCGGTTGCCCGGCGGCTCGTTCATCTGCCCGAACACCATCGCGACCTTGTCGAGGACCTTGGA
>Ga0073899_10005249_pt1 | contig 11286 bp, 8 predicted proteins | sample KloWWTmetaKNB5Ph_FD_88975 | JGI IMG/M metagenome (GOLD analysis project Ga0073899, IMG submission 88975) | Active sludge microbial communities from Klosterneuburg, Austria, studying microevolution and ecology of nitrifiers - Klosterneuburg... | ecosystem: Engineered > WWTP > Aerobic digester >...
GTCTTCCAGCTTGTCGGTGCTGGCGACCAACTGCGCAATACCACCCGGCTCCTGAATGTTGGTGCGGAAGAAGTTGGCGTCTTCCTCGCGGGCGGTCAGGCGGTACTCGTTCTTTTCGCCAAGACTGACCTTGCCTTTCTTATAGAGGAAGTCGGTGATGTCGTCGGCGGCATCCGGCATCACGGTGCGCAGCACGGCGAACAGCATCGTGAGTGTGGACAGGCGCTGCTGGCCGTCGACCACTGATGACTTCGGGTCCCGGTCGTTCTTGATCAGAACGATGCTGCCGAGGAAGTATTGGCTGCTGGCCCCCGAGACGCGCGCATCCTGCATCGCTGAACACAGATCATCGAACAGCTCTGTGGCCTGCTCGGTTGTCCAGGCGTAGGGGCGCTGGTAGTCTGGAATTTCGAACTGGTAGCTGCCTTCGAAGATCTCCCGGATCAGCTTGTCATGGGCTTCAAGTGTCTTGGCCATTGGTTTTTGTCTTTCCTATCGTTTCTTTGGGCTGCTCGGGGCTTGATACCCCGGCGCGAGCTTGGCGTTCTCTACCCCGTACAAGGCCAGCGGGTCGCTGAGCCACAGGCGGTACTGTTCTTCCTTAAGACTGTGATCGGGCGAAGCGTCAACGCTCCAGCGCAGCAGCATGTAGCCTGCGACCGCCGCACGAACCCGCATCCGTATCGAGCCATCCGTCATCCCGTAGTCCATCCGAATGATCTCGGGGCGGCTCAGACGAGGGTGAGGGACAAAGTCCAGCTCAACGATTCGCGTCCACTGGATGTCGTTGTCCGGGCGCTCATTCGCCTTTGGCTCCTCATCAAGCAAGGTCGGGGCCTCAATGCGCGTGATGACGAAATCGCGGAACTCTCCACTCTTGCGATCAAAGGCTCGGACGTGCCAACGCAGACCGGTGTCGACCAAGGCAAAGGGCACGATGACCCGTTCGGACTCGCCGCTACTCATCGAGTGGTAGCGGATGGCCACCGGGCGCTTGGCGTGGATGGCGCGACAAATCGGGGCCAACACGTCCATCTTGGGACTGCTCAAGACGGCAGGTGACTCGCAGGGCAGAAGGGCGTGTGAATCCCCATTGACGCCATCGCCGAACCCCAAAGCGAGCGCTGACAACACGCGCTGTGAGGCGTGCTCAAACAAGGGTGCGAAGTCCTTGCCGATGCGGTAGATCTTGTTGCTGCCGTCGAACTCGATGTTCTGAGGAGCGATTTCGCGGTACAGGGCGAGGTCTCGCGTTGCGCCTGCCGGTGCCACTCCGAAGCGCCCGCTCAGATCAGGGCGACCAATCTCGCCGAAGAAGTAGAGCCGAAAGTCGATGTACGCCAACCGCTCACGTTGACCGTGGCTTAGGCTTTCGACGCGCTGGGGGTGCATAGGCTGCTGCTCCTCATCCACGACAGACGACGGTAAGACCGGAATTGGTTTTATGTTTGTTCATTGCTAGGCAGTTTATATCATCAAACTGATGACATTATGCGCCTCAAATCAGACTTTTTCAAACCGATCAGCAACTGCCTCTGGGTGGGCAGTCCCGGTCGTGATGGCGAGTTCGGTTCCGCGTTTGGGAATTGAACCCGCGTCCGCAGTTTTGAACGACTGCGGATCGCTCTTGCCGGAGTGGAGGTGTTACTCCCCCTCAGCGCGCAGGCCAGCCACCACATCGCGGACAGTCATGTTCTGGATGACCTCGGGCGTGGTTGGCTCATCTGGTATTGCCTGTCTGGGCACGGGCTTGCGCAGTCCGTTGCGTTCGAATTCGAGGATATCGCTCATCGCGTAACGCACCATCTTGCCCAGCTTAACGAAGGGTGGGCCGCGCCGAACGGTGCGCCAGCGCGTCAGGGTCTTGCTGCTCATCGCCCAGCGGGCGGCCAGATCGACTTCGGAAAGGAATTGCTCGCTCATCGTTACCTCCAGTGAATGGACACGATGAAGGCGCTGCTAGCCGCTACAGGCAAGCGAAATTGGGGGCTGTCAAGGCCAACTACCGCCCATTAGCGACGAAAAACGAGATAACATTCCAATAGCAGGCTTAGTCGGCCGCGTGGGGTCGCCTGAGCACCACCACTATTCAAAAAACCAACCACTCTCGGTTGGTTTTTTTGCCCGTTTCCCCCAGTGCTGGCGCGGGTTCGGGCCTCGCTGCGACGGACGCCGCCGACCCGGACAGCCCGGTTTCAGGCGGCTTTCCGTTCTCAGTTGCCACCCATTCTCTGTTTCTGCGAAGGACGACTTCGCCCACCCGCCAGCAATGACGCGGGCTTCCGGCTACTTTTTCGTCACGGAAACCGCCGCCGCGCTGGAGACTCCACGCAAACCAGTGGTCAGATTTTAGGGATGCGCCTTTGACTGCTTTTTTGTCGTAGTGCCTTTGCGCGCTTCAATTCTTCGGCCTTCTCTGACAACTCGTACAACTTGATCCAGGGGGTGTTCGACGACCTCAATCGCGAGCCGAAGTTCATCGGCAGACGGTCGTGCCAGTTGGTGCACAGCCCATGACCGAGGTGAGCGATTCACCCAGCGGATTGAGTTATTCAATTGGTGGGGCAAGCAACTGGCCTCCGCACAACACGGGGCAAAAATCATCACACTGTCAGAAAATGCAGATATTGCAGCTTGCGTAAGAACGTCGATGTACACACCGTGCAACCCGCACGCTATCCCGGCAGATCGTTCAATTCATAGCTGGTGCTACGCCCACCCGCATCGGATTTCCGCAACACGTCACGCGCCAGCAGATCGTTGATGTCGCGCAGCGCCGTGTCAGGTGAGCACTTGGCGATGGCCGCCCACGCACTGCTCGTCAGCTTACCTTCGAAGCCATCAAGCAGCTTGTTGAGTAATTTCACGTGTCGCTCGTTCAGCGGCATGGTTGCCCAGCGCTGCCAGAAGCGTGCTTTGATCAGTACGGCATCAAGGGTGAACTGCACCTGATCTACAGCGCGATGCAGGGCATCGAGGAACCAGACCAACCATTCCGTGACATCCATCGACTGTTTCTGCGTCCGCTCCAGAATATCGTAGTAAGCCTTACGCTCCCGCTGGATTTGCGCCGACAGGCTGTAGAAGCGTTGCGGACTGCCGTCTGCGCGCGCCAGTAGCAGGTCGCCAATGGCCCGAGCAAGACGACCGTTACCATCGTCGAACGGGTGCAAGGTGACGAACCATAAATGACCGAGACCGGCCTTGATGAGGGGCGATTCATTCGATGTACCGTTGACCCAGTCCAGGAATCGATCGATTTCAGTTTCCAGACGATCAGCGGGCGGCGCCTCAAAATGTACCTGCTGACGGCCGATGGGGCCAGACACCACTTGCATCGGGCCGTTGGCATCGTCTCGCCAATCGCCGACCTTGATTTTAGAAAGGCCGGAGTAGCCGACAGGAAACAGCGCGGCATGCCAGCCGAACAGCCGCTCCCGTGATACAGGTGCGTAGCAGTTGGCGGTGTCATTGTCTGCGCGACGAAGTTGCTTATGTAATCGCCGGGAATATCGGGGGGGGTTCCATTACTGCCATTATTCGCGGCGCCGATCAAATAAAATCCGGCAACAGCATTCCAGGAAACGGTGTTATCCAAAATGAATTACGAAGAATACCTTGATGAAGTCACCACGCTCATCACTGAAAAATACGATGTGGAGGACGCACTGGCGATTCAGATGGTGATGCGCGCCCAGGCAGATGATTTTTTTAGTGGGCACGATGACGATCCTTCAATCTGCACACTGGATCGTGCGCATCTGGATGCGAAAACCGTCTTCAAGAAATATCCGTAGTTCAGGGCAGATTTTTCGGAAGCCGGCCACAGGCATCTGGAATTACCCGTAACACTCAAACGCTCCATGAAGAAAACACCGACTTAAGGAACTGGTGCGGAGCCTTTCGCGTGTGATGACAGCGGTCGACACACGCAATGCCGGTTTCCCGGGATAATGGAGAGAAGGTCGCACGCCACGCGTGGCAGCATTCATTTTCGGCCGCCCATTCATCTGCACCCACATCCATATCCGTCAAGCGCCATGCTCTTTCAGAAACTCAGCGCCAGAATCATCGGCATCCTGATCGGTTTTTTCCTGGTGGCACTCACTGCCATCAGCCTGACCCTGTTCATTTCCTGGCAACTGGAAGGCAATGCGGCTGCCATCAACGATGCCGGTAGCCAACGCATGCGCACCTATCGCATTGCCTATCTGTTTTCACAGCAATCCATTGTGCCGGCCGAGCAAATCACGTTGCAGAAGAGCGTGATTGATGAAGTGGCAATTTTCGATCGCGTCATGCACGATCTGGAGCACGGTGATCCGAAACGCCCGCTGTTTTTGCCCAAGGAAATCGAGATCGAGCAACTGGTTCAGCAAATGCGCGATGAGTGGAATGACGAGATGCGGCCGCAGATCCTGGAGATTTTGCAGATGCCGCAAGGCACTGAGCGCACTGCGCGTCTCATGCGCTTCCAGCATGCTGTAGAACGTTTCGTGTCCCATGTGAACAATCTTGTATCGGCGGTCGAGCGCAGCGGTATCAAAAGCACAACCTTATTGCGCCTGTTGCAGATCGCCCTGATCATTCTGGCGGTGATCGGCACGTTTATTCTGATCGGTTTTTTCTTTGTCATGGTAATCCGCCCGCTCGAAGAAATGCGTGATGGCATCCGACGCATGAGCGAGGCTGATTTCAGCGTACGGCTGAAGGTGCGTCGCGCCGACGAATTTGGCGAATTGGGTAATGGCTTCAATCTTATGGCCGACCGGCTGGAAGATCTCTACGGAAGTCTCGAACACCGTGTCATCGAGAAGACCCGTGATATAGAGGAAAAACATCGCGAGCTGACTTTGCTCTATGAAGTGGCTGCCTATCTGAACGAGCCGGTGGCCCGCGACGTAGCGTGCCGCGAGGTGCTCGACAAAACCATGCTGCTGCTCGACGCCCAGGCCGGCCTGGTACGCTTCATGGACGGCAGCGGCGGGCAACTGCGCATTGGTGTGCATCGCAACCTTTCCGAAACGTTCCTGCAACGCGAGGCCAGCTTGCCTGTCGGCGAGTGCCTGTGCGGCGGCGCGGCGAGCGATGGCCGAGTGGTGTCCTGCGCCCTGGCATCACAAACTGACATGTCCATGCAGATGTCCTGTCGCGACGGTGAGCGTTTTGCCTCGATCGTGGCAATCCCCATCTCCTCAAAAAACCAGATGCTGGGTGTTTTCAACCTGTTTTTTAACCGGACGAACCCGCTCGATGACAATGAAGTACGGTTGCTTGAAACCATCGGTCAGCATCTCGGCATCGCCATCGAGAACCAGCGCCTGATTGAGCGTGAAAAGGAAATGGCCGTGTCCGAAGAACGCAATCTGCTGGCCGAGGAACTTCATGACAGCATCGCCCAGTCGCTGGCATTTCTCAATATCCAGGCGCAGATGTTGCAGGACTCGCTGCGACGCGATGACATGCCGGAGGCGCAGGCCGAGCTGGCGCGAATCCGCGAAGGCATCCAGGAAAGCTACGACGACGTGCGTGAGCTGCTGGTGCATTTCCGCACCCGGCTGGACACCGGCAATCTCGATAGCGCCATTGTCAGCGCCCTGGAGAAATTCGAAGGCCAAACCGGCATTGCGACCGATCTGGTCCGTACTGGCGAGGGCGCTGAGATGCCGACAACAAATGCCATTCAGATATTACATATTATTCAGGAAGCCCTCTCCAATGTGCGCAAGCATGCTGCCGCAACACGTGTGAGGGTTTGCATCGATCGCAGCGCGCACTGTTCGATCACGGTTGACGACAACGGCCGCGGCTTCAACCCCGATGCCGAGGTGGCCGATGGCAGTATTCACGTCGGCCTCAACATCATGCGCGAGCGCGCCCATCGCATCGGCGGGCGCTTCGACATACAATCGCGGCTTGGCGAAGGCACGACAGTTACCTTGATCCTGCCTCGCGTTTCGGGTTAAGTGATGGACAAGCGCATTCGGGTATTACTGATCGACGATCACACGCTGTTCCGCAGCGGCATCAAGGCGCTCCTGCAACGTCAGCCAGGCTTCGAGGTTGTCGGCGAGGCAGGCGATGCGCTGGAAGGTGTCAAACGGGCCAAGATTCTGCAACCCGACGTGGTGCTGCTCGATATCCACATGCCGGGAATGACCGGGCGCGAAGCTGTCAGTCTGGTAGCCGACGAAGCACCGCAGGCACGCATCCTGATGCTGACGGTTTCGGAAGACATCGAAGATCTCCTGCAGACATTGCGTGCTGGTGCGCATGGTTATCTGCTCAAGAATATCGAAATGGATTATCTGCTGAATGCGATCCGCAGCGCTGTCGATGGCGACTCGGTGATGTCGCCACAGATGACCGGCAAGCTGATGCAGAGTGTACGCAGTTCGCCGGTTGTGGCAGCGGCACCCACCGTTGTCGACAAGGATCGCCTGTCGCCACGCGAGCGGGAAATTCTCACCTTTCTGACACGCGGCGCCAGCAACAAGGAAATCGCCCGTACTCTCGACCTGGCCGAGAGCACGGTAAAAATTCATGTGCAGAATATTCTCAAGAAACTCAATCTTCTCAGCCGTGTCCAGGCCGCCGTGTATGCGGTTGAACACGGGCTGACCGGAAAGGATGATAGCTAGCCGAAAGCATATCCCCGCTAGCCCGCCTCTCCAGGAACTAGTACAAAAGTACTAGTCATACCGTCCCCGTAGTTCTCTCGAACGACACCCCGTATCCGCCGAAATTTCTGGCACACCCCTTCCAGTGAGGAATGGTGCGCACACGCGTGCTCGACTAAATTTCGAGCATCGCTAAAACGCAACCGGTTCGATCACTTTTGTAAGGGGAACATCGTGGCATCGCACAAGAAGAAGCAATGGTCGGTCGTTGCCATGAGCACGCTGTCGTTTACGGTGTGCTTCATGGTCTGGATGATGTTTGCCGTGATCGGCATTCCGATCAAGGCCACACTGGGGCTCAATGAAACACAGTTCGGTTTGCTGGTGGCAATGCCGGTACTGACCGGCTCACTGATTCGTCTGCCGCTCGGTATGTTGACCGACCGGTACGGCGGCCGCATCGTGTTTACGGTGTTGATGGCCTCGACAATCATCCCTATTTACATGATTTCCTACGGCACCGAGTTTTGGCATTACCTGGTGATGGCTCTCTTCGTCGGCATTGCCGGCGGTTCGTTTACCGTCGGAATTGCCTATTGTGCACGCTGGTTTCCAAAGAACCAGCAGGGGCTGGCAATGGGTATTTTCGGTGCCGGGAATTCCGGTGCCGCAGTGACCAAGCTGGTGGCGCCGACCATCGTCGTCGCTCTCGGCTGGCAGGCAGTGCCGCAAATCTATGCTGTGGTGATGCTGGTTACGGTCGTTGCGTTCTGGTTGTTGACCTACGACGACCCACAGCACAAGGTCAGCAAGGGCGTCACCATCGCCGAGCAGTTGTCCGCACTCAAGGACCCGAAGGTCTGGAAGTACTGCCAGTATTATTCCATTGTCTTTGGCGGCTACGTGGCCATGTCGCTGTGGATGACCAAGTATTACATCGCCGAGTATGGCTTCACGATACAGACCGCTGCGGTGCTGGCCGCCTGTTTCTCGTTGCCGGGTGGTGTACTGCGCGCGCTGGGCGGCTGGTTCTCCGATAAATACGGCGCGCATCGTGTCACCTGGTGGGTGTTGTGGTTTTCGTGGATATGCCTGTTCATCCTCTCCTATCCGCAAACCGACCTGATCGTGCAGACGGTGACCGGGCCACAGAGTTTCCATCTCGGCCTCAATGTCTGGGTGTTTACTGCGCTGATGTTCGGCATGGGCATTGCTTGGGCGATCGGTAAGGCCTCCGTCTTCAAGTACATCTCTGACGATTACCCACACAACATCGGCGTCATCTCCGGCATCGTCGGTCTGGCCGGCGGTATGGGGGGCTTCCTCCTGCCGATCATGTTCGGTGCTCTGGTCGATCTGACCGGCGTGCGTTCCAGCTGCTTCATGCTGATGTACGTCGTTGTCTGGGTCTCGCTGATCTGGATGTACTGGACAGAAGTGCGCAAGATGGACTACATGGGCACGCGCTCCAGATACCCCACCGATATTCTTGAATAAACCTGGAGATCATTCTCATGAGCGCCACATCACAAAACGTCGCATCACAAAACCCCACATCGATTTCGAGCAACGACATCGCCGACTGGCGTCCCGAGGACGAGCAGTTCTGGGAAGCCACCGGTAAAAAAATTGCCTATCGCAATCTGTGGATCTCGATCCCGGCGCTGCTATGCGGCTTCGCGGTCTGGGGCATGTGGGGCATCATTACAGTGCAAATGCTGAACCTGAATTTCCCCTTCACCCGTGCGGAACTGTTCACGCTGACCGCCATCGCCGGAATATCCGGCGCAACAATGCGCATTCCGGCCTCGTTCCTGATCCGTGTGGCGGGTGGACGCAACACCATCTTTCTCACCACCGCAATGCTGCTCGCGCCCGCAATGGGCACCGGCATAGCCTTGCAGCACCCTGAGTGGCCGTTGTGGGTATTTCAGCTGATGGCCTTGTGGTCGGGTGTAGGCGGCGGCAACTTTGCCAGTTCCATGTCCAACATCAGCACGTTTTTCCCCAAGCGCCTGCAAGGCACGGCGCTGGGTCTGAATGCCGGTTTGGGCAACTTCGGCGTGACCGCCATGCAAATCGTCATTCCACTGGTAATGACGATTGGTCTGTTCGGTGCCTTCGGTGGCGAGCCAAGAATCCTGGTAGAAGACAGCGGATGGATTTTTGGCAAGATCGTCACAGGCACACCGACCTGGATTCAAAACGCCGGCTTCGCCTGGTTGATATCGCTGATACCACTGAGTGTGTTGTGCTGGTTCGGCATGAATAACCTCAAAACCGTGTCGCCGGAAGCAGGACATCCCATTGTGGCCTTTGCCAAGGTCACTTATCTGTACTCGCTGGCATTCGTGCCATCGATCGGTATGCTTTATTTGTACTTGCCTGCACCGACCGGTCTGGGCCTGCTCAACATGTGGGTAGCCATTCCTCTCGACATTGCCGCCGCATTGCTGACGATGCGACTCGCGGCATTTGGTTCCATGAAAGAGAACGTCACCAGGCAGTTCGCGATCTTCAGTAACAAACACACCTGGTCCATGACCGTGCTGTACATCGTGACCTTCGGCTCTTTCATTGGTTTCTCGATGGCGCTGCCTCTGGCAATTACGGTGATCTTCGGTTTTCATCACATACCCGATCCCGCCGGGGTGCTGCAGCACACACTGAAAAATCCGAATGCGCCATCGGCGTTGACCTATGCGTGGATCGGCCCCTTTGTCGGTGCCGCGATGCGTCCCATCGGTGGATGGATTGCCGACAAAGTGGGGGGGTCCATCGTCACCCAGGTCATTTCTGCCGTGATGGCACTGGCAGCGACAGCCGTCGGATATGTCATGTTGCTGGCCTATGGTTCCGCCACGCCGGAGCAATACTTCGTGCCGTTCATGCTGCTATTCGTCATCCTGTTCATGGCCAGCGGCATCGGCAATGGTTCCACCTTCCGGAGTATCGGTTTCATTTTCAATCAGCAGCAGGCAGGCCCCGTGCTGGGCTGGACTTCCGCCGTGGCGGCCTACGGTGCCTTCATTGCTCCGGTGGTCATTGGTAGCCAGATCAAGGCCGGCACTCCCGAAAATGCAATGTACGGTTTTGCCATTTTCTACGCGCTGTGTCTGGCGTTAAACTGGTGGTTTTATCTGCGCAAGGATGCGTCCATCAAGAACCCGTAAGTCTTCAATCCTTAACGCATGCCGTCTCGGACGGTTAACACTTTTTCCCAGGGGCCCGCATGGGCTCTGTTTTATCAAGAGGAGCAAGAGATGAGTCATTTTCTCGACAGGCTGAAGTTTTTCGATCGCATCAAGGAGACCTTCTCCGGTGACCATGGCATCGTCACCAATGAAGACCGCAAGTGGGAGGATGCCTATCGCAACCGCTGGCGTCATGACAAGGTTGTGCGTTCGACGCACGGCGTGAACTGCACGGGGGGCTGCTCGTGGAAAATTTTCGTCAAGGGCGGACTCGTCGCCTTCGAGATGCAGCAGACCGACTATCCGCGTACCCGCGACGATCTACCCAACCATGAGCCGCGTGGCTGCCAGCGTGGCGCCTCATTCTCCTGGTATCTTTACAGCCCGCACCGCATCAAATATCCGCTGGTGCGTGGCCGTTTGCTTGAGCTGTATCGCGCCGAGCGTAAATCCGGCAAGGATCCGGTCGAAGCCTGGGAGGCCATTCAGACCGATCCCGCCAAGCGCATCCAATACACCGCCGTGCGCGGTCTGGGCGGTTTTGTCCGCACCAACTGGGATGAAGTCACCGAAATTGCCGCTGCTGCCAACATCTATACCATCAAGAAGTGGGGCCCGGACCGCATCTACGGTTTCTCGCCGATCCCCGCGATGTCGATGCTTTCCTACGCGGCTGGCTCGCGTTATCTTTCGCTGATCGGCGGCGCTTGCGGTTCCTTCTATGACTGGTACTGCGATCTGCCGGCAGCCAGCCCACAGACCTGGGGTGAGCAGACCGACGTGCCGGAAGCGGCCGACTGGTACAACTCGACCTACCTGATCATCTGCGGCGCCAACCTGCCGATGACGCGCACACCGGATGCCCACTTCGCCACCGAAGTTCGCTACAAGGGTGCCAAGGTCGTTTCGATGGCCCCGGACTACGCCGAGTTCGTCAAGTTTGCTGACCTCTGGATGCCCGTCAAGCAGGGTACTGACGCGGCGGCTTTCCTGGCCATGGGCCACGTTGCGCTGAAGGAATTCCACGTCAAGCGTCAGGATCCGTACTTCCAGGAATACGCGCGCAAGTACACCGACTTGCCGATGCTGGTTCTGTTGCGCAAGCATGGCGATGCCTATGCTTCCGATCGCACGCTGCGCGCCTCCGACTTCGATGGCGCACTCGGCGAGAGCAATAACCCCGAGTGGAAGACTATCGTCTATGACGAGAAGACCAAGGCTTTCGTTGCGCCGAACGGTAGTGTCGGCTTTCGCTGGGGCGAAGAAGGCAAGTGGAATCTGTTGCCGAAGAATGCGGCCAACCAGGAAGAAATTCTTGCCGAGCTGACCTGTATCGACCACAAGGACGGCGTCGTTTCGGTTGGCTTCCCGCACTTCAATGCGGGTGAGCCGGGCCTGCTCTACCGCAATGTGCCGGTGCTCAAAATCAAACTGGCCAATGGCGAAGAAGCGCTGGTCTCTTCCGTATTCGA
>Ga0073899_10005250_pt1 | contig 11285 bp, 12 predicted proteins | sample KloWWTmetaKNB5Ph_FD_88975 | JGI IMG/M metagenome (GOLD analysis project Ga0073899, IMG submission 88975) | Active sludge microbial communities from Klosterneuburg, Austria, studying microevolution and ecology of nitrifiers - Klosterneuburg... | ecosystem: Engineered > WWTP > Aerobic digester >...
AGCTGGCGCTCGCGCTGCCGCTGGAGCATCTGCTCGACGTCGCGGCGGGCCTGCTCCACCTGGCGCTGGAGGTCCTGGCGGTCGCGCTGCGCGCCGGCCTGCTGGAGGGCGCGCTGCATCTCGCGCCGCTGCTGCTCGGAGAGCCGCTGGTCGCCGCGCATCCGCTCGGCGAGCTGGCGCATGGCCTCCTGCGCGCGCTGCAGGTCGCCCTGGCGGAGCGCCTGCGCCACGTCGCGCGTCGCCTCACCGTCCATCTGCTGCCCGATCTGCGAGAGCGTCTGGCGGAGCGCGTCGCGGTCCTCGCGCTGCCCGGCGTCGATGCGCTGCTGGAGGGCGGCGAGACGGCGGTAGGCGTCCTGGCGCTCGAGGCGCCTCCCCTCCACGTCGTCGAGGAAGCGGTCGAAGTCCCGCAGCGTCTCGCGCGCGGCGGCGGTGCGCGCGTTGCGATCGAGCTCGCGGGAGAGCTCGCGGAAGGCCGCGAGGTCGTCGTCCTCGAGCACCAGCGGGTCGGCGATTGCCGGGCGCGTCGGCCGCGGCGCGTGGATCACCCGAGCCACCCGGAACTCCGCCACCGCCACGACCCCGAGGAGCGCCAGCATCCCCGCGGCGGCGCGCGCCTCGTCGGGCCACACCCAGCGGAGCGCGGGCTTCGGGTCGATGGTTCGGGTGCGAACGGTCTCCGCGGCGTCGGCGATGGCGGCGTCCATCCACGGGGTCCGCGCGGGCGCCGGGAGGGCGCGGAACTCCAGCGCCGACGAGAGCCGGTCGTGGAGGCCGTAGTGCCGGTCGAGGAGCTGCGCGGCCAGGAGCGCGGGCACGCGGCGCAGCGCGGCGACGAGCGCCCCGACGACGGGGATCGCGAGGGCCAGCGCGAGGCCCACCTTCGCGCGCGACGCAGGGAGCGCCCCCAGGCGGGCCGCGAGGAGCGCCAGGACCGCGAGGGCCGCCCCCCAGAGCGTGAACTCCACCGCCCCCCGGAGCGCGCGGAGCGCCCGGAGACGGCGACGGGTTCGTTCGACCACCAGCGCGTCATCATCGGGGGGGAGAGGGGCTGTCATGCGGGGCGGTGAACGATCAGACGCGCGGGGAGACGGGACGGCTTTGGCCGAGTGTAGCGCGATCCCGCGGCCGGGCGACGGGGAAGCGCCCCCCGCGCGGCGGGCGGCAATGCCCCATTGCGTCGGCGCGGCGCGTTTCGCTAGTGTCGCGGACGATGTTCTTCACCGGTTCGCCGCGCGGTGGCCTCCCGATCGCCCTCGTCGTGCTCTCGCTCACGTCGCCCTCCCTCGCGCAGACCAGCCCTGCGCCCCCCGAAGTAGCGGCGGTGCCCCCTCCCCCGGAGGCCGCGTGGGAGGCGCCGCCGCCGCTGCCGCCGGGCGCTCGCGTCCCGCGACCCGCGCCGGTCTACGAACCGGAGCCGGTCGGCGACGTCGCCCGCCGGGACTTCGTGACGGGCCAGCGGGAGTGCGAGGACCCGCAGCGCGCCGGACGCATCGTCGCCGAGTCCTTCGCCGGCTCCGCCGCCGTCGCCGCCTCGGTGTTCGTGGGCATGTTCGCGCAGGACGCCAGCTCGACGGGGCAGGTGCTCTTCGGGACGCTCGGGGCGGGCTTGATGTACCTCCTCGTCACGCCGGCCGCGGTCGGGCTCGTCGGCCGTAGCTTCGGCGGCAACGGGCGCTATTGGGCCTCGCTCCTCGGCGGCCTGCTCATCCCCGTCGTCGGCCACGTCGGCGGCTACGAGCTCAGCCACGAGCCGATCTGCGACGACCCGCCGCGCGCGCCTCGCGCGCAGCTCCGTCGGCGCGACCGGGCGCGACCCACGGCGACCGCGGTGCGGGTGGTGCCGACGGTCGCGCCGAGCCTCGCGGGCTCCGGGGGCGGCACCGCGGGCGTGGCGATCACGTTCTGACCCAGCCCCGCCCCGCAGGCCTCGACCGCCACTCATCGACCGCCGCCTCCACCCCACGCATCGTGACGCCCACCGCGCGGAGCTTCTCCGTACGCAGCCCCGCGTTCAGCGGCCGCCGCGCGCGCTGCCCGAGCGCCGCCGTCTCCACTGCGTCGACGAGCGACGCGTCGAGCCCGACGCGCGCCGCCACCCGCCGCGCGAACGTCGCCCGGTCGACGCAGTCGGGGCCCGCCACATGGAACACCCCGCGCTCCCCCATCGCCACGAGCGCGAGCGTCGCCGCCGCGAGGTCGCGGTTGTACGTGGGCGTCGACACCTGGTCGCCGGGGACGCGCATCCGCTCGGCCCCGCCGAGACGCTGCGCGAGCTGGTAGCAGAAGTTCTTGCCCTGCTGCTCGGGGCCGTAGACCACCGTGGTGCGGAGGATGAGCGCGTCGGGGTCGGCCGCCCGCACCGCGCGCTCCCCTTCGAGCTTGCTCTCGCCGTACACCGACACCGCGTGGGCGACGTCGTCCTCGGCGTACGGTCCGGCGACGCCGTCGAAGACGTACTCCGTGGAGTAGTACACCGTGCGCGCGCCGTGCTCCCGCGCGGCCTTCGCCAACGCGCCAGGGCCGTCGCGGTTGACGCGCATCGCGCGGGCGGGGTCGTCCTCGCAGCCGTCGACGTGGGTGAAGCCCGCGGCGATGCACACCACCGACGGCCGGTGCCGCGCGACGAGCGCCGCCGCGTGCGAGGGGTCGTCCGCCGCGGCGCCGAGGTCGAAGACGTCGCATCCCTCACGGGGCACACGGCTCACGGTCCCCACCGCGGGCAACCCTTTCGCGGCGCACGCTTCGAGCAGCGCGCCGCCCACCTGGCCCGCGGCGCCGACGATGACGTAGGGGGCGCTCATCCCCGTCACCCGTGCTTGATCGCCCAGTCGTAGGGGATCTCCGGCGAGAAGGGGTCCATCCGCAGGATCTCGTCCTTGCGGTGCGCGAGGGTGGCGCAGTTGCACACCATCGAGGGCTGCGGCGAGACGCCCTTGAAGCCGTTCCACACGCCGGGGGGGACGCGGACGAGGCGGTAGCTCTCGGGGCCGAGGAAGATCTCCTGCAGCTCGCCCTTCGTCGGCGACCCGTCGCGCGCGTCGAAGAGCACCAGCTTGATGAGCCCCGCGGGGCACACGTAGTTGAGCGTCATCTCCGTGTGGAGGTGCCACGCCTTGATGGCCCCCGGGTTGACCCACGAGAAGTACACCTCCCCGAAGCGCTCGAACTCCGGGTCGTCGGCCCGCAGCACGTGCATGATCTTCCCGCGCTCGTCCACGATCTGCGCCCTGGGGGCGATCACCACGCCGTCGATCATCGTGGCCTCACTGTCTCACGGCGCCGTCGGGTCGCTCAACGGGAATGACCGCACGGGCCCCCTTGACCCCGGCGGCGCACCCGCGGTAGCGGCGTTGGCGCCGATGCCCCGCCCCTCCCTCGTCCTCTGGCTCATCGCCGCCGTCGCCGCGTCGGTCCTCATGGCCCCCGCCGCGGCGCAGGGGACCGGGCCGCGCTACTACACCGTCGTCAACGGCGACACGCTCTGGACCATCGCCCAGCGCCACCACGTCACCGCCCCCGAGCTCGCCGACCGCAACCACCTCGCGGCCCCCTTCGGGCTGCGCCGCGGGATGCGCCTGCGCCTCCCGTCGCGCGCCGTGATGCCCCCGCCCACCGCCGCCGCGCCCACCCCTGCACCGGCTCCCGCACCCGCGCGCCCCACCGCGGCCGCGCGCCCGCCGGTCGAGAACCGCAACCACCGGCCCGGCATCGGCCGCTGGGGGCGCGCCTCGCACCCGGGCGTGGTTCACCTGGTGCGCGTGGCCGACAGCGAGCCCATCGTGCTCGACCTGCGGCGCATCGGGCCCGTCACCCGGCAGCGCGCGCGGGCCTTCTTCCGCGCCTCGTCGGGGCAGACGCACGCCATCGACGCGCGGCTGCTGCGCCAGCTCGCCGTCTTCAGCGACCATTTCGGCGGCCGCACCCTGGAGATCATCTCGGCCTTCCGGCCGCAGCGCCGCCGCCAGTACACGCAGCACTCGAAGCACAACTTCGGGCGCGCGGTGGACTTCCGCGTCCTGGGCGTCCCCAACCGCGTCGCGCGCGACTTCTGCCGCACACTCCCGGCGACGGGCTGCGGCTTCTATCCCCGGTCGGTGTTCATCCACATGGACACGCGCGACGAGTCCGCCTACTGGGTCGACTGGTCGCGGCCCGGCGAGCGGCCGCGCTACGGCGGCGAGTCGCGCCCTCCCCCCGACCGCCGGCCGCGCCAGGGCGAGCACCCCGCCGCGACGCCCGACCCCACCGTCCCCCCGGTGGGCGCCGAGGAGGAGGTCGACGACGTCGCCGCGGAGTCGACCGCCGTGCGCTCCGCCGCGCCGCCGAGCCACGACGACCACGACGACCACGACCAGGCGACGCACCCGTCGCCCCCCGCTCCGCCGTCGGCGCCCGCCCCCGCGCCGTGATACGGTCCGCGGCATCATGGCCATCCGCAAGATCGCTCAGATCGGTCACCCCGTCCTCCGCCAGACCGCCCGCACGCTGACCCGCGAGGAGCTGTTGTCTCCCGCGATGCAAAGCTTCATCGACGACCTCATCGAGACCATGCGCGACGCCAACGGCGCGGGCCTCGCGGCCATCCAGGTGTACGAGCCCGTGATGATCTGCGCGATCGAGGTGAAGAAGAACCCGCGCTACCCCTACAAGCCCGACGTCCCCCTCACCATCCTGGTGAACCCCGTCCTCCAGCGCCTCACCGACGAGGCTTTTAACAACTACGAGGGCTGCCTCTCCGTCCCCAACCTGCGCGGGGTCGTCCCGCGCGTCACCGAGCTCCGCGTCACGGCGTGGGACCGCCACGGCAACGACATCGACGCCGTCATCCGCGGGCTCACCGCGGGGACGTACCAGCACGAGGTCGACCACCTCCACGGCAAGCTCTTCACCGACCGGGTCGTCGACCCGTCGACCCTCACCACGTGGACGGAGTTCGAGCGCTACCACATGGCGGGCTTCGTCGATTACGCGCGCGACATCGTCGAGCGCTTCGGCTCCTGAAGAGGGCCCGGCAACTGAGGGGGATTTGCGCAACCAATGCCCTCGTCGTCAAGACCCCGCCTCACCGCCGGAACGATGCCTCGCACGGGATTGCGCTACCGTGCGGGCGACCGAGCTCCATGATCATCTGCGCGCTGAGGCGGCTGTGCGTCGGCGTGCCGCCCGCCGACGCGTAGGCGACGCCATCGACCCACGCGTGGCGCTGATCGGTGGCGCGCTCGAGCGCGGGGTAGTCTTCGTAGGAGAGGTCTCTGGCGACCGCCGCGTCACCCATCATGCGGGGGATGATGTCTCGGCTCGCGGACAAGGAGGAAGCGGGTCCGGAGGGTGTGCGTCGACGTTGGAGTGTGCGACCTTCCCGTGCGATGCCCCTCTCCTACGGCCAGCGCGGCGCCCTCGTCCCAGCGGCGGAGGGGCTCCTGCGCCTGCGCTCCGCGGTCACGCAGGCCGCGGTGAGCGTCGACGGTCGATACGCCGCTTGGACGCCCGCGGACGAGGCCCGACGCGCCGAAGTCGTGGTCACCGACCTCGCGACCGGCGACGAGGTGGTGCGCTTCGCGGCCGGCACCTCCCCACGGTTCGTGTGGTGCTCGCCCGGGCATCTGCTTGTGATGCGTCGTGGCGCGGGGCACTCCCGCGCCACCCTCCACGAGATGCCTGACGGGGGAGCCGTGGGCGAGTGCGCGCTCCCCTGCGTGGTCTCGGAGAACGACCGCGTGGAGACCTCCCGTGACGGGCGCCTCGTGTGCTTCCACGAGACGATGCGCATGCCCTCCATGTCGTATACGCACTCGCTGCCCGACCTCGACCGGGTCGGCGAGGCCGCGCGCGACAGCGCGCACGGGCTGCTGGCGGCTGACGCCGTCGCCCTGCACCCCGAGGGGCGCGAGCTCGCGTCGGTCTCCTACGCGCGCCAGCGCTCGGTGGTCGCGTTCCTGTCGACGCGCGACGGCGTGACGCGCAGCCTCGCCACGCTCCCCGCGCCCTACGACGCCTGCGAGCCAGATTGGGTGGAGCCGGACCGGCTGGCGCTCACGGTCGGCAGCAGCGTACTCGACACCGTGCTGGTCGAGCGCCCCGACGCCGCCCGCGAGGTCTCCGCGACGAGCGTCGCGGGGCTCGTCGGACGGCGGGACTTCGCCTTCGCGCGTCTCGCGGTGTCTTCCGCGCGCCCGGCGCTCCTCGGCGTAATGCGCTCGAGTCGCTCCCGCGAGACCCGCTCGTTCGCCGTGGTCGACGTGAGCGCCCGCGCGCTGCTCGCGTGCGGGGCGAGCCCGAGGGATGTCTACGGCGCCCCGTCGGGCTGCTTCACCGAGGGAGGCGGCGCGGCGGTCGTGGCGGTCCCGACGACGCGGGGCACCGCGGTCATGCTCCTCGACCTCGACCGCGCCGCCGCGCGCGTGATGGAACTCCCGGCCGCACGCCTCGCGCCGGGCGCGCTGCTCGACCGCGTCGCACCGCCAGATTTCGTCCCGCTGCTCGAGTCGGCGAAGCCGCTGGCGCCGCGCGGGTCGGGCGTGCCTTCGAAGCTCTTCCTGCTCTCGCTGGAGGCGCTACGCGCGCAGGGCACGGCCGTGGGACCGGGGCGCTGACGGTGCCTGGGCGCGCAACGTGATGCGGTGACCGCCGCGTTCGCCGACGAGCGCGGAGCGTCTGTTCGCGCCTCCGCGGGCGAACCCGTCACCGCCGGGGCGAGGCCGACGCCCCCGCTACTCGAGCGCTTCGAGGTGAACCACCGCGACAGCGCCAGCGCCCGCCAGCGCGCGCCGTAGTTCGCGCGCCTGATCCCAGGTCAGGGTGCACTCGAAGGTCGCCGACGCACGCCGCCTCATCACCGCGAGCTCGGCGATCGACACCACGAGCCGCCCGCGCATCACGCGCGCCACCGCGAGCGGATCCTCCCCCCAGGAGGTGACCTCGACGCAGGCGCACCGCGGCGCGTCGAGGTCGATGCTCGCCCCGCGGGCCGACACCTCAGGCAAGGTCGCTTGCGGTGGCGCGTGAGGCAGCGCAACGCCGAGCCGCGCGCGGAGCGCTTCGACGAGCGCGCTCGCTTCGAAGAGCGTCAGCGACGCGAGGGCCTCCGCGAGAGCGTCCCGGTCCATGGCGGACGACGATAGCCCCCTTCCCCCGCGGTTGGGCTCAGAGCGCGGCGATGAGCCGCTCCAGCTGGCGCGTCGCGCGGTGCCCCGGCAGCGCCTCCCGTACGCGGTTGCAGATCCGGCGCAGCTTCTGCTCGTCGCGCAAGACCCCGTCCTCCCAGAGCGCCGCCGCGTCGGCCGCGAGCGTGGCGAGCTCGACCGCGCTCAGGTCCTCGCGCGTCACTGCGTCGGCGAAGCGCCGGAACCGCTGCCGATGCGCGCGCTCCCCGCGGCGGCACCCCGGGCAGCGGACGCAGTCCGCGTCGACGTAGAACCCGAGCACCTCGTACCAGTGCCGCTGCTCGCGGGCGAAGAAGAGATACGGTCGGTCGCAGTCCCGACATCGACGGAGCAGGTCGACGTAGTACCCCCGGGCCATGGTCGAGAAGTTCTGCCGCGAGAGGTCGGCCCGGATCGCCGACGCGGGGAAGAGCGTCTCCTTCGCGTACTGCCAGAATGACCCGCGGACCTCGGCCTCGGTCACCGCCTCGCCCGAGGGGACCACCGCGGCCCCGTACCTCGGGTGGGGCACGAGGTCGGGCGGGAGCGCGGCCTGAGCACGCTCCGGGGACTTGCGCGCCTTCATCGTGCGCACGATACCGCGACACCGGCTGCCGAGCCTACATCCGCGCCAGCGCCTCGGCCTCCATCGCCGCGATGAAGGCCCCCGGGTCGCCGCCGTAGATGCCCCAGCTGTTGACGCCGCCCATTTCGATGAGGCGCGTCCGGTCGGACCCGACGCCGACGTCCACCGTGACCATGTTGGGCCCGCCCGCGTCGAGGAGCCGGCGCGCGGCGGACTCGGCGAACGCGATCACCTCGGGCGGCGCGGGCCCCCAGGGCTCGGCCGGGTACGAGCTGTGGCAAAAGGCCCGCCCGTCGCGGCAGAAGCAGCGGAACTCGGCGCCCGGGTCGACCACCTCGGACACGACGACGAGCGCGTCGTGGTGGGCGCGGCGCGCGTCGGTGAAACCGGCGACCTCGGCGAGGTCGACCACGGCCGCGGCGAAGTGCTTGAAGTTCGAATCGCTCCGCACGAACACCCGCTCGCCGAACATCCGCGCGAGCGGCAGGTGCACGAGCGCCGTCATCGGGACGATCACCGCCGCGCGACCGAGCAGGTCGTACACGGCCCGGTAGTACGCGCTGCACCGGAGGGCCGGGTAGTCGTCGAACACTGCCCCCGCGAGCGCCGGGTGGCGCCGCATGCGCGTGAGCGTCGCCATGGTCCCGTACGCGACGTGGGGCGCCGCGACCTCGGGCCAGCGCTCGCGGCCAGGCACTGCGACGTCGAGCACGACGGCCTCGGGGAGGTAGGGGGCCACCTGCGCGGGCCCGGGAAAATCCGGGTCGAGCTCGAGGATCCAGCGGGGTCGCGTCGCCACGTCGCCCATCTCACGACGGCGCGCCGCCGCTGTCGAGACGGCAGCGACGGCCCGCGGCCCGGTGACACTTCGTCACCGCGGCGCCCCCTTCCTCGACGCCCTCTCCGCATGGATCCCACGCGTTTCGCCGCGTGGCACGGCGCGCGCACTGCGGACCTTCTCATGCACCCCTCGTCCCTCCCCGAGCGGATCCTGCGCCGCCACCCCCACGCGGTCTTCGCGCTCGCCGCGATCCCCTGCGCGTACTTCGCGGCGCGCGGGACCTCCGACGCGCTCGCCGCGCACCTCCTCCCGCCCGCGCTGCCGGTCGCGGCGGCGGGCGTCGCGGCCGCGCCCGAGCCCCCGTCCCGCCATGTGCGCGACCGGGCGGCCATCGTGCGGCGCAACGTGTTCGACTCGTCGCGCCCGTCGCCTTCCTCCACGGTGCGCGTCGATGCCCTCGCGCGCGAGCGGGTGGGCGCCCCGGTCGTCTGCGGCGGGGAGGCGTCCGAGGCGACGCCGCCCTGCGCGCTCCCCTGGAAGGTGCTCGGCGCGGTGCTGGGCGACGACCCGCGGTGGTCGTTCGCGATGGTGCGCGAGCGCGAGGGGGCCGGCGCGACGCCCGTCCGGGTGGGGGCGACGCTCGCGGGCCACGCGGTCCTCGCGGTGTCATCGTGTCACGGGGCGGGCGCGTGGGTGGCCGTCCGCCCCGCGATGGGGGCGCGCTGCTACGTCGCCGAGCGCATGCCCCCGGCCGCCGCGCCGCCGGAGCCGTCGCGTGCGATCCCCCTCCCGGAGCCCGCGGTGACGGGCGTCGAGCGGGTCGGCGAGCGGGCGTGGGAGGTCCGCCGCGACACGGTGGAGTCGGTGCTGGCAAACCCGATGCGCGCGCTCGGGTCGCTCCGCGTGATGCCTGCGCAGGAGGGGGGTCGCGCGCTGGGGATGCGCGTGCGCGGCGTGGCCCGGACGCCGCTCCAGGCCCTCGGCATCGAGGACGGCGACGTGATCCGCAGCGTCAACGGGCTCGAGCTCACGTCGCCCGACGGGATGCTCGAGGCGTGGGTCCGCCTGCGCACCTCCGACCGGCTGCGGGTGGAGATCGTCCGCGGCGGCGTCGCCCGCACGCACGACGTCTCGGTCCGGTGAGGGCCACCGCGCGGGGTGGGTAGCCGAGGCGCAACGCGGAGCGTCGACGCAGGCCCTACCACGCCGCCGCCATCACCCCCGTGAGGTGCTGCAGCATCGGCAGCCACCGCTCCCTGCGGTACCCCAGGTGCCCGTAGTCCGTCGGCGCCCACACGTGCTCCACCCCCGCCCCCAACAGCGCGTCGTGGAACCGCGCCGTCGGCTCGTAGAGCCGCGCCTCGTCGCGCCGCCCGCACGTCAGGTACAGCCGCCCCGCGAGGCGCCGCGCCCGCGCCAGGCCCGCCTCCGTCGCCAGCCACGTCACCGGGCTCTGCGCGCGCCACCGCGCCCACACCGCGGGGACCACCGCGCCCGTCGCGAGGTCCACCGGCCACGCGAAGCCGCGCGCCTCGCTCGCGTCGGGCGACCAGTCGGCGCCGTAGCTGGTCATCTGCCCGGCGCCGCCCATCGCCTCCTCGACGCGCGTCCACCCCAGCCACAGCGGGTCGACGCGCCCGTCGTCGCCGAGCATCCACGCGTCGAGGTCGAGCGCGTCGGGCGACGACGCCCCGGCCGCGCCGAACACCTCCGGGTGCCGCAGCGCGATCGACACCGCGTTGAAGCCCCCCGTCGAGTGCCCCGCCACGGCCCGCGCGTCGGCGTCCGCGAGTGTGCGCAGCCGCCCGTCGACCTCCGCCACCACGCGCTCGCGCATGAAGCGCTCCCACGCGCCGGTGCGCGGGCCGTCGACGAGGTAGCTCGACCCCGCCCGCGTGGACGTGTCGACGCCGACGTAGATCGCCTCGCGCCCCACGGCGTCGGCGACGGCGCCGAAGCTCCTCGTGACGACCGCGTCCGTGCCGCCGAGGCCCGGGAGCACGTACACCACCGGGTAGCGCCGCGCGGGCTGCGCTGCGTAGCTCGCGGGGAGACGCGCGCAGAGGCGCCGGGCCGCGGGGTTGCCGATGGACCCGCGCACCTCCGGGGCGTCGAGCGTCAGGAGCGTGAAGCGCTCGCCTGCGCAGCCTTCGGGGCGCGGCGGGTCGGCCTGCTGCATCGCGAGGCGGACCGTCGCCGCGCGCCCGCTGACGTCGCCGTGGCCCGTCCCGTTGCCCGCGACCTCGGTGCCGAACATCGTGTCGAGGAAGCGCCGCTGGCCGTCGAACACCGCGAACACCACCGCCGCGTCGCCGGGGGCGGCGGGGAGCGTCAGCGTCACGGGCGCTGCGCCGGGCCCCACCGCCGCGGGGGCCGTCACCACGCGGGGCATCATGTCGACGAGGGGCCCCATCTCGTGCTGCTCGTGGAAGGCGCGCCACTCGGCGCGGGTGAACCACGCCACCGCGAAGCGCCCCTCCATCCGCGCGCCCGGCGGTGAGCCGACGACCACGGACACGCGGAGGGCCGCGGGGGCCTCGCGCGACGCGGGCGATGCGGTCGGCGCGCTCCGGCAGGAGCACACGAGGCACAGGGCGAGCGGGAGCGAGGGGCGCACGGCGACGCGACGTCTACACCACCTCGGGGCGCACGCAGCAGGGCCCCCCATTCCTCCCCACGGCCTCCAACTCCAGTTCGGAGTAGGCAGTGTTTCGCGGTGCACTGGCAGCATCACACGCAATGCGTGGACCTGATGCTCGCGGCCAAACGGGCG
>Ga0073899_10005251_pt1 | contig 11284 bp, 7 predicted proteins | sample KloWWTmetaKNB5Ph_FD_88975 | JGI IMG/M metagenome (GOLD analysis project Ga0073899, IMG submission 88975) | Active sludge microbial communities from Klosterneuburg, Austria, studying microevolution and ecology of nitrifiers - Klosterneuburg... | ecosystem: Engineered > WWTP > Aerobic digester >...
GCTGCTCGCAGGGCCTCGCCTTCAACCTCTTCGTCGTCGCCGCCCACTGGCTGGTCCTCCCCGTCGTGTTCGGCTCGGGCCGCCTGTTCGGCCTCCGCCGCTGGCCCGCCCTCGCCGCCGCCGCCATGGCCTCGCTGCTGTGGTTCTTCGACTCCTTCGCGCACTGGTGCTGGTGGGTCGGCATGGTCGCCTACGCCTTCGCCAGCTACCTGTGCCTGCTCCCGCTCGCGCTGTTCTACCGCTGGCTACACGACCGCCGCGCCTGGCAAGCGATCGCCGCCGGCGCGAGCCTCGGCCTCGTCCACCTGGTCCACCCCTACAGCTTCTTCATCCTCGCCGCGCCGATGCTCGCGCTGTGGCTGCAGCACTGGCGCCGCCTCGGCCCCCGCGGCCACGGCACCGTCGTGGCCATCGCCGCCGCCGCCGTCGCGATCAATGCGTGGTGGCTCGTCGTCGACCTGCGCTTCTGGCACTACATCCTCGACTCCGGCTTCTTCGGTCAATCGGGCGCTGAGTTCCTGCTCGCCGATATCTTCGGCCTGCTCCTCGACACCGCCACCTCCGGCATGATCGGCACGCGCACGGCCTTCCGCGTGCTCTTCATCGCCGCCGCGATCGCCGGCCTGGTGTGGTGGCAACGCGAGCGAGACCCGCGATTTGTCCCCTTCGCCGCCGCGATGCTCACCCTCGCCGCGCTCTCCTACCTCGGCGCCTACGCGTGGATCTTCCGCCAGATCCAGCCCTATCGTCACACCTTGCCGCTCGGCTTCATGGCGATCATCCCCGCCGCCGCCGCGCTCGCGACCCTCACCCGCGGCCAGCTCCGCGGGCTCGCCCGCGGCCCCAAGCTCGCCCTCGCACTATTGACGATCCCCGCCGCCCAGCACCTGATCTCCGACGTTCTCTACTACACCCCGAGCTCGCTGCCAAAGGTCGCCCCGCTCTACAACAACGGGTGGATCCCCGTCACCACCCAGGGCTTCGGCCAGCAGCCGGATTACCGCCACCACCCGGTCTCCGAGGATTATGACATCGTCGTCGACTGGGTCCGCGCCCACGACGACGGCCAGAGCCGCTTCCTCATCGAGGAGCCCGCCGTCGGCGAGCAGCTCAGCTGGCGCACCGACGCCCAGATCCTCGGCGGCTTCACCTACCGCAACCTCGCCCACAGCAACGCCAACCTGTTTCGCCGGCGCAAGGAGGGCGTGGCCAGCGACGCCGAGCTGCGCGCCTACTTCGAGACCTACGCCGTCAGCCACGTGATCATCACCCGCCCGGTCAAGAGCTGGGACCGCCGCCCCGCCGTGCTCGAGCCCGTCGCCCAGCTCGGCCAGCACCGCGTCTACCGCACCAAGATATCACCACAGTTAATCGCCCGCGGCGAGGGCAGGGTCCAGGCCAGCACCAACCTGCTGCGCGTCAGCGGCAGCGACCCCGCCCAGGACCTCGTGCTCCGCTACCACTGGCTCGAGACCCTGCGCTGCGCGCCGGACTGCACGATCGAGCGCGCCCCGATCGACAGCTTCGACACCGTCGGCTTCATCAAGATCCCCGCGCCGCACCCGGCCGACCTGGAGCTGCGCAATGCCTATCACTGACCACGACCTCGCCGACCCGGGGGTGCACCATGCTCATCGCTGACGCCGCGCGGATCGCCGCCGAGGTCGCCATCTATCGCCTGCGCCGGCTCGAGATGGCCAACATCGCCGGCGCCGCCGCGATCTGCCTGGCCCTCGCCCTGCCCGTCGGCGAGGTCGCCGTCCGCCTCGCATTCGCCTTCGGCCTGAACCTCCTCGTCTACCTCAACAACGACTACTTGGACCTCGCCGCCGACCTCCGCGCCCCCGGCCGCGACGACAGCAAGACCCGCTTCCTCCGCGACCACCGCGGCGCCGGCGTGACCGCCCAGCTCGGCCTGCTCGCCCTGCTCCTCGGCGTATGTGCGACCATGCCCGGCCTGCTGGTCCCGCTCGTGCTCGGCGGCGGCGTGTGCTGGGCCTACTCGGCGCGCCTCAAGGCCACCCCCTACGCCGACGTCGCCGCGATGGTCGCCTGGGGCGTGGCGATGCCGCTGTGCGGCAGCCCGCCGGAGTCCGCGCTCGGCTGGGCCCTGGCCGGCTGGCTCGGCCTGTTCTCCGGCGTCTTCGAGGGCATCCAGGTGATCCGCGACCACGCCGACGACAGCGCCGCCAATGTGCGCACCACCGCGGTCGCCCTCGGTATCACGCGCACGCTGGTGCTCGTGCGCGTGATGCTGGCGGCCTCCGCCGTCTACGGCGCGCTGGTCGTGTCGCCCTGGCTGGCCGTGCTGCCAGCGGCCGCGATCGCGGTGCCCCTCGATCGCGGCAATGTCACCCGCACCTGGAACCAGCTGCGAATGATCCTCGGCGTCGCCTTCCTCGGCGCAGTCGGCTGGGTGTGGTGGACCGGGGCGACGAACGGCGTGCTCGTGCAGGTGTCGCGCGACATGTCCCTCGGGACATGGTGATGACGCGCTTGAACTCTGCATGGGCTGGCGGCCCACGACAAATCGACCGGAGCGATCAAACGACTACTTCGGCAGGGCGACCGGCGACCGATCGAGCGCCGGGACCCGCCCGGTGTCCGTGAGTCCACGGATTGTCCCTCGGCCTCCTCGGCCTGGCTCCCGCGGATCCCTCGGAATCGTTATACTTCCGGGCGTTCTAGTCGAATCAACGGGCACCGCGGTCTGCTTCGGGGGCGGCGCCCTGAGTGACGTGAGACCGAAGCTATCGGGGCTGGCAGAGGTCCCGGCCATCTGCGCCATGACCTCTGTGAGTGACAGATTTGCCAGCAGTATCATCACGGACTTCTCGCTGCTGCCGTGCTCCAGGATCACCTCGAAATACACGCCGCTCTTCCTCTGTACTTCGCTCAACTTGAGCAGGCTGTAGCTGAATCTCCGGGCTGACGACTCTTGCGGCAGGACCTCGGCGAAGTCCTCCGAGATGCGCACGTCGGTCAGTGCTTGCACCGAGGCGCTGGGGCGGACTGCCACCACGATCGAGTCCTGCTTGATCCACGAATCGCGCGCGAGGACCAGATAACCAGGACACCAGACAAGACCGCGCCTCCAGTCCCTCACGAGCGAGATTACGGACTCCGAGATCGTGTAGTAGAGATCGACGCTTGCGGGCATGAGAAAGACTCCGGGAGAGGCGACGCAGGTGGTGGAAGATGGTCGGGAAGGACTCGAGGTCCGGCCGCCGACGGCGTTCGCGGGTCGTCGCACCGGGCGAGCGCTACGGTGCCACGTTATCATGACACCGCGTCTCATGCGATTACTTTTGCAGCCCTTCGCGCGTCAGCGTGGGGAGCGCAGCCAGCGTTCCACGGTCCCCACAGCAAACGAACACCCCGAGGCCACGTTCGCATCTCGCAGCATCTCGCGCGCCAATTGGCCGGCCCGTCGCCCCTCGTCATCTCGCGGACCGAGCGCACGGGCCAGCAGCCACAGCATTTCGGCGGCTTCCGCTGTGGGATTCTGCGTCGGTTCGGGCAGCCTCGCCAGCGCAGCGCGAGCACGGCTCGCTGCCTCGGACGACTCGCCGACCCCCAGGGCCACCTCGCCCGCCGTCAACGCGAGATACGCGGCGTATTCGGGGTCCACGGACTGTTGTTCGAGACGGGCCAGCAGGCTCGACATGACCGTGTTGGCCTCCCGAACCCGGCCACGGGACAACTCCGCCTTCGCCAGTGCGATGGCCATCAGCATGCGATTGCTCGCCGCCTCGGCGGTGAGTGCAGGCACCTCGGCGAGCGCGATACCCCGGCGATAATGGGCCGCGGCGCGCTCGAAGCGGCGCGTAACGTCGAGCTCGAGGTGGCCACTGATGGCCGCTTGCTGGATCTGGAACTCGCGGTGACGGATGGGCCCGGCGCGGGCGAGGGGTTCGCTCGCGGCGGCGTGGTAGAGGGCATATTGCGGTAGACCGGCATAATGGTAGAGCTGCGCGAGCTCGGTGTGGATCGTCGCTACGTCGATGCTGTCCGGGCCGACGATCCGGCTGAAGATCACCAGGGCCAGGCCGAGCGTGCGCTCGGCCGCCGCCGTGTCGCCGGCCTCACTCTCGTACTGGCCCAGGTCGCGTAGGGCCATGGCGACCGAGCGTGACTCGGGGCCCAGCTCACGGCGAAAGCGGGCCAGCGCCGACCGGGCCAGGTCAAGGCTCGCTGCTCGATCGCCGCGGAGCTTGGCCAGCCGGGCGAGTTGGGTCTCCAGCCGTGCCAGCCGCAGCTCATCGGGCCCCAAGGTCTGGTCGAGCGCGGTCGCCTGCGCGAGCAGGCGCTCTGCCGCCACAGCCTGCCCGCACCGCAGCGCGGCGCTCGCGGCCCGGAAGTGGACATCGAAGGCGCGCGGGCTCTGATCGAGGCCCAGGCGCTCGAGTCGACCCATCGCGCGCTCGAACCAACTCTGGGCCATGGCTGGATCGTCAGCGCAAGTGCCAATGAGATGAACCAGCCAGCTCTCGGCGTCGGCAGCAGTCAGATCGTCGCCACTGGCGTCGGCGTCGCGGACGGCCCCCAGGAAGTGCAGCTCGGCCTCGCGGTTGGCGTGGAGATCGAGCTCGACGCGCCCGAGCTCGACGCGGGCCTGCGCTCGCCGGCGGCGATCGCCGCCCCGACTCGCGGCGACGACCGCCTGCTCGAACTGCGGCCTCGCCGCCCTCGGATCTCCGGCGAGCACGGCGGCCCGGGCCAAACGCAGGGGTCCGTCCATCTCCACATGGGTCGCCAGCAGGGTCGCCAGCGAAGGCTGGGGCCCGAGGCAATCGTCGACCGAGCCGAGCTGCGCCTCCCAGCGCTCACGCTGTTCGTCCCACGCGCCAGAGGGGTCGCTCCCGTGGAGTCGAGCGTGGCTCACCATGGCGTCGGCCACGAGGCGCATCTCGTCGCGTCGGGCCACGAAACAGGGCTCGCGCGTCAGCACGGCCCCTGGATCGTCGGCCGCGAGGGCCCGGTGGCACTGCGCCGCGTGGAGCTCCAGCCAGCGCTGGCGCTGCGCCGCGAGCCTTGCTTGCATCGCGGCCCAGACGCGCTTGGCCTGGGGGTCACGCAGCTCGCCCGCCGCAGCCGCCAACTCCGGGCCGCGCCCGGCCGCGAGCAACTCGGCGGCCGACGTCTCGGGCGCGACGCACATCGGCAGCGTGGGCCCGGACAGCAACGCCATGATCACGGCCCCGCTGACGCCGGCGAGACCACCCAGCGCGAGGGTCGGCCACCAGCGGCGGTGCAGCCGGCGCTCGATCGCTGCGATCACTCCGCTCATCGCGCTGAAGCGCCGCTCGGGCCGCTCGGCGAGGCCTCGCAGGAGGATCGCGCGCAACCATCGCGGCGCGCCGCGGAGCTCGCCGGCTCGTGGCGGGCCGAGACTGCGACGCGGAGTCCCAACCACCGTCGATGCGATCGCGGCCGCCGGATAAGGCAGCTCGCCGTACAGGGCCTCCCACAACGCGACACAAAACGCGAACTGATCGGCGCGCGCGTCGATCGGCTGGTCGCTTTGATACTGCTCGGGGGCCATGTATCCGGGCGTGCCACCACGATAGAAGGTCGGCCTCGTCTGCCGGGTTGGGTCCACGACCGGGGCGGTCGACGCGTGAGCTGCCTGGGTCTCGAGATGGGCGAGACCAAAGTCGAGGACACGGACAGTGCCGTCGCGATCGATGCGGATATTCTCGGGCTTGATATCCTGGTGAACGATCTGGCACGCGTGGATCGCCTGCAGGCCCCGGGCCGCCTGCAGGTAGGCGCCGACGATCGACCGCCAGTCGCGGCCAGTCACAGACTGCCAGGCGCGCAGCGTCTGTCCCTCAACGTATTCGGTGGCGATGTAGAGCGTCCCGCCCCACTCGCCAACCTCATAGACCCGCAAGACGTTGGTGTGATGGACCTTGGCGAGCAGCCGTCCCTCCGCGAGGACACGCGCCCGCTGGTGAGCATCCCCGACGCTCTTCGGGATCTTCAGCGCGACGACCCCGAAGTACCGCTCGAGCGCCGTACAGACGATGCCCATCGCGCCCTCGTCGATCTTGTCGAGCACGTAGTACTTGCCGACGACCAGCGCCTCATGCGGGTAGTCGGGAAATTGCCGCTTCCGCAGCACGAAGTGGGCGATCTGCTCGACGAGCCCCTCGGCCTCGACGAACGCCGTCGCGGGCCGCGGCACCGTGGGCGAGCCGCCCACGGGCGCCTGTTCAGCGAGAGAGGGCGGGCCGTGGGCGATCGTCGACATGCTTGTCCCGGCAATGTGCGCCTCGACCGCCAGATTGATCACTGCCGCATTCGGGCCCCAACGTGTGCCCGCACACCTGCAATTATGTTCAGTCTAAATCGCCAGTGATCTGGACGCGCCGACCCTGCACAATTCGGAGACTGGCCACCATGATCGACGTGACACAGGAGACCCCGAGCCCGCGGATGGACCCCGATGTCCTGGCCCTCGCCGCCTTCCACGCCGGTGACCGGGGAGCAGGCCTGCGGCTGTTCGAGCGGCACGTCCGCCCAGTCCGGCGCTACTTCCTCAACAAGGTGCGCCAGGACGGCGATGTGGACGACCTCGTCCATGAGGTCTTCCAGATCATGTTCAACCCGGAGTCCGGTTTCGCCGCGGCCCGCAGCTTCGGGGCCTATCTGTTCGGGGTCCAGCAGAACGTGCTGCGCGCCTACTACCGACTGCGCACCGATGTCGCTCCGACCGCCTCCGTCGCAGACTTCGGCGCGAGCAACTCGACCTGGCTCGAGCGCCAGGAGCGTTGTCAGCAATTGTTGGTCGCTCTGCGGCGCCTGCCGATCCCGCAGCAGGAAGTCCTCGAGCTCCACTACTGGGAGGATATCTCCGGTCCGCGGATCGCCGTGCTCCTCGACGTACCGGGTGGCACCGTGGCGAGCCGGATCCGGCTCGCCAAGCAGGCCCTGCTCGAGGGCATGGGCCTGCGCCCCGAACCAGCCGCCTACGACGAGGTGCTGCTCGCGCTCGATCAATGGGCCGCTGACATCGCTGGCCGGCTCCGCGGCGAACGCCCAGCCTGAGCCGCCTCTCTGCGCTTCATCGCGTCCCACGGCGCAACATCTGACTGCCGAGCAATCGTGTGCCCGCGTCTGCGGGTCATGATCGTCGATCATCTTGATTCACACTCAACACGCGAGGTCATCATGTCAACAATACTCAAGCCGTCCACTCAAGATCAAGCAGACACACCGTCGATATGTCATGATACCAATGTCTCGCCTAATTTGGCGGCACAGGCCCTGCTCACGGCGGCCCTCGCGGGCGACCGTCCGGCGCTCGCGGCCCTCGCCCGCGACCTCCTACCCGTCATCCGTCTCGAGGTGCGCGCCGCCCTCCATCGACGCGCTCGGCTCCACCAGCGCGACCCCGAGCAAGACCTCGCTGACTTCGTCCAGGAGGTGTGGGTCGTCCTCCTCGTCGATCACGGCCGCCTGCTCCGACGCTGGGACCCACAGCGCGGCCACACGCTCCCGGGCTTCGTCCGGTTGGTCGCCCGCCAGCGGGTCGCGCAGATCTTGAGGATGCAGCGCGGGAACCCGTGGCGCGACGATCCCACCGAGGACACGACGATCGAGGGGTTGCTCCCGGTGGGGATCAGCCACGAGCGGCTGCTCGAGTCGCGTGAGGCGCTGGGAGCACTGCTCGAGCACCTGTGGGCCCGGCTCGGCGAGCGCGGCATGGCGTTGTTCGACCGCCTGCACGTGCAGCAGCGAACGATCTGCGAGGTCGCGGCTGAGTTCGCCATGTCGCGGCCGGCCGTCGACGCCTGGAACACGCGCATGCGGGTGATCGCCCGCGACTCTGCTGTCGCCGCCGCGGCGCCTCATCCAGGCAAGCTGCGAGCCGGTCCCCCCCACTGCTCCGGCGCCGCGAGTCGGCTCCCGCCCACCGTGTTCGCGGTGTCACGCACACCCAAGCGCAGTCGCCCCGTCGAGCACGTCGCCGGGTCGACATGAGCTCCCCCCCTGGCCGGCCGAGGCACACCGGCCGGCGTTAGATTCAGCGACATGCTTGCATATTAGAATGTGCGGACGACGAGGTGATGATGCACCTCATCGAGGCCCGCGAATGACCACCATCGCGAAGATACACCCGTGCGATCGCCACACGATCCCGGGGAGGAGAGAGACCATGCCGAAGAACCAAGAGAACACCAATGGCTCGGACACTCAGGCCGAGGCCGCCCTGCTCACCCGGCTCGTCCAGCACGCTCAGCTCGACCTCATCGACGAGCTGATCAAGGGCGAGGGACCGACCCACGAGTTCATGCGTGAGGCCACCGCGACCGACGATGGTCTGCGCCGCCAGGTCATCGAGCACGCGCAGGCCCGGCTCGGCGAGCTCGCCACGAGCGGCGAGCTCGAGGCGACCCGGCGCGTCGCCGGCCAGCTGCTCCAGCAGCCGCGCGCGCGGCTGCTCCAGCCCTTCAAGGAGCTCGTCCCGAGCGACGACGAGGCCCCCGACGAGGCCCAGCCGTGGAAGCGCGTCGAACTACGCATCAACCGCACGTCGTGCTTGCGGAAGACCTACCTCGAGCCCGGCGATGATGAGATGCACATGGTCGGCAAGATGATCCCGGTGCATTGCACCGGCGCATCGCGGCGCATCGACTTCCACCTCGGCGAGTTCAGGACCGGCGACGTCGAGGAGTACAACGGGACCAGGCTGGTCCAGCGGGTCTCCATCGCCGGATCGACGGGATTCCCGACGCGGGTGGTCTGCCTGCTCACCGTGCTGGAGAAGGACCAGACTGGGGCCCTCGCCAAGTTCGTCGCCCGGGTGCTGGACGCGATCGAGACCGCGCTCGCCAACGAGGCCGAGGACAAGAAGCCGCCGAAGTGGTGGGAGACCGTGCGCAAGGCCGCCGAGACGGTCATCGACTGGCTCCTCGGCTGGATCGCGCGGCCCGAGATCCTCGCGTACGGCGGTCGCGAGATGTTCGCGTTCGAGTCACCCACGATCTCGTCGCTCGCGGACACCTGGCCCGAGGATCACCGGTCGACCGCGAAGACCTTCAAGGTCGTCGAGCAGCGCAGCCCCAAGCGCCGCGGCGAGTATGAGCTCAACATGCTGTTCCGCCGGACGAAGTGACGCCCCGCGGCCCGCGGCCCTGGCATCGCTGCGGGCCGCTCCTGTGGTGGAACAGGCCCCAGGCCGCCAACGAGTCCGCGGTACATGGTGATGATTCGCTCCTGAACTTCAGGTCCCTCACGGCTGTTCGAAACAATAGATCGCCGCGGACGCGCCGCATATGGCCTCCACGCCGCGGGTCCAGAAGGCATCGGTGGCGGTGCCGTCGGCGAGCCAGCCGGTCTGGTCGGTGTCGTTGTAGGTCCAGTCCGAGCAATGCTGCGTGTTGGGGATCCGCATGCCCGTGATATCGGTACCCGTCCATACAGCGACATCCACCGTCTCGCTCTGCTCCGTGACGTTGATCGGGTGCTCGAGCGTACCCGAGGTCAACGCATCCCAGTTCGCCGCCACCTGCTGGCCATTGACGAGCACGTAGGGGCCACGCGCGTGGTACATGCGATCCGCCGGCTGGACCACGGAGGTGCTCACCCAGGCCATGTAGCGCTCGCCGTTCGGGAGGAACATGTTGGTGGCGCGGTGGCGGCACTCGTAGTCGGCGCCGGTGATCCCGTTGAACTTACCCTGCTTGAGCGGCTCGCTGGTGATGAACACGATCCAGCGCCGCGTGCAGTCGTTGCGACACGCGTCGCCGTCGAGCACGTTGCCGTCGTCGCACTCCTCGTCCTCGTTGACCACCCCGTCGCCACAGACGAGCCCGGGGAGATCACCGCTCGTGGCGGTCGTATCGCTGCTACCAAGGGTCTCGCCGGCGCTCATCGAAGCGCTCGCGTCTCCGCCGGTCGAGGTATCCCCGGCCACCTCACCACCGGTCCCCGTGCTCGCTCCGGTGCTCGTCGAGGTGTCGCCCACGCCCCCTGATCCCGTCGTCGGGCAGTAGGTGACGCCATGCTCGGCGATGATCGCATCGATCGCCTCCACGGCGCAGCCTCCGCTGAGCGCAGCAAACGTGACGACGATAAAATATCGCAGGTATATGGTCAGTCTTCCAGACAATAGATGTGTGCCTTGGATTTGCATGGTTGTCCGCCATCGCTCGTCCACCTTCGAGCAGCTTTCCAGGCCGGCAACTCGGCGATACTCGCGGGCGAGACCTTTCCGACACGCGCCGTTGCGACCAGAGAAGCGCTGGTCCACTCATCGCAGTGATTGACCGCGCTGAAGGGCTCACCGTCCGCGCCGATGTTCGTCCAGACGAGCTCCAGCGGCTTCAGGGCAACGCCAGTCTCCGTGATGTCGAGCGGGATCTTCGGGCCGTGCGCGATCAAGTCATCCAGGTCGTCCGCGAGCAGCTGCCCGTCGAGGCGCACATACGGGTACCCCGCGTCCGCCGCGGCCTTCTTCAGCCGCGTCTTCGGCGTCGCCACCCCGTCGCTGAGCCACGCCCGAAAGCTCCCCGACTGGTCGAAGCCCTGCCCGGCGGCCGCACCCACGCAGACCGCGTCGGCCAGCGCGAGGCCGCCGAGCGCCCCCGAGAACTGTGCCGCCGTCACGAACGCGACGCGCGCGAGGTAACGACACGCCAGCGGGTCGCAAGGAGCCTGGCCCTCGACCGGCGGCGCGCTGGCGTCACACTCCTCATGGTCCGGCTGTAAAAGCCCGTCCCCGCAGCGCGCCCCATATGTACAGCTCTCGGTGCACGCCCCATAGGCGTTGTCGTTGTTGTTGGGGCCGTGATCGCATTCTTCCTGGCCGGCCCACAGCAGCCCGTCACCACATACGGCCACGGCGCAGGTCGAGGTGCATGCGGCGCTGTCGCTGTTGTTTTGAAACCCGTCGTCGCACGCCTCCCCGGGGCCGAGGACGCCGTCACCACAGCCCTCCGGGACCGGCGCCTCGGTGGTGCCAGACGACGTGCTGCCAGAGCCACCACCCGTGGTCTCCGAGGGGCCGCTCGTGGTCTCCGAAGCGCCGCTCGTCGAGCCCAGCTCACCGCTGCTCGCCCCAACACCCGTCGTCGGCTGCGTGCTCGTGGGCCAGGGTTGCGGCTCCTCCCCGGTGTCGTTGGGGCCCCCCTTGCTCGTCGGCTGCGCGGGAACCTCAACATCCTCCTGGCACGCCCCCGCGGTGGCCAGGAGGCCAGCGAGCAAGCATCGCCCGAAATCGCGCATCCTGGCCACGCTATCAGCGCCTATCCCTCCCGTCAAGTCATGGCCGTCA
>Ga0073899_10005252_pt1 | contig 11283 bp, 10 predicted proteins | sample KloWWTmetaKNB5Ph_FD_88975 | JGI IMG/M metagenome (GOLD analysis project Ga0073899, IMG submission 88975) | Active sludge microbial communities from Klosterneuburg, Austria, studying microevolution and ecology of nitrifiers - Klosterneuburg... | ecosystem: Engineered > WWTP > Aerobic digester >...
AGGGTCTGGGCGTCGTCGAGCGAGATCAGCACCGGCGCGCCGGCGGCGCCGCGGACGAAGTTGTTGTTGTTCGAGGTGATCGCCAGGACGGTCTGGCCGGTGAAGGTCTCGTGGCCGCGGTAGCCCGAGGCCCAGGCGCCCGAGCGCTTGCCCGGGCGGGCGAAGTAGTCGCCGTAGAACAGCCCGACCAGCGCGCCGTCCTGGGCGGTGACCTTCCACACCCGGACGTCGGGGTGGAACACCGGCACGGTGCCGCTGATCTCGGTGAAGCGCAGCCCGTAGAGCCGCTCGGCCATGTAGAAGCTGGCGTCGATCATGTGGCCGAGCTCGAAGTACGGCGTCAGCTGGGTCTGATCGAGCGCGTACTTCTTCGCCCGCACCTTCTCGGCGTAGTACAGGTAGTCCCACGGCTCGAGGACGAACGCGCGGTTGCCCGGCTCCTTGCGGGCGATCGCGGTCATGTCGGCGACCTCCTCCTTGACCCGCGCCACCGCCGCCGGCCACACCCGCATCATCAGGTCGTTGGCCTTGGCCGGATCGACCGCCATCGTGTCGGCCATGCGCCAGTGCGCGTGGGTGGCGAAGCCCAGGAGCTTGGCCCGCTCGGCGCGCAGCCGGACGATGTCGGTGATCAGCGCCTTGGTGTCGTGGGCGTCGCCGTGATCGCCGCGGGCCTTGAACGCCTCCCACACCCGCTGCCGCAGGTCGCGCCGCGCCGACGCGGCGAGGAACGGATCGACGCTCGACCGGGTGTTGACGATGACCCACTTGCCGGGCAGCTTGCGCTCCTCGGCGGCGGCCGCGTAGGCGGCGATCTGCGACGCCGACAGCCCGGCCAGATCGGCCTTGGACTCGAGCACGATCCAGGTGTCCTCGTCGGCCAGCACCTGGGCCGAGAACTCGGCGAACTTGCCGGCGAGCTGCTCGTTGATCGCGCCGAGCGTGGCCTGGTCGGCGGCGCCGAGCTGCGCGCCCGAGCGCACCGCCTCCTGGTAGCGCCTGGTCACCAGCCGCGCCTGCTCGGGCGTCAGCGACGCGCGCGCCGCGTAGACCGCGGCGATGCGCTGGAACAGCGCGGCGTTGAAGGTGAGGCGATCGTAGGTCGCGGCGACCTTGGGCGACCACTCCTTGTCGACCGCCTGGACCTCGGGCGTCGACAGGTTCGAGGTCATCACGCCGAACAGCGCGTCGAGCCGATCGAGGTGCCGGCCGGCGTCCTCGAGCGGGACGAAGGTGTTGGCGAAGGTCGGCGCCTCGGGGTTGGCGGCGATCACCGCGGCCTCGGCCTCGAGCAGCGGCAGCGCCGCCGCGTACGCCGACGCCAGCTGGGTCACGTCGAGCCGGTCCCACGGCGGGACGCCGCCGTAGGCGCCGGTCCACGCCGCCAGCAGCGGGTGCGCGTCGGCGATCGCCCGCAGCCGCGCGACCTCGGCCTGGGCGGCCTCGGACGGTGTCGGCGGCGCCGACGTGGGGCCCGCGTCGGGCGTCGGCGGCGTGACCACCGCGGTGGCGGTGTCGGCCTTCTTGGGCGGGCAGCACCCACCCACGATCAGCGCGGCACCCAGGAGCGCCGAGGACAGCTTGGTCATGCGCGCACTCTACGCGACGCGCCGGCCCGCGCGAGCAACGATGCGCGCCGTCGCACGCGGTCGCACCGCGTCGCAGGCCCGGCGCCGGAGCCGGGGGGGCCTCCCACGTGGGACGCCGCGCCGAGCTCCCACGTGGGCCGCCGCGTCGAGCTCCCACGTGGGCCGCGGCACGTGCGTCTCACGGAGCCATCCACGGTGGACGCGGTGCCCCAGTGCGTCGCCTCGCTGGTGCTCGGCTACCCGACGCCGAGCTGGTAGGTGCGCCCGTACCCGCGCGAGCGGTTCTCGATGCGCACCGAGATCGCGCCGTCGCGGCCGTAGGTATAGGTCTCGACGATCTCGTTGGCCATCAGCTCGACGCGGCGGTGGTTGGGGATGGCGGCGAGTTCGTCGCGATCGGCCAGGGCCGGATCGTAGGGGAAGTAGATGTCGTCGCACGGCACCAGGTCCTGGACCGGCTGGCCGGCGGCGTCGAGCGCGCCGCACTCGAGGAAGCGGAGGTGGCCGACGGGGTGGGCCGGCCGGTAGCGGCGCTCGACGACGATCGGCCCGGCGGTGTCCTTGCCCAGCAGCGGATCGAAGACCTTGTCGGCGCCGGCGTCGGCCTCGCGCCACACGCCGAAGTGGCGGGTCACCGCCTCGCGGATCAGCACGTGAGCGTCGGGATCGGCGGCCAGCGCCAGGCCGATCGCGGTGGCGGCGAACGGCTGCGGCGCCAGCTGCAGCTTGCGCGCGAACCGCGCCCGCAACGCGCGCGCGACCGCCGGGAACGCGGCGCCGCCGCCGACCAGGTAGATGCCGCCCAGCTCGCGCGGGTCGTCAGGATCGATGCCGCGGTCGCGCAGCCCGGCGAACAGCCCGTCGACCTGCGCCAGCGTGGCGTCGATCAGCGGCTGGGCCCGCGCGTACAGCGCGGCGACGTCGAGCGCGATCGGCTCGCGGTCGCCGAGGTCGAGCAAGAGCTTGCGCGAGGTCGGCGTCAGCGACTCCTTGGCCAGCCGGGCCCGCTCGAGGGTCGCCGCGGTGGCCTCGACCCCGGCGGCGTCGAGGAGCAGCTGGTCGAAGTCGTCGCCGCCGAGCCGGGCCAGGCCGGCCGAGGCGATCAGCTCGAAGTGCCGGCCCTGCAGCGACACCGCCGAGGTGTCGAAGGTGCCGCCGCCGAGGTCGTAGACCACGACGTACTTCTTGGGGCTCTTGCGGCCGAGCTCGAGGTGGCGGTGGGCGAAGTCGAGGGCGCCCGCGGTCGGCTCGTTGAGCAGGCCGAGGGGCGCGAAGCCCGCGCGGCGCAGCGCCTCGAGCGTTAGCCAGCGCTGCCGCGACGGCGCGTTGGCCGGCACCGCCGCCATCACCTCGAGCGGTGCGTCGGGATCGAGGTCGAGCGTGCAGCGTTCGCGCAGCGCCGCGCGCAGCTCGACGAAGAACGTGGTCGCCAGCCCGAGCGCGGTGACGCCCGGCAGCCCCGGCACCGGCGCGTCGGGCGCCAGCGCGCCGATCGCCCGCTTGATCGATCGGATCGCGTGGGCGGCCGAACCGTCGGCCAGCGCCCGCGCCGCCGCCCAGCCCACGACCAGCGCGCCGTCCTTCCACGCCGCGATGCCGGGCACGTGGTCGCGGAACTCGCCGTCGTCGTCGAACACCGCCAGCGGGTGCCGGCCGTCCTGCACCGCCGCCACCACCGTCCGCGTGGTCCCGAAATCGATGCCGAGCCGCATGCCCCGACCATGCCCCAGCCCCGCGCCGGTCGCGACTTCTCGGCAGCGGGGGGGGGCCCGACGTCGACGTCACCGGAGCCGTCCCGAAAGCACGAACGCCCCGGGCGAGGGCCCGAGGCGCGCATCGACACGTCGTCGCGGCAGCTCAGCGCGTCGCCTTGACCTTCTTGATCTCCTCGATCAGCTCGGGGATCGCCTTCTCCCAGGTGGTGACGACGCCGTAGTCGGCGACCTGGAAGATCGGGGCCTCGGGGTCCTTGTTGATCGCGACGATCGTCTTGGAGCCCTTCATGCCGGCGAGGTGCTGGATGGCGCCCGAGATCGCGACCGCGAAGTACAGGTTGGGGGCGACGATCTTGCCGGTCTGGCCGACCTGCCAGTCGGCGGGGACCATGCCGGCGTCGGTGGCGGCGCGCGACGCGCCCATCGCGGCGCCCAGCAGGTCGGCCAGCGCCTCGAGCTGCTTGAAGTTGTCGCCGTTGCCCATGCCGCGGCCGCCGGCCACGACCACCTTGGCCGAGGTCAGCTCGGGGCGATCGCTCTTCTGGCTGTCGACGCGGTCGATGCGCGCGCCCTTGGCGTCGATCGCGCCGGCGTCGGCGCTGGTGACGCTGCCGGTCGACCCGGTCGGCTCGGCTGGCGCGAACTCCGACTGGCGGACGGTCACGCACACCACCGGCGTCGAAACCTCGACGGTCGAGTAGGCGTTGCCGGCGAGGATCGGCCGGGTGAAGCGGTTGCCGCCCTCGAGCTTGGAGATGTCCGACGCCATGCCGGCGTCGAGCAGCGCGGCGACGCGCGGCAGCAGGTCCTTGCCGACCGAGGTGGCGGTGGCGCACACGATCGCGGCGCCGTGCTCGCCGGCCAGGCGCGCGACGATCGGCGCGTAGGTCTCGGCGAGGTAGTGGCCGAGGTCGCCGTGCTCGACGGTGACGACCTTGGCCGCGTAGGCGGCGGCGGCCGGGCCGGCGGCGGCCGCGCCGACGCCGATCAACAGCGCGACGACCTCGCCGCCGTGGGCCGACGCGGCCTGGCGAGCGAAGCTGAGGTTGGAAAGCGCGGAGGCGCGGAGCGCGCCGCCGTCGAACTCACAGAACGCGAGGATGTTGCCCATGGCGTGATCCTTAGAGGTGCGAGGGAGGGGAGGGGACTACAGCGCCTTGGCTTCGTCGACGAGCTTCTTCACCAGGGTCGGGATGTCGGCGACCTTCTGGCCGGCGGCGCGCGCCGCGGGCAGCGTGATGCCGAGCTCGCGGGTCGCCGGGGTGACGTCGACGCCGTAGTCGCCGATCGACTTCTGCTCCATCGGCTTCTTCTTGGCGGCCATGATGCCCTTGAGCGAGGCGTAGCGCGGGCCGCCCTCGCCGGTGCCGTAGCTGTGGCTGGCCGGCGTGATGTTGTTCTTGACCGAGGTCGGCGCGACGACGCGCAGATCGACCGTCAGCACGCCCGGCAGCGCGATGGTCTTGTACTCGACGCCGGCGTCGACCTCGCGGCCGACGGTGAGCGACGCCTTGTCGGCGGCCAGCTCGACGGTGGCGGCGAAGGTCGCCTGCGGCCAGCCCAGCTTGCCGGCCAGCATCTGGCCGACCTGGTTGGCGTCGCCGTCGACCGCCTGCTTGCCCATGACCACCAGGTCGGGCTTCTCGGCCTCGATCACCTTGGCCAGCACCGCCGCGACGACGCGGCTGTCGAGCGCCTTGTCCTCGCCGTCGATGCGGATCGCGCGATCGGCGCCCATCGCCAGCGCCGAGCGCAGCTGCTGGCCGGCGTCGTCGGGGCCGATCGTCACCACCACGACCTCGCCGTGGCTCTCGCCCGACTCGGCGTTCTCGCGCAGGCGCAGCGCGGTCTCGACCGCGTACTCGTCGAAGGTGTTGACCACCCAGCTCGCGCCGGCCAGGTCGATGGCGCCGTCCTTGAGCTTCACCTTCAGCTCGGGATCGGGGACTCGCTTGATGGGGACGAGGATCTTCACGCGGGGCTCCTTCGTTCGAGGCCAGTGGTGACGAGCGCCGCCACCCAGTCGGCGGCGCGGCTGATGTCGAAATCGGTGCCGTGGGGCGCGGGCATCTTGCCCCGTTCGCGGCCGGTCGCCAGGGGCGACGCCGGCTTTTGTCCGCGGCGGCGTGGCGCACGGCCGAGCAGCCAGGCCAGCGCCATCTCGTCGAGCATCCCGAAGATCATCCGGGCCGCGTGGGGCGCCGGGACCTGGTCGGTGAAGTCGCCGGTGGCCTGGCCCGCGGCGATCACCGTCGCCAGGATGCGCAACAGCTCGCCGAACCGCTGCGGCGAGTACTCGCGCATGAACTTGGTCGACTGCCGCAGCTCGATGGTGAGGACCTCGGCGGCGGTCGGCTGGTCGGCGATCAAGGTCAGGTACGCGGCGACGAACGCCCGGAGCTGGGCCCGGGGCCCGGTCGCGCCGGCGACCGCGTCGCCGAGGATCTGGATGACCCGCTCCATCCGCGACTCGAACAGGCAGATCAACAGATCGTCCTTGTTCTTGAAGTAGAGGTAGATCGTGCCGTCCGCGACGCCGGCCTCGCGGGCGATGTCGGCGACCTTCGCGGCGTAGAACCCGCGCTGCGCGAAGACCCGCTCGGCGGCATCGAGGATGCGCTCGCGCTTGGCGGCGCGATCGGGGTCGGCGCTGGCGCGACCGGCCCGAGCCTCCGATGAATGAACGGTCATTCAGTCAGGCTTGTACCCGGCCTGACGCACGACGTCAAGGCGTGGATCGCGCCGCGGGCTTGCGCCACGCGGTGTCGCTCGCTACAACCCCTGGCGTGCAAACGCCGCGGAAGTGCAATGAAAACCGTCCGCTGTTCGGTCGCGTGGTCGGATCGATCGCCGCCGTGATGACCGTCGGCCTCCTGGCCGGCGCCTCCTGCAAGAAGGACTCGGGCTCGCCCAAGGCGAACCCGCAGGACGTCGTCGCCGCCGCCGACAAGGCCAAGGACGGCGGCACCGCCGGCGCCTCGGCGAACGTCGACCGCACGCCGATCCCCGGCTTCGACGTCGCCAAGCTCGAGCCGGCCAAGCAGGACCTGTTCTACAAGCTGGTGGGCGAGCTGCCGTCGCCGTGCGGCAAGGCTCACAGCCTGCGCACCAGCTTCGCCAGCGACGGCAGCTGCAAGCGCGCGCCGTTCGCGGTGCGGTTGGTCCACGATCTGATCGTCGACGAGCAGACCGCGGACACGGTCCGCGAGATCTACGACGGCCGGTACGTCAAGAACGGCAAGGTGTGGACGATCAACCTGGTCGACGCGCCCAGCGTGGGCTCGGCCGACGCGCCGGTGACGCTGGTCGAGTTCTTCGACTACGGCTGCCCGGCGTGCGTCGGCCTCAAGCCGGTGCTCGATCGGGTGGTCGCCGAGAACCAGGGCCGGCTGCGCGTCTACTACAAGATGTTCCCGCTGGTGACCAAGCACCCCGACTCGTTCGGGTGCGCCCAGGCGGCGTTCGCGGCGCGGGCCCAGGGCAAGTTCCACGAGATGCACGACCTGATCTTCGAGAAGTTCGGCAACCAGAAGAAGGACGACCTGCGCCGCTACGCGGGCGGGCTGGGCCTCGACCTGGCGCGCTTCGACGCCGACTACGCGGCCGCCGAGCCGCGGGTGAAGGCCGACATGAAGGACGGCGCCGACGTCGAGGTCGAGGGCACGCCCTCGTTGTTCCTCAACGGCCGCGTGTACGGCGGCCCGGTCGATCCCAAGTACCTGGCCGCGGCGATCGACGAGGAGATCGCGGTCAAGGCCGCGGCCGAGGCCCCAGCGCCCGCGGGAGGCGCGGCCCCCGCCGCGCCAGCGCCCGCGGGTGGCGCGGCCCCCGCCGCCCCGGCCCCAGCGCCCGCTGCGACAAAGTGACGCCGGCGGGGCGTCCCCCCGCTGAATAGTCGCTGCCAGAGTCCCGTCCCAGGAGTACCCCGATGTCGCATCGCCCCCTCGCGTCGCTCGTCACCGTCCTGGCCATCGCGTTCGCCGCGCCGGCGCTCGCCGAGGTGAAGAAGGGGGACCGCGCCCCCGAGCTCGACGGCGCCAAGGACGCCGCTGGCAAGGCCTTCAGCCTGAAGGCGACCAAGGGCCGCGTCGTCGTGATGACGTTCGGCGGCTCGTGGTGCAAGCCGTGCAAGAAGGAGCTGCCGGCGTGGGACAAGCTGGCGGCGAAGTGGAAGGGCAAGGTCACCTTCATCGCGGTGAACCTCGACAACGACTCGGCCAAGGGCAAGAAGTTCTTCGACAGCCTGAAGGTCAAGAACATGATCCGGGTGTACGCGCCCGAGGAGAAGGCGGCCGCGGCCGACATCTACTCGCCGCCGACCCAGCCGACGACGTACATCCTCAGCCCGAAGGGCGTCGTGCTCGAGATGCACGAGGCCTACTCGAGCGGCGACGACGCGAAGCTGGACGCGCTCCTGGCCAAGCTGGTCAAGTAGCCCGCCGCGGCGGCGGTCAGCCGCCCCAGTCCATGCCCAGCGCGAACGCCCAGGTCACCGCGCCGGGCGCGCCGGTGGCGCGCACGGTCATGTGGATGTCGGCGGTGCCCGGGCGCAGCGAGCCCGCGGCGCGCGCGCGCACCAGCTCGAGACCGAGCCGCACGCCGACGATCGCTTGCGGCACCACGTAGCTGCCCAGCCGATCTTCCGAGACCAGCAGCCCGGCGCCGCCGAGCTCGAGGTCGACGTGCGGCCGCAGCCGCGTGCCGGACACGTCGTCGTCGCGGCCGACCAGCGTGGTTGCGAGCGGGAAGCGGACGCCAGCGCCGAGCGCGTGGCCGTGGCCGTGGACGTCCTCGGTCCGCCCGTCGGCCATCGTGTCGCCGCTGGCGACGATCACGAAGTCGTACTCGAGGTAGCCGTGCACGCGGCCGGCGAGCGCCAGGCCCCACGCCAGGCCGTAGTTGAACGCCATCCGCTCGTGGCCCTCCGCGCGCAGGCGCTCGACGCCCATGCGGAACCCGAACGACTGCCAGCGCGGCGGTCCGGGCGGCGCCGGCGGGGGCGGGGGCGGCGGTTGCGGCTGCACGAGCTCGAGCGGTGGCGGTGGCGGTGGCGGTGGCGGTGGCGGCGGTCCGCACCGCACCAGCCCCTCGGGGCCGTCCACCTCGCGACAGTCGATGGGGTCGGGCATCACCGGGTGGGCCTGCGCCGCCGCGGCCGCGCCGATCACGAGCGCGACGGTGAGCGCGGCCTTCACCACGCCACCCCGAGGCCGCCCGAGAAGCCGTCGTCGAGGAGCGTCGCGCGCACCGGCGTGGCGCAGGTGCCGCGGCACAGCACGTCGGCGACGCGCTGGCGATCGAGGGGTGGCGACAGCTCGACCCGCACCCAGAACCGGATCATCAGGCGGCGGTGATGGCTCATCGCGCGCACCTGCCAGCCCCAGCCGGCCCACAGCGACGGCACGGTCAGCCCGCCCGCGGGCAGCGCGACGTGCTCCACCGCCGCGCCGGCGTCGAGGTACAGCTGCAGCGCGGCGCTGCTGTCGGGCTGGAACGAGCGCGCCAGCCAGCGCGCGCCGCCGCCGACGCGCAGCGCCGGGCCGCCGTCGTGGTCGAGGTCGCCCAGGTACCAGCTGGCGCGGCCGTCGACGAGCGCCTGCCACCGCCCCCAGCCCCAGGCCACCTCGCCGCCCAGCCCGGGGCCGCCGACCGACTGGTCGCCGAGGTAGCGCGCGGCCACGCCGAGCGTCACGCCGGTGGTGCGATCGGGCCAGCGCAGCGGATCGTCGTCGCCGGCGTGGGCCAGCGTCGGCGACGCGAGCGCCAGGGCGAACAGGCAGGGGAGGGCCAAGCGCCACATCGGTCACCGGGTCAAACGCGCGGCGGCGCCCGGCGATCTAGGCGCGTCGTGATCAGGGCGTGACGTGGAGGACGCGCTCGGTGACCAGCGCCGCGGGATCGGGCGCGACCGCGGCGCCGGGCGCCAGGTACGCGCGGAACAAGAACGCCAGCGTCTGGTCGAGGGGGACGCCCGGGAACGTGGTCGGCAGCTCGAGGCAGTACGGCGCGCCGGCGCAGCGCCGCGCCACCTTGACCACGAACAGCCGATCGCGATCGGGGTGGTCGGGCAGGTAGGCGTCGGCGCTGCCGACCATCGCCGGGCTCTCGAACGCCGCGACGCCGGCGCGCTTGGCCCAGTGGGTGACGACGACGTTGCTGTAGGTCGCGAGCCCGGCGGCCTCGTGGTTGACGCCGAACACCAGGAAGTAGGCGCCGGGATCGTCGGGGAGCGTGAGCGCGCCGCCGCCGAGCACGACGTCGATCGGGCCGGCGGCGTAGACCGTGTCGCTGACCTCGCCGAGGCAGTTGGCCAGGCGCGCGATGCACCCGGCCGGGGCGAGCGTCGCCGACACCTGCGCGGCGGTGGCCAGCAGCAGCCGATCGGCGCGGGCGGCGCCCAGCCGCGCGCGGATCGCCGCCTCGAGCGCGTCGACCGCCGGCTCGAGGCCGCGCTCGTCGGTGGCGCTGCGCGGCGGCGTGCGCGGCGGGGCCGGCAGCGGCGCGGGCGCGGGCGGCGCGGTGGCGGTGAGGCGCAGCACCTCGAGCGGCACGTCGGCGAGGTACGCGGCGGCGGCGGCGGGATCGTCGGCCAGCGCGACCCGGCCCAGCGCCATCACGGCGTCGGCGTCGCCGCTGGAGCCGAGCCGCACGACCTCGGGCGCCAGCACCAGCGGGTTGATCGCGCCCGGGGCCCAGCCGGCGGCGATCAGGCCGGCGCGCGCCCGCGCCAGCACGCCGGCGTCGGCCGCGACCACGAACGCGACCTGGGCCGCGAACGGCGACGGGCCGACGCGCGCGACGTTCACCAGGTTGGTGGCGTCGGTCAGGCTGGCGAAGACCGTCGCGCGGTTGGCGCCGTCGGCGCGCTCGAACAGGTAGGGCGCGACGCTCCAGTAGCGGGCCGGCGGCGGCGTGGCGCCGGCGATCACCACCGCCTCGTCGGCGCCGAGTTGCCAGGCCACGCTCTGGCCGGCCGGCGTCCGCGGCGGGTTGACCGTGGTCGCGCCCAGCGGTGGCAGCGCGCCGCCAGGCGTCGGCGGCACGCTGAACAAGAGGTAGCTGCCGCTGGCGTTGCTGGCGAAGCAGTCGGGCAGGTCGGCGCAGTCGGCGAGCCCGAAGCCGAACGCGTCGCCGGCTTGCACCGTGAAACCCTCGGCGGCCAGCGCCGCGGCCAGCGCCGGGCGCGCGTCGAGGGCGGCGTCGGGCGCGGCGTCGGGCGCGGCGTCGGGCGCGGCGCAGGCGGTCAGCGCGGCGCCGGCCAGGAGCGCGAGGGGCGTGCGCATCGGCTGATCGGAGCACATCCGCGGCGCGCGCGGAAGCCGTCGTCAGCGCGTCAGCGCGACCACCCGCGGCGCCGCGGCGGCGCCGACGCAGCGCTCCCAGTCGTCGGGCGGCGGCGGCGGGGCCAACTCGAGGGTCAGGCGGCCGCCCCCGCACGCGGTCAGCCGCGCCGGGCCGGTCATCTTGCAGAACCGGGCGCCGCGCTCGTAGCGACGGGTGATGGCGCCGGCGCCGGCGCGCGGCAGATCGATCGTCGCCGGCGCGGCGACCACGCCGGGCGGCAGGTCGGTCGGCAACTCGGCGTCGATCGGGTACAGCTCGCGACCGCCGCGGGTGGTCAAGAGCTGCCACGCGCCGGCCGGGCCACGCCACACCCCGGTGAGGTCGTCGTCGCAGCCGCGCGCCGGCGGGCGATCGCACGCGGCGCACAGCGCCAGCGCGGCCAGGCCGCGCCCGATCACGTCGCGGCCTTGAGGGCGTCGGCCTGATCGTGGGCGCGCAGCGCCTCGATGATGTCGTCGAGCTCGCCTTCCATCACCGCCGGCAGGTTGTGCTTGGTCAGGCCGATGCGGTGATCGGTGACGCGATCCTGCGGGAAGTTGTAGGTGCGGATCTTCTCGGAGCGCTCACCCGTGCCGACCTGCGCCTTGCGATTGCCGGCCTGCGCGGCGGCGGCCTTCGCACGCTCCAGCTCGTAG
>Ga0073899_10005254_pt1 | contig 11282 bp, 11 predicted proteins | sample KloWWTmetaKNB5Ph_FD_88975 | JGI IMG/M metagenome (GOLD analysis project Ga0073899, IMG submission 88975) | Active sludge microbial communities from Klosterneuburg, Austria, studying microevolution and ecology of nitrifiers - Klosterneuburg... | ecosystem: Engineered > WWTP > Aerobic digester >...
AAAAGGCCCGCTCGATGCGGGCCTTTTCATTTGGTCAGAAAATTCGTTCAGGCTGGAATAAAAAAAACCCGCAGACGCGGGTTTTTGAGGGGGATCACGAGAAATACACGCGGGGATAACCGGGGGAGGAAAACACCCCCGCGTGGTCAGACAATGAGGCGGGCCGCAGATACACGATCACCCAACGCGGCAAACTCGCGAAGCGCCTTGCTCTCGCCGTCTTCGGCTAAAGCGCCGGATGCGGGAACAACGGGCTCCTGAACTCGGTTCAGAGCGGACTCATAGACGCTGGGTGAAAACATATCCATAACAAACCTCACTTCGACGCGGTGTATTAGCGGCTTCCGTGCCACTCACAGAAATAGACGCTGTATCAACGACTTATGTGACATGCAATCGAAAATATTTGCGTTTTGACGGTTGTCAGGGGTGTTTTCACGGCAAATCTGTCGCAACACCGCGACAGGGGATACCCTGAAACGATGCAAGTCATTGATTTTTATAAGTAAACAGCGTCTCTAAGTAGCGACACCCCACCTCGACACGGACAAACGGCAACCTATCGGGCACAAGCGGTAACAACTGCTTACAAAGCGCGTGCTTCCACGTGCTGCAAATCGTCGGCGACTCTTTAAGCTGTCGCGTTGGATGCTCATCGTGACGATACGACCCGACTCAAATCAAACCCCTCTCAAGGAGAACCAAGATGAACACGAAACTCGTCCTCGCTACTTTGATCACGACGCTGACCTGCGGCCTCGCAGTGGCGCAGCCCACCACGCCCGTCGTCAAGGAGCGCCAGGAGAATCAGCAGCAACGTATCAATCAGGGCGTCGCCAGCGGTGAACTGACCAAGAAAGAAGCGGTAGCACTCAAGACCGAACAGCGCGCCATCAAGGTGGAGAAAAAAGCGTTCAAGGCCGACGGCAAAGTGACCGCAGCTGAGCGCGCCAAGCTTCGCCGCGATCAGAATCAGGCCAGCCGTCACATCTACAACAAGAAGCACAACGCCAAGAAGCCAGCTTAAGTTTCACCGTCGGGCAACACCGACAAAACGGTCGACGCGAGCAAACGCGGCGACCGTTCTTTCGTTTTTCAGGGGATCGGCATGCGGCATCATCCAACTCGATCGATTGTTCCCACCTTCTGGTGGCTTGTTGTCTGCATGGCCGCACTGCTGCTGGTTGCGAGCATCGCGTCGGCACAGGCACCCGCAGAGCGCCTTGCGCGAGCGCCGACTGCGATGGGCTTCGACGAGGCGCGTCACCTGCTCAACCGCACAAGCTTTGCTGCACAAACAGCCGAGATTGAGGAATACGCAAAGCTCACGCGTGCCGAAGGCGTTGATCGCCTGCTCGCGGAAACTCGCCGACAGGCAAGCTATCCACCGCCGGCGTGGACAGCAAAGTACGAGCGCGTGTACCGCCCGGAGATGACGCAGGAAGAGCGCATGAAGGCGAACCGCCGCGAACTGGTCGAGCGCGGTCTGGAGCTGCGTACCTGGTGGGTAGCGGAAATGTTGTCGACACCATCGCCGCTCACCGAGAAGATGACGCTGTTCTGGCACAACCACTTTGCCACATCGCAGCAAAAGGTGCGTTCGGCGAATCTGATGTATCGCCAGAACGTGAAATTGCGCAGCTACGCCACCGGTAACTTCGCCGCACTGCTGCGCGAGGTCAGCAAGGATCCCGCGATGCTGATCTACCTTGATGGTGCGCAAAACCGCAAGGGTGCGCCCAACGAAAACTTTGCGCGCGAAGTGATGGAGCTCTTCACGCTGGGCGAAGGCAACTACAGCGAGCAGGACATCAAGGAGGTCGCGCGCGCGTTCACTGGCTGGAGCATTGATGGCGAAGCCGGTGAATTCCGTTTCCGCCGCGCCATTCACGACGACGGCAGCAAGACGATTCTCGGCAGCAGCGGCAAGTTCAATGGCGATGACGTCGTGACCCTGCTGTTGCAACAACCGGCGACCAGCGAATTCATCGTCAGCAAACTGTGGCGCGAATTTGTGTCACCTGAGCCCGACAAAGTGGCCGTCAAGCAACTGGCGGCCATCTGGCGATCGGCGAATTACGAAATCAAGCCGCTCATGCGTGCGATGCTGTTGTCCGATGCATTCTGGCTTCCGGAAAATCGTGGTGTGCTGGTTAAGTCACCGGTTGATCTCGTGATCGGCTCACTGCGCCAGTTCCGCTTCTCGGTCGAAGATCCTGCGCCGTTCGCCGTGATCCTGCGACAGCTGGGGCAAGACTTATTCGCACCGCCGAACGTGAAAGGCTGGCCAGTCGGCGACGCCTGGCTCAACACGACGACGCTGCTGGCGCGCAAGGGCTTTTTGAACCGCCTGTTCCGCGCTGATGAAATGGTGAAGCCGGACATGGCTGCGACCAAGGCAGAAGTTGCAGCGCAGCCAGCGGCACAACTGATGGATCGCGACATGGTGGGCGAACGTCGCCAGCGTGCGCAGATGCGCCTGGCCGTGCGTGGCGACGTGGCGCTGGCTGGTGGCGGCATCAACGTGGATAACCTGCCGCCGTTTGGCGTATCGAACCAGTTACGCGGGCAGTATTTTTTCAGCGCTGAGCAGTGGTTCGCGCTACAGCCGCCGTCGATGAACAACGAACGGGTGTGGCACACGGTGCTCGCAGGCCCGCCGGTGCAGGCGACAAAAGAATTGCCACGAACGTTGGCCGGACTGCGCACGTTGGCGCTCGACCCGATGTACCAATTGAAGTAGCGGAGCACAGCATGAATCGACGTGATTTCCTCGCGACCCTCGGCAGCGCCGCTGGCATCCTCACTCTGCCGTCCCTCGCGCAAAGCGCGGCAGTCAATCCGTACAAACGCCTGCTCATAATGGTTGAGCTCAGGGGCGCAAACGACGGCCTGAACACCTTCATTCCGTACTCCGACGACGCCTACGCCACACTGCGCCCGACCATCGGCATCAAGCGCGATCAGGTGCTGCAACTCTCCGACAAATTCGGCCTGCACCCGGCGCTGGAGCCGCTGATGCCTTTGTGGTCGAAAGGCGAACTCGCCGCCGTTACCGGCCTCGGCTATCCGCAGCCGAACCTGTCGCACTTCCGCTCGATCGAAATCTGGGACACCGGATCGAACTCAAAAGACTATCTGTCTGAAGGCTGGCTCGCGCGGGCGTTTGATTCGGTCGCACCGCCGAAAACCTTTGTCGCCGACGGCATCGCAGTGGGTGGCGGTGACCTTGGTCCCTTCGCCAACGGCGCGCGTGCATTGTCGATTGCGTCGACCGAAGCCTTCCTGCGTCAGGCCAAGCTCGCCGATCCGCATGGCCGCGCCAGCAATAAGGCGCTGCAACACATTCTGCGGCTCGAAGGCGAGGCGCAAAGCGCGTCGCTCAACCTGAACCCGAACGCGACGCTGAAAACCGAGTTCCCGACGCATCCATTCGGCCAGCAGGTGAAGACCGCCATGCAGGTCGTCGCGGCCTCGCCCGGTGTCGCCGCGCTGCGTGTGGGTCTCGGCTCGTTTGACACTCATCAGGGCCAGCTCAATGCGCAGCAGGGCTTGCTCAGGCAGCTCGCCGAGGGCATCGTCGCCATCAAGCAGGCGACGACCGAGCTGGGCCGCTGGCAGGACACGGTCGTCGTGACCTATTGCGAATTCGGTCGCCGCGCCAAAGAGAACCAGAGCGGCGGCACCGACCACGGCACCGCCAACACGCAGTTCGTGCTCGGCGGCGCAGTGAAGGGTGGGATCAAGGGCATGCACCCTTCACTCACGCAGCTGTCGGGCGACGGCAATCTCGTCCACACGCTCGACTACCGTTCGCTGTACGCCTCGGTGCTACGCGACTGGTGGGGTTTCACCGGCGCGCAAAGCGAGAAGGTTTTGGGCGGGAAGTACGCTTCGGTGCCGTTATTTGCGTAGCCACATCGATAGTTTTTCAGACGAGTTCTAGCATCAATTTTTACTGAGAGTGCCGCGTCTGCGGCACTACGATTCGATTGTCACTTTGGCAACTTGCGGTGTAAATTGGCCGATGGCTCTTGTTGGATCAGGCCTACAAGAAACAAGTACTAAGACTAAGCCCTTTGGCGCGAACATGTCTAAGCGTCACTCCGGCACACACATCACATGGCCTTCATCGGCCCAGCCTTCGCGGACGGCGACGGCTACCTCAATGAAGTCTGTCGTGTAGCGATGGTTGCTGACGTAACCGCCATTGGAGTAAGACGCGTTGTTGTAGAGCCGGTAAAGCGGCTTCGACTCCGCTGGACAATCACGCACTGCGCCGGGGAAGGATTGCTCAGGCCGAGTGGCTGGTAGTGGACGATTCGTGGCGAACGTCTGGCCTTCATACGATAGCTGCGGAATCGCCTTGAGTGCGGCGCATTCCTTGTCGTCCGCGCTGAAGAAATGGGTGTTCGGCCCGCCGTTTTTGCCACCGTAAAAGCGGCACACGCTCACGTAACCGCCGCTCTTGAATGTGTTGCCGGTGCGCGACCAGTTGGCTGTGCTGTCGAGCAACGCTTTGTCTTCGGATCGAACGGCATAGAAATATTGCCCCGTCCGTTGCGCTGGGAAGTCGACGCGGTTAACAAACTCAACCACCTCGTCTTCTATGCGGGGCGGAGGCAGTGAAACGAGTTCGAAATTATTGGTCGGACTCGGGAGTTTGAAGAAATTCACCAGCTCAGGCACTTTATCTGCGTTCGCGGCAACCCAGTCGCTTTCCCCAGCGACCAGTCCCAGGCGATACGCCCAAAAGTAACTTGCCCACGGCACGCCGTTGCGGGTAACGGACATCGCGCTGGCGTCGTACTCGCCGCCGTCAACTGTCTTGCGGCGAACGGGGGCATGAAACGAGTATTCCTCGCGTGCCTGAAAGTATTGCTGGCCGTTGGGCGGTGACCCTCCGAAGTATTGACAGGCGTAGTAATCGTTACCCTCGGTTTGACCGGGCGGTGACTTGCTCCACGTCGGGTGTCCGCTCACCTGTTGACCGATAGTCGGCTCGGCTGAAAACTCAACCCCAGTGGAACTACAAACGCCGTCTCGGTAACCGTAAAACACAAAGCCTGCCGCCGGATTTTGTGCGTCAAAACCAAACGCGACTAATCTGCCCACTGGCGACAATCCGGTATAAGCGTCGGGCGGCGGGTCAACCCCGCCACCAATAACTCGGGAGATGGTGGCGTATCTTCGGGGAACGAGGTAGGGCATCGTGTCCCGCCAACGCTCGTAGGTTCGGTCGTCCCCGACGACCAACGCCTGCTGGTAGTAAGGCCCCAAAGTGTCGAGCGGAAAATTGCCCGCATTCGCAAAATTAGCACCGCTGAATACCGAAAGAAACAAGAAAACAGAGCACGGAATTCTCCAAATGCCCGACCGCCTGACGGTTCTTTGCGGAACATTTGTCGAGCCGCGCTTCATCGTGGTCTCTCGACCAATGCGACAGCGGTCGAGTCGTGGTCAGTGCTCACGGCCAGGCGCTTGAGCTTGCTTAAGCACAGGTTTAAGCGCAGGTTTCGAGGGAGACGATACATAGTCACTTTCGCCTTACAAAGAAATACGAGGCGACGCCGCCGATGAAACGGCGGTGGATCGGTCTTTCACTTGCTTTAACGCATTATGACGCCAGCATCGTTGGTGGCATATATGTGTGGCCGATCCATGGCGCGTGACTTGATGGCTAGAGCGCGTCTTTGGCGAGGAGCTTGCGTTGCGCATCACGTTGCCGGCGCTGACACCTTTTTCCTTGAACGACCACTGTGTAGGGGCTAGCGCCGCGTTTCAGCGTCTATCAACAAGTAGTCAATTTGAGCCGCATCCCCCACACAGAGGCGCTTTCAACCGAAAGTTGATAGTCCTGCGTCATCCGCCGCGTCTTCTCACCGCGTCACTGCGGAACGCACATCACCTGCCCTTCATCCACCCAGCCCTGCGCTACCACTGCGACGACATCGGTTCGCTCGGTCACGTAGCGGTGATTGGATACGTAATCATTGCCCAGTGCGGAGGCGTTGTTGTAGAGCCGGTAGAGCGGTTTGCTGCCAATTGGACAGGGTTTCGTTCCATCGGCGTTCGCGCCTGGCGTCGGCATGTTCACGGCAAAGGTCTGACCTTCGTACGACAACGCGGCAACGGATTTAAGCGCAGCGCACTCCCTGTCGTCCGCACTGTAGAAATGTGTGTTTGGACCACCATTGAGACCGCCGTAGAAACGACACACGCTCACGTAACCACCGCTCTTGAACGATTTACCCGTGCGCTGCCAGTTCGGCACCGAATCGAGCAGTGTTTTGTCGGAGGCGAGCACTGCGTAGAAGAACTGTCCGCCGGGTTGTTTCGGGAAGTCGTTATGGTTGACGTATTCGGTGACGTCGTCTTCGATCCACGGGGGCGGGAGTGTGGCAAGCTCAAAGTTGTTGGCTGGCGACGGGAACGACGGCCAGCCCTCAACAAATTTGTTTCGGTTTGAGTTGTCAAAAGTGCTTTCGTTAGCAACCAAGCCGAGGCGATATCCCCAATAGTGGTTGTACCAAGGCACGCCGCCACGGGTCACCTCCAGTGGGCTGGCGTCATACTGACCTCCATCGATCGCCGTTCGACGAATAGGAGCGCGGACTGTATAGACGCTGCGAGTCACCAGGCTTGTCGGCGGCGGTGTTGCGAACCCTTCGTACGCTCCGATAAACAATGTCGACGACGTACTGGTGGCCGCGTACCACTGATCGTGCGCCTGAGGACCTCCAAAAACCGCAGGCTCCTGGAATAAAACCGTATTCGGCAACACGGGCCGCACAATGTCTGCTGGACCCAGCGTCATCATCTTGTCTGACCACGCCGCGTACAGCGACAATTTTGGCTGTTCTTCCCAAGGTGAAACAAGATCAGGAACGAGAATGCCAACCAGTCGATGGATCGAATTGTAAAAATTTTGCGGCGTGCCGGTGGATCTATCCGGCCGCGGTGCTGGCTCGACTCCGCCACCCACTACACGCACTTGCGGCAAGAATTGAGTCTTGTAATTCGCGTTGCAGCAGGCAAATGACAGTGGATCGCTGTGATGAATGTAAAAGCGATCCAGATTCGGTGTTGGCGCCGCCAACACACTTTGCGAGACGGCCAGCGCGAGCCCGAAGGCGGTTTGCAATAACACTATGCGTCGTGTTCGAACAATTTTGCTACCGCTCTTATAAAAAAGAGAACTGCTAAAGTTTTTTGCTTTCATGGTCATTCTCCTTAAGGCAGTCTTACCACTGGCACCGCTGCAATCGGCGGGCTCGCGCTAGGGTCAGTCGCAGTCGTGACGTTGGCACGTACAGCCAACTCCAGGGCGCTGGATGATGTGTAGCCGTAGACATCGGCTAGCCAAGCAGCGGCAGCGGCAACAAACGGCGCCGCCATTGAGCTGCCTGAGAGGAAAGCCCAGCCTCGCGTGGGAGGCGTAGCACTTGTGTGCGAGCCATAGACGATAGTGACCGGGGACGGAACGCTACCGGAGTAAGACTGTGTTGCTAGCGTGTTGGAAACGCCGGGTATGTTGTTGTCGTAAGGAGATACCGTAGTGTGAAGACCCCAAGTCGAAAGAATCAAATTTCCAGGCGCGTAGACATCCACACAACTCCCTGACATCGCATAATTGACCACACCTCCCTGGCTGTACGGAAATGTTGATGTCGGAGAGTCATAGGTTGGCAACGCTTGCCCGGGCGTGAATTTTGAGAACGGGCGGCTAGCTGTAACCGCACCGCCGTTGTGGTGCGACGCGCCAACGACCATGACACCGTCGCTTGAAAGGGCTGTGGTATTTGCGCTTGGCCTGTACGCTGCGTCACAAGGGCCGAACGGCAGCACAATATTGTCATTCCCCGATGACTGCACAAAGAACACCCCTGGTTGAACCGGGTATCCGTTTGCGAAAATAGTGGTCGCGAGGGATTTCAATTTGCTCCAATTCGGTCCCGCCTGCCCAGTGGGAAGAATGTATGTCCCACCAGTATTGATGGACATTGTCGCGATATGGACTAAGCCCTGCGGATTGTTTTGAGTGGCATCAAAAGCGATGTAGTCCAGCGCATAACCGACCGCACTACTTGTAATCTTGTCACCGCAATAGGAGGTACCCTGGCGTTCGGTTACCGCCAACGAAACAAGATTGGGAAATCCAGCGTACGCACCTTTGATGGTTTTCCCATTGTTGGCAATTGCGCCGATGATCCCGGCGACATGAGTGGCATGCGCATAGCAGCCGACCGCTGGCCATAAGCTCGGATTGATTTGATTACACGCAGTACCCGAGCCACCGCAGGCAACGTTGCGCCGCGTCATCGACGGAAGATCGTCGTGATAGGCCACGCCTGCATCAATAATGTAAATTTTTCGACCCGAATTGCCGGTCGAAATTTTTCCGTTCACTGCTTGATGGCCCCAAGATGTCCATTCGCTGCCTGACGATGAGTTTTGCCATCCGCCCGCAGGCATTTGGCTGAGTGAATGGTACGAATCGTCCGAGATTTGCATCACCAGTGGGTCGTCCAGTAGGCGCTGTACTGTCGAAGTAGGAAGGTAAGCAGTCAAGCTGTTCCCGACCCAACTGCTCATTCCGATACGCTTAAAGTCGTGGCGCTGCTCGAAATCTGTAACTAATGCGAGAGTTTTTTCTGTCTGGAAAAACTCTACCGGCTTCACGCTGGTTCCTGGTTCTTTGGTGGGCAATACAGGGAGCGCGCCGGGATAGCGCAGGTGAGCGTCTATCTGAAAATCCACGATCACGCGAGTGCGCCCTTGCTCATCAATGATCGGTTTGTCAGCCTTTACGTAGAGCGCCTTTGCCAGTGCAGTCGTGCTACCTGCAGCCCCTGCGAATAATGCGACGGCCGTTACGACACTAGCAGCAACGCGCGTGAAATGGCTTACACAAAGTTGCGGGGGGGGATGCATAGTCTCTTTCGCTTTATAAAAAAACGGGGCGTTGAAACAAGTGAGATCAACGCATCATAAATGAGCTGATTACTTGATTATGACATTAGCATCGTTTGCGGCAAGTGTTATTACTGATGGGCGACGGCAACCTCATTCACACGCTCGACTACCGCTCGCTGTACGCCTCGGTGCTGCGCGACTGGTGGGGCTTCTCCGGCGCGCAAAGCGAGAAGGTTCTGGGTGGGAAATACGCTTCGGTGCCGTTGTTTGCGTAGGCTGGATTTCAGCGTGTTTAAGGTGATTTCCAGCAACAGCTTTTCGTTGAAAGCACCGCTGAATAAGGGCAATCACCATGTTTTAGCAAATTATCGGTATTTGCCATAAATGCTGCCAATGCCCTTATGGAATAAGCCTTTCAGACAAAAGCTGTATTGCACAAAAGCGCAAATCGCCAGTCCGAAAACTCACGACTGATCGCGCTGCCGTGACGCCCGACGCCTGAAATTCGGCGGAAACCGCAACCACACCGCGATTACCAGCAACGCGAACACCGAGTACGCCAGGACAAACACCCACGGCGGTGCCGAGTAGTAAAGCAGCCGCTGCAACCAGTGTCCAATGAAGCTTTTGCTGTAGGTGGACGCCGCCGCGCCCGATTGCGCACGCAACCACATTTCAAGTGTCGTGAGCGGGCAAGTGATTCCAAACCAGGACTCAGCCGCAACAACGACGATGGCCGCCAAATGCAATAGCCGGAACCACAACGCGTTGACCCAGCGCCAGTTGCGCAGATTGCCGATGACGATCAACACGAGGCCGCCGACTACGAATAGCACTATGGCGAAGTGCAGGGCTAGTACGGCGTCTGCTAGTGGCTGCAACGCGAGGAGCTTGGACATCGGCGTTCGGCGGGGTTAAGCGGATGTGTTCCGCGGAAACACAGTGGCGTCATCACGCGACTCATCCGCCAGCCTGCAATATGCACCGGCTCCGATGAATTCGGCGACGGTGGAGGCTGCCAGAGCCGGTACCACCTGAAGCAAAAAGTGAGGCGCGGTGAATTCCATCATCATCACATTTGGCATCAGCGATGCGATCAACACAGACGAAGACTTGGGAATCACCCGATCTTCTGACGCACGCAGGTAAAGCGTCGGGATTTTTATGCGATGAAGCAAGCCCGAAACGTCGACGGCTAGCGCCGCATGTGCTCGTGCGCGAAGCACCGATGGAGTAACCAGCGCCAGTGATGTACGCAGCGCTTCGTGATGCGTGCGAGAAGCGTAGCGCCCCAGTACAAAGAAACTGATCATCGCCACTGGGATGGCTGCAACCGGAAAAGCGGCGATGGCAAATCGAATCGGCGCAAGCAACGGCAATGGGTTACGCGCAAATGAGCAGGAGAGAATCAGACCGAGCAACCCCTCCGGAGATGACGCGGCAATTGAAATTGCAAGTGGACCAGAGAACGATTCGGCCAAGAGATAGAACGGTCGGTCACTTGGCAGAAATGAACGAACAAGCGGCTCCAATTGCTCGTAACTCAGGGGCTGGTCCGGTGGATAGGACACGACAATCACGTTTACTGTTGGCCCCAACGCCTCGATGAAATCTGCGAACAACAAACCAGTGCCATCAAGGCCGGGGAGCAGTACCAGCGTAACCATTGAGTCGCGATCCAACGTGTTTTCGGCGCAACGTCAATTACACATCATTCGTAGAAGCTGGGTTATCAAACCCGACCTACGACTGCACCGCCTTCACCTCCCACTGAAACACCTCACCCAGCGGCACATTGAAGACCTGCGCAATGCGAAACGCAGCCTCCAGCGATGGCGAATATTTGCCGGACTCAATCGCGGCAATGGTCTGTCGCGTGACACCGATGCGTTGGCCGAGTTCGGCTTGCGACATTTCGCCGTGGTGGAAACGCAGGACGCGCATGCGGTTGGAGATCGCGCCGTCCATCATGCCTGCCGACGATAACTAACGACGACCAGGCTGTGGTTAACGACTTCCGCAGCCGCCATCATGAAAATCGCCGCATTGACGATGGCCCATCCGCTGAACAGGAAGGGCATGATGCCGCCCACCAGGATCATGCCGGCCATCAGGACGTAGTAAGCGAACGTGGTCGAACGCTGAGTGATCGCGCGGTCGCGCTCGTCGGACGGCGCGCGGGCGTCCTCGGGCGACTTGAAGCGCAAATACAGATGGCCAGCGCCAAGAATGAGCAGCTGCACAATCGCCGCAACGGCATACAGGCCCAGCTGGCGAAAGTTGGGCAAGGCATCGCCGGGCGGGGAAAGCGCGGCGAGGGTGAAGTACGGGCCAAAGGTAAGGGCCATTGCAATCAGCGACAGCCA
>Ga0073899_10005255_pt1 | contig 11279 bp, 9 predicted proteins | sample KloWWTmetaKNB5Ph_FD_88975 | JGI IMG/M metagenome (GOLD analysis project Ga0073899, IMG submission 88975) | Active sludge microbial communities from Klosterneuburg, Austria, studying microevolution and ecology of nitrifiers - Klosterneuburg... | ecosystem: Engineered > WWTP > Aerobic digester >...
CAGCATCTGCACGGCCCAGCCTCCGCCCCAGCGCTCCGACATGGCCCGATGCGTCTCGTCCGCCGCCCGCACGATGCGTTCCACCTGGCTCACGGCCTGCGCAACCAGGCTCATGACGGCCCCCAGGATGAGCATGGACACCAGCATCTCGATCAGGGTCACGCCGCGCATCCGATTCACCGCGGCCCCCCCGCAGGAAACAGCGAGTTGACGTTCTCGCTGCGAACCTGTCGCCAGCCGGCGATGGTCATCGCCTGCTGGGGCAGTTCGCCCCATTTCGAGTCGGCCCGGAACACCACCTCGTACAGCGCAACCTCGTACAAACTGCCGTGAATGCCGCCGGCCGCATCCACCTCGCCGATGCGTGTGGCCCCCCAACGCAAGCGCAGGCCATCCGCCAACACAAGCTCTCCGTCCGGCTGCGCCATCGGATTCAGGGACTTTGCGAACTCAAGGGTCGCGAGTTGCGCAAAGAGCTGACGCTGCTCACCACGCAGCCGCCCAAGACGCTCGGCGGCGTTGCTCATCCAGCCGAACAGCAGCACCGCGCCGACGCTGAAGATCACCATGGCCGCCAGCACCTCGACCATGCCCAGGCCGACGATCCGCTTGCCGAGCAAGGGCTTGCGAAGAGCCCGCATCAACCCACCTCCCCCAGCGCTTCGAGAAGCAGGCTGCAGCGCGGACCCTGCACCTGCAGGCGCAGGTTCGTCCCACGCTCACTGCGCAGCAACAACGCACCCGAGACGCACAAGCCGCTGGGCAGAAACACCGGCTCGCCCTGCATGCGCGCCGACCAGCCGGGCGGCAAGGACAGCTTGAGCACCTCGGCGGCTCCCGCGGATTTGTCGAACGAAGCCTGGGTGACCTGCCATCGCCGTCGTTGAGCACCCGCAGCAAAGGCCGCCTCGCGCAAGACGCCGACCAATTCGGCGGCCTGGGCGCGCGCCTGCACGGCGTCATGCCACCGTTGCATGCGCGGCAGCGCCATGGCGCTGAGCAGACCCAGCAGCGCCAACACCACCATCAGCTCCAACAGGGTGAAGCCCTTGTTGCCGGCAAGCCCTGCAGATGCGCTCACTGCACGATGTCGGCGTTCAGGCCATCGCCCCCTTCGCGTCCATCGGCGCCGTAGGACAGGATGGAAAAACTCTGCCCGTTCAAGCCCGGGACCTTCACCACATAGGCCTGACCCCAGGGGTCCAGTGGCATGCCGCCATCGATGTACGGCCCCTTCCACTGCGAGCGAGCAGGCTCCGATTGCGGCGCCTCCACCAACCAACGCAGCATCTCATCCGCCTTGGGGGTGCCGCTGACATCCAGGCTCATCACCCCCACGGCACTCGCAAGCATCTTGATCTGCGTCTTCGCCGTTTGCACCTTGGAACTGTCGACCTTGCCGAAGATGCGCGGCCCCACCAGACCGGCCAGCAGTCCGATGATCACCATCACCACCAGCATCTCCAACAGGGTGAAGCCGCGCCGCGCGCTGCAGGAACCCATACGCTGCCTCTCCAACACCATCAACCTCCAGCTACTCACGCCCATGTCCGGCAAGGGCGCGCATTGTCGTTCTTCAATGCGTTGACGCTGCGCGCGTTCGGCCCGACCACTCGCTGCGGTGCGGGGTGGCCAGCGCGCCAGTGAGCCTGCTACAGCACGTTGGTCAGGCTGGTGATCGCCAGCATCACCGAGATCATGATTCCGCCCAGCACGACCGAGATGAGCAGGATGGTCAGGGGCTCAAGAAGGATGAGGAAGCGCTTGAGTCGCTGTTGGCTGTGCTGGGTATGGATGCGCCCCAGAGTGGCAATCGCCTGGGGCAAGGTTCCGGCCCGCTCGCCCACCCGGATCAGGTTGAGCGCCGCACCATCGAGCAGCACCTGATCGGCCAAAGCGCGACTCAGCAATTTGCCGCCGCGCACATCGGCCAGCACCTGCGCAGCCTGCAGGCGCAGGCCCTTGCGGCGCCAGGTTTCGTTGGCCTGGGCCAGAGCGGACAGCAGCGGTACGCGACTCTCCAGCAGCACGCCGAACAGCGCGGCCCAGCGCGCCACTTCCGCATGCCAGGCCCAGCGCCCCAGCAGGGGCATCTGCGAAATCAGGGACCACATCGCGGCCTTGACCCCGGGCTGGTGCCAGGCCGACACCGCACCCAGCGACAAGGCCACGAGGCCCGATCCAACCAGCACCTGGTTTTGGGTCAACCAGAGTCCGAGACCCAGAACCCATTGGCTCACCAAAGGCAGATCCGCCTTCGGATTGCTCAGGATGCCCGCAAATCGCGGCACCACGAACACGAACATCACCAGCGTGGCCAGCAAACCACTGCCCACCAGCACCATCGGGTAGAGCAGGGCATTGCGCGCGTCGCGCGCGAACTGCAGTTCGGCCTCCAGGTGATTGGCCGCGGCCCGCAAGGCTCGGCCGAGCTCGCCCGTGGCCTCGCCCGCCCGCAGCAACTGCGCCACGAAGGGCTGCACAGTCAGGCCTGCCGCCGACATGGCTTCGGAGAAGGACTCACCGCCGCGAATGGCCGCCAACACGCGGGTCAGAGGATGCGCGCCGGCTTGCCCGCGGCTCAAGGTGTCGACCGCCTCCGCCAGCGGAACGCCGGCCGCCACCAAGGTGGCCAACTCGTCCAGCAGGCCGGCCAACTGCTCGGTGCCGATCTGCACCTTGCCGCTTGGGGCGCCGGCGCCGCTCTGGCCATTCGAGCCGGACGAGCCGGACGGGCCTTCCTTGAGCGATACGACCTGCAAGCGCCGCTCGGCCAGCATGCGCTGCGCCTGCGCCTGGGTCTGCGCCACCAGACGGGCGCGCTGCCGACGGCCCTGTTCGTCGATGGCGATGTAGTCAAACTCCGGCATCTTTGAACCGAGGACCCGAAAACGACAAGCGCCGCAGTGTATGAGGGGCACCCGGACGGGTCGGCAGCCGCCTTCGCTTGCCAAAAAACAACGAAGGCATGACTCCCCCAATGGGAAAAACCCGAGCCCCCCCCCGGAGCACAGGGAACGCAGCGGTGCTATGTCAGAATCCGCCCGACTTAGTCGCCGACGCTAGTTCAAGAACACGCTGCATCACTTGTGGCGCTTCGAAAAATCAGCTTAGACTGAGTAAGTCAACGCCTGAGAAACGGTGTAGGCGATTGTTGCGGATCGGTGAACTCGCCACAGTGGAGGGTCGCCGCACTTAAACCAAGCATGAGGTTCTATTCAATGAAGACGATGAAGAAACTGCAAGTTGCCGTTGCTGCAGCAAGCCTGTTTGCAGTCACCGGTGGGGCCATGGCGGCTTCGATCAGCCAGTCCGGTATCACGGTGGCGCGCGAAGCCATTTCGGCCAACGTGGCTGCTGACCAGAAGCTGCGGGCTCCTACGGTTTCGTACAGCTTCGACAACGGCCCGACCGCCAACGCGAACTCCACCCAGGATTTCAACGTCACGCTGGTTCTCGGCGGTGACGGCGCGGCCGAATGGGGCACGCAACAAGCCACCTACAAGACCGTGGCTGCCTACCGTCGCAACAACGGCAACGCCGTCGTGCCGGTGCTGCCGCTGGCCGAAGTGGGCAACGTGGGCGCCGGCAAGGCCGCTCTGGTGCTGATGGCTGTCGACGTGCATGCCGCTCTGGACGCCGGCGTTGACGTCGCCTCCAGCAACAAGCAGAAGTACCGCTACAAGTTCCGCCTGGTCAACAACACCGCGGCCCCGATCGCGATCGGTGACCTGCAACTGGCCTTCAACGGTGCGAACCCCGGCGACGGCGATGCCGCTCCCTGGAACACCGGCAACGCCACCGTCGACGGTTTGGCCAACGTTCCGGCCGCCGTCGACTACGCTGAAGTCACGAAGCTGGCGCAGTCGGTCAACGCCACGCCGGTGCTCACCGGCAGCAGCGCCGGCGAGACGGGCAACACCGACTCGACCTGCGGCGAAGGCATCCGCAAGATCACCGTGCTGGCCCGCAACTACATCGGCTCCGGCGACGGCGTGCAGGGTGAGTCGCAAGGCGCCAACATCCAGTCGATCCTGAACGGCGGCTACATCCAGTTCCAGACCGCCGTCAAGGTCGTGCTGTCCAAGGACATCGCGCTGGATCGCAACACGGATCCGCTGGCCGGCAACCAGAAGCTGGTCATCCCGGCGGGTAACGTCACCACCAACGACACCATGGTGGTCGGTTCGGTGTCGTTCGCCAACCGCAACATCGACGCCTTCGACATCGATCTGACGCTGCCGTACTACAAGCTCGCGTTGAACGATCTGGACGACGTCGACAACGAGACCAACGGTGACGTGGACGTCGGTTCGCTGTCGCTGAACCTGACCTCGACCAACGGCTTCGCTGCTGGTACGACCTTCGGTCTGTCGAACTCGCCGCTGTGTCTGAATGCTGAGACCGTTTACGGTGCCACCACGCTGACCCCGGTGACCTTCAAGGACGCGACCGTGTCCTTCACGGTGGCACAGCTGGCCAACGCCAACGCCTTCGGCGCGGCCACGTCCCTGACCAACGTTGACGGCAACCTGGCTGCTGGCGCTCCCTACAACCTGCTGGCGGGTGCCAACACCACCCGTGCCTTCGTCTGCATGAAGGTTCCTGGCACGGGCCTGATCCCGCAGAGCCGCTTCAGTGGCACTGCCACGCTGGTGAAGGAACACGCCAACGGCGGTATCGGCCTTGAGCAAGCCAACAAGTCCTGCCCGGCCGATCTGGCTGGTCTGGGCGGTGGCATCAAGAACGACGTCCGCAACTACATGGAGTTCCCGGCCGGTAGCGAGTGGGAGAGCTATGTCCGCGTGATCAACAACAGCGAGACCGTGACCGCTGACGTGTTCGCCCAGTACATCCGTGCTGACGGCACGTACGGCAAGTGGGTCAAGCTGTTCGACCTGCCGGCTCGCGCCGCGCGCTTCATCAGCGGCACGGAAATCGCCGCCGCCATGGCCGCCACGGGTGCGAACTCGTCGGCCGGTGGTGCGGACCAGGGCTACAACAACGGCGTGGCAGCGACCTACGCGGGTTCCAACGCCCGCCTGCGCATCTCGTCGGAAGCGGCGTCGACCCTGCGCGTGCAGAACTACATCTACAACGGCACCACCAAGCTGTTGAGCGAGATGTCGGGTGCACAGGGTGCTGACTTCGTGAACATCGAGTCGTCGACTCGCGATCACATCGATCAAGACGCCCAGACCGGCATCAAGAAGTAATCCGCGACCGTAGATAGATAGAACTGTGTTTGGTTTGAGGGGGGGCTCGCGCCCCCCCTCTTTTTTTTGCTACTTTGGCCGCCGACCCCAAGCCGCCGCGGTGCACGGTCCGCACGAATTACAGTCCCGGCCTCACGCTTCGAGACCGAGCCGCCCCATGAATCCGATTGCGCGCAGAACGCTGCTGGCGCTGACCGCGAGCCTGCCGCTCGCACATTCCTCCGCCCTCGCCTCGCCGCCCCTTGCCGATGGCGTCGAGCAGGCCAACAGCCTCGATCAACTGACCCAGTTGCTGGGCGCCCGCGATGCACTGGCCAGCACCCACTTGCTGCTCGGTCTGCCCGATGTCGCGCTGCCCGGCCCGGTGGCCGTCAGTCTGCGCAGCGAACTGCCCGGCACCTCGCTGCTGTTGCTGGTACGCGGCCGCTTCACCGCCGGCCCCGGCGCCCAAAACACCTCGCCGATGGGCGCACCGTCCGTGGCGGTGCGCCGGCATGTCGGCGAGTACACACCCAAAGACCGCCTGGCCCGCCCGGTCTGGCTGGCCACCCTGCCCTTCGCGGCAGGCCAACCCGCCAGCGCGCAGCTCAGCATTCCGATTGAAACCCCGCAGTCCCTGACCCTGTTCGCCCACGCCCAAGGTCGGTGGTGGTTCGTGACCCGCGAGGTGAAGCTGGGTCGCCCCAAGGCCCAGCGCTGACCCACACTTTCGCCATGCACGCATCGCCCTGCCCTCCGTTCCCGACCTCAGCGGAGAACCTGCTGGGACCCCTCCTGGCAGCCGGCCTGATCAGTGCCGAGTCGGTCGAACGCGCCAAGGCCTTGCTGCGCACCGCGCAGGTTCACCCGCTGTCGGCCCTGCTGCGCCTGAACGCCGTCTCGGAGGCCTCCCTCTATCAGGCCTATGCAGACCTGCTGACACTGCCCCTGCTGGGCGCCGACGGCACGGATGCGGGCGAGCTGGCGCTGGCCGTGCGCCGCGCCTGCACCGAGCTGGGGCTGAGCCCGGATTGGCTGATGCTCAAAGGCCTACTGGTGTCCGAGGGAGAGCAAGCCTGGCAGTTGGGCGTGCGCGAGGAGGTATCGCCCGACGTCTGGGCGCTGTGCGAACGTCGGCTGCAGCACAGCAGCAAGCCGCTGACGGCCGCCGTGCTGACACCGAGCCTGTTCGAACAGGTGGCCCAGAACCTGCGAATGGCCTCGCCCACCGACGCCGTGGCCAGCGACGATCTGCGCCTGCTGCGCGAGCTGGCCGAGGAAGGCCCCACCATCGAATTGGTGAACGGCATGTTGTCGGAGGCGGTGACGCGACGCGCCTCCGACTTGCATGTGGAGCCCGAGGAGCACGACTTCGCTGTGCGTCTGCGGGTCGACGGCGACATGCAGGAGTTGGCGCGTCACCCCAAGGACCGTTTCGACGCGGTTTCCTGCCGCATCAAGATCCTGGCCGAGTTGGACATTGCCGAGCGTCGGCTGCCGCAGGACGGTCGCATCAATGCACGGGTGCACGGCGAGGCCTTCGACATCCGGGTGTCGGTGCTGCCCGGCGTGCTGGGCGAATCCATCGTGCTGCGCCTGCTGCGCCAGGATCGCAAGCCGACCCGTCTGCAGGACCTGGGCATGAACGCCGAACACAGCGCGCTCTTTTCGCGCTGGACCCAGCTTGCCAACGGCATCGTGCTGGTGACGGGTCCGACCGGCTCGGGCAAGAGCACGACCTTGTACACCGCGCTGGAATTGGCCAACGATCGCAGCCGCAAGATCATCACGGTCGAGGACCCGGTCGAATACCGCATCAAAGGCATCACCCAGCTTCAGGTCAACGGCGACATCGGTTTCAGCTTTGCCGCCGCCTTGCGCTCCATCCTGCGCCATGACCCCGACCTGATCCTGGTCGGCGAGATCCGCGACGAGGAGACGGCACGCATCGCCATCCAGTCCGCGCTGACCGGTCACCTGGTGCTCTCGACCCTGCACACCAACAGCGCCATCGGCGCCATCACCCGGCTTGTGGACATGGGGTTGGAGCCCTTCCTGATCGCCGCCAGCGTGCGCGGCCTGATGGCGCAGCGCTTGGTGCGCAGGCTCTGCACGCATTGCAGCGAACCCGACACCAGTGCGGACGAAGCACTGCCTGCCTTGCTGCAGCGCTTTTCGCTCACTCCCACCGGGTTGCGACGCGCCGTCGGTTGCCCGCAGTGCAATGGCACCGGCTTTCACGGCCGCATCGCCATCTACGACCTGATCGAGATCGACAGCGATCTGTCGCATCAGATTGCCACCGGTGCCATCGAGTCCGCGCTGCTGAACCGGATCGGACCGCAAGCGCATGCCGGTTTGCTGCGCAGCGGCATGCAGTTGGTGGCCGAGGGCCGGACCACGCTCGCCGAAGTGCTGCGAGCCACGGCCGGTGCCTGATTGCCCTGGCGCTTGCGCTGCCGCCGAACGCTGTCCGCTGTGCGATTCGAACGGTCCTGAGGCGGTTCTCGAAGGCCGCACGGACCACGAATACGGCGTCGAGACCAGGCTGCGCTACCTGCGCTGCCGCGACTGCCATCTGGTGTTCGCCCACCCGGTACCCGACGCCGCCACCCTGGCCTCGTTCTACACCAGCTACTCGACCCACGCCGCTCAGGCGCCGGCTCGCAGCGCTTTGGGCCGCTCGCTGCAGCGGGGGCTGCTCGCCGCCCGCTCGCGGGAACTGCAGAAGCTGCTGCGCAGACTGCCGCGCGCAGCGCGCTGCCTGGACTATGGATGCGGAGCCGGCACGGCGCTGCTGACCCTGAACGAACTGGGCGCTGCCCGCGTGGTCGGGTACGAACCCGATCCACTGGCCCGCTTGGCCGCCTCACAGCAGGGCTTGACGGTGCATGGCATCGAAGGCGATGCGCTGGCCGAAGGCCCCTTCGACCTGGTGCTGCTCGACCATGTGATCGAACACCTGCCCGACCCGATTTCCACGCTGCGCAGCCTGTGCGCCGCCATGGCGCCCGGCGGGCTGCTGCTGATGCGAACACCCAACACGCAGTCGCTGCTTGCACGCTGGTTCGGCGACCGCTGGCGCGGCTGGGAAACCCCCCGCCACCTGTGGCTGTTCGGTCGCAGCAGCATCGAAGCCCTGGCGCCCCCGCTGCGCGAGGCAGGCTTGCAGTTGTGCGGCGTGAAGAGCTCGAACCGCATGTTCCTCGGCCTGCTTCATGGCTCGCTGCCACCGCCTCGCTCGCGCGCCATGGCACGGGTCCGGAACGGCGTTGCCCTGCTGGCCTGGCCAAGCGCCGAACTGTGGCGCTGGATCGCCAGCGCAATTGGCCGGCTCGTGGGCGAGGAGTTGCTTGTGCTCTGGCAGGCTGACGTGCGCAGGTCGCTCCGCTGAGGCCATGACGGCAGCCACGCTCTCGCGCGACTACCGACCGGACGTCGACGGCCTGCGTGCCATCGCCGTGCTGGCAGTGATTGCCTTTCACCTGTGGCCGGATCGGGTACCCGGTGGCTATCTGGGGGTCGACGTCTTCTTCGTCATCAGCGGCTACCTGATCACCGGGCTGGCGCTGGCCGAGGCCGAACGGGGCGCCTTCGACTGGCGCGCCTTCTACGGGCGAAGGGCCCGCCGCATCCTGCCGGCGTTGCTGCTGATGCTGGCCTGTACGCTGGCCGCAGGCTTCGTCTGGATGCACGCACAGGAGCGGATGGCCCTGGGCGCAAGCGCAGCGGCAACCGCCGTTTGGAGCGCCAATTTCTACTTCTGGAGAAACACCGGCTATTTCCTGGAAGCTGCCAACGCCCAAGCCTTGCTGCACACCTGGAGTCTGGGTGTGGAGGAGCAGTTCTATCTGGCTTTCCCGCTGTTGCTGTGGCTGCATCGGCGCTGGGGCTGGAGCGTCTTCGCTGCGGGCCTGCTGGCCTCCATGGCGCTGAATGCGCTGGTCATGCCGACCCACCCGTCAGCGTCCTTTTTCATGCTGCCCACGCGAGCCTGGGAGTTGCTGGCCGGCTGCCTGCTGGCCGCGCAGCAATCGAAGCTCAGGCCGCTGACGCCCGCACTGTCCTGGCTCACCGTGCCAGCCCTGCTGCTGTGCTTCCTCGTGAGCACGCCGGAGAGTCGACTACCGGCTTCGCTGCTCGCAGTGCTGCTGACGACACTGATCCTGCATGGCGGGGCGCCCTTGCTGCGGCTTCGCGCATTGGTCTTCATCGGGCTGATCTCCTACAGCCTCTACCTCTGGCACCAACCGGTGCTGGTGTTTGCGAGCCTGCAACTGGACCGTTCTCTGACCGGCCTGGATCTGCTCGGTGTGCTGCCCCTGATGCTGCTGCTGGCCTGGGCGAGTTGGCGCTGGGTGGAGACCCCGCTGCGACGACGCGGCGGCAACAGGCGGCGCTTCGTCGCGCTGGCCGCCAGCGTCAGCGCCGCCGTGCTGACGCTGGCCGGCTTGATGTGGCTGCATGGCGGCAGCCTGCTGCCGAAGTCGCCCGCGCAGGACCGATTGCTTCGAGAACCCTTTGATTTCGCCAAACCCTATGGCCTCGGCCAGTGCTTCCTCACGGAAACCCAGAATGCCAGCCACTTCGGGGACTGCCGAACGCAGGGCAGGGGCGCGCCGAAGGTTCTGTTGTGGGGCGACAGCTATGCCGCACATTGGATGCCCGGCCTGCGCAGCCGTGCCGAGCTTTACGCCACGCTGGTGCAACGCACGGTCAGCGGCTGCGAACCCAGGCTGCCGCGAGCGGGCCAGAGCGATCGATGCAGCGAGATCGATCGCGCCGTCCTCGCGTCGCTGAAGGCACAGCCGCCCGATCTTCTGCTGCTGTCGGCGCGCTGGAGCGATCGTTCACTTCAGACCCTGCCCGAACTCGTCAGGACGGCGCGCTCAATGGGCATCCAGCAGGTGCTGGTCCTCGGTCCAACGCCACGGTGGCGAGGCGGCATCCGCGGACTGCTGCTCGATCAAGGTGCCGATTTCGACCATCTGCCGCCGACCATGCTGCTGCCCCAAGCCCATCAGCAGCGCCGCCTGAACTCGGCCCTCCAGGACCGGGTGGAGCCTGCTGGCGGCCGTTACGTGGATCTGCTGACGGCCCTGTGCGACGAGGGTATGCGATGCCCGGTCAGCGAGGACGGTCGATGGCCGACCCTCAACACCTGGGATGAAGGGCATCTGACCTCACGCGGTTCCGAATCGTTCGCCAGACGCATCACCTGGTGACCCCCGTGGGCCGGTACTCGTCAGGCAACCAACGGCGCAACAGCTGCGCGACCGTGAGGCCACACTGAACGCGGTCCAAGCTCAACAACTCATCGCGAAGGGCCTGGATGTCGATGCGCTCAGGAAGCCGCGCCACACGCAGGCCCCGCACCGCCGTAGGTTCGCTCGTATCGCTGTCGGCCAGCAATTCCTCGAACAGCTTCTCGCCAGGTCGCAGTCCACTGAACTCGATGCGGATCTCTTCCTCGCCGTGGCCCGAAAGCAGAATCAAACTGCGCGCCAACTCGACGATGCGCACCGGCTCGCCCATGTCCAACACCAGCACCTGTCCGCTGCGACCGATGGCCGAAGCCTGCAGCACCAGACGCGCCGCCTCGGGAATGGTCATGAAGTAGCGAATGATGTCCGGGTGCGTGACCGTCACCGGGCCACCGCGGGCGATCTGTTCCTTGAAACGCGGGATCACGCTGCCGCTTGAGCCCAGCACGTTGCCGAAGCGCACGGTCATGAAACAGGTGGATGGCCACTCCGGCACCAAGGTCGTCACCGCCAGCTCGGCGGCGCGCTTGCTGGCCCCCATCACATTGGTCGGGTTGACCGCCTTGTCGGTGCTGATCAGCACGAAGCGCTCGGCGCCGCATTCGGCCGCCGCCAGCGCCGCGTGATAGGAGCCCAGCGTGTTGTTGCGCAGGCAGGCCCATTGGTTGGCGGGCTCCTCCATCAGCGGTACATGCTTGTAGGCGGCGGCGTGGAAGACCACCTGCGGGCGCTCCTGCGCGCACAGCGCGCGCAGGCCATCCAGGTCCTTGACGTCGCCGATGCGGCGCGCCAGCGGCAGGTGCGGGAAGGCCTCGCTGAG